>JAABUX010011003.1_pt1 | contig 10043 bp, 7 predicted proteins | sample 5561851 | NCBI WGS metagenome assembly JAABUX01 (sample SAMN10711883, study PRJNA513361) | rock metagenome | isolation source: Antarctica rocks | place: Antarctica: Victoria Land, Richard Nunatak red sandstone | collected 2016-01-03 | reverse complement strand
ATGACATCCGCGTAGTTGCGGTTGCCTACCTGGTCGGGGCGGTTGCGCAGGTGTCGTTCATGTCCACGATGGCGCTGCGCCGTGGCTTCCGATTCCGCCCGGCCATCGATGTTCGCGACCCGGCACTCCGCTCCGTGGGCAAGCTGTCGATCCGGCCCCTCGCCGCTGCGGGCCTCAACCCGGTGGCCCGCCTCGGCGAGCAGCTCTTCGTCTCCTTCCTCCCGCCCGGCTCCATCACCATCCTCAACTACGGCAACCGGCTAATCTCAGCCATCGGGGGAACCGTGTTCTTCCGGTCCATCATCGTCGCGCTGGTGCCGCGACTGACCGAGGCGCACAACCGCGGCGACGAGCGCGACGTCCTCCGGATCACCGGCCTCGGCCTGCGCATGATGCTGGCCATCAGCGTCCCGCTCACCGCCTTCATGGCGGTCCTGGCCAAGCCGGCCGCACTGGCGGTCTTCCAGCGCGGCAACTTCACGCGTGCCAGTGCCGCCCTGCTCGGCACGGTCCTGGCCGTCTACTCGATCAGCCTGGTCGGCTCCGCCGTGCAGCGCGCCCTGCTGGCGCCGTTCTTCGCCCGCCTGGACACTCGCACCCCGCTGCGCAACACTATCTACGGCGTCGCCGCCAACCTGGTGCTGCTGCCCTTGCTCACGCTCCCGTTCGGCCGCGGCAACGCCAACGCGATCATCGGTGTGGCGCTGGCATACTCGCTGGCACAATTCGTCAACGTGGGACACGCGTGGTACAGACTACGCAGCGCCGTGGGAACGCCCTCATCCGACCTGCGACGGCTGGGGCCGAAGCTGCTGGCCGCGTCGTTGCTCAGCGCCGCGACCATGATCGGCGCCACGGTGGCCTTCCGCCTGGACGATCCCATCGGACGTGGCGTCCTGCTGCTGCGCACAGCGCTTGCCGGCGCCGGCGGCGTCGCCGTGCTCGCCCTGTCGCTTGCGCTGTTGACCGGCAATGACCTCAGCTCCAGTTGGCGTCTGCTCCGACGTGAACGAGTTCGAGACTTGCCATGACAGCCTTGACGGATTACAATCGACAGACGTCCGAATGCTGTCGCAGTGTGACAGCAGGTGATCCGCGCGCGAGATGGGGGGCATTGCGCGGAACCCGACCTGGTTTCGCTCCCGGCGATTGGGAGGGAACGTCGTGACGACACTGGGGGTGCTGTCGAGGCCTCGCGTCGATGGGTCGCTGTCCGCGCGGAAGAAGCTGCTGACCGCGCTGTGCGCCGTTGCCATCGTCGCGCTGACCGTCGAGGCCACGCTGACCGCGGCACTCGGCGGCAACAAGTTGCTGGTCATCGTGCCGATCAGCGTCTTCGTCGGGCTCGGCATGGTGGCCCTGGGGCTCGTCAACTTCGAGAACTTCGTGCTCACCACGATCGTGCTCCGGGCGAGCATGGACATCGTCAAGCCGTCGTCCGGCAACAGTGGAAGCGCAGGCGTGGGCACGGCCTCAGCGTCCGGGCTCGACCCGGCCGGCGGGCTTGCGGTGCTCTTCCTGCTGGTCGCCTACTTCTGGTTCCTCTCGCGAAAGCGCGCAGGCGTCAAGTCCCCTCCGGCGTCGATCCACCGCGTCTGCCTGATCCTGTTCGCCGCCGCCGGCTTCCTCAGCGTCATCGACTCCGCGAACCTGTTCGTCAGCCTCCTCGAGGGCATCCGGGTCACCGCCGTGGCGATGATGCTGGCCGTGCTCGAGGTGCTGCTGGTGGATCGCACCGCCGTCAAGAGGCTCATCGGCTCCGTGTACGTCTCCTCGTTCGTGCCGGTCGGGCTCACCGTGTTCAACATCCTGACCCACCACTCGCAGTTCAGCAGCGGGGGCTTCGAGCGATACCAGGGGACGTTCTCCCAGCCCAACCCGTTCGCCATCTACCTGACGATGCTGATCATCATGGGGGTGGCGATCTTCCCCCACCTCAGCACCCGCAAACGGATCGGCATGTCGGTGCTCCTGCTCGGCAGCATCGTGAGCCTCTACTACACCTACACGCGCAGTGCCTGGATCGCGGCGGTCATCGGTGTCCTGGCGGTGGCGATCATGGGCAGGCGGCGCATCGTGCTCGGGTTGATGGCGGCGAGCCTCGTGGTCGCGCTCGTCGCGGTGCCCACCATCTCCCAGCGCTTCGCCGACCTCGGCTCGAGCACAAGTGCCACCGGCTACGCCTCCAACTCTCTCTCGTGGAGGTTCAGCTACTGGGGCGACGTGCTGCCACTGGCGGCCAAGGACCCCGTCACCGGCATCGGCCTGAAGATGAGCTCCTTCGCCACGGACCAGCAGAAGGAGCCGCACAACGACTTCCTCCGCGCCTACGTGGAGACCGGCATCGTCGGGACTGTCGCCTATCTCACCCTGCTCCTGAGCATGATCCTGGTTGCGCGCCATGCTCTGCGCTTCTCCAAGCGAGCACCGAAGAGCTACGAGCGTTCCATAGCCGTCGGGTTCGGCGGGTGCGTGATCGCCTTCTTCCTGATCAGCATCGTGTCCAACGTCATCACCGAGGTGATCGTGCTGTGGTACTACGTCGCCTTCGCGGCGGCCGCCTACGCCGTCACCCAGTACCGGCAGAACGCCATCCTGCGCGGCCTGCCCGATCCCGGGGACGAGGCGTAGACATCGAGCGCGCGGGCAGCCGGGCGCCGTGCCGGGCGACAGCGCGCCTCACAAGGGGTCTGCGGTGAGGATCCTTCACGTCAACAAGTTCCTCTACCGCCGCGGCGGGGCCGAGGCGTACATGGAGGACCTGGCGGATCTCCAGGCGGCATCCGGTCACCAGGTGGCCTACTTCGGGATGGCGGACCAGCGCAACACGCACCTCGAGCACGCGCGGCACTTCCCCTCGCACATCGAGATGGAGCCCGCGCCGCCAACCCTGGCAGGGAAGATCGCCGGCCTGGGCCGAATGATGTACTCCAGCTCTGCGGCGCGTGGGATGGAGGAGATGCTCGACGAGTTCCGTCCCGACGTCGTCCATCTGCACAACATCTACCACCAGCTCTCACCGTCGGTGCTGCGACCGCTGGGCCGTCGCAGGGTCCCCGCGGTGATGACCCTGCACGACTACAAGCTGGCCTGTCCCAGCTACCAGTTCCTCGACCACGGCAATCTCTGCCAGGCCTGCCTGGGAGGCCACTTCCAGCACGCCGTGACCCGCCGCTGCAAGGACGGCTCCCTGGCCGCCAGCGCCGCCGTCGCCGCTGAGCTGTTCGTGCACACCCTGACCCGCGCCTACGCGCCGGTGCGCGTCTTCATCTGCCCCAGCGAGTTCATGGCCGGACGGATGCGCGCCGCTGGGGTCTTCCCGGGCCGGCTCCGCCACGTGCCCCACTTCATCGACACCCGCGGCATGGCGACGAAGAGCCGCCCCGGCGGCGATCCGCTGGTGGCAGGGAGGCTGTCCCCGGAGAAGGGGATCGACGTCGCCATCCGGGCTGTCGGGTTGCTCGAGGGCTGTCACCTCGACATCGCCGGCACCGGGCCGGAGGAACCGCGCCTGCGCCGGATCGCCAACGCCGAGGCGCCCGGGCGGGTTCGCTTCCATGGCCTCGTGTCCAAGCAGGAGGTGCAGCGCATGATGCTGGACGCCGGGCTGCTGCTGGCGCCGTCGCGCTGGTACGAGAACCAGCCGATGGTGGTGCTCGAGGCACTCGCAATGGGGGTGCCCGTCGTCGCCAGCCGGCTCGGCGGCATGCCGGAGCTCGTCGAGGCGGGGGCGACAGGCGACCTCGTGCCCGCCAACGATCACACCGCGCTGGCTGCTGCGATGGCGCCGTTCGTGGCGGATCCCGGACACGGCTACGCGATGCGCCGCCGCGCCCGCGAGATGATCGAGACCGGCTTCTCGCCTCGGCTCCACCTCGAGCGGGTCCATGCCCTGTACCACGAGGCCGGGGCCAGGACGGGCACGGTCGCCGCGTGAGGCGGATGCGCATCGCCTACATCGGTCAGCGTGGCGTTCCTGCCACCATCGGCGGCATCGAGCACCACGTCGAGGAGATCGGCTCTCGGCTGGCGGCTCGAGGGCACCAGGTGACGGTGTACACGCGCAGCAACTACACCACCGGCCGTCAGCCGACATACCGTGGCATGGCGGTTCGCTATCTGCCGACACCGCCCACCAAGCGACTGGAGGCCCTGGTCCACAGCGGGCTGTCGACGGGCGTCGCGCTGTTGCCCGGCGGGGGCTCACCGGACATCCTTCACTTCCACGCCATCGGTCCCTCGGTGTTCACGCCGCTGCCGCGCGCGCTCTCACGCCGGGGGGTGGTGCTCACCATCCACGGCCTCGACCACGACCGCGACAAATGGGGGCCGGGCGCGCGGACCGCACTGCGCGCGGCGGGATGGATCAGCGCGCACGTGCCGCACGCCACCATCACGGTGTCGCGCAACCTGGCGGAGTACTACCTGCACCGCTACGGCAGGAGCGCGCACTACATCCCCAACGGGATCGGTGCTGCGGACGTGCGTCCCCCCAGCCTCATCACCAACCGGTGGGGGCTGCGCGGCGGCGACTACCTCCTCTTCCTGGGCCGGCTGGTGCCGGAGAAAGCGCCAGACCTTCTGCTGCGCGCGTTCCGCGGGTTGGAGACGTCAGCGCGGCTGGTGATCGCGGGCGGCTCCAGCTTCACCGACAACTATGTCCAGCGGCTGGAGGCACTGGCTGCGGATGATCCCCGGGTGATCATGGCGGGACCCGTGTACGGCGAGATGCGAGACGAGCTGTACAGCAACGCCGCCGGCTTCATTCTGCCCTCGCGGCTGGAGGGTCTGCCGCTCACGCTCCTCGAGGCCGCCGCCTACCGGATCCCGCTGGTGGCCAGTGACATCGCGCCCAACGTCGAGATCCTCGGCGAGGGCGGACCGGGTGCCCATCTCTTCCGAGGCGGTGACGTCGAGCAGCTGCGCGCGGCGCTGCGCACGGTGCTGGCTGACGTCGACCACGAACGCGCCGGCGCCGCCGTCAGGGGCGACCGGTTGGTGGCCGAGTACCGATGGGATGCGGTCACAGACGAGACGGAGAGGGTGTACGAGCAGGTGCTCAGCCGCCGCTCACTCGCGTCGCGGCCTGCCTAAGACCACCGCGCGGCGGGCCGGGTGAGCCCGGGCGGCCTACCCGGGAGCCGGGTTGTCGGCGAGGCTCTTGTCGGGGCCGTCGAGGCTGGCGGGCGGCGTCGCCTGGTACCCGGTTGGGAGCTCGACGGAGTTCGCACCCAGGCTCACCGCGTAGCTCAGCGTGGCCATCAGGTCTCCGACCCGGCTGCCACTGGCCGTTTGAATGGACAGCGGCGGCCCCAGCGACCTCATCTTCGCGTACATCGCCTGGTACGACGGCTGGATGTTGGCCCGCAGCGAGTTGTTCTCCAGCACGCAGGCGCGTCCCAGGATCTTCCTGCAGTAGTCCATCATCGCCTCGGTGAAGCCCTCGTCCCTGCCCGTGCTGCCGTCGGAGTTGATCACCTGGTACGGGTTGAACGACAGGTCCGAGTGGGTGTGGTGCCACACCAGGTGCGCGGTGATCTCCCCCTGCTGGCAGGCCACGTCCGTTTGCGCGTTGAAGCCGGCCGAGACCAGCGCCTGGACCGTCGTGGGGCTGCTGATGTCGCGGATGAAGGGCTCGGCGAAGATGGTCATGCAGCGCGAGATGGTGACCTCGCGGACCTCGGGAACCTGGTCGTACTTCGCAGCCAGCTCGGCCTGCAGGGTGGCGTAGGCCTGACCGAAGGCGTCGGTCCAGAACCTCCCGACGGTCCCCGTCTGCGCGCTGTGCGGGTCGGCAACCGGCACCGGTGAGCCTCCCAGGTTCTTCGCCCAGTCCGGCGCGTAGACCCCGCTGAAGATGCGCACCTTGATGCCCAGCTGCCTGTGCGCGCTGGCGTTGATGCCACGCACCTGGCTGATGGCCTGGTCGATGGCGTTGTTGGCCGCGATCGGGCCGCCCTGCGACGCTTGGAGATCACTCCAATGCACGTTGACCACGTAGCCCGCGAGGGTGCCGTAGAACTCCGGCGCGGGCGCCCCGCTGCGGTCGAGCAGCCCGCTGAGCACGTGCTTGAGCTGGCCTGGTGGGGGGGTGGCCACGCTGGTGCCTGAGGGCCGGGGCACCGCCGGCGTTGCATGATTCGTCGACCCGCCACAGGCCGCAACAGTGACGACCGTTGCTGCGGCGCAGACGAACTGCAGGTGACGGAGGCGACGGGGACTCTGCTTCACCTCTCGATTATCGGTGCTGGCCCCGCGGCGACGGCCGCGCACGATGGAGGAACAGCTCGTCAGTCGAGCATCCTCAGCTCCTTGATCTGGCCACGGTCCGAGCGTTCGATGCCGATCAGCTCGTTGCGCGCATCACTCATGGAGCGGATGAGCTCGTCGAGCTTCGCCTGCATGGCGGCGTCGTCCTTGCTCTGCGTGTGCTGAACGCAGAAGATCATGAGGAAGGTGACGATCGCGCTGGCGGTCTGCACGGTCACCTGCCACCTGTCTGAGAAGTTGAGGAAGGGACCGAGCACCGCCCATCCCACCACGCTGGCGGCGGCGAGCACCACCGCCAGGGGATGACCAAGCAGGTCGGTGACGCGGTCGATGCGTGAGCTCACTGGCAAGGCCCCCTGGTGGCGGGTGACGATTCCCATCATGGACGAGGACCTCGCTGCACAGGCCGCGCCCGAGCAGGTCGAGAGTGTGGCCGTTCGATGAGCCTGAGCAGGCCCGCGTACACCGCCCCGCAACGCCGAAGCCCACGTAGAACGAGAGGTCCGCGCCCTGGAGGGCAGCGGCGATCGGGCCGGTGAAAAGACCCGTGTTCATGAAGGGCACCATCGCCACGAAGCCGATCACCAGGGCCGCCGCCGCAGGCCAGCCGGGTGGGAGGCTCCTGAAGTCCATCAGCCCCCACAGGGCGGCCTGCGAGATCCTGCCGCGCGACGCTGCCAGTCGACCAGCACCACGGCCAGGAACGGGGCGATCCAGTACGCGGTGAAGAGGAGCACGTTCTGGAACTTGCTCGAGAGGTCGCCGGAGTTCAGCCAGAGGATGAGCCCGAAGGCAAGCACGGTGCCGGCGGCCGCCCCCCAGTTGCGCCGCGCCCTGATCCCCGCCGCCTGGATGGCAAGCGATCCCGAGTAGTCGTTCATGGCGTTACCTGCGATGGCTCCGAAGATGATCGCCACCAGCGCGAGCGTCCCGGTCAACCCTCCGCCGACCAGAGCCTGCACGCCCGGCGCGGTCTGGGTCACCAGGAGCCTGGCGCCCGCCAGGCCGATGGTGTACGTCCAGATGAACGAGGCGGCGAGACCGGCCCACGTCCACAGGAAGATCGGTGACCCTGGTGCGTCCTTCCTCTGGTACCGGCTGTAGTCGGACGCGTAGCTCGCCCAGCTGAAGCCGCCGCTGAAGGCGATCGTGGTCATCAGGATGAAGGCTCCGAGCGCCGCCCCGCCGTGGACGGTGGTGTCAATCGGAAGATGTCCCCGCTGGAGGATCTTCACCGACAGAAGGGCGAAGAGGAGCGCGAGGATGAGGCTGCCCCAGCGCTGGATCTGGTGGATGTACTCGTAGCCCAGGAAGCCGATGGCGCCTTCCAGGGCGAGAACCACAATGGCGCCAACGAAGAAAGGCACATGGAAAAGCTGCTGGGCCGCCTGGGCGCCGAAGAGGCCCACGAGCGCATCCCAGGCCACCGAGCTGAGCCACTGGACGGCCGCGGGGAGGACGATCGTCTTGCCGAACGGCAGGCGGGCCAGGGGCAACTGACCCATGCCTGTCTTCGGCCCCCATCTCGCCAGAAGGGCGACCGGCAGAGCTCCGAGGCTCACCCCGATGACGATGGCGATGAGCCCGGGAACGAAGCCGAGCCCGAGCGTGAACGCCAGAGTGCCGGTGAAGACCCCGGAGAGCTCCATATTCGGGGCGAACCACACCGTGAAGTTGCGCCGCGAGGACCCGTAGCGCTGATCCTCGGGCACCGGCGCCATGCCGTGGCTCTCCAGGACCATGTGGCCCACGTGGTGAGGTCGCCGCCCCTCGAAGACCGCAGATGCTGGCGGGGAGGGGCCGCCGGCTCCGGATCCGCTGACTCTGGTTTCCATGTGTGGTGGCACTCCTGACCGATGGCAGCGGACGCCGGCGTGTCGTGTCAGGCCGCGGTCGCCTCCTGGTTCTTCTTGCGACCCGACACGTACCAGTCACGGCGCGTGAGGGGCACGTTGGAGCGACCCTGGGCATCCGGTCTCACCGCAAGGGTCTGGTGGATGCCCAGGGTGCCGAGGTGGAACGACACCGCCGCACCGATCATGTAGAGGCGCCACACCCGGGCCCGAGCCTCACCCGCGATGCGGACCGCATCGTCCCAGTGGGCATCGAGGCGCCGAGCCCAGTGACGGAGCGTCATCTCGTAGTGCTCGCGCAGCGACTCGACGTCGCGCACCTCGAGGCCGGAGCGCTCATACTCGCGCAGCATGAGGCCGATGTCCTCGATCTCGCCGTCAGGAAACACGAAGGCATCGTTGAACGACGCTCTGTTCCAGACCCTGCTCGGGGGCTGGGTGATCCCATGGATCAGCGCACGGCCGCCCGGTCGCAGTGCGCGGTGCACCGCCTGCGAGTAGACGTCGAGATTCCTGCGCCCGACGTGCTCCACCATGCCGATCGAGGCGACGGCGTCGTGGGCGCCGTTGTCGTCGCGGTAGTCGGCCAGGCGCACCTCAGCGCGCCCCTCGAGACCGCGTTCACGGATGCGTCGCCGTCCCTCCTCAACCTGTGCTGGGCTGAGGGTGATGCCCACGGCACGGACGCCGTGCTGCTCGGCGGCGTGGATGACCAGGCTTCCGTAGCCGCAGCCGATGTCGAGCAACGACTCGCCCTCGCGCAGCCGCAGCTTGCGGCAGACGTGCTCGAGCTTGCTGGCCTGGGCGGTGTCGAGGTCGAGGTCACCAGACTCGAAGTACGCGCAGGAGTAGGTCAGCGACGAGTCGAGGAACAGCGAGTAGAACTCGACGGGAAGGTCGTAGTGATGGCGGATCGCCTCGGCGTCTCGCTGCCGGCTGTGGCGGCTGCCACGCAGACGCGCCTCGGCCTCGAGTATCGGTGCCTTGCCCGGACGCCCCCCGAGGGCGAGCAGGGCGATGGCCACGGCCGGCCAAGCCTGGAAGAGCTGCCGCACCGGGGCTGCGGCAAGTGGCCCGAGGAAGGGCTCGAGGGGCTCGGCGGCGACGAGTCCCTCGACGTACGCGCGTCCAAAAGCCTTCTCGGGGACACCACCCAGGAGCCTGTCGACCGTGACGGGCGAACGAAAGGTGATCGTGAACTCTCCGGTGCTCGGCCCGGCGACGCGCCCATCCCAGAGCACCAGGGACCAGTCTGCGCGACCGAGTGCCCGCGACAACGCACGGTGCAGGGTCATCACGGGATCAACGGGGCCCCCAGGCGACCAGCGCGGCCGCCCGTTGTGGCTGTGCATGCGTCGGTCCGCCACGACGCGTGCGCCCAGTTGCGTGGTCACTCCCCGTTCTCCCCTCGACAGACCTGTCGAACCCACCGTAGCAGGACTCCGTTCCACGCCGCCGCTGGGCGCCCCCGCGGCACGCGACGGCGCGGCCCGCCGGAGTTCCCGAGCCGCACAGTTACGGTGGTACATTTTGCCGGTGCCGAACGGCCCTGTCCCTCAGCTTGCTGTCAGCGCGTCCGAAGAGCAGGTGCGCCGCGACGATCGCGCCCACGTTTTCCACTCATGGTCGGCGCAGGCGCTCATCGACCCCCTGCCCATTGCCTCAGCGAAGGGGTCGTACTTCACTGACTACGGTGGCAGGCGCTACCTTGACTTCTCCTCGCAGCTCGTCAACGTCAACATCGGATACCAGCACCCACGCCTCGTCGCCGCCATCCAGGAGCAGGCCGGCCGGCTGTGCACGATCCAGCCGGCCTTCGCCAACGACGTCCGCAGCGAGGCGGCGCGGCTGATTGCCGAACTGGCTCCGGGCAGCTTGAACAAGGTGTTCTTCACCAACAGCGGTGCGGAGGCGAACGAG
>JAABUX010011002.1_pt1 | contig 10044 bp, 21 predicted proteins | sample 5561851 | NCBI WGS metagenome assembly JAABUX01 (sample SAMN10711883, study PRJNA513361) | rock metagenome | isolation source: Antarctica rocks | place: Antarctica: Victoria Land, Richard Nunatak red sandstone | collected 2016-01-03 | reverse complement strand
CGACCCAAATCTGGTGGCACCATGTTGACAATTGGGGCGAGCGCCCATCGCAGGTATTGCACATGGACCGCAACAACTACTACGGCGGGCAATCGACGTCGTTCAACCTGAACCAGGCATGCGCTGTGCACGGGGCCTGCGTTCTCTGCTGCAGCGCCCTCAGGGTCACATGATATCGTGCAGATGCAGAAATCCACTCATGCACACTGAGTTCCACCTATGCCTTCGCAGCTGTGGGAGAAGTTCCGGCCGGGACAGACGCCGCCGTCCAGCCTCGGCGCCAGCCGCGACTACAACGTGGACATGGTGCCCAAGTTCATCATGGCCAACGGCAACCTGGTCAAGGTCGGTCCCTGCCGGCACTGCTGCCAACGGCTCACCGGAACTCCCGCATGCAGAGCGTCAGCCCGCTGTATCTTGACCACTGTCGCACTTTCTGTCATGATGCAAGACACGCTCAAGTTGGGTTGCCCCAACAAGTGCTGTACATGCCCCTGCAGTGCGTTCCTGTCGGCCGGCTGCAGGACAATAAAAAATGTGAAGGGCGCTCGCTGTGCCCGGATCAGGTGCTGATCAAGACGGACGTGACCAAGTACCTGGAGTTCAAGGCGGTGGACGGCAGCTTCGTGCTCAACGGGCCGCGCATCGAGAAGGTGCCCATCACCGGCATGGAGGCCTTCCGGTCGCCGCTCATGGGCCTCTTCGAGAAGCGGAGGGCAGCGCTCTTCTTCAGGCGCGCCTGAGCGCGCGTACGGCATGGACTCGCTCACAACAGCAACAGCTCGGTGTTCCGCCCAGGAAGACTGTGGGAATCACTATGACAGGCAGCGGCGGGCAATGCCGCCGCACATGAGCAGTCTTGCAACTGGCTACCGTGCTTTCCGGCGGTCCGGCGTGCTGTGAGATTCCTGCCACGCTGCTCGCTGAGCTGCTGGAGGCAGTTATGCTCCTTACTGATCTAGTGTCCCCCGTCACAATCGACGCCCTTGACACTGACGCATCCTTGTCCCCGTCGCGCAGCTACGTGCAGCAGTACGAGCCGGACGACCCCAAGACACACGCCGGGCGCAACCTGGAGCGCATGAGCATGCGACAGCTGTACGAGGCGTTCGGCCTGCAGGAGACGACCATCGACTTCGTGGTGCGCTGCCCGCTGCGAGGCTTGCCTTCTGCATTGTCATCTACGGCCTTCCATGTCAGTGCTCTGAGAGTCGACCGAGGCAAAAGAGGTCGGACAGCAGACCCATTGCTGCAATGTCTATCTTGCTAAGCTGCCCGCTATGTGCAGAGCGGCGACGAGTTGACACTTAGACATCAGGCTGCTGCCTGCTTCGACAACATGATCGTCTGACTCTGACAGTAACGCCAACACCCGCGCAGGGCCACGCGCTGGCGCTGCACGCGGACGAGTCGTACGTGTCCAAGCCGGCGCAGTCGACGGTGCTGCGCATCAAGCTCTACTACGAGTCGCTGATGCGATTTTACGACCAGGGCATCCGCAGCCCCTACATCTACCCCCTGTACGGCCTTGGCGAGCTCCCCCAGGTGCCGCCCAGCCTCGCCTTCGGGAGTCAACATCGTGCTGCTGCGGTGGTGCAATGTCCAGTCGACCCCTGTGGCAATCACCGGACCCATCACTTTGCCCTCATTGCATGCCTGGCTGCTTTCAGTCACAGTCTCTGTTGCTGTATGTGATGGCCACAAGAGCCGATGCTTCGATCTACATGCAATTCTGACACGTGTCATGTCAGCTATCAGTCGATAACATACATGGCAGAGCCCTCAGCAGAGCATCTCGTGTCCGTGCAGGCGTTCGCGCGGCTCAGCGCGGTGTACGGCGGCACATACATGCTGTCCAAGCCGGACGTGCAGGTCGTGTTCGATGAAGCTGGCAAGGCCACCGGCGTGACCAGCGAGGGCGAGACGGTGCAGGCCAAATTCGTTGTCGGCGACCCCAGTGCGCGCCGACCGTCCCTGTGCCAGGCCCCGACAGTCGTGGCCATCGCCCGCGTACTCACATGTCAGCGCTGATTGCGTCAGTACCCCATTGCAACCTGGTGAAAATAGGGCGCAGCCGCTGGCCTGCATTCTAAGCATGGGCGGCAGTATTGCACAGGCATCAGCCAGCTCTTGTAAGAAGACCTGCAGCAGCAGGTGGTAATTGTAGTCGCTGCACATTAGCTTGAGAGGCGTCCGCGAGTCTGTGCTTCTGTTCCGGCAGGCTACTTCCCCGGGAAGGTGGAGAAGGCGGGCAAGGTGGTGCGCGCGATCGCGGTGCTGGCGCACCCCATCCCCAACACCGACAACGCGGCCAGCGCGCAGATCATCCTGCCGCAGCGCCAGACGGGCCGCAAGAACGACATCTACGTCTTCTGCAGCTCCAGCAGCCACCACGTGTGCGCGCCCAACAAGTGGCTCGCCTTCGTCAGCACCATCGTGGAAACGACGGACCCGGAGCGGGAGCTCCAAGCAGGCGCGCTCACGTGGCCATTTGAGATACACGCTCGGTGCACATGTCCTCCGCAGAAATCGCGTTGATCCGAGACCCGAGCACCAGACGGTGCGGGAATAAACTGCCATTTGATGTGACTTCTGGGCGCACTCTGACTCTGAGCTGCACTGTTTACTTCCTGGCAAATCAACAGACCGTCTTTATTGCAGGCTTGGCGCTGTTGGGTCCGATCGAGGAGAAGTTCGTGGATGTCACGGACCTGTACGTGCCCAAAGAGGACGGCACCAAAGACAAGGCGTTCATCTCGCGAGGTGCGGGCTATGCATTTTCTTTCCGTCGACGACGCCCTGGGTCCTGTGCTTGGCTACTTGTGCAGGACAAGGGCGCATGTCAGACCCAGTCTTGGCCAAAGCAGAAGGTTTTGGTTGCAAGTGAAGCGCACATGGTGACGATCAACAACCAACTTCTGCCGAGTGTCCAACCAGTTCGAGATCGATGTGCAGGGTACGATGCAACCAGCCACTTCGAGACGACCGTGGAGGACGTCCTCGACATGTATCAGAGGATCACGGGCAAGCCGCTGGACCTATCGCAAACGCAGGACATCTCTCAGGCGAACACAGACGTCTAGACCATGCCGACATGCTGAGGATTTGTATACACCATACCTCGTCTGGCTGGCGAGCGCTGCACGAATCGTGATAACCATTGGCGATCTAGCTAGATGCGCACTGCCTGTTTGTACAGAGCCTTGGTTTCCAGACAGAGCTTCGCCGGTCGTTTTGGTTTCTAGCTAGCTGAGCATGTAAACTGACGCAAATCACCTACAAGTGGCCGGCATGCCAGGTCAATGCTCATACCGTGAGATTGCCGACACCAGAATATGCTACTGCTGAGCACCAATCGTCCATGTAATCAAGCCCGCCACTGCAATCCCATGAAACACTGTGTTTTGACACGGATGCTGGGGCCGCTAAGCTTCAGTCGAATCCCCGGTGGATGTGAGCCTGCATCAACATTGAGATCAGAACCCAGCGCCATTGGCAGTCAAGCCTGCACCCACTGTGCACACTCAACATTGCACATCTCCATCTGACAGAAACCACAAGCGCACCCTCGTGACGCGCTGCAGAGCCTTGATGAAAGCTGCGGTGCGCAGCGGCACTTTCTTCGCTTGGTGCACGTCCCAGATCGCATGGAAAGCGTCCCGCATGCAGGTGTCCAGTCTCTGGTTGACCTCACTCTCCTCCCACCTGGCGAGGACAGCGCACTGGTGAGCCGCTGTACAGACAACCACAATAGTTGCATCTGTAGGTATGGAGGAACCTGCACCTGAAGTTCTGAAGGTTCTGTACCCACTCGTAGAACGAGACCTGCAGCCGCAGACGGTGACGCTTTTAGCGAGTTTCACACAGCACGATTGCCACTTGAAAACTGCGCGGAGCTTGCACGCGCACCGTGACGCCCCCGCCATTGGTGTAGATGTCGGGCAGGACGACGATGCCGCGCTCTCGCAGCGCGGCGTCTCCTTTGGGCGTCGTGGGCCCGTTGGCCGCCTCGACGACAAACTTGCACTGCAGCCGCTTGGCGTTGTCCTCTGCACGGACGAGTGCCGTGCATCAGGAACTCGATTCAAGCTGGAATACACTGGCATGAAGGGGTGTCGGCTATGTGCCCAGGCACACAGTGCTTTCACCTGTGATAACGCCGCCGATGGCAGCAGGGACCAATACGTCGCAGGGGATCTCGAGGATCTCGTCCTTGCTGATTGATGTGCCTGCATGGCGCGCACCCACTCAACTACCCTCATACTGCTTGTATGCCCGATAGGTCGGCATGATCGGCGCCACATCCGTTCCAGAGGCGATGATCCTTGCATCATGCACACAAATGCTCGGAGTTGGACCGTGCAGACCTTGCTGGACGCAGCTTGAGGCACTCACCTTCGGGGAAGGTGCCAATGGGGTTCTTGGCAGTGACATGGCGGCGGAGGGCCACGATGTCCAGGCCTTTCTCGTTGTGCACGGCGCTGTTGGCGTCGGACACGGCCACGACCTTGCCGCCGTGCTCACTGAAGATCTCCGCCGCCCACGCACCCACGTTGCCAAAGCCCTAGCCAAGTATGCTAGTACCCTTATTGCTGCTTGCAGATGAGCAGCAGGATCGACAAGGTCATCCTGGGTGTTGAGGCGGAACAGGTGCGTCAGCTGTGCCCGTGTTGATGCCGGCGTCAGTGCGACCATGTGAAGGTCTAATCTGTGGAAGCCCTGCATGCTACACACGAAATTGACTCCGGGCGCGGCGGACGACGTGCCTGGATGACGAAGGTCTTGCCCTCGATGCTGCCCATCCCCGACGCCTGCAGCAGCTCCCGCGTCGCGAACACGGTGCCGCGGCCAGTGGCGGCCTCACGGCCCCACGACCCGTGCAGGTACACCGGCTTCCCTGTAGCGCACACAACTGCTATGACCGCAATATTCTTAAACTAATGCATGGTCCGTCTCGGTGTCGCAAGAGCCTTGCAAGAGAGGGATGATGATATCCCCAGTTCGTGGTCGGAAGGTGTAGCTGAGTCAACTCAAGAGGCTGCGGTGTCCCTGCAGCTGCCGAACGCGGCACGGAGCGCGCCTGTGACCACGGCCGGCGAGAACCCCGCGAACTTGGAGTACTCGTCGAAGAACCAGGACATCTCCCGGGCGCCGGTGTTCATGTCCGGCGCCGGGATGTCCTCGTGCGGCCCGATCACGTCCTTGATTGCCTGCTCCCAACCAGTGCAACAACTCACGATACGCGCCTGCAACAAGGTGACAACTGCAACATGCAATGAGGATGGGTGCTACGGACTTCAGTGATGTGTGATGTACCTGCACGAGCTTCCGGGTGAGCTTCTCCAGCTCCCGCTCGCTGAGGGTTTTGGGGTCCACGGTGACGCCGCCCTTGGCGCCGCCGAAGGGGATGTCCATGACCGCCGTCTTCCACGTCATCAGGCTCGCCAGGCTGCGCGACGGCACTATACAGTTGTGCGAGTCCTCTATAGGGAGTGAGCATCGGGGGCGGTGACGTCAAGCTGGGAATCCCCTGCGCTGTCGCGAACCTACGCGTGTTCTGCTATCCATGGTTCTGCTGCCAGCCGCGAATCTGTGTCAGGCTGAAAGACGGTGACAAAGCCAAGGTGGGCGCGCCTGCGAACGTCGTCCAGGTCGACCTGCGGGTGGTAGCGCAGCCCGCCCTTGTAGGGCCCGCGGCTGCAGTCGTGCTGCACGCGGTAGGCGTTGAAGGTCTCGATCTCGCCGCTGTCCCGCGTCACGACCAGCTCCACCAGCAGCTCCCGCTCCGGCGTCAGCAGCAGCTTCTGCAGCTTCTCCGGGTACTCCAGCTCCAACAGGGCCTGCCGCGTGGCGCAGGCCGATGCTCTTGATCAGTCATCGACTCAGCTAATTGGTTTGCAGCTGCCAGCTCCAGCAGGGCCTGCCGAGTGTCACAGGCCGATGCTCACGATCGCTCATGGCTGAGCCACCTCTTCTGAAGCTACCACATGAGCTGCAGACATTGTGGCACAGCAACCTGCTCCTGTGCTCCTGACTAGGCGCCACTACATGGCAGGGCCTGCCGAGAGCTCCGACTCAATGCTCACGTTCAGGCATCCGGCCAAGCTCTCCCTCTCAAGGGCTGCAACCTCCCGTGGAGGTTATCATGGGACAGCTGCCTGCACTTGCGGAGCTGACTGGACGCCGAACAGTCGCAGGGCATGCAAATCGCGAGCATGCATGCTGATGTTGCAGCAGCAACGCTGAAGCATAACAGTAGTATAAATGCGCTGTTGGACAGGCGCCGCATTCACAGTGTTCGTGCTCATAGTGCTCACCTCCCGCAGGAAGGTGTTAGTGTTCTCGGAGTGTGACGATGCTGCGCGCTGCTGCAGCGCGGCGAGAGCGCCGCCTTGCTCGTGCAGCAGCCTCGGCAGCGCCGCGCCGGCGGCGTGCCGCAGCCGCGCGAGCATGGTCAGCCCTAGTGAGTCACTCGACCGATGCAGGAACGAGCACGCTGGGGTCTCGGGTCCGTCGAGGCGTTTGCTGCGCCGATGCCCGCTTGACTGTTGAGTCAAGTTTGTAAATATGCCGACCGGGGATCCTGTCGAGTCAGCAGAACTCTGGAGGTCATGCAGGCAGTGCGAAATGCATCAACGCCCAATTGAAGACATATTTAGCATAGCAAAGTATGAACCGATGACCGTGATCCGCGTGATAAACGCATGGCAGGCATGAGCACGGGCCTGACTTGATCAACAGCGGCAAACGGTGCTGACAATGGGGACCATGAACGAGCTCGATCATCTGTTCGCCCGCTTCGGCAGCTTGGTCGATCCGAGCCTCAGCAGCGCGCTGTTCGCGGCTGCCCCGAGCGGTAGCCACTTGATCCACATCTGAACGCAATGGCACCCCCCCTCCACTTCCACACAATTGATGGGCTTCGACCATCCTCCCGGGTACCGCTGCTTCGCCTGCAAGCCTCTCCAAAACACCGCGTGCAGGAAAGGTGGGCCCGAACCTGATCAGTCCGCTGCAAGTCGGCCTGGGCGCCGTGCTGGTGCTGGTCAATGCGTGCATCAGCGTCTACCTGGACCTGGGTCTGGAGGTCGCCCTCGCCATCGCCACCGTCCGGTGCGTCACGCCCAGAACGCAGTGGAAGGCATGCGTCGCAGTCGTCGCGCTGCGGTCGCATTCAGCAGCAGCTCCAGCATGTTGGAGTGCCTGGGAAGAGGCAAGCAATGGTATGTGGACCATCCTCAATGCCACTCTGCACTGGTGTGCTTCCGACAAGATTTATCTCCACCAGCTATTTTCTCATGACCTCTGACGACCACGTTCCTGCAATGACAGTCCCTTATATGCCTATCATGGGTGAGCGAGTTTGATTGCCCACACCGCACTAGCACCCTCTGACGCTCACGTTCCTGCAATGACAGTCCCTTATATGCCTATCATGGGTGAGCGAGTTTAATTGCCCGCACCGCGCCAGCACCCACTTCACGTGCGTTCGCAGGTGCGTGGTGCAGCTTTGCATCCTGGGCTACCTCCTAGTACCCATCTTCACCTACAACCTCTGGTGGCTCGTCCTCGGCTACTCGCTGGTCATGTCCCTCGTCGGCGCCTACGAGTCCATCTCGCGCCCCGCCTACACCTTCAAGGCGAGCGTGCAAGCTGCTGGCGGTACTCCACCGCTGGCTCGGGAATAACCGGCTGCCAAGTCGCTGCGACTTGCGAATTGTCACAGGCATCATCGCGAGAAGCGCAAGCGACAGCCATCGCAGCTGCAGCAAGATCCCCATAAGCCCCTGGTGCCGCATCCCGCGCCTGTGATTGCATGCAGCAGGAAGTCTGGGAGAAGTCACGCGCAACAAAACGCCGGCACAGCAGGGTTCGCCTAGCACATCAGCTGGTGAGCTGAGCTGAGCCGCCACCCGCGCAGGGGATGTTCGCGGAGGTACTGGGCGCCGTGCTGGGCAGCTCCTCGGTGTTCCTGACCTATGCGATGCTGCTGGTGGTGCGCACGCACCCCTGGTGGGATGCGCAGTACTTCATCCCCATGCTGGGCATGCTGCTCGGCAACTGCATCTCCGGCATCAGCGTCGGCCTCAGCACCCTCCTCGAGGAGCTCACCTCCGGTGCGGCGCTTTCAGTGCCAGGGTGAACCATGGGCAACAAATTGTGACAGGTTACAAGTACAGCAATTATGTCTTTCTGGCTGCAGCTTGTGTGGACATGCAGACACTTCAGATAGGTTATCGTTTTGAGAAAAATGGTGAATTTCTGCAGTGTGCCACAGTGCAGGATGCCCCGAGCACACGCAGCGGTTGCTCTGCAGACATCTTCGCCTTAGCTTTGCCGTGGGTTGGCAAGCGCCTCAGTGCCTGCATGCTCACTTCAGATGCACTCAAGGACTCGCTTGAACTGCTGACGGCTGGCGGCGCACGGCAGGGAAGGACAAGATGGAGCTGCTGCTGTCGATGGGCGCGACGCGGTGGGAGGCGAGCCGCGAGATCATCCAGCGCTGCGTGCGGCTGGCCATGACGCCGGTGCTCAACCAGATGAACGTCGTCGGCATCGTCTCCATCCCGGGCATGATGACCGGCCAGATCCTGGGCGGCACCGACCCCTCCCAGGCGCGCCGCCCTGCCTTTCTCAGGCACCCATGCCAGAGGAAACGTGGCGGTGGCAAGGTTTAGCACATATCCAATTGGCGGCCATCGAAACCGCTGTAGTAGGTCCGTTGCAAAACTGCTGAAGTATCATGGTGTCGTGGGCTCTGTTTGGCAGCATGACCATTTGTCCCCAGATGAGATGTCCACTGATGCTGAGCCCTGAGATTTGCTCCATCGCAGGCGGCAAGGTACCAGATGATCATGATGTTCCTGATCGCCGCGACGACGGGGCTGGGCTCCACCAGCGCCGTGTATGCGGCAACGGCGACCATTGTGGACACGGAGCACCGGATACGGCCGGAGCGCCTGCGCCCCCGCGGCTCCCGCGGCGCCAAGCTCGCCGACAAGCTGCAGGATATCATCGTCGGGGTGCGCAGATGCAGGACTCATGATTCTGCACCCAACTTCAACCGATCCTGACATCCTGACTCGTTCCTCACGGCTCTGCTAGTCTTGTCCGGCCTACACTTCCAGCTTGTCACACTGCAGTCGGAGTCAGCATCGACCCTACCAAGAGATCCGTACCCGCCGCCTGTTGACGTTTGACAGGGGGCGAGAGCTTGAGCGCTGAGCTGCGTCTGAGTCGGCGGCTGGCACGCGCAGGCTGGACGTGCCGTCGGCGGCCTGTTCCGAAGGAGGCAGCCAGCGCACGTGGGCAACGAGCTTGAGGAGCCTCTTGTGGTGCAGAGCGCATGATTTTGTGCGTTAATTACTTAGGATACCAAGTATGACACTAGTTGTACTTCGTTCTGGACCGGGATTTGGCGGGTGTGTTCACCAACACGGCTGTATTAGGCACGGGTCGTTCACTGCGCGAGCTAGCCTCGTGGGTGAGTCCTGGCACGCCGGCAAACCTTACGGAGGATCCAGCAGCAGGCAGGGCAGCCAATCATGGCTCGCCGAGGAGAGCTTGGCTTGCGCCCGCCTGCTTTTGCAGGTGTTACGGAACCTTCTGCACGGCTGACTGATTAAACGGCGTCCTGAAGATCAATCGCTCCTCTGACATTAAGAACAGCACCTGCACAACATATAACTGGAGGATGTGAGTTGACGCGTTTATAAAGCAGAGCAACACAGTCTGCACGAGGCCAAGAGTAAACGTGCACGGAGTCGCAGAGTCCATGCGCACCTGAAATGCAAGATATATTGACAGCAGAAACCATGCCGTGCGTTTTGCCATGCGCCAGCCATTCAAGGGAACCGACACGATCAACGCCAGCAGAAGAACCTGGATGCGCACAGGGCCCGCTTAGACATCTGCCACATCATTGCAGTCATTAGCGATACTCTCATGTACTGCAGTCCGGGAGTTGTACTGACGTGCGAATGCATATGCTGCAGTAGGACTCATGCTGGGGTAACTCTTATCGGAATGCGCAAGGAGCGAGAC
>JAABUX010011001.1_pt1 | contig 10045 bp, 7 predicted proteins | sample 5561851 | NCBI WGS metagenome assembly JAABUX01 (sample SAMN10711883, study PRJNA513361) | rock metagenome | isolation source: Antarctica rocks | place: Antarctica: Victoria Land, Richard Nunatak red sandstone | collected 2016-01-03 | reverse complement strand
CCCCAGGACGCAGCTCCGCAATCAGCTTCACCCGCCATACCAGCTTCGGCACCAGCCCACCCTCATCCCGTAAGCCCAAACCCTAGACCAATCCCAGCAGCACCCCACGATTTTGAATGCTCTCGCCTCGCTCCGCCGCATCACCACGGCATCCTCCTCGTGAGGCTGCTGCGTCGCTGCCTGCACGAGCTCTGGACGCTGTTCGTCGATGACGGCGTGGTCGCCGCCCTGGTCGTCGGATGGATCGCCGTCGCCTGCCTGGTGCTGCGGCAGCTGCCGGCCGGACCCTGGTCGGGACCGGTCCTGTTCGCGGGCCTGCTCGCCATCTTCACGGTCGGCATGCGCGCCGGGCGGCGCTAGCGACGTGGCCTCGACGCGCCGGCGCGGCTACAGCACCGCCGAGACGTTGAAGAACAGGCCGCGGCCGGGATTGACCCAGTAGAGCGGCTCGCCGTTGCCGGCCGCGGCGCCGGCATAGCCGATCAGGCTCAGGTTGTTGAGCAGGTTGGTGGCCTGCAGACCCAACTCGACGTGACGGCTGCCCAGCACCGGCAGCACGTAGTGCAGCGACAGATCGAGTGTGTCGTACGACTTGATCGGGTACTTGTTCACGAATTTGGTGTCGACGCCATATTGCGGGCCGACATCCTTGTCCAGCAGCGAGAAGCCCAGGCGGTCGCTCTTGAGCACGACGTCGGCGCGGTCGAACAGGAAGCCGGCCACCGCCGTGCGTCGCGGCGCCTGCGCGACGGTGGCGCCGTTCTGATAGTTGGCGTCATTGAGCGAACCGTTGGCATACAAGGCGAAGCCCAGGCCGACCTGCGCCGTCGCCTCCAGCTCGATGCCCTGGAAATGCGCTGAACCCTGGTTGGTGTAGAGCGTGTTGGTGCCGATCGTCGTGCTGGCAATGTAGTTCTCGTAACGGATGTAGTACAGGTCAGCATCGGCCGAGAGCCAGCGATGCTGGTACACGGTGCCGACCTGGTAGTTGTCGGTCGTCGAGGGCTGCACGCTGTTGAGGATCTGCGCGTAGAACACGTTCAGCGGCGGGGTCAGGTAGCCTTTCGCCGCCTGCGCATAGACCGAGAGGCCCGTGGCGATACGGTAGTTCACGTCGAGCGACGGCAGCGCCTTGTTGTAGGTGGCGTTCTCCTGGGCGGGTCGCTTGATCGTGCGCACCAGCGGCCCTTTGACCTCGCGCGTGACCGAGCTGTATTTCACGCCAATGGTCACGGTCAGCCGCGGCGTCGGCTTCCAGGCAAATTCGATGTAGGGCTGCACCGTGGTGAGCCGGTCGAAATAATTGTACTGGAACGCCGAGGCGGTGGGCGACGTGGTGTATTGCACGTCGCCGCGCGTCAGCACGACGTTGGCCTTGTAGAGCGGATTGTCCTCGGTCTCGAACCACAGGCCGGCGCGGCCCTGTCCGAAGCCGGTGTCCTGCGTCAGCCGCAGGATGTCGCCCCAGGCGCGATAATCGTTCTTGTAGGCAGCGCCCGGCACGTCGTTGTCCAGCGCGGTGGCTACCCCGTTCAGGTAGTAGGTCTTTTTCGCCGTGGTGGTCAGGTTCGGCGTAGTCAGGGAGGTGTCGGCAGTCTGCGTGCCGCGGTGGTAAAACGCGGTCGTGTAGGCCTGGTTCGATGCCTGGAAACCGTCGCCGAAATCATGATCGACCTTGATATACTCGAAATCGGTCGTGTACCTGTCCTTGTTGTAAGGACCGTAATCCTGTGACCGTGGATCGTCGTTCAGGGAGTAGTTGCGGCCGAACTCGTTGATCAGGCTGAGCGGCGTGCCGTAAGGCGTGTCGGTGACCGCGTTGTCGAGGTTGACCACGGCGGTCACGTGGGTCCGCTCGCCGATCGGCTGCACGTATTTGAGGAACAGGTTGCGCCGCTCGTCGGTGGTGCCGGTGGAGGCGCCGCGGCTCTCATTGCGCTGGATGTCGATCAGCAGGCGGCCATCGCCGAGTACCCCGCCGAGGCTGCCGGTCTCCGCCTGCAGGCCGTAGAGCTTGGTGCCGAAGCTGCCGAAGGTGGCGTATGGGTTGAAGCGCACCGTGCTGGACAGGTCGCGCGAGCTCAGCTCGACATCACCGCCGAAGGTCGCCGAGCCGACGGTGGATGCCGGTCCCGGACCACGGTTGACGACGATGCCGCCGAGATCGTGCGCCACGAAATACGCCGCCGGCTGCGGCGACAGGTTGCCCGGCGAGCCGGGGATCTGCACGCCGTCGAACAGCACGCTGAACTGGGTGTATTGCAGGCCGCGTATGCTCTGGCCGAAGTCCTGCTGCAGGCCCGGGCCGTTCGGATCGATGTCCATCGCGCTCGGCGTCAGCCGGATGATGTCGTCATAGTTCGAGGTCGCCGGCACGTTCTCCTGGATGAAGCGCTGGCTGATCGTCGCGGTCGGCTCGATCTGCGTGAGCGAGCCCTGCGAAGGCGCCTGATCGGCCGCGGCTCCCGGGAACAGGTGGCCGTTCACCTGCACGTTCTCGGCGCTCTGCTCCGACTGAGCCGCGGCCCCCGGACCGATCGCGACCAGCGTCGCGGCGGCAAGCAGGGCCGCTCCAGTGTGGAACGGAACTGTCTGGTGGAATCTGGACATCTCAATCCTGACGCGATGCTGACGTGGGTCGCGTTTTAGAGATCTCGTATCCGAAACTTTATGACTTTCTTATTAAAATGATCTACGTCTTCCCGGACAGCCGATGCGAAGGCTGACCGGTCCCGGCGCCCGACAGCACGATCGTGGTTCGGTCCGCATGTCGTCCGCAACGCGATGGACCACACGCTCCGCGACCGCCGCGGAATGCCTGATGCGCATATCTCTGGTCGAGGACCGCCAAGTCCGGCGGGAGATGATGACGCCGTGCCTGCGTGCGGGGGGCTTCGTGACCGACGTGGTTGGACGGGACGACGAGGCGATCGCGGCGTCGTCGAGCAATCTCTTTGATGTGGTGCTGCTTGACCTTGGGGCTACCGGACCCGGAACGGGCTCGCACTACCGCGTCGCCGGCGCGGTGGCTCTGGCGCCGACGTGCCGGTGCTGAACGCGTGTGGCTCGATCGGCGACCGCATCCCCGGGTTGGATGTCGAGACCGACGACCACCTGCTCAAGCCGTTCCGCTTCGACGAGTTCGGCGAGGTGCTGCTAGCTGACGTGGCGCGAGATGTTGCTGGTGGAGGAGCTGATGCGGTCGGTCGACGGCACCATGACGAGATCGAGCAAGCGCAACAGTTGGCGGATCCGCCGCGCGGCAAGTCAAACTGACAAGAAGCTGACAGAGACTGACGGCGCCGACCCCGTCGTCACTGTAACCGGCGTCTTCGTGCAGCATTCTGCCAGTATTAATGAAAGTGTAACCGAAGCGATCTGCTCAAATCCGTGGCGAGCGGTTAGGGTCCTTCGTGTTGTGGGGGCCTACAGGCGCCTTACCAGCGCGGCATGACGCTGCGGCTGCCTCCATATACATCGGCAATCGACGTTGCCGGCAAGCAGCGTAAAATGAATGGACGAGTGCATGATGAGATCCTGGCTTCGAGAATATCCGCTTGCTGGATTGTTCGCGCTCACGCTTGCGGCACCCGGGATCGCTCACGCGGCGCCTAACCCTGCGGCTCAACCCGATCCTGCGACCAGGACGGTGGGTCCGCAGCCGAATGGGTCGATCGTGGCGTCGGACAATCAGCTGTTGACACCGTCCGGAACGCTGGTCGATCTCGGCTCGCCGGTAGTCGCCAAGGCGGTCGCCGTCAACCCTGCGCGGCGCACCCATAGCGGCGCTGTCCTGTTGATGGACGCGGCGCAGCCCATCATCGTGTTCAACACGAAGACCGGCCAGGCGATCCAGCGCTACATCCCCTCGATGATGAGCGGCGGAACATTCTCGAGCAACAAGACCGGCTCCTTCACAGGCATCACGTATTCCCGGGACGGATCGAAGCTGCTGTTCAGCCAGGACAACAACTTCGTGTCCGTCGCCAACGTCGACCCGTTCACTGGGCAACTGACGCCCGGCTCCAGCGTGCCGCTACCATCGCCGCCGGCCAACCCGAACCTCTATAATGCTGTCTCGGCCAACGCCGCCGGCCTCGCCATCGCCGATGGCTCGCTCGGTCTCGTGGCGTTGAACGCGAACAACACGGTCGGCGTGATCAACCTCTTCAACAGCACGCTGGTCTCGCAGATACCCGTCGGCAACGCGCCGAACAGCATCGTCGTGAAGGGCAACTTCGCGTATGTGAGCAACGAGGGCGGCCGCTCGGCGACAGCCTCGGACTTCACGAACCTGTCCGACGGAACTCCGATCGTCGTGGACAAGGTGGATGCGTTCGCCACCACCGGCACCGTGTCGGTGATCGACCTGCGCACCGGCGCCGTTGCCAAGACCATCGATGTCGGCCTGCATCCCGCCGGCATGGCGGTCTCGGGCTCGATGCTCTATGTCGCGAATTCGTATTCCGACACCATCTCGGTGATCGATACCGGCTTGAAGCAGGTCGTCCGGACCATCAGTGTCGGCGTGCCGATCACGGGCGGCGCCTTCGGCGCGGGCGCCAATGGTATCGCGATTGCCGGCAGCACGGCCTACGTGACGCTTGGTCAATCGAATGCAGTTGCCGTGCTCGACCTGACCAACGACTCCGCGAACGCAGTGCTCGGCTACATTCCGACCGCCTACTTCCCGACCTCGATCGCGTACGACAAGGCCACCAACCAGCTGGTTGTCTGCGACGACAAGGGCATCGGCGCTCAAGGCTCGATCGGCACCGCGCATGGCGTCAGCGCCTTCAACTCCCATCAGGAAACCGGCACGGTCAACCTGATCCCGTTGCCGACGCGCAGCCAGCTCGCGAAGATGACCGCGCAGGTCATCAGCAACAACCATTGGGACTCCGACAATATCCAGGTCGGGCCGCAATATGCCAATCCCGCCGCGGCCGCGGTCGCCGTCCCGGCGCATATCGGCGAGCCTTCGCTCATCAAGCACGTCTTCCTGATCATCAAGGAGAACCGCACCTACGATCAGATGCTTGGCGACCTGCCGCAAGCTAATGGCGACCCATCGCTGGCGGTATTCGCGGCAAACGCGCCGAACCAGCACGCTCTGGTGACCCGCTTCCCGCTGCTCGACAACATATATGCGCCGAGCCGGCAGTCGGCCGACGGGCATCCGTGGATCGTCGAGTCGGGCTCGTTCTACTCGAACGATATCCTCTCGCCCGACTGGATCCGCAGCTATCCTGGCGGCAACAGCAACGACGCCCTGACCTACACCCAGCAAGGTTTCCTATGGTCGGAAGCCGAGCGGAAGGGCCTCGATGTCAAGATGTACGGCGAGTGGAGCGGCGGCTACACGATCGCACCGAAGTCGGATGGCAGCAGCTACAGTTGGGCGGATTTCTACAACACCTCGCTGTTCAAGGAGACCGGCGGCAAGCAGGGCAGCAATATCGTGCCGGACGCTTCCGATACGGAGTCCGCGACGATCCCGTCGGTGACCGCGATCCTGGATCCGCACTACCCTTCATTCAATCTCGGCATCCCCGACCAGTATCGGATGGATTACTACCTCCCGATCCTGCAGGCCCAGGACGCCGCCGGGGAAGTGCCGGTCCTGACGATCCTCTGGCTGCCGGACGACCATACCAACGGCACCACGACCGGGTATCCGCTACCGAGCAACTACCAGGCGGACAACGACCTCGCGCTCGGACGCATGGTGGAAGCGATCAGCAACACCAAGGCCTGGCCCACCACCGCGGTCTTCGTCGAGGAGGATGACAGCCAGGACGGGGTCGACCATGTCGACGGTCATCGCCAACCGGTCTATATCATCAGCCCGTATGCCGTCGCACCACAGACACCCGGCGTCGGCAAGGTGATCCATACCACCTACACCCAGGAAAACATCAACCGGACCATCGAGAACATCCTCGGCCTGGCACCGCTGACCCAGTTCGACCTCACCGCCGCGCCAATGTTCGACTGCTTCCAGAACGCGCCGGACACGACCCCGTTCACCCATATTCCGGCAAGTACGCCGCTGAACATCGGACCCGGCGGCACGCCGATCGCTGGAACCGGTGCTCCGAACTACACCATGAACATGACGCGCATGCAGCGGGCCTGGAACCTGGCCTCCAACTTCATGACGAAGGGCAAGCAGGGCAAGGCGGACGCGGTGGACGAGACCTTCCTCAACCACGCGATCTGGTATTCCGCCACCAACTGGAGGCGCCCCTATCCGGGCGAGGCAAAGATCCGCTTGCCGGCGGCCTTCGTCAAAGCCGCGGCGCACAAGCCGGTCGACAGCGACGATTGAACCCGTCCGCCCGGGCGGCCACTTCCTGTCGCGATGACATTGAAAAGCCGACCTGTGCATCCTGCCGCGAACGCACTGCTCGCACGTGCCGAGCAGTGCGTGAACGCCGGACGTCTCGCCGAGGCGCTTCCGTTCCTGCGTCAGGCCGTGTGGACGAACCCGGCGAACGCGGCGGTGCAGCATGACCTGGGTTGCATCTGCCTGCAGGTCGGCCTGCTCGCCGAAGCGGTCACGGCGTTCGAGGCAGCACTCGCGGCGAACCCTCGCTTCGCCTTGGCCAGCCTGCGCCTGGGCGTGGCGCGCCAGACCCAGGGTGATATTGCTGCGGCACTGGCCGCCTACCGGCACGCGACCAAGCTGCTGCCCTCCTTGACCGAGGCGCGATTTCGCACCGGCGCGCTGCTCGAGACCCTGGGGGTCCGCGACGAGGCCATTGCCGCCTTCCGACGCGCCGCGAGCTCCGACCCCAGGAGCAGCCTGGGACGGCTGTGCAATGTCCGTGCGCTGCTCGCCGAGGATCGCGATGCCGAGGCGGAACGTGCGGTGCGCCGGCTGCTCGCGCTGGATCCCGGACACGCCACGGCGACCGACCTGCTCGGGACCCTGCTCGCCAACGCCGGCCAGCTTGACGAGGCCCGCGAGTGCTACGATCGGGCGACGCAGGCGGCGCCCCATCTCGCTGGCAGCTACTATGATCTTGCTCGCTGCCGACCCATTACCGAGGCGGATGCCGGCCTGCTCGATCGGATGCGGACTGCCGTCGCCGCGCCGGAGGTGCCGGTGGAGGCACGGCTGAAAGTACATCTCGCGCTGGGCAAGGCCGCCGACGACCTGAAAGATCCGGCAATGGCGATGCGGCATTTCGGCGCCGCCGACGTCCTGCGCAGCAGTCTCGGCTCGTTCGATCCGACCCGCATCGAAGCCCGCGTCGATCGTCTGGTTGAGCAGTTTATGCCCGACCTTGTCGCACGCGCCGCCGAACTCGGCAGCGAGGATGCCACGCCGGTGCTTGTCCTCGGCATCCCCCGATCTGGCACCACGCTGGTCGAGCAGATCCTTGCCTGTCATCCGGATGTCCATGCCTGCGGCGAGCTGCCCTTCTGGACCGAGCGCGGTACGCGATGGGAGCAGGCCGACTCGGACGATGTCGGGGCTTCGTTCATCGGCAAGGCCGCTGCGGACTACCTGGACCTGCTGCGCGCGGCCGCACCCGATGCCGCACGCATCACCGACAAGATGCCGCTCAACGTGTTCTGGGCCGGGTTGATCCATCTGGCGCTGCCGCACGCGACCATCATCCATTGCCGGCGGCGATCGATCGATACGGCGTTGTCGATACACCGCACCTATCTGAACCAGCATACGGGTTTCCCGACCGGCGGGACGGCCCTTGTCGCGGCGATCCGGGCGATCGAGCGGCTGGCGGCGCACTGGCATGCCGTTCTGCCCGCCGCTCGTTTTGTCGAGCTCGATTATGAGCACCTGGTCAATCAGCCTGAACCGGCCATTCGTGATCTTCTTGCCGCGTGTGACCTGCCTTGGCACGATGCCTGCCTGCGGCCCGAGGCCAATCCGCGCATCGTCAAGACGCCCAGCAAATGGCAGGTCCGCCAACCGATACGACCGATGGCTGAGGATGCGTGGCGCCGCTATCAACCCTGGCTGGGCGAACTCGAAGCACTCGCGACGTGAGGCACGTCATTCGTCTGTGAATACGGCGTGAGGAGCAAGGCGAATGCGGGTGCTGCTGGTGGAAGACCATCCTGACATGCGAAGCATCATGACCGCGCATCTGCAAAGTCAGGGGTTTGTGGTGGACGCGTTCGCATGTGGCAGGGCCGGCCTCGCGGCCGCCAGGGTGACCCTGTATGACGCGGTCGTGCTGGATCTCGGACTTCCGGACATGGATGGGATGATGGTCCTCTCCAGCCTGCGTGCGGATGCGCTGCCATTCGTCCCGGTGCTCGTGCTGACCGCGCGCGATGCGCTGGATGACCGCGTAGCCGGCCTCGACGCAGGCGCGGACGACTATCTGCTGAAGCCGTTCGATCTGCAGGAATTCAATGCCCGGCTTCGTGCGGTGATGCGCCGGCATGCGGCACCCGCGCCGAACCTGCTGCGATGCGGTGATCTGACGCTGGACTGCAAAGCGCGCGACGTCCGCCTCGGCGATTTCCATCTCGACCTGACCCGGCGCGAAATCGGCCTGCTGGAAGCGCTGATGCGCGAGGCCGGACGCACGGTCGTGCGCGACGTCCTGGAAGAGCGGCTCTACGGACTTGACGAGGTGGTCAGCGGCAATGCCCTGGAGGCGACCGTGTCGCGCCTGCGTCGCCGCCTGGCGACGGCGGGAACCGGACTGCTACTGGAGACGGTCCGCGGCATCGGCTACCGGATCTCGCATCGACCGGCGCGCCCGGACATGACCTGATGCGCTTGCGCGCGCTCCGCAGCCTGCAGGCGCGACTGGTGCTTTCCATGACGCTGCTGCTATGCGGCGGCCTGCTCCTGGTCTCGGCGCTGCACGGGCTGGAGTCCGAGCAGGGCATCGTCGCACGCCTCGGCCGCCTGCTGCTCGGCGACGAGCTGCCGGAGCCGTGGCAGGACCTCGCGGTGCTGCTGCCGTTCGCCCTTGTGATGTTGGTGCTGATCAGCCTGGTCACCGGCTGGAGCCTGCGCGGCCTGCGCCGTGCCTCCGAGCAGGCGAGCCGCGTCGGGTCGAACCGGCCCGATGCGCGCATAGCCGTCGCCGGCCTGCCCGGCGAGGCCATACCGCTGGTGGAGGCCGTGAACGCGGCGCTGGGACGCCTGGCTACGGCCTTTGAAACCCAGCGCCGCTTCACCGCCGATGCGGCGCACGAGATGCGCACGCCGCTCGCCGTGCTGAGTCTGCGACTGCAGCGAGCCAGACACGACAACATCCTGCCGGACTGGGAAGCGGTGGAGGCGGACCTCGCGACCATGCGCCGGCTGATCGAAGATCTGCTCGACCTCGCGCGCAAGGAGGTGCGCTCGCGGCCGAGGCAGCGGGTCAACCTGTCACGCGTGGCGCGCGAAGCGGCGGCGGCGATCGAGCCGCTGGCGCTCCAGGCTGGCCGCGTCCTGCAGGTGGATCTGCCGGATGCTCTCTGGATCGAGGGCGACCCGCATGATCTGCGCGACATGGTGCGCAACCTCGTCGCGAACGCCCTGGAGCATGGCCGTGGCCGGATCACGCTTTCACTTGGCAATCGGTCGGGCGAGACGGCGTTGCTCGAGGTGTCGGACGAAGGGCCTGGCGTGGTGCCGACCCAGCGCGAGGCCGTGTTCGAGCGGTTCCGCAAGGGCAGTACCGGCTCGGCTGGCTCCGGTCTCGGCTTGGCGATCGTGCGTGCAGTCGCTCAAGCTCACGCGGGATCAGTAGAGTTCATCTCAGGCGCAGCATGCCGTATCCGCGTGGTCCTACCGGTCGAGCCGGCGCTCATGGCAAAGCCGACACGCTGAAGAACAATCCGCGACCTGGGGTCACCCAGTAGAATGGCGAGCCGCTGCCGGTGGCCGAACCGGCATATCCGACTTCGTGCCAGAAATCGATCTACTGGTTCTGTAAGAGAGCATTCAAAATCGTGGGGTGCTGCTGGGATTGGTCTAGGGTTTGGGCTTACGGGATGAGGGTGGGCTGGTGCCGAAGCTGGTATGGCGGGTGAAGCTGATTGCGGAGCTGCGTCCTGGGGT
>JAABUX010011000.1_pt1 | contig 10045 bp, 8 predicted proteins | sample 5561851 | NCBI WGS metagenome assembly JAABUX01 (sample SAMN10711883, study PRJNA513361) | rock metagenome | isolation source: Antarctica rocks | place: Antarctica: Victoria Land, Richard Nunatak red sandstone | collected 2016-01-03 | reverse complement strand
CGACAGGAGGAGCGACGAGGCTGAACCGCCGCCCATTCGCTGGCCAGAAGACATCGACCCCCCACCGGCCAGTTCGCGCTGGTCGAATCGCCAAGCGCCGAACTGGCCGAGGCTGGGCGGGTCTGGGCGAGGGCACGGTCGGCCTGCCGCCGGGGGGTTCAGTCCGGCTCGTAGCCCAAGTACGGCCGCAGCCAGCGTTCCACTTCAGTGACGTCCATGCCTTTGCGGCGGGCATAGTGCTCGACTTGGTCGCGGCCGATCTTGCCCACGGTGATGTAGCGCGCCTTCGGATGCGCAAAGTAGAGACCAGAAACCGACGCCGGCGGCAGCATGGCACAAGACTCGGTCAGCGTCATTTGCAAGCGCTCAGCCTGGAGGAGCTGGAAGAGCGTCCGCTTCTCGGTGTGGTCGGGGCAGGCAGGGTAGCCGAAAGCGGGCCGGATGCCGCGATACTTCTCCGCCGCCAGCTCTTCCGCTGACAGCGACGTCCCGCTCTCGTACCACTCGCGCCGGGCCTGCTCGTGCAGGTACTCGGCGAACGCCTCCGCCAGCCGGTCGGCCAAGGCCTTGACCATGATGGCCCGGTAGTCATCACCGTCCGCTTGGAACCGCGCTGAGAGCTCCTCGGCGCCGACCCCCGCCGTGCAGGCAAAGGCGCCCATATGGTCCCCGGTCGGGGCCAGGTAGTCGGCGAGCGAGGGGTTGGGCCGGTCGTCGCCATGGTCCAGCTGCTGGCGGAGCATGGGAAAGCGCACGTCACCGTAGTCCGCCTGGAAGACCAGGTCGTCGCCCTCGGAGTGAGCAGGCCAGAAGCCGTATACGCCCCGCGCCCGCACGCTGCCATCCGTCTCGATCTGATCCAGCAGCTCCTGCGCGTGCTCGTAGAGCTCGTGGGCGGCGGGGCCCATATCGGGATGGGAGAGGATGGCCGGAAAGCGGCCGCGCAGCTCCCAGGCGTGGAAGAAGAAGGTCCAGTCGATGTAACGCCGCAGCGCTCCCAACTCCGGCTCCACCAGTCTCGTGCCCAGGCGAGCAGGCGGGGGCAGATCGTCGAAGTCGACCCGCTCTCGGTTGGCGCGGGCCCGCTCATATGTCAATAGCGGTCGCTTCTGCTTCCCGCCGTGCTGCTCCCTCAGCTTGGCCTGCAGGTCCAGGTTCTCCTCGTCGAAGGCGCCCCGCCGGCTGGGATCGAGCAGTTTCGAGACGACGCCGGCGACGCGCGAGGCGTCCAGGACGTGCACCGTGGGCCGGCTGTATTGCGGCGCGATGCGAACGGCGGTGTGCTGTTTCGACGTGGTGGCGCCGCCGATCAGCAGCGGCACCTTGAGCTCCCGCCGCTCCATCTCCTTCGCCACGTTGACCATCTCGTCCAGCGAAGGCGTGATGAGACCCGAGACGCCGATCACGTCGGCCCCCTCCGCCACCGCGGTGTCGAGGATCCGGTCGGCCGGCACCATCACGCCCAGGTCGATCACCTCGTAGTTGTTGCAGCCCAGCACGACGCCCACGATGTTCTTGCCGATGTCGTGCACGTCGCCTTTGACCGTGGCCAGGACCAGCTTGCCACGCGCCTGGCTCTCCGTCGACTCGGCTTTCTCCGCCTCCATGTAGGGCTGCAGGTAGGCGACGGCGCGCTTCATGGCGCGGGCGCTCTTCACGACCTGGGGTAGAAACATCTTGCCGGCGCCGAACAGATCGCCGACCACCTGCATGCCGGCCATCAGGGGACCCTGGATGACCTCCAGCGGGCGAGCAAATTGCTGCCGCGCCTCCTCGGTGTCGGCCTCGATGAAGTCGACGATGCCGTGCACCAGCGCATGCTCCAGTCGCTTCTCGATCGGCGCTTCGCGCCAGCGGAGGTCGCGCTCCCGCTGGGTGCCGCCGCCCGAGACGGTGCGGGCGAACTCGATCAGCAGGTCGGTGGCGTCGGGTCTTCGGTCGAAGACGACGTCCTCGACCAGCAGCAGCAGATCCGGCGGGATGTCCTCGTAGACCGTCAGCTGACCGGCGTTCACGATGCCCATGTCCAACCCCTCCTGGATCGCGTAGTAGAGGAAGACCGAGTGAATGGCCTCGCGAACACGGTCGTTGCCGCGGAAGGCGAAGGAGAGGTTCGAGATGCCGCCCGAGATCTTGACGCCCGGGCAGCGCCGCTTGATCTCGGCGGCCCCTTCGAGGAAGGCCTTGGCGTACTGGCTGTGCTCCTCCATGCCGGTGGCGATCGCCAGCACATTCGGATCGACGATGATGTCCTCCGGCGGGAAGCCGGCCCGCTCGGTGAGCAGCCCGTAGGCCCGCTCGCAGATCTCAGCCTTGCGCTCGGCCGTGTCGGCCTGGCCCTGCTCATCGAAGGCCATCACCACCACTGCGGCGCCCAGGCGCCGGACGGCGAGCGCCTGTCGCAGAAACGGTTCCTCGCCCTCCTTCAGGCTTATGGAGTTGGCCACCCCCTTGCCCTGCAGGCACTTGAGTCCGGCCTCGATCACGGACCAGCGGGAGGAGTCGACCATGATCGGCAGCCGCGCCACTTCCGGTTCGGTGGCGATCAGGTTCAGGAAGCCGACCATCGCCTGCTCGGAATCGAGCAGGTCGGCGTCCATGTTGACGTCGATCAGGTTGGCCCCGCCCCGCACCTGCTCCAGCGCCACTTCCAGTGCGGCGGCGAAATCGCCCGCCTCGATCAGCCGGCGGAAGCGGCTGGAGCCGGTCACGTTGGTCCGCTCTCCGATCAACACGAACGTCGAGTCGGGCCCGATCTCGAACGTCTCCAGGCCGGAGAAACGAGTGCGGCGGGGAATCTCGGGCAGAGCCCGCGGCTGGACCCCCCGCACGGCCGTGGCGATGGCGTGGATGTGGTCGGGCGTGGTGCCGCAGCAGCCGCCCACGGCGTTGACCAACCCGTCACGGGCGAACTCGCCCAGCAGCCGGCTGGTCTCCGGAGGCTCCTCGTCGTAGCCGCCGAAGGCGTTCGGCAGCCCGGCGTTGGGGTGGCAGCTGACGTAGGTGCCGGCCACCTGGGCCAGCGACGCCAGGTGGGGCCGGATCTCGCGTGCGCCCAGCGAGCAGTTGATGCCCGTGATGAGCGGCCGAGCATATTCGATCGACGTCCAGAAGGCCTCGACTGTCTGCCCCGAGAGCGTTCGCCCGCTGCGGTCGACGATCGTCACCGAGATCATCAGCGGCAGCTCGGGCGCCACCTCCTGGGCGGCCGCGATGGCTGCCTTGCCGTTCAGCGTGTCGAAGACGGTTTCGATCAACAGCAGGTCGGCGCCGCCGTCGCGGAGGCCGCGCACCGCTTCGGAATAGGCCTCGTAGAGTTGATCGAAGGTGACGGCGCGGTAGCTGGCGTCGTCCACCCGGGGCGACATCGACAGCGTGACGTTGGTCGGCCCGAGCGAGCCGGCGACGAAGCGGTTCTCGTACTCGTCGGCCGCCTGCCTGGCGAGCTGGGCGCCAGCCTGGTTCAGATCGTAGACGGCGGCCTCCAGCCCATAGTCGCGCTGGGAGATGGCGGTCGCGGTAAACGTGTTGGTCGAGGTGATGTCCGCGCCTGCCTCCAGGTAGGCGCGGTGCACGTCGAGCACGACATCGGGCCGCGTGAGGCTGAGAAGATCGTTGTCGCCCTGCAGCGGGTGGGGATGGTGCCGGAAGCGCTCGCCCCGAAACGCGGCCTCGTCCAGTTGGAGTCGCTGCAGCATGGTGCCCCAAGCGCCGTCGAGGACGACGATGCGCTGGTCCATGAGCGCTCGGAGCCGCGTCTCGGCGGTCAGTGCGGCCTCATCCGGAGAGGTGGTGGACGGGAAGTTCTTCAGTCTCCGGCGCGCGACGCTGTGGCGGCCTGGAATGACGCCTGGCCGGCCGTTTCAGCGCAGAGATTCTCAACCACTTCCTTCAGGCTACCGGTCTCCCGGAGGACCCTAAGCTGGCGGTCGGCACTGGTGCCCTCCCTCAGAATCGTCTCCACGTACCTCACCGCCTCGCGCGAGCCCAGCTCGTCGACCACGTCGTCGACGAACTCCAGCAGCTCCTCGGCCAGCTGGGCCGTGGGGATCTCGCACTGGCGGCCGAAGTCGATGAGCTTGCCGGAGGTGCCGTGCCGCATCGCCCGCCACTTGTTCTCCGCGATCAGAGCGGGCATGTACTTACGGAAGCCAAGGTTGCGCTCGCGCAGTCGCAGCAGCTTGGCGCAGATCGCCTGGCAGAGCCCCGCGATGGCCATCGTCTCCTCGATCCGCGTGGTCTGGTCGCAGCAGCGCCATTCCAGCGTCGGATGGTGGGGGTGAGAGCGGAGATCCCACCAGATCCGCTTGCCGTCATCGATGCAGCCAGTCCTGACCAGCATGTCGATGTAGTTCTCGTACTCGTCGTAGGAGCTGAAGTCCGGCGGGACGCCGGTGCGCGGGAAGCGCGACCAGATCACGCTGCGGTAGGACTTAAGCCCGGTCTCCCGACCATCCCAGAAAGGTGAGGACGTCGAGAGGGCGAGCAGGTGTGGCAAGAAGTAGCGCGCCTCGTTCATGAGCTCCATCCGCCGGTCAGGGTCGGGCAGGGCGACATGGACGTGGAGGCCGAAGATGAGGACCTCTCGGACGACGTCCTGCATCTCATCCTCGAGCATCTTGTAGCGCTCTTTCTCGGTGATCTGCTGATCCTGCCAGCGGGAGAAGGGATGGGTGCCGGCGCAGGCGATCCGCATACCGGCCGGCTCCAGCACCCGGTTCAGCATCGCCCGCAAGCTGGTCAGCTGCTCCTTGGCCTCGCCGACCGTCTTGCAGACGGTGGTGCCCACCTCGACCACGGACTGGATCATCTCCGGCCGGACCTGGTCCGCGCCCGACTCCTCCGCGATGGACTTCATCAGGGAGTCGATGAAGGGCTGCAGATGCCCATCCTGGTCGACGATCTGATACTCCTCTTCGACTCCGATGGTCAGCCAGTCGGTGCTCACCACCTCTCCTCCACGAGGAAGGTGGGAACGATGCTGCCGGTGCCCGCGGTCACGTTCAGCAATTCAGAGGAGGAGAGCCGGGTCAGCATGCCGCCGGGCCGGCCGTGGAACAGGTACGGGTCCATGTCGACCGCCAGGTCCAGCACCTTCACCGAATTCTCCAGCACGACTGGGAACGGCTCACGCGGGACCGGCACCGCCTCCTGCACCACCGATGGCCGCTCCAGCCCTTCTCGGACTGCCCGTTCCCACTCTTCATCATTCACCGTCCAGCCCAGAACCACGCCTTTGCCACCGTACTCGTCGTTGGGTTTGAGCACCAGTTTGGGGCGGTTCCGAACGACGTGCTGGACCAGGTCTTTGACCGGTCTCCCGGCGGCACTGGAGCTGCCTTCGCGGAGCCGGCGGGTCCAGGGGATGTGCCGTGCCACCGCCTCGCGCTGCTCCCTGCTGTAAAGCTGCTGGTAGCGGTCGTCAGAGAGCAGCGCCAGGGAAACCTTCTTGTGCAGCAGCTTGCCGCGAAAGCTGTTGACGATGCAGACCGCGCCGGCCAGATGCGCCTCCACCAGCCCGCGGGCGGCCTCTGGGCGGGCGAGCAGCTCCGACGTGAGCACTCGCTTGTAGATCAGGTTCACAGGCCTTGACCCCGCGTGCAGGCGGCCTCGCCGGAACTCCAGTTCGGCCGGCTCGCAGATCACCGTTCGCAGGCCGCGCCTCTCGAAGTAGTCCTTGAACAGGTCGAACTCGGGGGCCGTCGGCAGACCAGACCAGTCGACGATGGCGAGCACCGGTTCCGGCTCCCGGCCCCATTCCCGAAAGCAGCGCAGCAGGCAGCGGTACTGCTGCGTTCGTACGGGCATGGACCTCACGCGGTAGTGGCGCCGGAAGGCTCGCATGACGGGCAGCTCCCGGAAGACAGCGGCCAGCATGTCCTCGTAGGCCATGCCCGCCGGCGATTCTGCGTTGCACTCGACGTAGCGCACCTCGTCGGCGAAGAAGCTGTCCAGGCGCATCGACGGCGAGGAGTGCGAGAGGCCGTTGTCAGCCAGCGCCAGCCGTTCCTCCTGCGGCTCCAACTCCAGCTCCCGGCGCAGCTCCCCGTCCTTGAGCAACGCCCGCTCCAAGGTCACGAGGGCCGAGTGCACGCCACGAGCGGCGGCGACCGAGCGCCGCTGACGCTCGGCGGTCAGCAGGTTCGGGCGGAGCGTGCGGCAGAGCTGGCGGTTACCGAAGTTCAAGCTGCGCCGGCCCTGCAGCTCGTCCAGGCGGGAGGCGGTCTCCGCTGCCAGGTCGGCGTCAGCCAGGAGCTCGTTCCAGGCGCGGACGGGTCCGAAGCCTGAAGCCCGGTCAGTGCGGGGGTTGGCCGCCACGATCCACGTACTTCCACCAGCGATGATCCCGCCGCCAAGGCGGCTCCAGCTGGCGCAGGGCGTACCTGATCGCCAGGTCGCTCAGGCGATCCAGCACCCAGCCGAACGCCTCCTCCTTGATGGAGAAGTCATCGAAGTCGGGGGCCGGGTTGAGGAAGTCGATGGCGTAGAGGGTTTCGTCGCGGACGGCAAACTCGACAGTGTTCATGTCGTAGCCGAGCGCTTCCGTCAGCGTCAGCGCGTCGGCGATGGCGCGCTCGCGAAGTCGGCCCTGAGGCGGCTTGTCGACCACGTAGCGCCGCTCGAAGGGAATCGAGGGATCGTAATGGAGCGGCCAGACGTGCTCGCGGCCGATGCAGATGCAGCGCAGGTAGTCATCCCACTTGATGTACTCCTGCAGGATCATTGTCTTCTGACCGGTCTTGTCGTAGCAGGCCCAGAGATCCTCCAGCGAGTCCACCACATGGACATCCTTCCAGCCGCCGCCGGTGTTGGGCTTCAGCACGGCAGGCAGGCCAACGTAGCTGACGATGCGATCCCAGTCGAGTGGGAACTGGAGGTTGCGCAGCGACCGCTCCAGATCGATATCGGGGATGTAGTCCTTGTTCGGCAGCACGACCGAACGCGGCACCGCCACGCCGAGTTTGCGGGCCAGCGTGCATTCGAAGAACTTCTCGTCCGCCTGCCACCAGAACGGGTCGTTGATGACCGTCGCGCCCATCAGGGCCGCGCTCTTCAGATGCGCCCGGAAGTAGGGCACCTCGTGCGAGATGCGGTCGATGAGAACTGCATAATCCGGCTCATCCCGCTCCCCGGGGCCGCCGAGCTGAGCCAGCTCCGCCGTCACGCCAAAGTCGGTTCCCTTTCGGTTGACCAGCTGCAGGAACGGTTCTGGGAAAGTGTTCTCGCGGCCGACGAGGAGGCCGACCTTGCGGCGGTTCGGTTCAGACATAGACCTGCAGCATCTCCTTCCAGTACGGCCAATCGTGAGCCCAGCCCGGCCAGAGATCAAGCCTGACTCCGATGCCGCGTCTGCGCAGGGCATCGGCCAGTGCCAGCGAGTCCCGCACGTTCGCATCGTCCTCGCCGGTGACGATGACCTTGCAGGGCAGACGGCGAAGCGGACCCAGATAGCGCTCATCGGTCAGGTTGGGCAGGAAGGCGAGCGGGTTGGTCAGATAGGTGGACTCGTCGCTGTAGCCGTCCAGCCAGCGGCTGGGGTCAAATGCGCCAGAGACTGAGATGAAACCCCGCACCCGGTCGGGGCGGCGGAGCGCCAGAAGCGCGGCGTGGAACCCGCCGAAGGATGGCCCGCTCAAGAGCGGCGGCCCGCCGATCTCAGAGAACAGCTCGTCAACCAGGTAGCGCTCCCAATCCAGATGTCGGGCGACGCGCTCGGCTGGCGGCCGGTCAGCGGCGTACCAAGACTCCGAGTCGACGCTGTCGACGCACCAGACATTGACTTCGCCGGCGTCGATCTTGCCGGCGAGTGAGTCGATCAGGCCAAAGTCCTCCCATTGGTAGAAGCGACCCTGGGAGGTGGGAAAGGCCACGAGCGGGCGGCCGCTGGTTCCGAACCGAAGGACCTCCATTTCCCTACCCAGCGCCGGACTCCATCTCCGCCGGTAATCCCTCTCCATCTGAGAAACACAGAGTCTATGGAGGCCCGGCGCGGTCCTCCAGCGCGGCGGCGCGCGCCACGAGGGCAGGCGAGATGCAACGGGAGATCCGCCTCCCCCCGGCGCGGGAGGGGTTCTGCAAGGGGAGGTCCGCCTCCCCTTGCATGTAGCCTCTCCGCGATGCCGTTCACCGCTACCCGCACGCTCGTGCTGATGCCGGTCGCGATCGCGCTGAACGTCGCTTTCGGCTCCACCGTCCAGCAGGCCCTGAAGCTGCCGATCTACCTCGACTCGCTCGGCACGGTGATTGCCGGGCTGCTGGGTGGCCCTCTTGTCGGAGCGGCCACTGGGCTGCTCACCGATTTGATTTGGGCCTACGTTCTGCCGCCGCCGCTGGCCGCGCCGACAGCCGGCCCGTTTGCCATCACCGCCGCGATCGTAGGGCTGCTCGCCGGCGCCTTCGCGCGCGCCGGGCTGTTCCGCACCCGACCAGTCGCCGACCGCCGCTCCCTCCTGCTGGCGCTGGCCGCGGCCCTAGCTGCGCTCCTGCTGGCGCTCTACACCTTCAGCCGTGCCTACGGGTCGCCGCAGATCTACGGCGCGGTCACGGGCAATCCCGCCGCGGCCTTCACCGCCTCGCGCCTGGCCTTCGGCGTGATCTGTTTCGCGTTCGGAACCCTGGCCGTCTGGGCGCTGTTCTGGCGCCGCGACACCGGCGCAATGCTGGCACTCAGCTGCGGCCTCCTGACCGGGCTCGTGGCTGCCCTGGTCTCCGCTCCCATCGCGGCCTACGTCTTCGGCGGCGTTACCGGCTTCGGCGGCGACGCCGTCGTGGCCGCGTTCCGGGCCGCCGGCGCGGGCCTTTACCAGGCCACCCTGCAGCAGGGGCTGCTCTCCGACCCGCTGGACAAGATGATCACATTCCTGCTGGCGTTTCTCGTGGTGGCGCGACTGCCGCGCCGGGTCGTGAACCGCTTTCCCAACGGCGCGCGCCTGACCCAGCCTGCCGCACTTGCCCGCGAGGTGTGAACCGCCCGTGCGGTCTGGCGCCGATGACCGGGCTGGTCCTGGCCGGGACCGCTGCGCTGGTCGCTGGCCTCTGGGGCGGCTGGCCGGCGGTGTTGATCGCGCTGGCGACGCTGGCCGCGGCGGCGTTCGCGGGTCGGTTGAAGCAAATCGGCCTGGTCCTGCTCAGCCTGGTGCCGCTGGCCCTCTCCAGCCTGGCGATCAACGCGCTGCTGCCCGCGGGCGGCGGCGGGGTCGCCACGGCTGCTTTTGCGCTGGCCCGCCTGACCGGTGGGACGCTGCCACTCAGTCTGCTCTTCCTGGCCGTGCCGGCCGACCGGCTGCTGACTGACCTCGAGGCCCACGGCCTGGGCCGGCGGCCCGCCTTCGTGCTGGCCGCCGCGTTGGGCTCGATCGCGCGCGTGCGCACACGAGCGATCCACGTCATCGAGGCACAGCGCTCCCGCGGCCTTGACACCGAGGGAGCCTGGTGGCGGCGAGCGCGAGGCGTCCTGCCGCTGGTCAGCCCCCTCGTCCTCGGCAGCCTGGCGGAGGTGGAGGAGAGGGCGCTGGCGCTGGAGGTGAGGGCATTCAACCGGCCGGGCCGCCGGACCGTTCTCGAGCCGCCGGTATCTGGCCGCCGGGAACGCGCCCTCCGCTGGTCGCTGCTGACCGCGGCGGCGGCGGCGGTGCTCCTCCGGATCGGGCTCAGGTGATCCGGCTGACAGGCGTTTCCTACCGCTATCCGGGCGAGCGTGACTGGGCGCTTCGGGAGGCAAACTTGACAGTGGCGGCGGGTGAGCTGGTCGGCATCCGCGGCCCCAACGAGTCCGGCAAGACAACCCTCGGCCTCGTCGCCGCAGGGCTGGCGCCTCGGGTGCTGGGCGGCGAGCTGCGGGGTACAGCGCAGCTCCAAGGGATGAGCTCGATGCTCTTCGACAACCCCTTGACCCAGCTGTCCGGGCTGTGCCGGACTGTCTATGAAGAAGTCGCTTTCGGACCCTGCAACCTGGGCTTGGCGCGAGAGGAGGTGCACCGCCGCACCGGTTCCGCGCTGGCCAGGGTGGGCCTTACGGATCTCGCCCTTCGGGCGCCCGACCGGC
>JAABUX010010999.1_pt1 | contig 10046 bp, 11 predicted proteins | sample 5561851 | NCBI WGS metagenome assembly JAABUX01 (sample SAMN10711883, study PRJNA513361) | rock metagenome | isolation source: Antarctica rocks | place: Antarctica: Victoria Land, Richard Nunatak red sandstone | collected 2016-01-03 | reverse complement strand
CTGAAACATGACGTGCTTGGCTCTGTCCTCTACACGCTGGCCGTGAATCACAAGCTGATGTGCGTCTACTATGCCCCGGCATTCTTCGGCCACTTGCTCGGTCGGTGCTTGCAGCGACCAAGTCTTTCGCAGAAGGTGCGCTGCCCGGCACGCCTGCACAACGTAGAAGAAGAGCTGAGGATGGCTCGAAAGGCATGAATACATCGTTATCATCATGATGCTCTGCAGACGCACGCGGTCGTGGTCCTGGGTGTGACTGTCCTCAGCACATGCGTGCTGTGCTGGTTGCCTTACCTCGGCTCAGCTGATGATGCGGTACGCGTGCTGCGCCGCATCACCCCTGTCCAGCGCGGCCTGTTCGAGGACTACGTGGCGAATATTTGGTGCTCGTCGCACCCTTTGTTCCACTGGAAGCAGCGCTTCGACCAGGCAACGCTGGTTCGACTCTGCATGGGTGTGCTGCCCGATGGTCACTGAACTGTGCATGCTGTAGGAGGTCGACAGACACAGTCCTAAGCTTCCCGACGCTGTTATGCAGGCCTGACACTCGCTGCGTTCATCCCTAGCATGGTGCAGCAGATCCGCAGACCAAGCCGGCAGGTGCTCAAGGAGCTCCACCCCCAAGAGCTGTTCCACCTGAGGCAACTGCTCCGAACCGCATCCATGTTTGAAAGGTTGCCACTGCAGGGGCTGCTGCTGTGCATGGCCAACAGCGCCTTCGCGTTCTTCCTTTTCGGCTACCAGGTTCACGAGAAAGCGATCCTGCTACCGCTTCTGCCAATAACACTGCTCGCGGACACTGAGCCGTTCCTGGCAGCTGTCCTGCCGCCCATAGCTGCCTTCTCGATGTGGCCGCTGCTCAGTAGAGACGGCCTGCAGCTCGCGTATCTGGCGACTGTGCTGCTGTTCGCCGCTGTCGTTGCGACGCCAGCTGCTGCTGGCCACAGCAGCTCGCAGATAGCAGATGATGTTGTAATAACAACGCAGCCCACAGCGGACAGCGACAAGCAAGTCAGCCCAGCCGCTCGTGCACAGTTGCCGCAAACGCGCAGAGTCTTCGATTGTGTCCGTCGCTATGCTGTGCCGTGCAGCGTATCAGGGGCCATCTTGCTGCATGCAGTGCAGCTTGTAGTACCGCCACCGCAACGGTATCCTTACTTGATAGACGCCCTGTTCACAACGTACGCCTTCCTGCATCTGTATCTGGCCATGCTGTACCTCAATTGGCGACAGTGGGTCCCAGCAACTCCTGTAAAGCTCGCTTGATCGTTGGGGCATCGAGTGGGGCACAGACTCTGGAGGTCGGGGGTGCAAGCTGAGGCCGGGGTCGGAAGCAGGCAGAACTTCGTCAATAAATTCATCTGGTGTTTTCGTCTAGACGCTCTGGCCGTCCTTGCTCGGTCCCCAGGGTGCATGCCAGGTTTCGCCTTCGTGACTTGCCTCACAAGCCGAGCGCTGCTGTGCGCGACCCACGATGACAGCTCTGCCTTGCGACCGTTCTGCTCACACGTGCGCTTGCAACCGCGTGTTGTACACAGCACTCAGCAGCTGTGCAAGCCGTGGCAGACGCGGGCACATGGCAGCAAGGCCGCCTACGCAACAGTGGCAGTGCCGCCAACGAAAGCGCGTAGGCAGACAGTCGATTACACACTCCTCGCAGCCTGCGTTCACGAAATGCAGGCTTGGACGCCAGCCAAGGTTGAGCAGGTGCGATGCGCCACACGTTGCCATGACCTGCGCTGCAAGCTTGTACGTCCTGTGATCCCACTTCTGTTCTACCCACTTCTGTTCTACCTTGCGCACCACGCAGGTGGTGCAGTGCGACCGGTCCGCGGTCTCGCTGCGACTCCGCACACTGGAGGACAGCGGTTTCTTGCACCTGTCGTGGGACCCATCTTCAGCACGCATGCACCTCGGCGGTCCGCCTTCACGGGGCGCAACGTCAGAGGCATACAGCTTTGGTACATGGACGCTCCCTCAACGGTCATGCATTCCGCCTGGCCGGAGCGTTGCACCGCTTTGCCATTTCGCTGAGCGAGCACCATCCGTTCATGTGCAGGCGAGCAACTGCAGACCGTACTGCGCGGCTCAGTGCTCAGGTCAGTACGCCTGCCGGTAGCTTGGGAGCGGGTGGTGGAGCTAGGTTTCGCCCAGAGGCTCGACGAGCCGCTTGCGCATCGCCTGCACCTGGAGGTATGCGCGCGAGTGGCATGTCCCACCTCCCAACCAGCTGATATGCAGAGGCTTGCTCCCGCGCCGTCGTGTTCTGAGCCAACCATGTGCTGCTGACAGGTCCAGGGCAACTACAGCAACCTCGTGCTCACCGGTCAGCGCTCGATGATTCTTGCCTGCGGCCAGCAGGTATGTGATTGATGGGGTGACCCTGTTCCATACCATGGCCGTAAGCCACCTGATCATCAGCGCAGGCATGCCTAATCCAACATCCCTGACATCACTGCCGTGCTCTCAAGGTCGGGTCGCGGATGAGCAGCATGCGGCAGCTCCAGACCGGCAGAGCCTACGGTCTTCCGCCTCCTGCGCCCGGCATCAGCCCCGACTCTGTTTGTGCGCTGGAGGAGTGGCGGCACATTGTCACAGCATCAGCAGCTCAGGTAACACAAGGTCCTGGGCCATGTGCTCAGTCACTGCGTTGCTGCCACAAGGGACATGCCCTCATCGAGTTTTCAGGCTGATCACAGTGACTGGATATCAACGCTGCCATACGTGCAGGTAGCAGAGGGCAATGCTGCGGGCAAAACAGGGCAACAAAGCAGTCTGCGAAACGGTTGCGTACGCGCCTTTCAAGGCGTCTCGCCTACCCTCGTTCAGGAGCTCTGCTCGTTGGCAGAGGTCGACAGCTCGTCGCCGCCGGGGCAGCTAGATTCCGATCAGTGGGCACGGCTGTACGATGCATGGCGCCATTGGCTCGACACCATTCAGCAGGGCCGTTTCCAGCCTTCGCTTGACCCCCAGACAGGGCGTCTGTCTGTCATTGGGTCGTACAGGGAGCAACATGACACGGGCGTCCATGCTGCAGTTGAGGACCTCTTCCAGTCTTCACACCAGGTCGGCCCTCGAATCTATGACAGATTGTAACAACACCTTCACCTCCGCCTCTTGCAATGTGTCGTACCACTGCACAGCATGCTGAGATATGCTCTGTCAGCAGGGCGGGGAGCAGTTTGAGCAGCTGAAACAAAAGCTGCAGAGGGGATTGGCTCAGGCAGTGAAGAAGTTGACAGCAAAAATTGCGGCGTTCCAGCAGCAGCTGGACGACTCTGAGAAAGCCGAGGCTTCACGAAAGCAGGCAGATATGCTCATGGCAAATCTATACAGGTGCGTGAGCAGCTTAGACGTCCATCAAGTGTCGATTTTGCCAAGGCGTCACAGCTTGTACCCTGCAGAGTCTCAACATCCAATCATGCGCAGGGTTGATGCTGGTGCCACCTCAGTAGAGGTGGAAGACTGGGACAGCGGTAAAGAGATCAAGATTGCACTGGACCCCACCAAGAGCTGCGTTGAGCAAGCAGAGGCGCTGTACAAGAAGGCTCGCAAGCAGGGGCACGCCGCTGACAAGCTGCTGCCGCTGCTGGAAGCGGCGCAGGAGCAGGTACAAGATTGCTCATCAGCATCATGCATGCGGCTGTCGTGTGTCTGGTCCACTGCTTGCTGGTGTGCAGATGACATATCTGGACAGCGTCGAAGTCGCACTGGTCCAAGCCTAAATCAAATATTGTGAGCTGTGCATAGGAGGAGCTGTCAGCGGCAGGCTACATCAAGGCTGCGAGCGATGCCTCGCTGGCTCAGAAAGTTGCCTCAAAGACAAGGAAGCGCGAGAGGCGCTCCGATAAAGCGAGCCCTACGGACGCTTTCCGCGTCTTCAGCTCTCCTGGTGGCTTGCAGGTAACATACAGCCTGTTGGTCCCCTGGAAGCCTCCACGTTAAAGTGCTTCGATGCCACCGATTATCCCTGTTTGCTTAAGTGGCTTCGTGTGCCATGCAGGTCCTTGTTGGGCGCAACAATCGCAGCAATGACGAGCTCACGCACAGAGTGGCACGTTCGACAGACGTCTGGATGCACGCACGCGGAGTGGCCGGCGCGCACGTGCTGCTGCGCGTGCCCAATGATGCGCCTGATGCTGCATCACCTCCCGACCTCCAATTTGCAGCCAATCTGGCAGCATTTTTCTGCAAGGTACGTAGCGCATTATTGCTGCCGCACATGCCAGTCTGTCGTGCAGCATCGGCATACACCTTGATGCTCACGCTTTGCACATGCAGGCACGTCTTGACAGCAAGGTGCCCGTGATCATGGCATCTCCGCGGGATCTCAAGCGTCCAAAGGCACGACAGCATTCGGCACCCACATAATGCACAGATGTTGCTGGACCGTGCTATCTTACTAAGAGCTGACTCTTCTGCTGTCACGCACAGGGCGCCGCCCCGGGCCAAGTGATTGTTGGCAAAGAGGAGGTTATTGTGGGGTTCCCTGATCGCAGCGCAGCGGCAGAACAGTGAGGGGATCGTTCAAGGTGAACGTACGGCAAGAAGAGGGAGTGGGGCCAATGCTTGGTGTGTGGTCTGACACGCAAATGAAGACGATATGATACTAAGTGTCCACCCCTGTCACGCGCTGTTTGTGGCATGAAGAACAACGAGCCCAGAAGTACATACAGCAGCGAGTCTGGCTCCTATCAGATTGTCTGCGGCTTCACCGGCTCCTTGAGCGCGGCCGTCATCGCAGGCATCCGCGATTGTGGCCTACTCTGCTTGCCAAACGGTGCAACGCTGTAATCTTCATGCCGCGCTCGTGAGCTTACCTGCACAGACACACACACGAACACCGGCCCAACCACAACACAGCACACAACGATGGAGCCTAACCTCGATGGATTGGTTGGCCAGACGATGACTGAGCAGAAGGATTCGAAGGCCGCTCATTTGCGCTTTTCATAATGTGCGCATGTTGCAATGAAGCCTGTACTGTCTGCTCTGTGCGTCGACGCGCCGGTGGCCTGCGCAACGTCATGTTCAAAGCCTCTGTTGTCGGCTTTTGTGCTCATGATTGAGCTCGCTGATGACTTGGTCCATCGCTCGTTCTACGTAGGGTGTTGGGCGTGCACACAGGCACTCCCAACACGACGATATTGGCGGAGGCGGGTCGCAACCCGCAACGCGCCTTTGCAGCTCAGATGCTGCTCAGATACTGGAATCGCCTGGTCCACATGGAGGACGGTTGCTTGGCGAAGCGCGCCTTCCTGGTCAGTGCGGCGCTGGCGAGAACAACGCTGGGCCGCTCGCGACTCAAGTATTCGGCTGGCCAGGCGTCGGCCGTCCTCGAGTCACCGGCCCTTCCATGCAACCTCGCAGCGCCAGCAGTCGTCGATGCCGACAAGAGAGTCTCCTCCCTGCAACCTGCTCACTTGTCGTCAGCCACTGACAGCGAGCTAGTAAGCAGCAGCAATACTTGCGCATGAACACATGGTATTATGTCCGTGACAAACTGCATGGCACCCTGCTTGACAGCAGTTGGCGGTTGGCAGACACCGCAAGCGGCTGGCCCAGCTGCGCACAGGCTCGCACTGGCTGGCGGTGGAGTTCGGCCGTCGCGAGGGCGTGGCGCTAACTCGTGGCCGCGTTGGTGGCGTGCAGCATGCTGACGCTCCCTGGGACGCGCGTGCGGCAAATGTCCCACCGCTTTCCGCTGGACATGAACACACACTGAAGGAGGGGTCAGGAGGGGCAGCTGGACGACATGTGGACGGGCGACAGGCGTGCAGAAGCACTGCGCAGAGCGCTGCCGGCTCTTGGGCATGCCTCGGAGAGGCAACCCTGCAGTCAGCAGGATCAGGCTAGGCAAGGGAAAGCTGCATGCGATTACATTGTGTGGAGCACCTTGAAGCTCACCATCTGGCCGTGTCAGGCAAACTATTCATCGAACCGATGACTCTGAGTCCTGATATCAGGCTATTGATCCAGCACTGATCGCTAGGGGCTCAGTCGTCTGCACCTGAGGGGGTTGATCTGGCCAAGGGTTTTCTCCAGACGCTATGCTTGTGCAAATGGAAGTAGCTAGAGCGTTTGTGGTCATTGATCTTTACTAAACAGGCACCAATTATCGCATGCCGGCCGTCGCGTGCGCACCATCAGGGAGGTCGCCTGTCGATTCGCCCTGGGCACCATTGGTCTGCAGCCACTTCCAGCCTGGATCATGTATGCTTGGTGCACCTGCTTGCTTCTCCCACACCACCATCTCCAGTCACCTCGAACGTCTTGGACCGTCTCCCTCAGCTCTTCACGTTCATATTAACGCAGTAAAAATCTGTCGTCGTCGCTCCTGCAGCCACCAGTTGCACCTGCCTTGGCATGGCGATGCCAGCGCCGCCCCGCGGCATGCCGCCAGACCCAGTTGGTGCGTCTTCTGGCAGAACCTTTTACATCAAATCCTAACAACTGCTCAGTATCGCGGAAAATGTGGCCAGGCTCTCTTGCTGCTGTTGGCTAGATGCTCGCATGACCTCGTGTTACTCAGCGAATGGACATAGCATCATGATGAGTTGACGGCAGGTGTCCATTGCGAGGCTGTATTGCCTGCCATAGCCAGCAGCTGCGCAACTGGCCGCCGCGGAGCCAGCTTCGCCGCCCAGTCCTGGCGGAGGCACATGATGCGCGGGACGAGCTGTGCACATCTACCCTGCAGCATGGCGCGCCGGCGCCGCGGCGGGCCACGAGCGCAGAATCCAGGTTAGTGCTCGAACGGCTCTGCTGTCTCATCCGACAAGGAGCTAATCAATGCCTGCGTGTATCAACTTGTGCACGTGGGTTCGCTCGAATCCCACGCCATGCGCGTCGCCGTCTTTTGCAGTCTCTGCAGAGCATTGAACCAGACGCGGAGCACAGCGGCACAGTTGGTCAAGCTGGAACCGGAGGTGGCCACCTCGGTCAGCTCCTGCAAGCACAGCTGCCAGTGGTGGCCGCCGCCCTCGGCTCTTCGCTTGGGCGCCCGCAGCCGGGCTAGCGCTGGAATATTGGAGCCGCGCTTGCGCCGACACCCAGCAGATGCTCCTACCTGCGGTGAGGCTCCTGGGTGAGCTGCGCATTTAGTTGCTGCTCGCTGCACCTTGACTTGTTATCTGCCTGCCAAACACCTCTTTGAACGTCCTGTTGCTTGCAGGGAATATGCCCTACACCTGTGCCCCCTCTCCGAACTTTCAAAACGAAGGGCAGCAGCTCATTTCGCACGTTTTCAGGTGAGCTCGCCCGTCTCATGCCTTTTGTGCGCACATTGCCGACACGCAACGCCCCCGCCACTTGCCGTAGCTGCCAAACGAGGTCAGGGATGTTTGGACTTCAGCTTCCGTGTTTGGCCCTTGTGGGGCGCTGCTATGCTTCTAAGCGCCCGTGCGCGGCAGTTGCGGGTGTTCGGAGCCACCTGAGCCTGCTGCCGGTGTTTGAACCCACCCACTCGGCCCCCAGCTCGTGCAGCTGCTCAGCTTCAGACATTCTCTTTGCTTGGCATTTTGCAGGTTTTCACAGACCACGGCAGCGATCTGTCCGAGCGTCCGAGTCTACGCTATTCCGTCGCGACTTTCGATGACCGTGGCAGACTAATAAAGCATTCAAGGTGAGACACTTGGGTGGTCTGCCCACTGGGCCCCACCAGCTCTCATGGTGATCAGTGGTGCCAATTGCAACTGTCCTGTCGACTCCCAAATGCTCTTTGCCTGTTGGCGGCAATTGAGGCCTCTGTATGCTGCGCAGAATTGAACTTTATGAAGAGAATGGCGCGGCCGGCAGCCAAGGCGGCGGCGCGGTTCGTCAAGCCACTGGCTGCGGCGGTGAGTGCAGCTGTGGCCTGCCGCTGCTGCGCGTGCGGGCACCGACGGCAGGGCGACGCAGCAGCCGAGGATGACGACGAGACGATTGTAGGCTTGCTGGCGCCGCCGTCGCCGCCTCCCAGTGTGTGCTCTACCTCATCACTGCACCTGTCCGCAGACATGTGTGACTCTGACACCGCGCAGTATGGTGCGCATGCGGTCGCTGCAACGAGACCAGGCTGTGAGACCTTCTGCGCATGCTCATTAGCTCGTGGTGGTAACAGTGCATACGACTGCTGTAGCACACGTTCTGGAGATGCGGAGCATTGCACAGACCCCCTATAGCCACTTGCACACGAGAAGTAGCTAGTGCGGACTGCTCCCTAGGTAGCCTCCTCAGCGACCTGAACACTCTGCTCGCATTTGCTGTCCACATGGTGCTGACTGTTGTGTGTTTGCGCCCTGACGCAGGTGCATGGCGCGGCGGTCGCCGGCGAAGCCTCATCCGGCCGCGCTCTCGCAGCGCTTCGGGCGCCTGGCCAACGTGCGTGACGAATGCAGCGACCATGACAGCGATGTTTGTCCCGGAGGACACTGCGATGACATCGTCCGTCCTTGTGGTGAGTCTCTCTGCCACTGAGACATGATAGTAAGGAGATGTGAGCTGTGTCGATAGCGCAGGGCAGCACTGTCTGAAGATGCAGCGAGTGTCGCCTGCTGTTGCATGACACGTTGAGCCGTTCGTTGCTATGAACAGACGAAGCCTTTGTGAGAGCAAAGTGCACGATGTGCAAATGTTCAGGCATGAATAACATGTTTGCGCCTGCCAGCATCACTGCTTTTGTGGACATGACGAAGCAGCACAGCAGAGGATCAGCATGATCGTGGAATACAGGATCTCCGCATTGCCTCGCATCCTGGGCCTAACCATCCATTCGTGCTGCTGTCACAGGACAAGCTGCTCCTTAAGGACATCATGGCGCCGGCCACGTACGGCATCTACAGCAACATTGTGCCTTGTACAACGGCCGAAGACCCAGCCACTGTGCCTGCAGCCAACCCGGCATGCATCCCAGCAAAGCGCGCGATGCAGTCAACAATCAAGAAGCCGGTGCGGTTCCTGCTCACGGGCCCGCCTTCGCCGCTGCTGCTCGAGGCGCCAACGGGCGCCGCTCGGGCCGAGGCCGTCACTACCGCGGTGGTCGTCTTCGTCGCCAAACACCTGACGACGCGGACCGCTCGCGTCACGGCGTACCCGGGCCCTCTGCTGCTGACCGGCCCGGCGCTGGTCCTGCCGCTGACGGGACCGGCCGCGGTGCTCCTACTTGAGGCGCCGCCTGCGGTGTTGATGCTGCCGGCGCCGCCGACCGCCTCGCCACCGGCGATCGCCACGACCGCAGTTGTGGTGTTCATAGCAAAGGACCTCAGCAAGCGGCCCCAGACCACGAACACGACAGCACGCCTGCTCCTGCTGACGGGGCCGGCCCCGCAACTGCTGCTGACCGCGCCGCCGGCGCAGCTCCTGCTGGAGGGGCCGCCGGCACGCCTTCTACTTGAGGGCCCACAGGCCTCCCCGCCGCCGGCCATCACGACTGCGGTCGTCATCTTCATTGCCAAGTACCTAACGAAGCGGGGCAAGGCTCCCAGCGCAGCGGTGCGCCCGTTGCGGCTCACGTGGCTGGCACCGCCGCCGGTGCTGCTGCTGGCTGCGCCGCCCACGCGGATGCTCCAGCAGGCGTCGTTGGCCGCCTTGCCGCCGGCAACCAACCTTCAGCTAGCCAACGTCGCGGTGCCGGTGACCCTCGTTGAGAACTGCACGAAGCAACCCGCTCGCTCAACGCCCAACCTGCTGCTCCCATCGGTGCCAGCGCCGAGGCTGCTCCATCCCGCGCCTTCCCTCGTCTCGCGTCCGGTGCGTCCATACTCTCAGCCGCTGCTCTGTGATCCGAACCCCTGGTTGTGCAGCCCTCCGTGCTGCGCATCTATACTCCTCAATACTCCTCAGGCTGCCAGTATCACCTGGGTTTGAGCTGAAGCCATCTCTTGAGGATAATGCTCATAAAACAAGAGCTTGATCTATCAGCTTCGCTTGCAGGCGTCGAACACCTCGCTGTCTGCTGACGTGCAGCCGGTCCGTGGGGCCGCAACCGAAGTGCTACAGACTGCGGGAAGCGGCACACCCTCGCTGCCTGGTGCCAACATCCTGGTGCGCATGCCAAAACGCTTGCG
>JAABUX010010997.1_pt1 | contig 10047 bp, 10 predicted proteins | sample 5561851 | NCBI WGS metagenome assembly JAABUX01 (sample SAMN10711883, study PRJNA513361) | rock metagenome | isolation source: Antarctica rocks | place: Antarctica: Victoria Land, Richard Nunatak red sandstone | collected 2016-01-03 | reverse complement strand
CAACCGCTGCCGTTCGAGACAGCCTGAGCCGCCTCACGCTACTTGCCCAGTTCTGTAAGCCCTCACCCCATGTCATCCAGCTTGTGGGTGATTTCCGGGCATATCCTCAACCTACCCCAGTCCGCCCGGTACGCGCCGGTGACGCGGAATGACGCGCGAACTCCTCCGCCACCGCCAGGGCGGCACGGCCGGCTGCGGTGAGGCCGGGATGGCCGAGTTTCGCTACTTCCTCCGGGCTCGGCGTGGTGGTCAGGGCGCTCGCGCCAAATTCGCGTATCGGTTTCATCATCGTTGCAACCGCAGCATCACGGCGGATCCGGACGAACTTAACCCCATTTAATCGGGGCGGAAGGCCCGTCGGCGCGGAAACGTACGGTAAGAAACGAGAACACGGACAGAATTCCCGCAATTTCGGGTAAAAACGGCCAAATCCATTCTCTATCCGGTATGAAATGGCTGTTTACTGCGTGAAATCATGGCGTGCAATATGCACTGCACGTGGCATCCCTGGTTGGCGTGGCGTATTGCACGCAGCAAACAGGGGTCCTAACGCGGGGGATGACTTTGCGTGCAATACCAGCAGCGCCCCGCAATCCCTCGTGACGAACCGCCAGCCCAAACGCAGATGACCCGACCCTCAACATTGCGTCCAATACCGCTACCGTGCGTTTTCGCGCGCTTGGGCCTTCCGCCCCTGGTTGCCTGCGTCGATTGCGACACCGCTCGCCAGTGTCGAGTCGTGACAACCCCCGCGCCTTTATGGTGCGATACAAAACTAAACACGCACTCGTGATAATGCCCGATTCCTGAGAGGTGCCACGCGCGGTCGCGCGCGTTGCACCCCTCAACACCGTCTCACCTGCGGCTAAGGTGATCCATTAGGACCAAATTTTGGTGTAGTATTTTGGGTTGAACTGATTATTCAGCTTGACCGCCTATTCCATCGGAGCGGTCCATTGTCTCTCGACTTCCTCGCCTTGCATCTGACCATCAGTCCCGTCGTCTTGGTAGGTCTGATACAGTTGGTAACTGCCTACGTGCAGCACCGAAGGCTATCCAGAAAACGGCTCCGACAATGAGCGACGCGGCACCTCTCGCCTGCGTGGACTATAGTCATCCAAGCAGGCTCACTCGGTAATGGGACCATGAGGAAGTGTGGGGTGCCCACGACGACGTAGGGCCGAGCGCGGTATGTTGCTGCGGTGCCCCGACCCACGAAGTGTCCTGAACCAGCAGTCGATCATGACGCGATGCCGCCAGCGCCGGAGGTGGTTGGTGTTATGCAGGTCAAGGTGTGGCTGCTTGGGATCAGCCCGATGGTTTGGCGGCGCGTGCTGGTGCGGAACACCTGCAGCTTGCGCGAGCTGCACGGCGTGATCCAGGTGGCGATGGGGTGGGAGGGCATCCACCTTTACCAGTTCTGCCTTCGCTCCAAACGATACGGTTCCTGGGAGGTTTCGGCGTCCTCGCCCGACGTGACCCTGGCGGCGCTGAAGCTGCGCCGCGGTGCCCGGCTCATGTATGAGTACGACCTGAACATCCCGTGGCGGCACGAGGTCAGGATCGAGGAGAACCACTTGGATGCGGCGCCGTGCAAGTCGTATCCGACCTGCACGGCTGGCGACGGCAACTGCCCGCCGGAGGACTGCGGCGGCCCGCGAGGCTACCTCGCCGGCTTGGACAGTGCCTCGTCGTGGGATGCCTTCGACGACCTGCACACGATGGCGGACATTCTGCGCGAGGTGGTGCTGGAGGACCGGCCTGAAATGCTGAAAGATCAGGAAACCCGGTGGCGGCTGGAGGACGCCGTTGAACGCAGCAAAGCCCGCGAGCGCGCCCGGGGTCTTCCGTTCGTCCGGCGGTCGGTGAACGCCAGGCTGCGCAAAGGCGAGCACCAGGTGCTCATGCATCAGCAGTGGTGACCTGTTCGGCACGACGCCGGGCGAGGAGTTCGGCGGCGAGCAGCGCGGCATCATCCCCCCGCTGCTGCTTGATGTTTGCGACCAGTGTATGGGCGGCCGGATCGGTCAGCTGGTCGAACCGGCGCTGTAGCATGGCGGCCGTTGTCTCGGCGTAGTGCCGGGTGGTGGTGATACTCTCGTGACCAAGGAAGCGTTGCAGGTCGGTGATGTCCATCCCCAGCGCGAGCAGCCTTGTCGCCATCGTGTGCCGTAGCAGGTGCGGGTAGACGCGCTTGATGATCCCGGCGGCATTGGCCACGACGCGGACGACCTGGCCAACGCGCTGTCGGGTCAAGGTGTGCGGCACAGCGGCGGATCCCTGCTGGCGGCTGGCAAACAGGGGCCCGGCCCGGCGGGCGCCAATGTGCAGTTGAAGCAGCTGGGCCAGGTCGCGCCGGATTGGCACCTCTCGACGCTTACCGCCTTTGCCGCGCTGGATCGTGATCACGCGCTCGGCCAGGCTGACGTCCTCGACCCGAAGCTGGACCAGCTCGGACGCGCGGGCGCCGGTTTCAAGCAGGGTTTGCAGCATCAGCCCGGTCTTGCCGCCTCGGGCGTAGGCTTGGTCCAGGAAACGCAGCTCCTCCTCGACCGTCAGCCGGTCAACGCCGCCGCGGCGTTCAGGCGCGGCGCGCAGGCCGGCCCGTGCTCTGGCCACTTTGAACACGGCCTTGCTTTGGGCGTAGTCCACGCCCTTGCGGACGAGCACGGCGGCGATGGCGGCGGCGGCACGCGCGATGGCGGTCATGGTGCAGTTTGCCTTGCATGGTTCGGAATGCAAACTGATGGCGTCTGGGGTGCCGAATGCGCCAGGGTAGGCCAGCGGGTGGACTGCTGGACCCGCTTGGGCTTTCCACTCCGGTGCTTGTGGAAAGCTCAGCCCCAGCTTCCGCCATCCTTCACCGGAGGTATGCCATGCGCGTCAGCATCCTACTCCAGATCACCGACGACGACGGTATCGCCGTAATAGCCGAGGAGATCGCTGCGTTCGAGAAGGCGACGGCACGCCCCGAGGACGTCGGCCTCTCGCTCGCAGACGGCAAGGCGCTGCTTGCCGCCGTTCAAGGCCGGATTGTGCAGGCCCAAGCAGCAGCATGGACCGCTCGACACCGCTGCTGTGAGGCGTGCGGAGCCCGCCGGCGAAGCAAGGGCAGCTACCCAGTTCTGTTCCGTACCCTGTATGGCGACGTGCAGCTTGCCAGCCTGCGGCTGCACCGTTGCGGATGCCAGGATGGTGTCGGTTCGGCCACTATCTCGCCGTTGCGGGAACTGCTCCCCGGTCATGTCGCGCCGCAGCGCTTATACTTGGCCTTGACCCAACAGTCATGTCACGAGCCGCCACTTCGGGTCAGTTGAAGTTGACCCTGGGTCGCTTGAAGCCAGAGTGGTGGTTTGACTTGCAGACTTGTTAACTCGGCTCCAGCCATCAGGTGGGACCACCAAGGATCATCATGTTCCCGTCCAAAATGCGCTCGAGGCGGCACACGACCTCCAGCCCCGACCGGCACCCGGGCGGGACTTTCACCCGCTGGACCGCGCCAGCTTCTCCTGGCGCACCCGCTACTACCGGACCCCCCATCCAGTCGGACTGGATCCGCGCCAAGCTGGCGGGGCTGGCAGCCGGCCGGCGCGCGACGTCTATGTCCCTGACCTGCGCATCGGGTCCGGCATCAAGGTGCCGACGCGTGACTTCCGATGAAGCGCTCGCAATCGCTTAGGGACCCGCCGAAGATAACCGAATCGAGGCCGGCCTGATAATCGAGTCCGTCCAGCGACTTAGCGGCATGCCCCGTAACCAGGGCAAAACCCCGGGGCTGGTGATCATTTTAGGGCTTGCTGCGACGCGGGCGAGTACGATTCCCTCGCTGCATGTCCTCACTCTCTGATCCGTCTGGTTTGTCCGGTTCCGAACTGCAAGGCCTGGTCGTGGAACTGCTTGGCGAGGTGTCGGATCTGAAGCGCCTTGTGGCGGCGCAGCGTGACGAGATTGCCCGGCTGAAGGGTTTGAAGGGCCGCCCGTCGATCAAGCCGAGCGGCCTGGAGCAGGCGACCGAGCCGAAGCCCGGCTGTAAAGGGGCCAAGAAGCGTGGCCGGGGCAAGGTGATGCCGCCGGTTGCGCCGAAGATCGAGATACTGCGGGTGGCACATCCGCCCGGCTCGCAGTTCAAGGGCTACGAGCCGTATCAAGTGCAAGACCTGGTGATCACCGCGCGCGCAATGCACTACCGTCGCGAGCGCTGGCTGACACCGCAGGGCGAGACGATTGTGGCACCGTTGCCTGACGGCATCCGTGGCCATTTCGGACCGGAACTACGCCGCTTCGTGCTGGTGCAATACCATCAGGGGCAGGTGACGGTCGAACGCCTGGTCATGCAGCTGCAGGCGATTGGCGTCAGCATCTCCAAGCGTCAGGTCATGCGCCTGCTGATCGACCAGCAGGACGAGTTTCTGAGCGAGACCTGCGAGGTGCTGCGCGCCGGGTTGCAAACCGCGGACTGGGTCACGGTGGACGACACCGGCGCGCGTCACCGTGGCGCCAACGCCGTCTGCACGCAGATTGGCAACGACAACTTCGCCTGGTTCGGCACGACTGGCAGCAAGAGCCGTGTCAATTTCCTCAGCCTGCTGCGCGGCGGCTATACCGACTACACAATCAACGATGCCGCTCTGGACACCATGCGTGAGCATGAGCTGGCCGGGTCGCTGGTCGGCAAACTGGCAGCCCATGAACAGCGGTGGTTTGCCGACGAGAAGGCCTGGACGTGCCATCTTGATCAGCTCGGTTTTATCGGTCTGAACGTGACACCCGATCCGGTGCGTGTCGCCACCGAGGGCGCATTATGGGGAGCGGTGAACGCCCACGGTTTCCTGTGCGAGGCAGTCATCCTCAGCGACGACGCCGGGCAATTCAACATCGGCCAACACGCTCTGTGCTGGATCCACGCCGAGCGCCTGGTGCATAAGCTGGAGACCTTCACCGACCAGCAGCGTCGTGCCCAGCAGTTCGTCCGCGGACTGATGTGGTGGTTCTATGCCGACCTGAAAGCCTACAAGCTCGATCCGACGCGACGCCGAAGCCGCGAGTTGCGCGCCCGCTTCGACCGCATCTTCCAGCGGCACACCGGCTTCACCACGCTGGATCGTCTGCTCAAGCGGCTGCACGCCAACAAGGCCGAATTGTTGATGGTGCTCGACCATCCGGAGATACCGCTGCACACCAACGGCTCGGAAAACGACATCCGCTGCCAGGTAACCAAGCGCGCGATCAGCGGCGGCACCCACAGCGACACCGGCCGCGACTGCCGTGACGCCTTTCTCGGCCTTGCCAAGACCTGCCGGACGCTCGGCGTCTCCTTCTGGGACTATCTCGGCGATAGGATCGGCGTCACCGGCGGCCCCGCTGTCATGCCTCTCGCCGCCCTCATCCGCTGCCGCGGACAGCCCGCCTGAAGCAGCGGCTTCCCGGGGTTTTGCCCCGGTTACCGAAATGAGCGCTTAGGCTTTGAATAACTCGAATAATTGTTTTGGTATCATTTCGGTTCAGTTTCTTAGTTCGGCCTATGGTCGATTAATAGCTTGCTGCTCAGCTTTGGGCGGTAGTCAACTCTGAGAAGGCTCGTGCCATCGGCTCGGCCCTTAGCAATTGATACGCCTTCGTCAACATCGACGTGTTCAAGAGCCTTTTTAGCGCTTATCCACAAGATGTCCACAGGTGCGAACCGTTAGAAAGTTAAAAGGTCTTTTTTGTTAGTATAGTTAGGGCTTAAAATGGCTTCGTGATATCAACAGGTTATACCTACTTCCCGTGCGTGATGTTCCGAACATCTGTGCGTGATGTTCCGAGGCGGAAAGTGCGCGTTATTCCGACTGCTTGTGCGTGAAGTTCCGAGGCAATCCACAGGATTGAGGTTATGCGAATCGGAGCACCCAAAAGGGCTGTAAGCGAGGGTTGCTGGCTAAAAAGTCGGAACATCGCGCACGCGCTGCATAAAACTGATGTTGGAAACTCGGAACATCACGCACGTTACCGGCAACCGGCTGGCCATGTTCAGAACATCACACACAGCGTCATTCAAGAGCAATACCTGGCGTGGATTTGTTCGGAACTTCGCGCACACGAACAGGCCGTTTGGCTGGAAGTTCGGAACTTCGCGCACGGTGTTCGAATACGATAACTGGACGTGTGCCGTTTGCTAGGGTCTCAAGACTCAGTTCATAGTCTGGGATGGCGTTCGCTCGAATAATTTTCAGCAGATCACGTTTGAAAAACCTGAGATCTCGAGTTGTGCCAATCTTCCGTGCGAGCTTCTCCAAACCGATCTTCCATATTGCCTGTTCGCCAAGGTGTTTTCGACCAAGCTCGTACAGCCGGCGCCCAAGCCCGCTTTCTAGATCAAAATACTGTGGATTAATCGTCAAGACCCTCCGCTCTTTTACGAGAGCTCGGAACATCCAATCGTTTAAGGTGATCTCGATCGCGGCCATTACCTTACGGCCGGTCTGAGTCTTTCGCTCGACAACCCGCCATGTTTCTATCCAGCCAAAACCGCGCCGATCTCGTTCATCAGCGGACTCAATAGTGGTCATGATGTTGGTTGAGCGAAGACGATAAAGCGCATCCAAAAGAAGTTCATAACTTCGTTTGCCTGTACCTCTTCCCGTTACTTTCAGCAGATCATGTGCGGAAAAACGCACGGTATGATCAACTGTCATACCGCGCTCAAGTCTTTCGTTAATCAGCGATATAACATACAAGAGAACATCTTTGTCCCAGATTGTTGCCAGTCCCCGAGGGCCTGGCTCTATCCTGATCTGCGACCTGCCATCATCGTATATCAGCGGCTCCATGCGTGGGCGCTTTTGCAGGCTGAAAAATGGGAACTCCATGAGTGCCCGATCATCCTTGAGTGGAGCACCCACTAGAGAGTCGAGGAAGAGGTCGACCTGCTGTCCTGCCAATTCCTCGTTCTCATTTACAGGTGGCTGTGCGCGATATTCCGATTCTAAGGATCGTCGGGCGCGATGTTCCGAGTCAAGTGGTTCAGAGCCCTGCTCACCAGCGGGTTTCACTCGGGCGTCCCAAGGATGGTATCGATCTCATGACGAAGGCGGATCAGCCGTGCTCGATCGCGGTCGGTTACTTGCCTTTGAGCAATCCGGAGATCACTAAGGCGGTGGGCCATTCTTTCGACAGCTGAGAAATTGAATGTTTGTGGTTCTTTTGATGGCTCCGGATGAACGTTTGCTCCGTGGTCTCGACCGAGCCGGATGGCCTTTACCGTAAGACGACCGGCACGTGCTTCTTGTATGAGATGTTCGCGGAGATCACCTTCGGAGATACGTGCGAGTTCAATTAAGGCGCTTCGCGACAGAGCATGTTCAGATGTCAGAACATTCAGGGTCTCTTCGGTCAACGTTAGTATCTTAAGGATGCCGCTAATTTCGCTCCGCGTTCTCCCGAGAGCTTCTCCGGCTTGGGTTTGTGTCCAGCCTTTGCCCTCGATCAATCGCTGCAGTGCCGTTGCCTCTTCTCTCGGGCTAAGGTCGATACGCTGTAAGTTTTCGAGCAGAGAGGCCACCTCGGGGTCGCCGTCATGCTCAATGGCGAGGAGGGTGTCCCATCCATTGAGTGTCGCAGCTCGCCACCGGCGTTCACCAGCTACAAGAACCCAGTCATTCGTAGCCGTTGTCGATCGGCGGACGAGGACTGGTTGAAGTTGACCCTCTGATTCCATCGTCGCCGCGAGTGCCGAGAGATTTTCAGCTGAGAATGTCTTTCTAGGTTGATTTGGATCTGCAGCCAGCCGTTTCATGCTGACTTCAAAAGTGTGTTTGAATCGGCTACCCTGTTTGATAAAACTTTCAGTTGCTTCGCCAATTAGGCTTGCAGCTGCGCCCAATATCGGGGATGGCAGACGTTTGCGTTGTGCCATACTCAATGGTCCCCTTCATTACTACTGAGTTCAGCTAGCGGCAGTGGCGTCCTGTTATGTAGAGCGGTTGCCAGTCTGACATAGACAGCAGTTGCCGCAGCGGTTGGGGAGGCCTCTAGCGCGACTCTCCCTGCTCGCGCAGCATGACCAAATATGGCGCTAGCGGGAACAGGCTCAAGTACAGGGGCGCGGTTCTCCATCATGTTTATGAGGTGACTCAGAACCTCTCGATCCACGGACTTTCGTGCACCATATTGAGTTGGAAGCACGCCCGAAAGCCGCAGACCCGGATTCAGCCGACGTTGGATCTTGCCGATCGTACTCACAATAAGACCGACGCCCATGGTATCGTAAGGCTCCGTTCTCACCGGAACGATTGTTTCATCGCCGGCGGCAAGGCTCATCCACGTGAGCATTCCAAGATTTGGCGGTGCATCGACTACAATCCAGTCATATTCAGCCCTGATCGGATCAATCGCCTCCCGCAAGGCAGCGTCAAAACCTGGTTCTCTTCGTCCGTCAGTTTCAGCTAGGTCAATATGGCTGGCAAGGAAATCGAGTGGAACCGAACGCCCTTCTATGACTTCTGAGGATCGTATGATCACCTCGCCTGCGGGACGATTGCTCAGTATAAGCTGCGCTGTAGTTCGGCCCTGCCGGTAGACTTCTGCACCCCCCGTTGCAAGCAATGCTGCGGTTGCAGTTGCTTGAGGATCCATATCGATAAGCAAAACGCGCAACTTCAATAAGCCGAATGCGTAAGCCAGATTCAGTGCAGAAGTAGTTTTTCCAACCCCGCCTTTTTGGTTAGCGAGCACAAGCGTCCGGGCGCGATGACGCTCTGAGTTCGACATCGACGCGAGAGCCTCAGCTACCTCGTCCGGGACGGGCTCCCGATCGTTTTCCCAACGACTGATTTTGGGCTTGTCGTAGCTCCTACCTAGCCTGCGATTGAGCTCATCCTTGAGTTCCCCTTGGCTCTTTCGGAGGTTCAGCCTTATTTCGCGAAATGCCCGCCCGTTCATCTGGCGTGATCCATATTATGTCTGTAACCAAGGCTATCGCAGCAACCGCATCAACGTCAACGATGATGGTTGATGTTGATGTTGAGACGGAGCGATGCTGAAATGAGAGATGGCCGCGCTCGTTTGAGCGCAACGTTGTTCAGACGTCTGACCATCACTTAATCATAAAGAACGGTGCGTCGACAGCCGCTGCGCCGACGGGAGCTTCCTGCGGCGAGATGACTGATGTCCTAAGGTCCGGATTGTGTTCCGCTTGAGCTTGCCGCGTATTCGAATGTTCAGACGTCTGAACATTACATAGGCACAGGGGTTAGGTAAGCGATCAGCCAAACTTTGCGCGGAAGGCAATAGCGGCAAGACTGGCCGCTATTCGATGCCCTCCTGCACGGCCTGTTTTACAATTCAATAAGGCTTCGCAAAAGTTCTTTTGCAGAGGTGGTTGGGTGTGAGGTTGCCTGCAAGGTTCGGGGGAGCCTCGTAGATCGGCTTGGCTCAGCAGCCGCTGCTGTGCTGGGTTCTACTGCGATCCACGGTATTTTCATCGGCAATCAGGGGCAGCTTTAGCGCGATCCGAGGTGCTTTGCCGGGCTTAGGCGACGCGCACGAATAACCGAATCGGGTTTCGATTTCCTCTGGTGGCGGATTCCGGCCCGGCTGCAGGATGTGTACGTTTGGCGGATGATCGACGAGAACTCCATCCGTGCTCGCTACGACGCCATCAAGGGCAAGCTGGACGAACGAGGGCGACGTCTTTTCGTCGCCGCGGAGAAAACGGCGGCTGGCTACGGCGGCACTGCCGCGGTCTGCCGGGCGACCGGTGTGGCGCGCAGCACCATCATTCGCGGGGCCAAGGACCTTGCCACGTCGCCCGAGGCCCCGGCCACGGCGCGGGTTCGCCGCCCCGGTGCTGGCCGGCCGCCGACCAGTCAAGCGGACCCGACAGTGCTGGACCATCTGCGCGGGCTGGTCGAGCCGGCGATCATGGGTGATCCGATGCGGCCGCTAGTGCGTCGGGAGACCGACAAGGAGTAGATGGTGCAAGTCCATTACGGTGAAGGAGTAGCGATCCACACTGGCCCCGAGCCGTGCGTTGTCGCCCGCGAGGACGGCAGCGAAGCGTCGGCAGGG
>JAABUX010010996.1_pt1 | contig 10047 bp, 19 predicted proteins | sample 5561851 | NCBI WGS metagenome assembly JAABUX01 (sample SAMN10711883, study PRJNA513361) | rock metagenome | isolation source: Antarctica rocks | place: Antarctica: Victoria Land, Richard Nunatak red sandstone | collected 2016-01-03 | reverse complement strand
CTTTGCCGGGAGTTCTATGACAGGCTCACCTGGCAACCGGTCAGATAGCCATCGTAGGCAACGCCGGAGTACATCAGCGGGGGCGGCGGAGCCGGCGGCGGCGCAGGAGGCCTGCGGAGACAGACCGCACGGACAGTTTGGGAACGGGGCCTGCTGCCACTCAATCCCTCCTGCGCTCATTTCTGTGACATGTGGTGCCGTGCTTGTCTGGGGCGGAGGCCACTCGACGTGGAAGCGCGCGAATGATCATCAAAACTTCCAGTCTGCTCACGGAGGTATCGATGGCAGCCCGTTCTGCGCCAGGTAGGCGGTCAGTGCCGCCGGGCTGGTGGCCGCCGTCAAGTTGGCGGGCGTGAAGGTGCCGGCCCTCATGTTGCTGACGGCCGGCGCGGCAAACGTCTGCAGCAGCAGCGCCACCTTCTGCACGTCCTGCGCGCACTCACGCCTCTCGTGGTCAGAGGTCTCCGTGTGTTTGCTGCTCGCCTGCGCGCCCGTGAGCTGTGGCTGCCTGTGACTCAGCGTGGGCTCAAGCAGGCAGGACCAGCACGAAAGCAGCGAAGCACACGGCAAGGAGACGAGCAACACTCAAGCGTTGATCCAGCCTGCCATCCTGTACACGACCCGCTGCTCCGTTGCTGACCTGGGCACACGCGCCTGCACGCTTGAGGCAGCCAGCGCCAGGGTGTTGACGCGCCCCAGCAGCTGCGCTGTGGCGGTCAGCTGGTCCGCGGTCGGCACGGTCACCGACCCGGGAGCTGTGCTGCTCAGCGACGTCGCGGTGGCCCCCAGGAGGGCTGCCAGCGTCGCGGCGTCGGTCATGTCCACGGTGCCCGATGCCTGCAGCCAGTTTGCAGATGGCGATGTTGGCATCAGCAATGAGCAATCACTGTGCCGCTACCATTGTGCACAGTTTGCGTTGGCCATATATGCAGATCAGCATGTACACGCGGACGCCTGACTCCGATGGACACTGGACTGCCATGTCATGGTTCACGCTTTGCAAGCTTGAACCGCATCTGATGGCCTGATCACTCTTGCCATGCAGATCGGTTGCAGAAGCGTCCTTGGCCGGACCGTATGGGGCCAACGCCCACGAAAGCGGGAAGCACCTGGCGGAGCCTGCGGCGGCCGGTGCCGGCGGACGGCGGCGGAGGCCCGCGGGGCAGCGGCGGAGGGGGACCGGCAAGCGGCGGCGGCGGCGGCACCATGGTGCCCAGCACGACGTTGTCCACATACTGGGCCACAGCCTGCGGACAGGAAGTGCCAGAGTGGAGCTCTTGTGGCAGCCTGCCTGCAAAGCCAGTGAAGCTCTGTGCAGCATAACAATGACAGACTTATGTGAGTGGAGACAGTCTTAAAAATGCAGCACCGCCGTGTGTCCCGTCGTGTGGCCATGATGGAAGCGCCCATGTGTTTGTTATGCCGTCACAGGTTGACGGGTCATGGATGACAGGGCCCACCGAGCGTGACCATCCGGGCGGCAACATGCGCAACAAGCGTCGCTCGACTTGCAACCATTGGCTGAACCAGCCTCCACATGTCTGACAAACGAGTCGCAACTCTGCTTTGAAGGGGAACCCACGCGCCTGAAACGTGGCAAAACCCACAGTGGCGACGTAGGCATCGCTGGCGGCCAGCAGGGTACTGCCCAGGTTGGCGGCGTTCATTATTGCAGTCTCCGTGACATACATAGCCAGAGCCTGCGGTTTGTGCGCAACGGATGACACGAACGAGCGTCCGCTTGAAGCAACAGACACTCCTTGAGGCAACTCAAGCCGAAAAGCTGCAGCAGGCGAACAGCCTTTTGCCTGACGTCACTCCAGACAGGCCCATGGTCGCTGGACGAACCTGAGGTGAGCCTTGCTCCGCGCCCTGAAGGACATCGACCTGGCCGATGCTGATGTTGGTCGGCAGCTTCAAAGCACTCAGAAGCTCCTGCAAATGGCGGCAGAATTCCTGACCTGCATTTTGTGCGCGGGGACGCTTATGGTAATCATAGCAGGCAAGAAGGGGCACGCAAGTAGCGGACAGCGCAGGAATCGAATGAAGCGATCGAGCTGATGAACAGGATGAGTCGGATGGGAAAGCGCACGGTCGGCATGAGGCTGATCTGGCCGAGAGCGGCAGCAGCCAGCACGCTTGACAGCGGGCTGATGATGACTGGGAGCGTAGGGTCGTCCGCAGGCAGCGCAGCGAGCGGCACGAGCATCTTCAGCAGTGTCGCCTTGTCGTAGCAGTCGCTGTTGTTGGCGCCAGGCACGACCTGAGCGTTTCACGGAAAGTCTCGGTGAGGAACAAAGCTCATATGCGCAGGGCGTCGTCAGGGGTTGAGAATCAATCATATAAAGTCATGCCGTCCGCTCCCTGAGGATTTGCATACTTTTGATGGTGCGCAATTACCGCGTGCATGTCACGGGTCCCTGTTTTGACACAGTCGCGTGAACTGCAGCTCTGCCGCTTCGCGCACCGAGAGCGACGCCCCGCGGGTCCCCGCCAGCGTGCTGAAGATGAGGCCCGGCTGCGAGATCGCTGCGACCTGCACGGACAAGCCCGCGACGGTTAAAACATTGACAGTGCAACCGCGCGCATGGCGACTTGAGAGGTGCATTTGAGTCATGATTTCCCAACCGAGCCCCTTGAGGGAGCTGTTTTGACCCAAGTCGGCAAGATCGGCACCGCAACGCAGAGTAGGTTGTCCCGCACTAACGGATGGAATCTGATCTGACTCGAGGGTGCCCTGATCGGGTACCCGGTGATGCCCTGATCGGGTACCCGGTCATCTCGACCGAACCAGCTGACACCCATTGCAGGCTGACGTTGGCACGCACAACTAGCGAGTGGAGAGCTCCAGGACACTGATTAGACTCAGCCTGCGTGTCGTGCCCACCTGCCAGCCGCCATCGACCACGGATCCCTGTGGAATGCCGTCGCCTCCCGGCGGGCTCGTGACATTTGCGACGCCTGCCCAGGCTTGCACCTGCGTGCTGATAACCTCGTCGGCTTCATGAACGATTGCGCAACCGCTTTGCTCTCATACCAAACCCACGCAAGTCGCTCCTGGGCGGCGACCTGTGGGTCTGGAGTGTGCGCACCTGACGCAAGTCGGCAGCGCGAATGAGGTTCCTGCGACGAACAGGGGGCGCACCGTGCAGCCGTTGAGGTAGCCATCATATGCGACGCCAACGTAGACGTCGGCTGGCGGTGGAGGAGCAGGCGGGGACGGAGGGTCGGGAGGAGGAGGGGGAGGAGGACTCGGGAAGAAGGCATAATCTTGGCCGCAAGCGCACTGTACAAGTGCTGCGACGAAAAATGCAACTAAAGCGGATTGCGTCATCTGCCAGACAGCTTGTCAGACAGGCTACGAAGCCAGCACCGCAGCCAGCTGAGTGATCATCCAAGCATGCGACGCTGCCAAACAGCGATCCGTGAGGCGCTGCTCGGCGTCGCTGACTGAATGATCCCCAGCGGGGACCTGGAGTAGCTGGGTTTGAATGTGGGTTGGGAGAGCTATAATGCCCACAACGTGCGAAAACACTCAATGGCTGCTGCTGATTACACAAACAAGGATCAAAGTGATTATCGCTGCTCAGAGCAGATGAGCGAGCTGCAGTATCCGGCAAGCAAACAAGACTGCAGCTCTTCAGCCAGTGTAACAAGTCACAGTGAAGTCCTGTTGCCGACGGTTACACGGTCTCGAGGCATCAGATCATTAGCCACGCCCTGTGCCAACACTGCACTGGAAGCCCGGCCGCCGGCCCCTGTACTGCCCTCTGTGCTCAGGAGGATCACAACCAAAAGCGATCATGATGAACGCCGTGTATTCGAGTAAGGCGCATCGCACGCGGCTCAGAGGCCCCTCACGTATGCTGACACGTACGGTGAGAGGCCTGCACATGAACAATCTGATATCGGGCACTGCAGCGCTGATGCAAGTCCTGGAGACCACATTAAAACGACAGAGAGCCGCGGGTGTCCCTCAGATCTGGCCGCCGCGCTGCAGCTCGGTACACAGACGGCGCCGTCAGGTAGTCCGAGGGTCCGTGCATCGCTGTGCTCCGCCTGGAGTCGTTGCCAGCACTGGCAAATTCATCTTCAGCGCCAAACCGCTGAGCCGGCGCACGGCCGGTGCCGAGGCCGAGTTTGTTGGCCGTCCGGATGGCGACGAAGATGAGGACGCCGAAGAGCAACTGCGTGAGGCACGCTGAGGTCACAACAGGAAGTTAGGTATCGAGGTGACGCCATCTTGGTAGCGACGCTGGATTCATTCTGTACAGGTACGAAAAGGCTGACTGCTGTCAGCCGACACGAAATGAATTGCAGCGCAACCCAGCGCTGCAGTCCTGACTGCATGTTGAGGCCAGCAAGTTTTTATGCCGGCGATTGTCCGGACAGGGTGGGGTCACGAGCGCGCACCACTCCAACGCCTGCGCCGACCGAGATGCCGACCACTGCGCCCGTGGACAGTTTGGTGCTCGAGTCCTGGATTGCTCCTACAATTGCTGTGGACGGCGGGGGCGGTGAGTAAAGCCCTGGCGGCGGCAGTGGAGGCGGCGGCGATGCCGGCGGCGGTCTGGGCGGGGGCGGGGCGGGAGGAGGGGCCGGCGGCGAGGGCGGGGGCGGGGGACTGGGCGGGGGCGCTGGCGGCGACGGCGGGGACGGCGGGCGCGGCGGCGGAGGGCGAGGGGGCCGCGGAGGCGGCAGCGGGGGCGGCGGAGGGTTCAATCCGGGTAAAGTCGTTTGAACTGCCGCGCTCTGCGATGAACAAGACACATACTGTGGGACTGTGTCGGCTTGCTGCCCCGGCCAAAATCGAGTTCAGCATGCAGGACGCCGTCACAGGAGACGATCGACACGTCCGCCAGTTGTTAGAGTGTGCTCTGCACATGGCAGGCGTGCGTATGTAGCCAGGCAGGCAAAGTAGAGCAGCATGCGCACCGCAAGGCTGGCCTGTGTCGTCTGCCTCTGCAGCTGGGCATCCGTCGTGTAGTTCGCGGTCCAGTCGACGATGGACTGCGAGATCGTCGCCTGAAGCAGCGACGTGACCGCCTGCACGGCCTGCACAGAGCACAGCAGCATTGCTCGACTGCAAGCAATGCTGCGATGGCGGGTCTGCGCAGTGGGCGCGGCCGATCAACCACATGACCTGCCAAAACGGACGCTCTTCATTGAAGAGCGTGAAGAAGGGCGGGGACGGATCGCACTGAAGCGCTGGTAGCCGCCGCAGCGACGGCATTGGCGTTGGCCATGATGCCGGCAACCACGGATGTCTGCGCAACACAGACGTCGTGAGCCATCTGGCTCCAAAGTGACGTCACCACTGCATGAGGGCATCTAAGCAGTACGCTGGTGCACCAAGGGCCATCATGAAGCGACAGCGACAGGGGTAGCTTGGGCGCTCGTCAATGGGCGGGACACGACCCCTACCATCCAATGCAGATGCAACTTGCTGGCGCTCATGGCCCGTGGGTCTCGCACGTGGGTGCACACGGACATGGAACGCATAGCCAGATCAGGCTGAACCCGGTACCTGATCCTGCGTCGGCGTCCCAGTGATCTGGGAGGCTCCTGAGCTGCTGAGTGCCTGACTCAGCATTGCGGCTGTGGTGGAAGGGTCGGTCAGGTTCAGCGGCGGTGTTGTGAGCAGTCGCCGGCCCGACGCTGCCGCCGACGCTGCCGCCTGTACCTGGAGCGCTATGCCCTGCGCATGCCGCAAGCACAGGGTGAGACGCGCTCAGGTTGCCTGCTATAATCTTGGCGCAGGGAACGAGCAGGCCTGACGTCATCGCCGTTGTCGGGCATGACATGGCTCATACAATGATGCGCCGAGCACATGCTACCACTCTCAGCACGACCGGCCCTCTTGTCAGCATGCAGTGTGAACATGTGGTGGTCCCAGGCAACGGTAAGCGTTTTAGGCTTCTGGGTGACGCACGGCATACATGACGACGCCGGGCGTGGTCAAATCGTTGCCGCCCTGCAACAGCAGCCAGGCGCCGAGGGCGACGACGTTGGTCAGGGCCGCCTCTACCGTGTACACGGCGCGCCCCAGCGCGGCGATCGTGGCGTTGGGCGACTGGAACGCCGCGAGCGCGTCGAAGGCGCCGATCGCCGTGCCGGGCGGCAGGCCCAGCACCCTGATGACGTCCTGTGCGCACCCGGCGGATGGCCTGAGGTCATGAGGACATCGCAGCTTGCCTGCGAACACCCTTCTGGCAAAGATGTGCACCGCATCTGCTGGGTGCTATTCAGATCACAGGGTGCATGACAACCCACACACACCCCTCTAAATGAGCCCTGGTTGCTTCGGCACGAGTTGCCACGATTCCACCAGTGCGCTGTCAGGCAGTCCCGGTAGCAGAGCACAACTCCCCGGCGAAGGCCCCGCCGCGGACCACGGGACACACACCGAAGCGCTGATGTTGATCCGCGGCTGCTGCGTGTAGGCTGTCGCCAGGAGCGTCGACAGCGGGCTCACGACGACGGGCGTGCCCGGCGGCGGCGCGATGACCGACATCGGCCAGAGCAGCTTATTCAGCGAACCGGCATCATGGCAGATTCCGTTGCTGTACGCTGAAGCCTGAGTGCATATGTACGCCTCTATCAGCCCCAGGCAGGTTGTCTATGACAGTCAAGTTGCGTGCACCAGTGTTGAGCGTGCGGTGGGTTCGAACTTATGTCCAAGTCCTGGACCCATTTTGTCGTAGGGTTCATTGCCTGACGCTGCATGTGCTCGAACCCGCACTGAATGGACGCAACACACTTTGCTGGGACAGCAGGGAGGTTTGTGTGACATCAATCAGATCTGGGGACAGCCCGGGCACGGCAGCCATCGGCTTGCGCAGCTCACCTGCACTGAAGTGGACAGGAGCGCTGGCACGATGCTGATGATCAGGGGCTGCTGCGTCATTGTGAGCGTGCAAGACCCCGCCCTGATCGTGGAAACTGCAAGGGTGCTCTGCTGCTGGTGCTGCGGGTCGGTGTACGCTCGGGCCTGCGCACGACCAGGGTGCAGTAATGGGGGACATTCGGTGAGGCAGCCGACCCCGATCCTGTCTCCTGGCGTCAAGGCCATATGTGTGTACATTGAGGACAGTGTGGCTGGAACCGGCAGCACGGCAGCTCAACATTGCCTAGCAAGGATGCAGGTGGCGGCAGAATGGCACACTGCGCAGGCCCAAACGGCTCCAGTGGAGGTGAGAGCGCCAGGGGTCTCACAATGCAGGCGGTCAGATAGTAGCCGTCGTAGGCGACGCCGGAGTAAGCCAGGACGCCGGGCGGCGCCGGCGGCGACGGCGGGCTGGGCGACGGAGGCGGCGGCGACCTGGGCGCACAGGGGTGGTGCCAGTGAGCAGGCGAGCGCATTGGAGCACTTGCTACAGTCATGTCGTGCGGCTCATGGACAAATACAGCCCGATCGTGGTAAACCGCAGCGAACGTGGTCGGAGCAAAACATCTGCGCGCCACCGCACACGCCTGCCCTGACAATATTCGGGCTGCGTGTTGATAAGGTTTATTGGTCAGGGCGCAGAGCTGGATACGCATCTGTACAGGCCTTCGGAGGGATGGCAGGGGTCATGGATCACTGTGCCCTCCGGGTGCTGATGTTGTGTCTTAATCGTGTGTCGAGCACAAAGCAGCGAGGCAGGCTATGCAGGAGGCGCCTCACGGGGGCATTGACGGCAGGTTGATCTGGGCCAGGAAGGAGCTGAGCGCCAGTGCGCCGGTGCTCGCGGTCACGTTGGCGGGCGTCAGGGTGCCGGCCCTCATGTCGCTGACCGCTTGCGCGGCCAGGGTTTGCAGGAGCAGACCCACCTTCTGCGCCTCCTGCGCATGATCAACAAACGACAGAACGAGTCATAATACGGTCGTGACACTGGGATGAGGCTCAGGGTGAGGATGTCACGACAATGTGGTAGGAGTCACAAGCAGATTTCCACGACGCGTGGCCGAGGCGCAGCGCCAGCTGCTGTGCAACGTCTGCAAAAGCGCGTGAGGCTTTGCACTTGGTGAGTGCGCCTGTGTACGGAGAGCGCATTCCCCTGACGCTGCTGCGCATGGAACATTCAAGCCCGCGACACTGACCAGCGCACCTGGACGGTGGAGGCCGCGATTGCTAGGGCGTTGACGCGGCCCAGCAGCTGGGTCGTGGCGTTCAGCTGGTCCGCGCCCGGCACTGCCACCGACCCCGGGCTCACGCTGCTGCTCAGCGACGTCGCCGCACCGCTCAGGATGGCTGTCAGCGCCGCCGGACTCGTCATGTCCACGGTGTTCGATGCCTGCGCCGTTGCAACAGCTTCGAGGCTCAGAGGTAAGCGCGCTGGAGACCTTTTGATGCCGGCTTGACAGACACCCAGTGCCGGTGCCTGATGTGCCACTGTCACTGGACCAAAAAACAGTTGCGAAACGAGCGTGGGGTGACGTGCACGCACAGCATGTGTGCGCAACCAGCATGGGCTCTTCTCACAAATGCGCAAAGCCTACCCGCTGCAGACTGCGGCGGCCGACGGATGCAGGCGGAGGTGGCACGCTTGCTGGAGGAGAGGATGGCGACAGTTTGCCGTTCAGCACGGCGTACACATACTCCGCGACAGCCTGCATGAAAGAAGGGGGCTTTACTATTCTGCCGTGCGGTGCTATGCCAGTCCCAAGTCGCAAGTACGACCACCCACAGTTGGCACATGACGGGGTGTGCTTGCAACGGCTTGATTGAGACGTTAGCCGTTGGCCAGATATAGGTTTGACATAGCGCTGACAGCACGTGACCTCCTACAGCATGATCAGCCAGCAAACCAGGTGGATGATCGGGTTTCAACGTGCAAAGTCCAGAGAGTAATGCACGCAACCTCAAGGCAGAAGCGAACCGTGTTGATGCGAGCCACAAGGTTGAAGAGATCCGCACATCGAGGTACGTACAGAGCAAGCAAAAATACCGTGTACATTGCGACTCCCGCAGCGGCACGGTAGGTGTCGTTCGTGGCCAGGAGCGTGCTGCCCAGGTTGGCCGTGTTCACGACCGCGATCTCCGTGGCGTACATGGCCAAACCCTGTGCGGCGCCGCAGCATGTTGGTTGCGTGGCCAAGAAGAAGCGGTCAAAGCCGCAGTGCACCGCAGTGTAGTCAAGACAAACAGTACTCATGCGCTGCACCCCGTTTGTCAGCAGCAATGAGAGCTACGCGATCAGCACAGTTTTGACGCTGTCACTGTTTCGCGACAGAAATCTTCGTTCTGTTTGTACATGGTGCAGAACTCGTGTTACGAAATTGTGATGCTGGCCAACCCGCACGCAGGAGTGTACCTGAGGCGAGCCCTCTGAGGCGCCTTGCAGGGCATCGAAGGACCCGATATCGACGCCAGTCGAGAGCTGCAGAGCGGTGAGGAGGTCCTGCAGCATAAGGGCGAGAAGTGAGCGAGGTGGGCGGCAATGCGAACGATGGCATCAGACCCGGACCACAGAGCAGGTGCCGTCAGCCACTTGTGACAGAGCTTAAGCTACACAATGGCCATGCTCACGAGCAGCGATGCGAACCAGGCAAGCCGTGGTGACAGGTCAGAGAGCGAGCCAATTTCATAATCAAGCTGAGAGATGTTGGATTCTAGCATATTTTGATAATGGGTTAGGGTTAGGGTTAGGGTTAGGGTTAGGGTTAGGGTTAGGGTTAGGGTTAGGGTTCTGGGTCCTGAATTCTGTGAAAACATGATTTTCATATCTGAAAAATACACGCACGGCTGACGCCAGCTCGGTGCCGTTGGCCGCCGCGGCGGCGAGCACCGTCGACAGCGGGCTGATCACGAGCGGGATCGTCGGGTTGGCGGGAGCGACGGCCGCGAGCGGCACCAGGACCTTGAGCAGCGTGGCCGTGTCGTAGCACGAGCTGTTGCCGGTCGCGCCTGGATCGACCTGGACATGCGGAGTGTTCTTGGCAAACCAGTCGGAATGTGAAGGCCAGTTGCCTGCCGATGCGGCGCTCCTTGCAGACACCCCTCCGCACCACATGTGATCAGAAATTCCGCAGCTTACGTTCAAGTGCTACTGTGCAAGCGCGCAC
>JAABUX010010994.1_pt1 | contig 10048 bp, 5 predicted proteins | sample 5561851 | NCBI WGS metagenome assembly JAABUX01 (sample SAMN10711883, study PRJNA513361) | rock metagenome | isolation source: Antarctica rocks | place: Antarctica: Victoria Land, Richard Nunatak red sandstone | collected 2016-01-03 | reverse complement strand
TGAAGGTGTTCGACGCGGCCCCGGCCGCGATCGAGGCGCTAAACGTCTGGTTGCCCGACGGCAGGGGCGGAACGGTCGGGGGGACCGGCGTATTCGCGGGGGCCGGGGTGTTGGTCGCGGGGGCCGGCGTAGCGGTCGGGAGCGTCGGGGCGGTAGGCTGCGCCGCTGGGACGACGGGGGTGGAGCTCGCGGAGGCGGCGATGGTAATCCGGTCGAGGTCGGGGGCGGGGCTGGCCGGATCGCTGTTGTAGAACGAGAGCGTGTTGGCGCCGGAGCGGAGGGTGACCGGCGCGCTCACCGTCGTCGGCGCGGCCGTCCAGCTCCCGTTAGCGGGGCAGGTCAGCGGGGCGATGGCGGTCCCGTTGACCGCGACATCGACCGCGCGCGCGCTGGGTCCGCTCACGCAGGCGAGGGTCATAGTGTACGCGCCGGCCGCGGGGACGGTCAGGCCGTTGACGTGCAACACGCCGTTGTCGCGGCCCAGGTACTGCACGTCGTCGCCGCCCGAACAGGCCGCGCACGCGCCGACCCTGGCCGAGCCGCTGAAGGTGTTCGACGCGGCCCCGGCCGCGATCGAGGCGCTAAACGTCTGGTTGCCCGACGGCAGGGGCGGAACGGTCGGGGGGACCGGCGTATTCGCGGGGGCCGGGGTGTTGGTCGCGGGGGCCGGGGTGTTGGTCGTGGGGGCCGGGGTGTTGGTCGCGGGGGCCGGCGTATTCGCGGGCGTACCGGTCAAGAGGAGCACCGCGCCGGTGTGCGGGGCAAGGTTGAGGGGAGTCGTCATGACGTGCCCGTAGAGGTCTTTGTAGCGGCCAGACGGAAGGTTAACGCTGAACGCGGCCCCCGAACTGGGATTTACGATGGTGAGCCCGTTCGTGTAGTCGCGCATGTAGACGCCCTGGCTGGCGTAGAAGTCGTTAGTGGGAGCGCCGATTTGCTGTGCAGTCGCGTACTCATGCTGAGGGAACAACTGATACCCGTACTGCTGGTTGCCGACGATGTCCAGATACGTGTGGTTGTACTTGATGAGAAGGTAGTTGGCGAGGACCCACTGGATATCGGCGCGCGCCTGGTCATTCCCGTCGGTCATATAGGGCGACACATTGTAGGGGAGGTTGTCGTTAAACCAGACGCCCTTCCCCTGGTCACGCTGGAACGTTTCGTATCGCTGCATCTCCGCGAGCCAGCGATTGGACACACCATCACCCCCCGAATCCGACGTCAAGTAGCCGCTCCCGCCGTCGTTGAACGAGTACTCGTCCCCGACCATGTCCACGTACGGCTCCGACGCATTCCAAAGCGCGAGGTCGGTATAGGTGTTGTATCCCCCGTTGACGGTTATTGTCGCGTTAGGGTACGTGGCGCGCATGCCCTGTACAATGTGGGCGAACGCCGCCGCTTGGGCGTTGGCGTACGTCGGGTCGTTGAGGACCTGGCCGCTGTATTGCTGGACCCAGCGGCCGCTCGAGTCGTAGTGGCCCGCATCTTGGCCGACGTTGTGGACGAGACCATTGTCGAACGAGATGCCCTGAAACCCGTTGCGTATCGCAGGGTAGGCAAAGTTCTGCAGGAACCATTGCTGGTACGCGAGATTCGTCGTATCGACATCCGGCAGGCTTGGGAGCGAGTGATCCCAGCCGGCAACCGTTTTGCGGTCCGCCTGGTACATGATCCAGTCGGGATGGTTCTGCTGGAGCCAGCTGAGGCCGGGCGACTCGCGCCGCCACGGCGTGTATGTCTCATGCCACGCGCCGGTGTTGCTGGGCACGTTCGGGCCGCCGGTTGGCGAGGCGCCCCAGACGTAATCCACAGTAGAGTTGGCTGGGGCGTCCTGGCGGACCCCGTTGACAACGGGGACGTGCGCGTCGAAAGGAAGGCCAAAGTGAACGCCCCGAGTTGTGTCGGGGAGGTTCGCCAGCGCCGACGCGTGTTGTATCGCCATCACCTTATGGGTGGGAAGGATGTTCGACATAGCGGCGGCGATGCCGAGGATGGCGACGGCGACGGCGCCGCGCCGAAGCGAGCTCGCAGGCCCGCGCTTCTCTTTTCGACATCTAGCCCCTCGGTTTGACCAAAGGGCGCGCGGTAGCTGCTTATGTCGTTGAATAGGTGTGATAGGCATTCTAATCCTCTCTTAATAGATCCCCTGGTAGGGGGGCTGATGATCTATGGGCGCGTTTGGCCCTTGCGCTGCTACGCACGACAATAGGCTGTTACAACGTGCGCCGTAGCGGGTCGTCTAGCGACGGCCGACCGGCAAGGTCTCACAACATGCGCGGCGGCGCTGCATCCAGGCCGTGTTGGAGGAGGAGAGGGACGCATGGTGAAGGACCTGCTGGGTCCTGCTTGCGTTACCGGGAGGGGGGATGAGGTACGTGCCGCTGCGTCCACCGTCGGATGGGGACGAGGTAACACACGTCGCATCTCAACAAAAAGCCCTCCGTGCACGACGCCGGAGGGCGTTATGTGCCGAAGCTGGTAACTGGGCAATCTTGCCGTCTGCTATACGGTCAAGACCCCTTGTTTTGCGTCCCCACCTCGCGATGGGTTTGCCTTTTGCAGCATCCTGCAATCTATATGATGAACCTGTCCGCGCAGGTTATGTATGCGTTGTAGGCTTGTGGGCTGTAACCGCTCCTTCTTCCACTCTACTTGTTCTGATCGTCGGGCGCTACAGTCGCTCCGGGCTGTCTTCGCCCAGGCGTAGGAGCAAAAGGCGTCCACAGCAACCGTAAACGGTAGACGCCGTTCCCCGCATCCCCTAAAAGTACTATTGACTGGTTTTTTACAGTCGTGATCAGGGGTAATCGGGCCTGTCGCGCGAGTACATGACAGAAATGTAGTGTTGAGAGATGCGCTTGTTCATACGCGTCCGCGGCGATTGTCGTACCGTCTGTAAGTGAGAGAGGTGGAGATGCGAGACCACGGCGATTGGACAGCCCAAGGTGATCGACGGACAGCGCGGCCCAACGACGGCGCCCTGGTCGTTTCCCTGGATTTCGAGCTCCATTGGGGCGTGCGGGACCATCACCCTGCCGATGGCGCCTACCGAGCGAATCTCCTGGGGGCCCGCGGAGCTATCCCGCGTATGCTCGACGTCTTCGAATGTTATGGCGTTGCCGCCACCTGGGCGACGGTTGGTTTCTTATTCGCGGGTTCGCGTCGTGAACGGGAGCGCTTTTCCCCCGTGCTCCGTCCGGACTACGCCGATCCCGCCCTATCGCCGTATCATGAGATCACTGGGGATACGGAAGCGGACGACCCCCTGCACTATGCTCCCAGCTTAATCGACGCTATCGCGCGGCGGCCGCGCCAGGAAATTGGGTGTCACACGTTCTCCCATTACTATTGCCTCGAACAGGGACAAACACGGGATGCATTCAAAGCCGACCTGCACAGTGCGGTTGCTATCGCGCGGGCGCACGGCTTCAACCTTCGCTCACTCATTTTCCCGCGCAATCAGGCTAATCCCGCATATGGCGCGATACTGAGGGACTGCGGCATCGTGTGCTACCGCGGGAACGAGCAGGGGTGGATGTATCGCGCATCGGCGGCCAATGACGAGCGCGGGCGGCGTATTCTGAACGCGCGACGGGCCGATCGCTACCTGAATCTTTCGGGGGGTAATCTGACGGCGTGGGACGATATCCCGCGAGACGACGGGCTCTGTAATGTCCCGGCCAGCCGTTTTTTGAACCCCTATAACCCACGCTTACGCCAGCTTGAGCCGTTACGTCTACGTCGTATCATCCACGACCTGCGGGCGGCGGCGGCGCGGCGCCAGATCTACCACCTCTGGTGGCATCCGCACAATTTCGGCACGTATACCGACGAAAACATAGCGTTCTTAGAGCGGATTTTGGAGGAGTTTGCCCGTCTAAGGGCGAGCCATGGCATGCGCTCGCTCAACATGGGAGACGTTAGTACGGCGCGGTGACTCGACGAACGACTATCGCCGTGCCGGGGCGGCGAGCCTGGCGCGTGGCGGGACGGTTTTGATGATGCGGACAAAGCGCACCGTGAGATCTTGGCGCCCACCGTCATAGATGCGAAAGTCCATGCCGCCCTCCTGCCGGTTCTGAAAAGCCGCGTCGGGGATGGTAAAGGTCGCCGTCTTCCACTGCCCGTCGCCTACGTTCCGGACCATCATGGTCGGCTTGTAGGCGTCGCCATCGGCGGCGTCGTACTCCACACGCCACGCCGCCTTATTGTTGTCGAGATAGGTGACCTTGAGTTGCACGCGGTCGCGGCCACCGTAGAGGAACTTGTTGTCGACGGCGAAGTACATGTAGTCGGAGCCGCCCGCGTGGTTCGTGCGGCGCGCCTCGTCGTAGGGCGGTCCCTGCAAGGCCCAGGGGGACGTGGTGGGGTCCGCCGGCACGGTCATGCCGTCACCGGGCTGATCGCGCTGGTAGAGCCAGCGCTCCCAATTATTGAGCGTCTGACCGTCGTTTTTGTCCGTCCACTGTCGCAAGTCAGCCCAGGTGTCGGGCGCGTCGTCGTAGTGCTTGCCCATTTCACGGAAGGCCCAGTCGAGCACCGCCGGAGCCGTCCGGTAGCAGCGGTAGCAGGTAAAGACCCAGTTCATGCGTAGCTTGAGCATGAGCAGGAACGACATCTTGACGTTGTAGTAGTCGAGCGTGTTAGGGGCGCCGCAGTCACCGTAGCACTCGTTCTCGGCGCCGAAGTAGCGGTCGGTGGCGGCGACGAGGGGATTGGTGTCGTCGGTCACCATGTAGCGTGTGCCGTTGATGATCGGCGTTGTGTCGCCCCACGAGGGCTCGTTGCCGAACAGGTTGAATGCTTTGGTCTCGCCCTCTCGAACGCCTCCGCCAAGGGTACGAATGACGTAGTCGGCGTCTATATTGCCCCCGGCCGGATCATCGACAGCCTGCTGCCAGGCCGTATTACTATTGGCCCACTCGGTGTGGCCGGTCCCGGTATACACGAGCTTGCGCCCATCACCGCCCAAGGCTGCTTTGTAGGCGTCCATGAGCGATTTGAACCACGACACGTAGGCCTTGGGGCTGATCCCGTGCAAGCGGTCGTCGGGCCAGATCTGGTACTCGTCCCAGTTCCAGGCGCCGGGGACGTACTCGAACTTGATGCGGGCAAGGAGGTCGGGGTGGTCGACGGCGTAGTGCTGGCGGAAGGCGCCGAGGAATGCCTTGAACGCGGCGTCGAAGGCATTGTCCCACGGGTAGTAGAACCGCTGAGGGGCGCTGCCGTAGAACCACGGGCGCGTTTGCATGTCGGGATAGTGCCGGGGCAGCCACGCGGGGACATCCGTCGTGGCCGTGTTGTAGATACGTAGCCAGAAGTCGCGGCCGGGATTGTCGGCGATCTGGTTGTCGATGGACGACCAGTCGTATTGGCCGGGGGAGGGCTCGAGTTGCTTCCATGAGACCTGCAGGAGTGCGATCTGCTGGATGGGCACACTAGTTGGGATGTGGTCGGAAAGGCCGCCGAGGTAGATGCCGGCGTTAGGAGAAGCTGTCACCCAGGGGGGCAACGACCAGTCATCTCCGTGAGCCACGCTGACGGTGGTGGCGGGAGTGGCGGTTGGGGTAAGCTCCGCTTGGCGCGGGCCAGCGCACGCGACGAGAGTTCCGGCGAGGATAGCAATCAACACAATCGTAGAGGCTACGCCATTTACGGCTAGACCGTCACCGTTCGGATGTAGAAAAGGGTTTATTGTCGCGCCCTTGCGATAGTCCGAGCAATCGATAAGATCACGTATACCACGACGCAGCCCTCCAGGATCTGGAATGGGACGGCGGTAAAGTCGTTGCGCACTTCGATCAGCATGGGTACAAGGATGACGCCAAGCAGGACCTGACGCCCCACCGTGGGCGGCCATAGGTCCAAGCGTCCAAGCAACAGGCCGATCAGCGCCATGATGGCGCATACGCCGACGGGTCCGAAGTTGCGATAGGCCTCGGCCACCACGGAGAAACCGATCGCGCCGTCGCCACGCATAGTTGCCAGAGAGCCTAGGACGCGCGGGTCTTCCTCCGCCGGCGGCAGCTTCCAGTCACGTCCCGGTACGACCTTGGCCAGCGCGCGGTCGAAAGGCGCCCAGTAACTCGCCCCATATATAAATTGGTCACCGGTTGCCCTCCAGTAGACGACTTCCGACACCGGGCGTAGCGAGCTGCCCAACTCCGTCAGGGCGTCAAGCGGGCTGGCGCTGACCGTCGTCGCGCCAACGTTTTGCACCCCAACCTGACGCACCTCACGTAGCGCGGCAATGGAGCTCAACAGGAGTAGCCCCAGTAAAAAGGCAACCTTCGCGGAGAATGGCGGTCGTCTCTTCGCCATAATAATGAGCGCGGTCAGGCCGGGAAATAGCACCTCTCCACGCAGTCCTAGTGGAAGGGCAATGAGACCCCATAAGCAGAAGATGACGAAGGCGACACGGCGTAGCCTCGCGGGTCGCGCGGCAGCCAGGAAGACCATTCCCACGTTGATACCGTAATACGTCAGCGTAAGGGCGATACTCTCGCCGACGACGGCCAGGAATGTCTCGTAGGACCCGAAAAAGATTCCGACGCCACCGGCGCGCGCCGCGATGAGGAACCAGCCGCACACGGATACAAGGACGAGCGTGAAGCCGGTGACCAGGAAAGCGCGATCGATAGACGCGCCCTCGAGCGATATAGGTGCCGGAACGGATCGCGCGCGTTTCGTCCCCCACAGCAACGCGGTCAAGATACCTATGCCGCACGATACAACCCCCATGCCGGTCAGGATGAGCGCTTCCTTCGTGTACGGCGTGTAAAACCACACACTCATGTTCGCCAAGGTCGCGCTCCCGATCGGTAGACCGAGGCCATAGACCGCCGCGAGGCCGAAATGGAACAGCCAGAGGACGAATAGGTATATCGCGGACGCCGACCAGAACCGGCGCGGCGAGACACGGACAACCAGGATGATGGCGCCGACCGCGCACAGCGACGTGAGGGCGGCCGTGGCGGCGAGGGATACGCCTGTCAGCCCCACGATCGCGAGCGCGGCCAACATGAGCGCCAGACACACCAGGAACAGGTGCAGCAGAATCTCTTGTAGACTGGGCCGCATGCGGCCCACGGCGCCAGGCCGCTCCAGGGGGGTAGCGATTTCTAGCATGGCGCGCGCCTTTGATAAATCGCGGTGTGCGCGGCCACGGAGTCGCGTATGGTGAGCGAGCCGGTCGCGAACGCGCCCGCGATGGCGTCCCTCCTGTCGGGGTCGCGGCTGTCGGCGGCAAGCGTCATCGCCGTGGACGCCCAGTCCGTGTCGCCGGCTTCAAGGGAGAGATAACGCACCTCGGGACACCGCGCCGCTATCTCACGCACCCCTGGGAGATCGCTTGCCAGCGTGGGCGTACCCGCCGCGCACGCCTCCAACACCGCTCCCGGCAATCCTTCGCGCAATGACGGAAAGAGTAAAAGGTCGGCCGCCGTAAGGAGCCGCGGCACATCGAAGCGCATCCCGGCGAAGACAACGCGGTCGGCGATACCCCAGTCCGCGACGCGGGCGCGCAGTACGCGCTCGATATCATTCTCTCCTCGACCGACCACTAATAAGTGCGCCGATGGGTCGGCACATGCGATCTCCGCGAAGATCGCGATGAGGCGCTCGTGGTTCTTCGGGGCGGCCAGCCGGCCGACGTGGATGTACAGCCGGCACTCCTCCGGCAGATTGAACTCAGGCCGTACCGCGCGACGATCCGACTGTCGCGCGAACGGCGCCACGTCGATGCCGTCATAGACGACCTGGCAACGCGGGTCGGATCGCCATCGCGGGCTCCACGCCGCCATGGCGCCTTCGCTCACACCAAGGAGATGGGTGGCATAGCGGTCGACCCATTGCCGCATCACCGTGCGCTGTACGCGCCTGTGCGGGGTCGTGGGGCGCCCATCGCCCGTCGAGTGGAAATGGGCGACGCGCACGGGTACACCCTCTCGCGCGGCCAAGCGGAGAAAGAAACCAGAGGAGAGCAGGACATGCGAGTGCACGACGTCGAACCGTTGTTCGCGCAGCAAACGTCGAAAGCGCCAGGGCAAGCCCGGGCTGAGGCGATTCGCGTGGATGACGCCCCCGAGAGCGCGAATCTCGTCGTCGAGGTCGCCCGGCCGGCCCTCCAATGTGCAGAAGTGGAACTGATAGCGCTCCAGGTCGAGGGCGCGCATCATCTCCAGCATCCGCATCTCGGCGCCGTCGCGCACCATACGCCCGAATATGTGAAGCACTTTGACCGGCTTTTGCGAGTCCATCATATGTTGTCCTGCCTTGTCTGCCCCGTGTGTTGGCGTGTACGTTTCCTGAGCGCGTAGACGATGACCAAGCCCTCCAAGGGAATCTGGAGCACGAATGAGCCGCCAAAGACCCAAGCCGCTCCCACCATGCCATGTGCTGGAATGATGAAGGGCCCCGCCACCAGCATAAAGGCGATGACCGCGATGAAGATGGGTACCTGGATCCTCAAATACCTGGCCGCGGTCAGCGCATACCCGAGAAAGGACGCGATATACTCTAAACCGGCCGCGACGAGCAGCCACACGAACGCATCGACGTGACCGGCATAGTCGGGGCGATACAGCAGTGTGAGTATCGCGCGCCCCGCGATGAGGCCCACCAGCACGCCGGCGCCGCCCAGCACGATGCCGATGCCGAGCAATTTCGTGAGCAGCGCGCGAAATGCAGGCACATTTCCGGCCGCGAAGTATTGCGATAGCCGGGGGGCGGCCGCCTGACCGAGGGCAGTCGTCAGCGTCGCGCCAGCCACCAGAACATACGCCATGGAGGCGAAGATGGCCAGGTCATTCGTTCCCAGATAGTGGTTCACGAATAAGCGGGGCGTATTCACGCTCAGAGAGAGCAGCGCCATGACGATCCCCGCCGGCAACGCCAGCCAGGCCAGCGATACGAGGGGACGTGTGCCCCAGATAGGCTGCAGCGCGCGCGGCCAATCGGCCCCCACCTGTGGCTGGGACGCCCGCAGGACGACTATAGCGCTGCGTATGTCGTAGCCGGCCAGGACCAGCGCCCAGGTGAGCGCCAGCCCGAGCGTGGCCCAGAGGACGCTGTGCGTCAGGTAGACGCCAACGGCGAGCGCGATCAATGACAAGGGCCCCTTGATCATCATCGACGTGGCGATGCGGTCCATCCGTTCGTGTTGTTGCAGCAGACCATAGATCACGTCGCTGACAGACTCGAACGCCTTGGCGACGCCCACGGCGAGGATGACGAGCGCCGCCCCCCATCCTGGCGCCGATATGACGACAATTCCCGCGATGACTGCCAATGCCAGCAGCGTGGTTAGAAGGCGTAATCCAAAGTAGTGCCCGAACAAATACTCATGGCGCGCGTCGGTCGCCTGTATACCGCGCAGTTGTAGATTGGTCAGCATCATCACAGGCGCGGTGACCGCCAAGCCGAGCGTGAAAAGGCCAACCATCTCTTTCGAGCCGAGTTTGGCCAACACGACCAGCATGGCCCATTGAGCCGCGCTATAGATGACGTTGCCGGCGAAGGTCCAGGAAAAGTTGGCCCGCAAGGACAACGCGCGTACGGCCACCTCGGGAGTTGCTCCCGAGGCGGCCGCGGCAGGCCATTTCGCTTGATTCACGATGCGCTGCCCCGTATGTAACGGTGATTGGACACGTTTACTAGACGGTAGCGGAACTGAGGGCGGCGCGCGGCGCGTCGGCCTGGATGTGGGCGTAGAGGAGCTCGCGCAGGCCTTCCTGGAAGGGCACCTGGCTCGACCAGCCGAGCTCCCGTCGCGCCTTCGCGCTGCTGATGGACGCCGGCGGCACGTCGCCCACGCGCGCCTCGGTGTACACGATGTCGGTCGGCAGTTCGGCCGCGACCAGCTCGGCCAGCTGCTTGATGGAGATCTTCTCCTCCGCCGCGATGTTGTACATGGACCCGTGCGCATCCGACTCGAGGGCGGCGACGAAGGCGCGCCCGATGTCGCGGGCGTGCGTGAACTGGCGCGACTGGCCGCCCGTGCCCTGGATGGTGATCGGCTGGCGCGCCTTGGCTTTGTTGATGAAGAGGG
>JAABUX010010993.1_pt1 | contig 10049 bp, 12 predicted proteins | sample 5561851 | NCBI WGS metagenome assembly JAABUX01 (sample SAMN10711883, study PRJNA513361) | rock metagenome | isolation source: Antarctica rocks | place: Antarctica: Victoria Land, Richard Nunatak red sandstone | collected 2016-01-03 | reverse complement strand
CACCCGCTCGTCCCCGGCGAGGCGGGGATGGAGCTGGCCGTGACCGACGTCGACGGCGTACACCAGCGCCGCCCCACGGTGCAGGAGGACGTCGGTGAAGCCACCGGTGCTGGCCCCGGCGTCGAGGCAGACCCGGTCGGCGCAGACCACGCCGAACTCGTCGAGCGCCGCGTCCAGTTTGAGACCGCCGCGGCCCACCCAGGGATGCTCACGCCCGGTGAGGCGGAGCGCCGCCGCCGCGGCCACCCCGGCGGCGGCGCTGGCGGCCCGCACCCCGTCCACCTCGACCAGGCCTGCAGCGACCAGTGCCTGGGCGCGTCCCCGGGTCGAGGCCAGCCCGCGGTCCACCATGGCATCGTCGAGGCGTGTGGTCATCGCGGTGGTCAGAACGGGATGTCGTCGGGGTCCGGCGGCGGCGCTCCACGCGAGGTCGCCGGGGGGGCGACGCTGGGGAACAGCCTCTGCTCGGCGCTCCCGGCGCGCGGCTGGGGCGTTCCGCTCGGCTCACCGCGCTCGACGGTGGCCTGGTAGGGGCGCTCCACCTCCCCGGCCGCGCCCACCACCAGCTGGGTGATCTTCTGCTCGGTGCTGTCGAGCAGCCGGGTGCAGTGCCGGGTGAGCGCGGCGCCGCGCTCGTAGGCGCTGATCGCGGCCTCGAGCTCGACGTCACCGCGCTCCAGCCTCGCGATGATCTCGTCGAGCTCCCGCAGCGCGGCCTCGTAGCTCAGCGCGGAGATGTCGTCAGCCATCGCCGTCATCGTACGTGCGTTCGCCACGCGGGGAGGCGCCGTCGGCGAGGACCTCGCTGAGCAGGCTGCCGGCGGCCAGGCGGGTGCGCAGCAGCGCTCCGGGGGCGACCACGGACGCCGAGGTGATCACCCGGCCGGTGAGGGCGTCGACGGTGATCGAGTAGCCGCGGTCGATCACCCGCAGCGGTGAGAGCGCCTCGAGCCGCCCGCCGAGGCCCTCGAGCCGCCGCCGCCGGTCGGCGAGGAACGCCCCGGCGCTGCCGCGGAGGTGCCGGGAACGGCCCTCCATCCGCTCGCGGTTGACCGGCAGCGCGCGCAGCGGCGAGTGCAGCTCCAGCGAGCCACGGGCGCGCTCCAGGTCGCGCTGGCGCCGGCTGACGCCGCCGAGGAGAGCCGCTCGGAGGCGGGTGTCGCGCAGGTCCAGCTCCTGGCGCATCCTGGTCACCCGCAGGCGCGGCGACAGCTGGTCGAGCCGGGTGTGGCGACGGAGGGCCTGCTGGCGCTTGTTTGTCAGCTCGGCGCGGAGCGAGTCGCGCAGGCGCCGCTCACGCGACCCCACCTCGTCGCGGAGCTGGCCGCGGCTGGGCACGGCCGTCTCGGCGGCGGCCGACGGGGTGGCGGCGCGGTGGTCGGCGGCGAGGTCGGCGATGGTGACGTCGGTCTCGTGGCCCACCCCGGTGACGACCGGGACCGGGCAGGCCCGGATCGCCCGGGCCACCGCGGCGTCGTTGAAGGCCATGAGGTCCTCGGGAGAGCCACCGCCGCGCACCACCAGGACCGCCTCGACCCCGGGGGTGCGCCCGGCTCGACGGAGCGCCGCGACGATGGTCTCGGCCGCCCCCTCGCCCTGCACGGTGGCGAAGGACAGCACCACGTCGACCCAGGGCGCCCGGCGCTGGGTCACGGTGAGGACATCGTGGAGCGCGGCACCGGTGCGCGAGGTGACCACGGCGATCCGGGCGGGGAGCCGTGGCAGGCGACGCTTGAGGCGATCGTCGAACAGGCCCTCGGCCGCCAGCGCCCGCTTGCGCTGCTCCACGGCCAGGGCCAGGGCGCCGACGCCGCTGGGCTCGAGCCGGTCGACGACAAGCTGGTACCTCCCCTGCTGCGGGTAGACCCCGACCTGGCCGTGGGCGACCACGGTCAGCCCGTTCTCGGGCGTGAACGGCACCCGGGCGGCGCTGGTGCGGAAGCAGACGCAGCCGAGCTGCGCGGAGCTGTCGCGCAGGCTGAAGTAGAGGTGGCCGGACGACGGCCTGGTGAGGTTGCTGATCTCCCCCTCGACGAGGACGTCCTCGAGCTCTGGCCTGGCGGCGAGGGCGCCCCCGACGATCGCGGTCACCTCGCTGACGGTGTACGCGGCGGGGCTCACACCCGCTCCCGGGAGATCTGCCCGAGCACGCCGTTGACGTAGTGGACGGCCTCGTCGCCCGCGTAGGCCCGGGTCAGCTCGAGCCACTCGTCCACCACCACCGCCACGGGCGTTCCGCCGCCGAAGAGCAGCTCCTCGGCCCCGAGCCGCAGGGCCGCGCGCTCCACCTTGCCGAGGTCAATGAGCGACCAGCGGCTGGCTGTCGCCAGGGTGGCATCGATGTGCTCGCGATGCTCCAGGCAGCCGATGACCAGCCGGCGCGCGAAGCCCCGGACGTCGGCCGTGGCCCCCATCTCCTCGCCCTGGTACGCCAGGGCGGCGGCGGCGTCCTTGTCGGTGCCCTCGAGCTCGAACAGCACCCGCAGCGCCAGCTCGCGGCCGCGACGTCTGCGGCCGCCTCCCCCGGCTCCGCTCACGTGAAGACCACCTCGCTGATGAAGACGTTGACCGCCGCCAGGGGGAGGCCGAGCATCCGGCGGATGGTCTCGCCGACGGCGCGCTGCACCTGGGCGCCCACCGCCGCCACGTTGGCGCCGGCCTCCATGACGATCCAGAGATCGATCCGCAGGGCGTCGTCGCGCAGCTCCACGCGGGCTCCGCGATGGGCGACGCGGCGGCGCAGGATGCGCTCGATCGACTGGCCGCCGGGCCTGTACATGGCGTGCACCCCCTCGACCTGCAGGGCGGTGAGCGCGGCGATCCAGGCGACCACGTCGTTGGCGACGCGGGTCACGCCCGCCACGCCGCCACCGTCGCCGCCATCGGTGTCCGGCGGTGCCGAGGTCGCGATCGTCACACCCGCTCCACGTACTTGCCGGTGCGCGTGTCGACGCGGATGCGGTCGCCCTCGTCGACGAACAGCGGCACGTCGACGACCAACCCGGTCTCGACCGTGGCCGGCTTGAAGGCGGCGTTGGCGGTGTCGCCCTTGAAGCCGGGATCGGCCTGGGTGACGGTGAGCTCCACCGAGCTGGGCAGGTCGATGCCCAGCACCCGACCGTCGTAGGTGAGCAGGAAGAGGTTGTCGTTCTCCTTGAGGTAGCGGAGCGCGTCGCCGAGCTGGTCTCCGCTGAGCGGGAACTGGTCGTAGGTGGTTGTGTCCATGACCACGTAGCTGTCGCCGTCCTGGTACAGGTACTGGGCCTCGCTGCGCTCCACCCGGGCGCGGCCGAACTTCTCCTCGGGCCTGAAGGTCTCCTCGGTCACGGCCCCGGTCATGAGGTTCTTGAACTTGGCCCGCACGATCGCCGTGCCCCGGCCCTGCTTGTTGTGCGCGAACTCCAGCACCTGGAGGAGCTCGCCCTGCCGCTCCACGGTGTGTCCGGGTCGAAGCTCGCCTGCGTTGATCATGGCTCTGTCTCCGTTGCTGCTGGAGTGGCCAGCCTGACGGCGGTCTGCAGCGCCATCACGTAGCCGTCGGCGCCGGCGCCGGTGATCACCGCCGCCGCCGCCTCCCCCACGTACGAGGTGCGACGGTACTCCTCGCGTCCGAGGATGTTGCTGAGGTGGACCTCGACCACGGGCCCGGCGAAGGCGCGCAGGGCATCCGCGAGCACCAGGCTGGTGTGCGCCAGGCCGCCGGGGTTGATGACCAGGGCCGCCGCCGTGGAGCCCGCCTCCTCGATGAGGTCGATGAGCGTCCCCTCGTGGTTGGTCTGCTCCCAGCCCAGCTCGACGCCGAGGTGCTCGGCCTCGCGGCGCAGCCGGTCGTGGATCTCGGCGAGGGAGACACGGCCGTAGACCTCCGGCTGGCGGCGGCCGATGGTGCCGAGGTTGGGGCCGTTGAGCACCAGCACCCTCATGCCGCCAGCGCCTCCGCGAGCGCAGCGCCGACGGCGCTCGGTTCGACGACGATGCCCACCACCGGGTCGCCGCGGCGGCGGAGCAGGACCCAGCGCGCCACCCCCCCGCGGGACTTCTTGTCGACGCCGAGGTGGGAGGCGATCTCGGCGGCGGCGAGGTCGGGCCGCCGCCGCAGCCCGCAGGCGTCGAGGAGCCCGTCCTGGTGGGTGATGTCCTCCGCCGGGCACCCCGACTCGACGAGGCTGATGGCGCCGGCCACGCGCATGCCGAAGGCGACGGCCTCGCCATGGTCGAGGCCCGCCCCGAGGCCGCTGAGCGTCTCCACCGCGTGGCCCACGGTGTGACCGTAGTTGAGGATGGCGCGCCTCCCGCTCTCGCGCTCGTCGCCGGCCACGACCTCGGCCTTGAGCGCGCAGCAGCCGCGCACCAGCTCGGCCACGGCAGCCCGATCGCGGGCCAGAGCCGCCTCGAGCCGCGAGTCCACCAGGGCGGCCACATCGCGCTCGCCCACCATGGAGCACTTGACGATCTCGGCGAACGCAGATCGGAAGCTGCGCTCGTCGAGGCTGTCGAGCACCTCCGGGTCGGCGAGCACAGCCCGCGGCTGCCAGAACGCCCCGGCGAGGTTCTTGCCGCGACTGAGGTTCACCCCGGTCTTGCCGCCCACGGCGCTGTCGACCATGGCCAGCAGGGTGGTGGGCACCACCACCCAGGAGATCCCGCGCAGGTACGTCGCCGCCACCAGCCCGGCCACGTCGCCGACGCTGCCGCCGCCGACGGCGACCAGGCAGTCGTCGCGGTCGAGACCCGCCTCGCTGCAGCGCTCGAGCAGGACCCCGGCGACGCCCCAGCGCTTGGCCCCCTCACCGCCCGGGATGAGCACCACCGTGGTGGTCAGGCCGCGAGCGCGCAGCCGCGAGGCCACCGCCTCGGCGATGCCGCTCACCCGCCGGTCGGCGATCACCGCCACCCGGCGCGCGGCCGCCGGGGCATGGTCGGCGACCCCCTCGAGCGCTCCCACCCCGACGCGCACCAGGTAGGGGTGGGCGGTGGTGACGAGGATGCTGCCTGCCAGGGCCGCGGCGATGGCGTCGGCCACCTCAGCGGGCGAGCGGCCGCTGGTGCCGACGTGGAGCTGGGCGTGCCCGTGGGCGGCGTTGCGCGCGGCGCGGAGGTGGTGGAGCGCGCCGGCGGCGCCTGCGGCCAGCAGCGGGCGGCTCTGCGGGTGCTGCCCCAGCCTGGCCGCCAGCTCCTCGTCGGGAGCGTCGAGCAGGACCACCGTGCCGTGGCGCTCGAGGATCTCGAGGACGCCGTGCTGCGCCACCAGGCCGGCGCCGGCGGCGATCACCAGCGGGTCGGCGGAAGCCAGGGCGGTCTCGGCTGCGCGGCGCTCCTCACTGCGAAAGGCCGCCTCGCCGAGCTCCGCGAAGACGCCGGCGACGCTGCGTCCGAGTCGGGCCTCGACCTCGGCGTCGGTGTCGACGCAGCGGCGGCCCAGGCGCTCGGCCAGCGCCGGCGCCACCGTGCTCTTCCCGCTGCCCGACAGGCCCACCAGGACCACGTGGCCGACGCCGATCACCGCAGCCGCCCCAGCGTGGCGCGGTAGCCGGCGATGTTGCGGCACAGCTCGCCGACGGAGTCGCCGCCGAACTTCTCGAGCACCGCGTCCGCGAGCACCAGCGCGAGCATCGCCTCGGCCACCACGGCCCCCGCGGGCACCACGCAGATGTCGCTGCGCTCGTAGTGCGCGTTGGCCTCCTCGCCGGTGTGCACGTCGACGCTGCGCAGCGGCGTCAGCAGCGTCGAGATCGGCTTGAAATGCACCCTGGCCCACACGTCCTCGCCGTTGCTGACGCCCCCCGAGAGGCCACCCTGGCGGTTGCTGAGGTGGTGGAAGCCGCTCCCCTCCTCGTAGGCGGGGCGGTCGTGGACCCGCGAGCCGGGGAGCGTGGCGGCGTCGACACCGTCTCCGAGCTCAACCGCCTTGACCGATGGGATGCTGCACATGGCCTGGGCGACACGGCCGTCGAGGCGGCGGTCCCACTGCGCGTAACTGCCAAGCCCGGCCACAACCCGACGGCCGGACACCACCGCGGTGCCGCCCAGCGTGTCACCGGCGACACGGGCCGCGTCGATGGCCTCCACCATGAGCGCGCTGGCCCCGGGGTCGGCGCAGCGCACCGGTGACTCCTCCACCGCCGCCGCGTCGACGGGCTGCTCAGGAGACGGCGCCGCCACCTCGCCGATGCGCACCACGTGCGAGTCGACCGACGTGCCGGCGACGGCGAGCAGCGCCTTGGCCACCGCACCAGCGGCCACCCGGGCGGCGGTCTCGCGTGCGGAGGCCCGTTCGAGGACGTCGCGGGCGTCGTCGAGGTCGTGCTTGAGGATGCCCGCGAGGTCGGCATGGCCGGGGCGGACTCGGGTGACGGCCTTCTTGGTGAAGCCCGCCGCGGCAACCTGCATGGGACCCTTCCAGTTGTCCCAGTCGCGGTTGTGCAGGCGGACGCAGATCGGCGAGCCCAGGGTCCGTCCGCCGCGGATCCCGGCGCTGATGGCGGCGCGGTCGTGCTCGATCTGCTGGCGCTTGCCGCGACCGTGGCCGCCCTGGCGTCGGCGCAGGTCGGGGTCGAGGTCGCGGGCGGCGTCGATCTCCAACCCCGCGGGCACGCCCTCGATGATCACCGTCAACTCGGGACCGTGCGACTCGCCTGCGGTGAGGAACCTCAACACCCGGCGATTCTAGGTTCGCCCGCCCCATCTGCCCGCGCCGCGGCCATCACGGTCCCATGAACAGCAGGAGCGCGGCCCCCACGCACAGGAACGGCCCGTACGGGATCGGGTCCTTCATGCTGCGCAGGCGCAGCACCAGGAGGGCCAGCGCCACCACGCCGGCGAGGAAGACCGCGTAGATGACCGCGTACACGGCGCCGATGTGGCCGAGGTCGAGGCTCACCCCGCACACCGCGCCGATCAGCGCCCCCAGCTTGGCGTCGCCGAGGCCGATGCCACCTCGCGAGACCACGTTCATCAGGGCGAAGAAGCCACCGATGGCGATGCAGCCGGCGAGCGCGTGCAGCACGGTGAGCCCCGGTGACACCGGCGACAGGACCAGCGCGGCGGCGATCGCCGGGTAGGTGACCCGGTTGAGGATGAGCCGGTGCTTGAGGTCGAAGCCGACCACCTGGACGAAGACCGTGACCCAGAGCAGGTGGATGGCCAGCCCCTCGCCCGCAGGCTCATGGGCGGCGAACGCCGCGAAGCCGATCGCCCCGAGCAACGGGCCGGCGATGCGCTCCAGCCAGGTCCAGCCGTAACGCTCCGGGCTCCATGGCGGTGCGACCGGTCGCTCGCGGCCGTCGCGGTCGGCCTCGTCGCCGGCGGCGGCGACGTCGCGCTCGTACGCGTCGCGATCCTCGCGCTCCTCGGCCTGGAGGCCCTCGACGCGCTCCAGGATGACGGTCAGCCAGCCGGTGCCGAGCCCCACCGTCGCGCCCACCGGGGCCGCGATCGCCGCGGCGACGGCGCCGCTCACCCGTCGATCGCTCGCTCGAGGGCGCGGCGGGCGGCCTCAAAGGCGGGATCCTCGCCGGTCCAGAGTCGAAAGCTCAGCATGCCCTGGTGGAAGAGCATGTCGACGCCGTCGCAGCCGCGCCGTCCGCTCCGCTCGGCGGCCTCGACCACGTCGACGGGACGGGGACGGTAGCGCACGTCCGCGACCGTACACGAGGTCCGCAGCCGTGAGGGCGTGAAGGGCATGCCGGCCAGCCCTGCGGGCGTGGCGTTGACCACGATGTCCGCGCTCGCCAGGGCCTGCTCCAGCTGGTCGCCCGGCCACGGGACCGCGCGCACCGTCCCGGTGAGGCCGGCGGCCGCGAGCCGGTCCACCAGCGCCTGCGCTGCGCCGAGCCGTTGCGCCACGACCGTGGTGCTCGCCACCGGCACCCGGCTCAGCGCGACCCCCACCGCCGCGGCCGCGCCCCCGGCGCCCACGACCACCGCCTTGCTCCCCGGCGCGGGCCAGAGCCGCCGCCCGGCGAGCGCCAGCTCGAAGCCCACCGCGTCGGTGTTGTCACCGACCAGCCGTCCGCCGGTGTGGACGGTGACGGTGTTGACGGCGCCGGTGACACGCGCGTCGCCGACCAGCTCATCGCAGGCGGCGGCGACCGCCATCTTGTGGGGGATGGTCACGTTGGCCCCCCGCCAGCGCCCCGCGCGCAGCTCGAGGAGCACCCCGGCAAGGCCGTCGGCGTCGACGCTGATGAGGTCGTAGGGCCCGGTGCGGCCTGACGCCGAGAGCGCGGCCTGGAGCATGGCCTGGCTCGGCGACCCGCCGACGCTGCCGCCGATCAGGCAGAGCGGGAAGCGCTCCACCTCATGTTCCGCATGGCTTGCCGAGGTAGAGCGCGATCTCCTTGGCGTGCTCGGCGGCGGTGACGCTGTAGTGGTTGTGGCCACTGCAGTCGGAGATGAAGAACAGGTCAGGGGTGCTGGCGGGATGGACCGCCGCGGTGATGCTGCTGGCGCCAGGGTTGGAGATGGGGCCGGGCGGCAGCCCGCCGTGGAGGTAGGTGTTGTAGGGGGTGTCGGCGGCGAGCTGCGCTGCCGTCAGCGTGCCGCCACTCAGGCCGAGGCCGTAGGTCACCGTGGAGTCGAGCTGCAGGCGCATCCCCCGGGCCAGCCGGTTGTCGATGACCCCCGCGACGGGGGCCCTGTCGGCCTCGAACTTCGCCTCGCGTTCAGTGATCGAGGCGACCGTCACGGTGGCGTAGAGACGTGCCGGCGACAGCCCGGCGAGCAGGGGCAGCGCCTTGACGGCGAAGTCGGCGAGCTGCATCTGCACGACGTCGTGGGCGGTGGCCTTGGCTGGGATGGCATAGGTGTCGGGGAACAGGAAACCCTCGAGCGAGGCGCCGGCCGGCCGCCCCGCGAGGAAGGGCTCGGCGAAGCTCCCCCGCTGCACCTCGGCCATGTACTGGGCCGCGCTGATGCCGACGCCCGCGGCGGCCACCCTGGCCGCCATCTGGCTGGCGGTCAGGCCCTCCGTGAGGAGCAGCTCGCGGGGCCCGACCTGCGCCGGGCGCTCGAGCCGCTGCACGATGTAGCTGGCGCTCATGGCACCGTCGAGGAGGTAGCGGCCCGCCACCAGCTTCGACCCCAGCCCCTGCAGCCGCGCGTACCAACCGAACCAGAAGGCGCTGCGGATCACGCCGTGGCCGGCGAGGTCGCGGATGAGCGCGTCGAGGCGTTCGCCGCTGCGCACGCTGATGGTCACCGGGCCGGTGTCGGTCGCTCCCGGTGGGTCGAGCTGGGTCCGGCCGTAGAGCAGCGTGCCGCCCCCGACCACCGCCATGAGCACGACCACCGCGATGACCACGAATACCAGCCCATGGCGGCTGGGCTGTCCGCGCCTCACAGCGGATTGCGCGCGTGCGCGCGTGCGTCGAGCCAGCTCTGCAGGAGCAGCGAGGCGGCGACGGAGTCGATCGAGCGCCGCCGCTCAGCCCGCCGCCTGCCGGCGGCGATGAGGCTGCGCTCGGCTGCCGCCGTCGTGAACCGCTCGTCCCACATCTCGACGGGGAGCCCTGTGCGGCGCTGCATCTCCTCGGCGAGGTGGCGCGCGTCAGCCGCGGACTCGCCCTCGCCGCCGTCGAGCCGGCGCGGTAGCCCCACCACGATGCGGGTCGGCCGGCGCGCCTCGACCACCTCGCCGACCTCGGCCCACAGGCGGGACGACGGACGCCGCGGCACCGTGCGCAGCGGGGTCGCGATGGTCCCCGTCTCGTCGCTGCCGGCCAGCCCGACACGCACGCTGCCGACGTCGACGCCGAGGGCGGGCGTGCTCACCGCGGCGGCTGGGTGACGAAGGTCTCGCCCACCTGGATCCGGCTCGCGAACAGGGGAAGCCAGAAGAATGGGATCGGCGACTGGGAGACCGTCACGTTCTGAACGTGGGCGAGGCGGTGCTCGACGATGTTCTTCGCCTCGCCAGGGCTGCGCCCGGTCAGCTGTCCCCGGAGTGCCTCGAGGTCGACCCCGGGCATCGAGTAGCTGGTGCACTGGATGCTCAGCACCACCGTCCCGTCGGGGGTGGCCTGGGTAACCGCCGGGTTGGTGCAGCTGAT
>JAABUX010010992.1_pt1 | contig 10049 bp, 9 predicted proteins | sample 5561851 | NCBI WGS metagenome assembly JAABUX01 (sample SAMN10711883, study PRJNA513361) | rock metagenome | isolation source: Antarctica rocks | place: Antarctica: Victoria Land, Richard Nunatak red sandstone | collected 2016-01-03 | reverse complement strand
CGCTTCGGCGGACAGGCGGCCGCTCCCTACAACCACGTTGACTGTGCCATCAAACAGTGGGTCGCCGGGCTTGGGCGTCTCGGGCGCGACGGCCAGGTAGTCCGCGATGCGCGGCGGCGCGGCGAGGCCGTGGCGCCGCAACACCGCCAGAGCGTCGGCCAGGGTGGTGGGATCGGGCACGGTGAGCCCGCTGCCGATGGTGGTAGGATCGTCGCCTACCACGTCGGAGAGCAGCAGGACCGCGACGCGGGCGGGGGAGGCGCGCCGCGCCAACCCGCCTCCCTTCAGCGTGGAGAGGTGCTTGCGCACGGCGTTGATCTCGCCAATGGACGCCCCGCTGCGCAAGAGACCCCGGCTCAGCGATTGCAGATCATCAAGGGTGATGTCCCCGGCCACATCCGCGAGCAAGGCCGAGGCGCCGCCGGAGATCAGCGCCAGCAGCAGGTCTCCCTCGCCCAGGCCTGCCGCCAGTGCGTCGACCGCGATCGCCGCGGCCCGGCTGCCCTCGTCCGGCTCGGGATGGCCGGCGACCAGCGTGCGTAGCGCGGGGACGGCCTCGTCGTAGCCCCGCCTGGTGACGACGAGGCCGCCGTCGATGCGCTCTCCCAGGACCACGACCGCCGCCGCGGCCATGCCCGCCCCCGCTTTGCCCACCGCCAGTACGACGACGCGCCGCGCCTCTATCGCGCGGCCGCCCACGCACACCTGTCCGTCGCGCACTGACAGCGCCCGTTGCACCGCCGCGCGCGGATCGGCCGCTACCAATGCGCGGGTCAGGATTCCTGGCAGTATCTGTTGCGCTGTCATAGAAGACCTCCCAGAAAGTCGTCGCCTTCAACGGTACGTTTACAGCAACATCGTACTCTCTGGAACGGTTGGCTTCTAACAGCGGATTCTCATATACGGGGGCGTCCGGGAGGGATAGGACGATCTTGCCTACGACGACCGCCGCGGCTTGTGTGGTTTGGCATCCGCCGCCGCCGCGGCGTGATATGTTACCCTGCATCTAACACCGGCGCGCGACGTGGATGAGCGGATGGCGCCGCCGGTGGGAGGACAAATCATGGTACAGACACGCTGGCGCCCATCCCCGGTGACGGACGAGGACGACCGCTTCATGCGGGACCTGGAAGACGATACGGAGGACGCCCCCTGGATGTCGATGGGAGACTTGCAGTTCTGGTCGGCCAGCGGCTTCGCGCACAGCCTGCACGACTACGTCGAGGAACAGGGCCTGGACTGGTACGTGGCGGCCATGCTGCCCATCCTGTATCACTGGCCCGGCGTCGAGGGCACGAAGCAACTGGCGCCGGACACCATGGTGGCCTTCGTGGCAAACCACTCGCGCACCTCCTACGACCTGGAGGCGGAGGGGGCATTCCCGCCGTTCGTACTGGAGGTGATTTCGCCGTCGAGCGTGGGGCGGGATGAGGTGGAGAAGCGTCGCGCCTACGACCTGTTGGGGGCGCGGGAGTACGCCCTGTTCCGGCCGCGCCAGGGCAGAGCCTCGACGCTGCACGGGTATCGGCGCGGCGAGGACGGGCAGTTCGCGCCGTGGCCACCCGACGCGCGGGGACGGCTGTGGAGCGACGCGCTGGGGCTGTACCTGGTGGTACAGGGGCAACTGGTGCAGGCCGAGACGCCCGACAACCAATTGCTGCTGACGCCGGGGCAGGCCACGGCCGCGCGCAGGCAGGCCGAAGCGGCGCAACAGCAAGCCGAAGCGGCGCAACAGCAGGCCGAAGCGGCGCGACAGCAGGCCGAGGTGGCGCGACAGCAGGCCGAGGTGGCGCGACAGCAGGCCGAGGATGAGGCAGCACGATTGCGCCGGGAAGTGGACCGTCTGCAAGGTCTGCGCGAAGCTGGCGAGGGCGAGGGCGACGCGCGCTAACGGCTACGAGAGCAGCGACTCGGTCGGGAGGCCGCGGATGGAGGCGTCCACGATCTCAATAGGGTGGGCCATGGGCAGCGGCTGACCCAGGCGCTCCAGGGCGGCCCTGATCTGCAGCAGGCAGCCGGGGTTGGCGGTGACGAGCAGTTGCGCGTCCGCGGCCAGTACGTTACGGGCCTTGCGCTCGCCCAACTCGTTGGCCGGGCCGGGCTCGACCATGTTGTAGATGCCGGCCGACCCGCAGCACAGATTGGCTTCGCGCGCTACCTCTTTCAGGCGTAGCTCGGGGATCGCCGTCAGTTGCTGGCGCGGTGGCTTGCGCACGCCCTGCGCGTGGGCCAGGTGGCAGGCGTCATGGTAGACCGCGGTCAGCGCCAGCGGGTGGCGCGGCGCGACCGGCCCGAGTCCCTGCACGAACTCTGAGACGTCGCGCACAGTGGTCGAGAAGCGCCGCGCCCGCTCGGCGTAGGCGGGGTCGTCGCGCAACAAGTGGCCATACTCCTTCATGGCCGAGCCGCAGCCCGCCGCGTTGACCACCACGCTGTCCAGGCGCAACCGCTCGAAGGTGTCGATGGTACGGCGCGCAAACGCCCGCGCCTCGGCCTCGCGCCCCGCGTGCAGCGAGAGCGCGCCGCAGCAGCCCTGTCCTGGCGGCGCGATGACCTCGCAGCCCTCCGCGGCCAGCACGCGCGCCGTGGCCGCGTTGACGCCGGGGAAGAAGACGCGCTGCACGCAGCCCGTCAGGATGCCGACCCGCGCCCGTTTGTCGCCCACCGGCGCCGTCCACGGCGGCACGGTAGCGCGCGCGGTCCTGTCGGGCAGGTCCGGCATCAATGACTCCATGGCTTGCAGGCGCGCCGGCAACCGGCGCAGCAGTCCCACGCGCGCCAGCAGCGGGCGCAAGCGCAGCGCCTGGTAGAGCCGCAGCGGCGCCAGCAGCGGGCGCAGGCGCGCCGGGTAGGGGAAGAGGGCGAAGATGAGGCCGCGGAACAGGCGGTCGGGCAGCGGGCGCGCGTAGCGGCGCTCCACCTGCTGGCGCGTGGCCTCGATCAGCTTGTCATATTGCACCCCGGACGGACAGGCCGTCATGCAGGCCATGCAGCCCAGGCACAGGTCGAAGTGGCGCGCCATGGTGTCGTCCAGCGCCATGCCCTCCAACCCTTCTTTCATCAGGTAGATGCGGCCGCGCGGTGAGTCCATCTCCTCGCCGAAGAGCACGTAGGTGGGGCAGCTGGGCAGGCAGAATCCGCAGTGCACGCAGTCAGCGATAAGCTCGGCCGCGGGCGGGTGGCGCCCGTCGAAGGCCGGCGCGACCCTGCTTCCGCTCTCGTGGAACCCGCGCCCGGCGCCCACCGTCGCCTCGGCCGCCGCCGCCCCGGCCACGCCGACACCCTGCGCCAAATCGCGCGGCCGCGCTGCCCCGCCCGCCGCGGCAATAGCCCCAACGTGCGCCGGGGGTGAGGGTTGCTCCGACTCCATCTTAAAGACTCCCCACGAACCGCCCCGGATTCAGTACGCTGTCCGGGTCGAACTGGCCCTTGATCCGGGCCATCAACGGCTGGGCATCGCCGACCGCGCCCCAGGCATCGACCATCCGCTTGAGCACGGCTCCGCCCCGCATGATGACCAGGCTGCCGTCCAGCGCCAGCGCCTGCTTGCGTAGCGCCGTCACTATGGCCGCGTGCGTCTCGACATCATCGCCGTCGGGCGCGCCGGAGAACGAGATGTAGGCCACGCCCGTGCCGGCATGAGCGTGTAGCCGCGACGTCAGCCCATGCCGCGTCGCGAGGTCGGTCACGTCGTCGAGGATGCGTGGCAGCTCGGCGAGCGGGTAGGCAAGCTTAAGCCCCAGTGTCCCATCGTGCTCCGCCGTCCCATGCTGTGTCTGGCCGCTCTCGCCCGTTCCATGACCTTGCCGCGGTCGCTCCGCCAGCGCCGCCCATAGGTCAGCCGCTTCCTCCTCGGCGACGACGCGCGCCGCGCCGCCCTCGCCGTGAGGAGAGAGCAGCGCGACCGCGCGCTCACACTGCGCCTCGACCCCCGGCGCCACGCCCTCAAAGAGGGCGGCCAGGAAGCCTCGTCCCTCGCTCCACCGCAACTCCAGGGCACTGGGTACCAGAGGGGAGCGCAGTACGTCCCGCACCGCCGCGCCCACCGACGCTGCCCGCTCCAGGTCGACCACAACGGCGCCGGTCGCCGCGGGCAGCGGGTGCAGCCGGAAGATGGCCTCAACGACCACGCCGAGCGTGCCCAGTGAGCGCGCGAACAGTTTGCCCAGGTCGTAGCCGGCCACGTTCTTGACCACCTTGCCGCCGGATGTGGCCACGGTCCCATCGGCCAGCACGACCGTGATGCCGATCAGCAGGTCGCGCACCGTCCCATAGCGCAGGCGGCGCGGCCCCGAGAGGTCGGCCGCGATGATGCCGCCGATCGTCGCGCCCCACTCCGCCTCCGGCGGGTCGAGCGCCAGGGTCTGGCCGGCCACGGCCACGGCCTGTTGGATCGCGGTCAGCGTCGCGCCGGCCTCGACGCGCACCACCAGATCGCCGGCGGCGTGCTCGAGCACGCGATTCAGGCGGCGGGTGTCGAGAATGAGGTCGAGCCGGGCCGGCGGGTTGCCCAGCCCGAGCGCGGTCCCGCCGCCGCGCGGCGCCACGGCGAGGCCGGCACGGGACGCCAGGCGCAGCAGGGCGCTCACCTGCTGGATGTCGCCGGGCGCGGCTATGAAGCGCGGCGGCACACCGTCGATGGCGTCGTCCGCTGTCGCATCACGCGCATACTCACTGCCGACGATCCGTTGCAGGTCGTCCAGCGCGACCGTCGGCGCGGCGGTGAGGTGGGGCATGGCGTGAGAGGTCATCACAGACGCTCCGCGAGCCCAGCCCGCTCAAGGGGATGCGCGCGATGCGGGCCGGGCACTTCGCCGCACAGGCGCGGCGTGGGAAACACTTTGCCGGGGTTGGACAGGCCGGCGGGGTCGAAAGCGCAGCGCAGCCGGCCCATGGTGGCCAGATCGTCCGCGCTGAACATGGCTGACATATATTTCTTCTTGTCCGCGCCGACGCCGTGTTCGCCGGTGATGGAGCCGCCGTGCTCCAGGCAGGTCAGCAGGATCTCCCCGGCCAGTTCCTCGGCGCGCCCGGCCTCGCCCTCCACCTCGCCATCGTAGAGCACCATCGGGTGCAGGTTGCCATCGCCGGCGTGGAAAACGTTGGCCACGCGCAGGCCGCGACGCGCGCTCAACTCCGCTATTTGGCGCAGCACCCGGGGCAGAGCCGTGCGCGGGATCACGCCGTCCTGCACGTAGTAGTCGGGGCTGATGCGGCCCATCGCCGCGAAGGCCGCCTTGCGCCCCTTCCAGATCAGCAGGCGCTCGTCGGCGTCATCGGCGATGCGCATCTCGGTCGCGCCGTTGTCCCGGCACAGGCGCACCACCTGCTCGAACTGGTGCGCCACCTCCGCGGCGGGACCATCCAGCTCGACGATCAGCGCCGCGCCGGCCTCGGTCGGGTAGCCGGCGTGGACCGCCGCCTCGGCCGCCTCGATGGACAGGGCGTCCATCATCTCCACGGCCGCCGGCAGGATGCCGCCCGCGATGATGGCGGAGACGGCGCCGCCCGCCTCGTCGGTGCTGGCAAAGGCCGCCAGCAGCGTGCGCACGGTCTCGGGTTGGCGCAGCACGCGCAGGGTCACGGCGGTGGCGATGCCCAGAGTGCCCTCGGACCCGACAAAGGCCCCGATGATGTCGTAGCCGGGCGGGTCCGGGGCCTTGCCGCCCAGGTGGATCATCTCGCCCGTCGGCAGGACGACCTCCAGGCCGGTGACGTGGTTGGTGGTGAAGCCGTATTTGAGGCAGTGCGCGCCGCCGGAGTTTTCGGCCACGTTCCCGCCGATGGAGCAGACCAGGCCGCTGGAGGGGTCGGGGGAGTAGTAGTAGCCGTCGGGCGCGACGGCTTCCGTCACCCATAGGTTGATCACCCCCGGCTCCACCACCACGCGCGCGTTGGGCAGGTCCGTCTCATGGATGCGCCGCATGCGCGAGAGCACGATCAGCACGCCCTCCGCCACAGGCAGCGCCCCGCCGGAGAGGCCGGTGCCCGAGCCACGCGCCACGAAGGGGACGCCCTCGTCGTGGCAGACGCGCACCACGCCCTGCACCTGCGCCGCGTCGTTGGGCAGCGCCACCACGCTCGGGACCACGCGCAGCCCGGTCAGGCCGTCGCACTCGTAGGTGCGCAACTGCGCTGGCTCCACGACAATGCCCTGGGGCCCCACGACCGCTACGAGCCGCCCGATCAGCCGTTCTCGCGTCGTCGATGCTGTCGTCGCCATGTCGATCGCCATGTCGCCACCTCCACCCCTAGCGCGCAACCCATTGCCATCGCGTCAGTACCCCAGTGTACACTTTTTACTCCACCGTCGTCAGGGCGGCTTTGCACCATGCGATGGCCGCGTCGAGGGTTATCGTCTCGACACGGTCGCCGTCGACCAGGCGTACCTCATCGCCGATCAGTTGGGCGAAGGTATGGGGGCCGTGGCGATAGATGTTGGCGGCGATGTCGGTGGGGTCCTGCATGAAGTAGCGCAGCCGGAAGAGCAGCGCGCCCAGGCGCAACCGGCGGCGGCGGTAGCGGTCGGCGTCCGCGTCATTCCGCTCACCCGCCATCGTATCCAGGGTATCCTGGTCGTCCCGATCCATCGCACGCACCATCATCCACCTGTACAATGAGCATACACGCAGTATAGGGCGTCGCGCGTCACGGCGCCGTCTACCATGGGCGACACACCGCCGGTGAGTATGGTCGTTGAGTACGGCCGCTGAGTGACGCGGCGTTATACTGGGAGCGCGGGCGGCCCGCCCGCATAGCTGCATAGCTGGCCTCCATAGTGGTCGGGAACGCCGACCCATGCGGTCGCGGCGGTAGCGGGCGGCCCGCCCGCGCTCCCAGTCGGTCTGGCAACTGGCAACTGGCAACTGGCAACTGGCAACTGGCAACTGGCAACTGGCAACTGGCAACTGGCAACTGCCTACTTGAGGAGCGATATGGCACGTTGGGAACGGGCGCTACGGATACTGCGCCGCGAGGTCCCCGAGGGAGGGCGCGTGCTCGACCTGGGCTGCGCCTTTGGTTATGGGACGGCCAAGATCGCCCGCCACTACGAGACGTACGGGCTCGACGCGTCGCCCGACTATATCCGCCGCGCGCGCCGCGCCGTACCCCGCGCCTGGTTTGAGGTCGGCGCGGCCGAGTATCTACCCTACCCGGACGCTCTCTTCGACGCGGTGGTGCTGCTCGACGTGCTTGAGCATGTCGGCGACGAGCGCCGCGTGGTGGCGGAGATCGCGCGTGTGCTGCGTCCCGGCGGCCTGCTGGTGGTCAGCGTGCCGCACAGCGGGCTGCTGCGCTGGTGGGACTCCCTCAACGTCTACGCCTGGTTGACCGGCGAGGATGGGCTGGGTCCGCCCGGCGCGCCCGTCACGCGGGCCAGCTACCACCGCCACTACAGTCGTGGCGCGCTCGCGTGGCTGCTCGGCAGGCCCTTCGCGATCGAGCACGCGCACGACAGCGGGTTGGGCCTGGCAGAGCTCGCGCACCTGGCCATTCTGCTGCTGTGCAAGCGCCTGTTGCGCCTGACGCCCCTCTACGCGGCGCTCGCGTACGTCTACTACGGCCTCTACATCCTCGAGGATGTCATGCCCGTGCCCCGTTACGGCTACCATCTGACGGTGACGGCGCGGCGTATGATACCCTGATAGATATGTTTAAGACGTACCCCCACATCACCCAGCCGCGCCTTGCGCTCGTCGCGGCGTTGCTGTTCGCGCTGCTCCTCCCCGTGGCGTGTACCGTGCCGGGCCTGGGTTCGGGCGGCGCCAATGGCAACCTGGATAGCGATCCGTGCCTGCTCCAGCAGTACCAGAACCGCAGCTGGGGCGTCGTCTCGCACATGCAGGGCGCCGCGTCGGCGCTCGCGGGGCGCGTCGATGCGCTGCAGGGCTCACGGCCGTCTATTTCGTCCAACCAGGACATCACGGACACGCTTTTTGCGCTGACCGAGTTCCAGAGCAACGTGCGACAGCAACTCAACCAGATGAACACCACGGCGCGCCCGCCGGAAGGCGCGCCGTTCGTCCGGGACGTCAACGCGGCCGTGGCCCAGTTCGACACCGCGACATCTCTCCTGACTGAGGCCTACGTCGCGACGGCGAACGGCGGCACGCGCGCCGCCACCGACATCGCCTTTGTCGCGCGTCGTTGGATGCGCCAGGGCCGCTCCTTGCTCGACGCGGCCAACGGAGATCTCTCCGTGCTCAAGACCTATAATGTCAACTGCTAGGCGCTGGTGACAACTCCGATGCCTAACGGCAGCGGCTTCTCAGGCAACGTGTGCGGCAATCCGCTGCGTTGGCGCCTGACGGCTCTGCCCGAGCCGGCGGATAAGCATGGCGCTGACCTGATCGCGCGGCAGGGACAGTCCACAGTCAGGGCAATCGTGCCAGCGGTCGGAGAGCGTTTTGGGCACGGACGCGCCACACAAGCACGTTTGGCTGGTCCCGCGAGGATTCACCGCGATCACTGTGCGCCCGGCTCCTTCCGCCTTGGCTGTCAGGGTAGCAATGAATGCGCTCCACGCGGCGTCCGAGATCGAGCGGGCCAAAGTGTGATTCTTGACCATGTTCGCGACCTGGAGATCCTCATGCACGATGGTGTCGTTGGCCTGCACCAGGGCGTGCGCCGTCTTGTGGTGAAAGTCGGTGCGCGTGTGGGCTACCTTGCGGTGCAGGGACGCGACGCGCAGGCGCTGCGTGCGGCGTCGCATGCTCCCACGCTTACAGCGGGCCAACTTCCGTTGCGCCGTCCTGAGCTTGCCCAGGACGGTTTTAAGCGGGCGCGGATTGGCAACCGTGTCGCCTGTATCCGTGGTCAGGAAGTCGGTCAATCCCATATCGATGCCGACACTGCACCCTGTCTGCTCCAAGACAACAGCCTCGCACTCACACGAGAACACGACGAACCACTTGGCTCCTTCGCGTTTAAGCGTCACGGTCTTGATTGTGCCAAGGACGGGACGATGCAATTTGACCTTGAGCGATCCGATGCCCTGGAGCGTCAGCCAATTGCCGACCAGCTTGCAACCGTCACGGTACGAGGGGAATGTAATGCTGTCGAAGCGGTGATAGCCCTTGAAGCGCGGGAAACCGCCTTTAAGGCCCCCTTTGCGGCGACGATAGAAGGTTTCAAAGGAGCGGTGCGCACGGCGACAGGTCGCCTGGAGCATCGAGAAATTGACGGCGGCGACATCCGGTCGCAGCAAGCGTATCTCTTTCAGTTGGTTGGCTTGGTCGTAGTAGGTCAGGCTCGTACCCGCCATCTTGTAGGCTGCGCGGCGTTCTTCCAGACAGGCGTTGTACAATTCTCGCGCGATGTCCAGTTGCCCCGGCATCAAGAGAGTGTGAGCGGTGGTTGGATAGAGGCGGTACTTGAAGGAGCGACGCATCTACACGCCCTTCTGCGCAGCGATGTAGCGGCGCACGCTTGCCTCGGACACCGCGCCTACCGTGCCCACGTAATACGACCTCGACCACAGGGACGGCAGGCGCGACTTGAGGGCGGGATAGCGGTCGCGCAAGACGCGCGACGTGTAGCCCTTGAATTGGTTGGCAAGGAACTGTACCGGCAACGTCGGGTCACTCTCCAAGCAGAGATGCACGTGATCGGGCATCACCTCCAGGGCATGCACCGTCGCGCCCAACCTATCCGCCTGCTCGCGGATCAGAGAGGCGGCGTCCTCCGCGATGGCTCTGGTCAGGACTGGGCGACGGTACTTCGGGCGCCAGACGATGTGATATTTAAGGCTGTACACCGCGCCTTCGCTGCGCCGGTATCGGTGGGTCGCCATGTCTCTAATATAACAAATATCTGCCAACTATCTATGATTGGGAAGGAGGAGCGCGCTTCCTCTGTCGCCTAAAGGCGACGGTTCTCGCGCGCACGTTTTATGGCCACCAGGAGCATCGCGCGGCGCACGGGCGCTCCGCCGACGCCGACCGCCTCTATTGGCTTGGCGCGCCTCCCCGCTGGCATCCCGCGCGCCTTGCCGGCCTATCTATTGCTCGTGGCCATCCTGGCGTTGCACATCGTTCTGCTGCTCGGCG
>JAABUX010010990.1_pt1 | contig 10051 bp, 16 predicted proteins | sample 5561851 | NCBI WGS metagenome assembly JAABUX01 (sample SAMN10711883, study PRJNA513361) | rock metagenome | isolation source: Antarctica rocks | place: Antarctica: Victoria Land, Richard Nunatak red sandstone | collected 2016-01-03 | reverse complement strand
GCGCCGCGCGCACCGCGCACGCGCGGCAGCGCGCGCCGCCCCAGGCGCGCCCGCCAGCAGCGCGGAGGCACGCGCGTGTGCCCTGCCCTAGCCCTAGCCCTCAATCGCGCGCGCCACGCCGGGCAAGAACACAGCGCTTCTCAAAAGATGTACTCTGGGACTCGCAGGAAGAAGCGCGGGATGACCGCATTGAACTCGGCGCCCGGCCGCGCCAGGCTGCCCTCCACGAACGCAAAGCTGCCCTCCATGGACGCGCCGAGCTCGGTCTCCTGCGTGCGGCTCTGGTACACAAAGTCCTCGCCGCCTGCCGCCGCCCCCGCAGCGCGCGTGAGGCCTCCCTGTACCCTATACCCTCACCCTGAACCTATCCCCATCCCGCCAGCTCTTGCAGTCCATTTCTTGGACCACGTCCCGCCCGAGCCCTCCGGCGGGCATGCCGGTGAACGCGCCGAGCTTAGCAATGCGTGAGAGCCAGCGCCAAGGACGCCGCGGCCGGGACAGCGCCTGCGCGCGGCCGGGGCGCGCACGCCCTACCCGCCCGCCCGCAGCCAGCGCGCGTGGGGGCGCGGTGCTGGCCCGCGCGGGGTCGTGCGAGGGGCCGGGGCGCGCGCGCGGCCCGCGCCTGGCCGCAGCGTCGGGTACTGGCCAATCACGCCCTCGCCGCGGACCTCGTTGGTGACCGCGCCGGCCGCGCTGCGCATGACCCAGTGCCGCGCGCGCAGCTGCACCGCCGCAAACGGCCGGAACGGCCCCGCGGTGCTCGGCCAGTGCGCGCGCTGCTCGGCCTCCGGCACCAGCGACATGCGCACGCTGCGGCGCAGGGGCGACGCGGCGTCAGTCCTTGAGCATGCAAAGGCGCCGGGGAGTCCCTGCCTCTGCCTGCGGCGCGACATACACGCTGCGCGAGGCCGCACGGGTGTGTATGTCATGGATAATTTGTGAGTGTGTGCAGAGCGCCCGCACATGTCAGCCTGTGCTCTGCCTTCCTCAGAGGCACGCCTTGCGAGCATGGAAGTGCTCATCAGATAGGCATGCGTCAGGGTGGAATCAAACACAAACTAGTTTGTATGAATTTTATAATATGAATATGAATAATAATAAGTTTGTATGAATTACATTGCATGCAAGCGTGTGCGGTGGCGGAGCCGAGGGCCGCCACGCTCATCGTGACGGCAGCGGGATGGCCGCGCCTGTACGCAAATGTGAAGACCGCCTCGTTGGACTCCTCCGGCGCAAACACCACCGAGGCGCGCACGCGCACGCCGCGCGTCACCGCCTCTGCCTGCGCGCGCGCGCACGCCGCGTCGCGCGGCCGGTCCTATAGGTTCACCGCAATGTGTGGGTCTGATCGTATGACTACTCCATCATTCACTTCTAGTTTTACTACACGTCAACCCCCATGGGCTGCAGGATGTTGAGGACAAAATAAATGGCGAAATTTCTTGCTGCTCTCACTGTGCTGTGTCGGGCTATGTTGGGAATGCAGCCGCGCGTGGGAGGCGCGCGGGGGGCGCGCGCCTGCTGCGGCGGCCGCTGCGGGAACAGGTTGACGCCGCGGCTGATCTGGCCGTACATGGGGTCGAAGATCGGGTCCGCGATGATGGGCGCCACCTGCGCCGCGGCGCAGCATTAGGGCTCTAACCCTAAACCAGGACAGACCCGCGCCATGGCCCGCCGGCACCGCTGCTGCCTGGCAGGGGCGGGCCCCAGCGTGCGCTCATGCACGCCTCGAAGCCAGGCCAAGCCGTTCTGCCTGAGCGGTGTGAACGCTGTGGGGTGCTTGTAGGGCACCATGGACGTCCCAGACGAGTATACCGGTCAGTGAGCAGGTCCTGCCTGCCTTGACAGCCACAGCCACAAGGTGGAAGCTCACACAGGGTATAGTCACACAAGGCAGATTAAGATAAGGTTAGGGTAGTTCATGCATGCATGCGCTGCTGCCGACGCCGCACCTGGAATGTGCCATCCCAGAGCCGGTCCGCAAACGCCTCCAGCCAGCGCAACACGCCGTCGCGATTGGGCCCTTGCGGCGCCGCTGGGAAGTTGTACAGGTGCTTCATCGCAGAAGACACCTGGGCAGCACGCGGGCAGAGGCACCTCAGTAGCCAGACCCACTCAGTGTTTACGAGCAAGAGCACTTCGGCATGCCACCTTGTCCACAAGCGCAAGCCAGGCGCCAGCCGGGCCGATCGCATTAACCCCCTTCACACGCTGCCGTGGCCGCGCGGCTGCCACGCAGTGCGTCGCGCAGCGCCGGCCACCAACGCCGCACTGACAGCAGCGGCGTGGTGGCAAAGTGCGCACACATGAGCAGCGGCCTGACCCATGCGACCGCGCAGGCCCGCGCGCCCTGCGGGGCGCGCTACGGCGTCCGCCGTGTCCACGTCGACCAGCAGCAGCTTGGGTCCAGCATGGACGTCGCGAACAGCGCGGCGGCCCTATCCCTAACCCTGCGGGGCGCGCCATGACGTCCGCCGTGTCCACGTCGACCAGCAGCAGCTTGGGGTCGAGCATGGACGTCGCGAACAGCGCGGCGGCCACGCTGCGGCGGCCGGTGCAGGCGCAGGCGCTGCACGCGCCCGTGCGGCGCCAGGCGCGTGCAGACCACGTGCTCGTAGCACTGGTAGCCGCCCAGCAGGCCGTGGAACGCGGAGCGCTGCGCGGCGGAGTCGCCGGGCGCGTCGCGCGCGTCGCACGCGAGCGCCTGCGGCGTACGCTAGGATTAGGGCTGGGCCTGCCCTGGCCGCGGGCGCCCCTGCAGCGCGGCTGGGCGCCGGCTGCAGGCGTGTGCCAAGGCGAGGTGCGTGCGAGCCGGCAGGGCCGCAGGCGCGCCCTTACGGGCGGGCGAGGAGCGCGCATGCGTGGTGGGCTCGTCCGTCAACAAGGGCGCCGGCAGGTTGCAGGGCGCTGCACAGTTCCCGCATCAGACATGCAGGTGAAGCCGAGCAAAGGGTTGCAAACCATCCTAGCATGCTGGACGCAAGTGTGACGCAGGGAGCCTGCCTGGCCGTTGTGGATGCGCAGCAGCGCGCGCAGCGCGGGCGCCATTGTCGCGCCGCACGACTGCTCGTCCAGCTCCGCCTCGGTGGCGCCCGGCCTGCCCAGCACATAAAACTGACCCCGCGTCCGCACACATGGTCGCAGTGTCGCGCGCGCTCTGCTCTGACAATAGCCTGTATCCGAGCTGCGTTCGTACGGTGCGGTTTGGGAAAGTTTGTGCTGCTTTTTGGGAAAGCAGACACAGCCACTGTCTCGCCTGAGGCTGTTTGAGCGCGTGACAGCGGGCGCCTTGCCAGACGCAGAGCGCGCACCGCAGAGTGGCCGCGAGCTCCGGGAGGTGCTTTGCAGAAAAGTCCTCAATCCTGCGCCAGCAGTGGCACGCGCGCCGGCCCAGCTCGCCGTAGCAACCAACTTCCTTGTACCACGCGGCGAAGGCCAGCCTGCCGCATTCTATACGGAATCACACCCGGGCTGTATCTGCCATGAGTTCCACTGGTGACCGGTTGCAGCAGAGCACCTGTATTACACCAGCAAGAAAGAGAACAGCCTTCAGCCTTGAGCCTACCTGAACGAGGGCAGGGGCTGGCGCTTGATGTCCATGGGATTTTGCAGCGCGAAGCGCTCCGCGCAGCGCTGCCCCCACAGGCTCTCGTCGCTGTCGATGAGGCTGCGCCACAGGCGGCACACGCATGCCGCTCTGGAGCACTCCTCTGGGGAGAGGTACCTGCCCATGGCGACAACGTCAGAGCGCTCATACATGCGAGAACAAGTGTGCGGGAACTGTTATTGGTATCACAGCTTGAAAGGCAGCAACACAAGGCAAGGTGAGCCACTTAGATAGCACCAGACGTTTCGCGTTTGCGCAACAGACACCTGTAGATTGAAGCAAGGCACTGTGGGGACAGGTCGCCCATGGCGACAGTGTTGTCAGCGTTCATCGTGATCACTGCCGTGTCAGGTGCATTACTCTCTGCAGCGCAACACAGGGGTCGAAGAGAGTCTGTTGATAGCAAGATTGAATAGCAGCTCTGATGGGGCAAGGCATTGCAAGGCCGATTAGGCTTTAAGTTTTTACCCGAGGCTGTCGCCCTGCTTGGCACTCCAGCTGCGCGTGAAGCACAGCAAGGCTGCGGTAAAGCAGTTGCAGCAGGCCCGTTTCTCCTAGAAACGTCTACTCACAAAGCGCTACTGGACCTGGGAAGGCAACTGCCATGGCGCGCATACGTGAGCTGCCTCCCGCAAAGCCTGTCACACCGCTGGAGCGTGCGCAGGCGTGGCTGCGCTCCGAGTGGCAGAACGAGCAGAAGCGGGCAGCAAACCTGGTGCGCGGCGCGTTACCTGGCTGCCAGCAGTCCGCCGCCCCACTGCCGCTGTACGTCCGTGACAGCACCTTGCTGGGCCAGCACCCGTGTGGATGCTGTTGCCTTGCACTCACACTGTTGAGAGCGGATGCCTGTCGCGCAGACGTGCGCTTGCTCTTGTGTGTTATCATATATAACGGCAAAGGCAGATGTGCTGACTTGTGATGCGGCTTGCGCAGGCGCTGTTGAGAGCGGTGGGGCTGTTCGCGGGAGCGGTGGTCGTCATGAGCCAGTTCGGAGAGGCCTTCAACGTGTAAGTATGGGTCGCCTGTGCACAGTGCCTGGTGCACTTGGCTGGTCGCGGGTCAAGCCACAGGTAATCTCTTGACAGCCTCGTTGGACCTGCACTGCAGTGTAAGTACACTCTTACTGTGTGCATATACGTGAGCCGCACTATGGCCCCACTGTAATCACGTGGCTGCCGCAGTGGCATCAACGCTGGGCCCACAAGTGGTGCCGTGCACGCTGCTTGATACCTCACCAGCCGATCTCTATTCTTATCTGGAGAGCGCAGGTGCTGTAAGAGTCAGCAACGCGCTAGGCGCTTCCCTCCCATAAATTGGGGCTTTCATTTTCCTATAAACAGCATTGATACATGAAAGTGTATGTGTCTTGCAATGAACGCATGCCTAATGGTGATGCAGTTCCATAAAAGGCACAGCATGTGCGCCGCACAACAGGCGGTGCTGTTGCTGCCGAGCCCTTCTTGTCACCAGGGTCCACGATTACCATGCTTGTTATGAGCCACAGGTGCTGAGTGCATCCTGGCCTTGCCATACAGATAGTGTGTTACATGACGCTTAAAGCATGCTGCAGCATCCAGCCATCAAGGTGCTGTCAGTGACAACTGCTGGGAGTTGCAGCACGACTTAGAAACATGCCAGCACGCAAGACCTGTCAAGTCCCGCTGATACTCCATGCTGGTGCTCTTTAACAGCTGATAAGCAGTGCAGCTCCACGGAAACATGCTATACAACATGCACTGACACATTTAAGCACCAAACAGCTTATGCACACAGCTGTACGACCTGGATACGCACTAGGGCTGCGCACGCCCTGCCGCCAGGGCGAAACCTGGACCCAAAGCTGGTCGCACCCCAGCCACAACTCTTGCCCTCCGGCACACGTAACAGACCCAGACGCTAAGCAACCTGCCTGCAGTCGAGCGCCTGACAGGCGCGGGGCATGGCAAGGCCTGCATGACAAGTTGCAAGCGTACATGCTACATACATGTTAGGCCCTGGTCGGCAGGGTGGTGTAATGTTTGCCACGGGCCCCATTCATTGGCACCATACAAAGCAAAAGTGCAGCCCAGATCACTAGGTGCAATGTAAAGCAGTGAAGTCACTGCGAACACAGCTACATGCTCAGCTGCTCACGACATGGCCTGTAGCCGGCGCGCGACCCCATGCCACTTGCAGCTCTAATGCGAGTGTAAGTGGCAAGAGCCTACCATATGTGAGCCAAGTGGCACGACCATACCCAGCGCCGCCCTGAGCAAGGCATCACGCATAGCGTGACGGCTTACTCGCTCCTCGAGAGTGGTGTAACATACGCATGTCCTCAAGCAAAAGCAGCGAACAACTCCCCCCACCTGGCTGTGCTCCCTACCCCAATCATGGAGTGGAACCGGGGCCTGTCCTGGAAGAACACACCAGGACAGTCCACTATCTCTGGTCCGACGGCGTCCCAGGGCGTGCTCAGGCTGCTCGCCGGCAGCCAGGCAAAGCTGCCGTCGCTTTGGGCGAAAGCAATGAGCATTCGGTCGACAGACTGCGCATAGGTGGCATTAAAGTCCGGATCGTTCGCCAACCTATGCTTCACGCTGGCGTGCATGTCTGCCACAAAGGTGGCTGCTCGTCGCTTTGTGAACGCCAGCACGTGCGAGCCCAGCCCGCAACACCTCGAAAAAGCAACAGCCCCATGCACCTGCGCCGAGCTCTTGTCGCACCAGGCGCCACACAGGCCCAGGTACATCCAGCCGTCGGAGCACGCCAGGTCGAAGCCGTGCAGGATGGTCGCGCGCGCGTCCGCGACCGACAGGCGGTTGTGCAGGCTGACGTCGTCCTCGACGACCACGGCGAAGTCGTCCGGCCCGAGGTCCGGGTTGTGCGCCAGCCGGTGCAGCGCGCGCTCAAACGCGTTGAGCAGCTAAAAGTATTTCTGCTGCACTGGGTCGGAGAGGTTGATGCGCTTGTCGTAGTCGTACTTTGCGAACATCTCCTTGGCCATGTGGGCGGAGGGCTTTGGCGGCACCACGCGTTCCGCCGTGATGTGCAGCGAGGACAGCATGTGGCGCACATGCTGCCAGCGCTCCTCAACGCCGCTTATGACATAGGCCGGCGTGGCCCTGAACTTCTCTACGTCTGCCCACCCGGCATCTTCGAAGAGTGCCTCGCGGCTGCCTGCGCATCCGCTCGCGCTCAGCAAGCCCGCACGTCTGCGGTCGTCGTGCCAAGAGGCTGAGACTGTGTCCACGGTGTCTCACGTCTGCGATGGTAGCCAGCGCACCCAAGCAGAAGGCTGCAAGTTGAAGAGCGGACAGGCCAAGTAGAGGCAAGGCGATGCTGAAGTGCCTGCGCAGGACACAGATCCTTCGTTGGCAGCAGCAAGCGCCTGAGCAGCTCCTGCCAGGCGTGCTAGACGAGGCAATATGATCAGGGGAAGTGTGCAATGAACCATGCAAAACTCTTGTTGACATACCGGACATGACAGACAGGCACAAACAGACGAGACGGGGCACATGCGCGCCCGACACCAAGCAGCTTTCACTGGTTACATGCAGTATAACGCCCTGGCGCCCTCCGCTGGGTCGAACACCAGCCCTACCCCTCGGCAAGCTCTGCCAGCTCCAGCCAGCGCTCCGTGCGCGCATCAATGACCTCCTCGTCCGCCGCCAGTTGCTCGCCCAGCCGCGCCGCGGCCACGTAGTCGCCGGAAGCGGCGGCGGCCGCGGCACGCGCGCTCAGCTCGTCGCGCTCCGCGCCCAGCCGCTCGATCTCTGCCTCCAGGCCCGCGTACTCCTGCGCCTCCCTGCGCGGCGCGCATCGAGGGTCAGGGGTCAAAGGCTAAGGGTCGACATGCTCGCGCTTATATGACAAGGCCTCGGCGCACCCGGCCTACGCATCCGCGCCTGTTTGTAAGACCTACCTCCACATGACACATTGATCTCAGCTCTCTGTCTGCACGTCTATGGCTAATTCATAAACCAAGCCATCCCACATGTGATGTAATTGAGCTCCCATCACATCCCATGATTCAATTCTTATGTGTCCTCCGTCGCTTGGATGAAGCGGTCCAGCTGCGCCCTACCTGAACCCCAGGCGCAGTTTGCCCGAGCGCCCATTGCCGCCGCCGCCGCCCCCGCCGCCGCGCTTGGCCGGCGCAGCGGCGCTCGGACCAGGCGCGGCCGCGGCGGACGCCGCTCGCGCAGCGCGGCTCTGCCGGCGCTGCTCGTCAGCCGCAGCGGCCGCGGCGGCCGCGGCCGCGCGCTCCTCATCCTCCGCCAGCTCCAGGTACTGCAACGCGCCACGTCTGGCTGGGGGCCTTGCTTCCAGCTGTGCAGGGCACTGTAGGGTAGGGTAGGGTGCAGTGAACAGGATACGCTGAACAGGATAGCACCGCCGGCCTTGCTTCAAGCCGCGGCGCATGGGGCGAGCAGAGCGGGCGCCGGCGCTCGGCGGCGCCGGCGACGGCCTGCCGGGCTGCACACAGTGGCGGCCGCGCCTGCACGTCGCTCGAGCCTGGCGCTGCACTTGTGCCCTCGCAGGGCGGCCTGCAGACAGGATGTGCTGGGCGCCAGGATGTGCTGGGCACGGCACGTGGAGCACGGCACAGCCAGAAGAAACCCTGGCTGGACCCTTGCGCCCTTGCTTCCCGATATGCCAGGCACAGGCGAGCGGGCTGCGCAGTGCAGCCGCAACCAGCAACCCCCCGCACGCCCCCCGCACCTCGTCGTAGGAGCCCTCGAAGAGGCGCACAACGCCGTCGCCGCGCAGCACGAACAGGCGCGCGGCGGCGCCGGCCATGAACGCGCGGTCATGGCTGACGGTGAGCACGCAGCCGGCAAAGTCTGCCAGCAACGCCTCCAGCGACTCCACGCTGCCCAGGTCCAGGTCGTTGGTCGGCTGCGCAGGGTCAGGGTCAGGGTCAGGGTCAGAGCGCGGCGCGGGGTCAGGCGCCGAGTTGGCGCCTTGCCGTTGGCACGCCGCGTGCTCGCCTGGGCAGGCGCGCCAACGCGCCTGCCGCTCTGCATGCTCGAGCGGTGTACTGTGGAGGGCAGCGTTGTTGATATGGAGGGCATGCATGACGGGTCAACAGATGTCCTGGTACACACCGCGTCCACGGGGTACCGCACAGAATCAAGGCACTCATAACAGTGTCCTTGCTCCCACCCACCGTTTTTACGATCGGAGGTTGTGCTGAATGCTGAAGTCTCCTGCCACTGGTTCTGCCACCTCAGCTCAAGTGCTACAGCCTAGGGCTTGCTGCTCGCCCTACAATCCTACAAGCACGCGGCCATCGGGGCGCCAAGCCGGGCCGGCGCACCTCGTCGAGCAGGAGCACGTTGGGCCGCGAGAGCAGCGCGGCGGCCAGCTGCAGGCGGCGCCGCTCGCCGCCGCTCAGCGCCGCGACCTGCCGCGCCACGCGCTCCGTCGGCGCGCGGCGCCCCGGAGGAGCTTGCTGGCCGGGCCGTGCAGGCGGGGGCGGGACGGCGCGGCTGCCCTTGTTCAGGCGTGTTGTTGCTGACCAAAGAGCCTGGCAAGGGACCGTCCGGCTGAACGGAACTGCACCGCTTCATGCACCCACCGTTGGTAACGCAATGGAAGCTAGACGAGCTCATCCACATTGACAGCTAGACATGCGGATCCACCTGGGTGCATGCAGACTTGCTGACCCGGGGCGCTGCCCAATAAGCGCTCCACCGCTCTCAGCGTAAAAACACGCTCACCCACTGGGTGGGTGCGGCCAAACATGCTGACACAAATGTCGCCTAACGCTAGGCACCCGCTAGCTCACATGTCGTAAAGCCCCAAAATCTGCCAAGCCTCTCGGTGCATACAGACACGCCGGCCAAGGCGCGTACAGACACGCCGCGAACCCTCCGAGTACATGCAGACATGCGGGCCAGAGTGCTGCCGATTGCATAAGCACCCCCAGCTCCCGGCGCCGCCGGCCTGCCACAGCCGGGCAGACCTGCGTGCGGTGGCGCGCGCGCGGGAAGCCCAAGCGCTCCAGGATGCCGACCGCGGCGTCGTCGGTCGAGCCTGGCGAGCCGGCCGCGAGCGCGGCCTCGGTGCCGCTGTCCGCCTGCTCCCTGCCGGCCGCGCGCGCCCCGCAACAGCTGCAGCAGCCACCAACAGCACGCACCGAGCTGCTTAATAAGCCAACTTTGTTCGACGCGCGCGGCGGGGGCCGTGCGCCGCTCGCTGAGCAGCGCCCGCCCCTGCTGGTCTGCATGATGTGGGCCGGCGCGGCTGCACGGCGCGCGAGCCTGGAACGGGTCTGACCGCGACGCGCGCACAGCCCTGATCGGGGCGCGCCCGACCCCCCGCACAGACACGCGTTGGGTGCAGCCCCGCAAGGCGCTCGGCGCGGCGGCGGCGCGGGGGCGCGGCGGGCGGGGCGCGGGCCCCTGCGCACGGCGCGGCGCGCCTGAGGTGCGAGAGCATGGTGGCGCCGCCGGCGAC
>JAABUX010010989.1_pt1 | contig 10053 bp, 8 predicted proteins | sample 5561851 | NCBI WGS metagenome assembly JAABUX01 (sample SAMN10711883, study PRJNA513361) | rock metagenome | isolation source: Antarctica rocks | place: Antarctica: Victoria Land, Richard Nunatak red sandstone | collected 2016-01-03 | reverse complement strand
TGGCAGGAGGAACGCCCGATCATGGTCTACGGGGGGGAGGGGCGCGCGCGGGCCAGGGCCGTTGAGGGCGAGGGTGTCTCCGCCATGCCCGGGGGACCCGTCGGCGAAGGCGTATGAGCGCGACGATGCGGGCGCTCGTCTACCACGGCGCCAACGACCTGCGGCTGGAGGAGCGCGCCCGCCCGGAGCCGGGGCCCAGCGAGGCGGTGTTGCGGGTGCGCGCGTGCGGCATCTGTGGGACCGACCTGCGCATCCTGGCCGGGGCGCACCGGGCCTACCCCGACGGGACCGAGCGCGTGCCGGGACACGAGATGGCGGGCGTGATCGTGGCCCGCGGGCGCCAGGCCGACGTGGCCGAAGGCATGGCCGCGTTCGTTGCGCCGAACATCGGCTGCGGCGTGTGCGCGCCCTGCCGCTCTGGCCGCGTCAACCTGTGCCTGCGCCCGCGGGCTCTGGGCATCACGCGCGATGGCGCCTTCGCCGAGGAGGTGCTGCTCCCGGCCGACCTCATCGCGCAGGGCAACGTGCTCCCGGCGCCCACGGACGCCGATCCCGGCGCGATCGCCCTGGTGGAGCCGCTGGCCTGTGTGCTGCGCGGGTCGCGCGCCTGCGCGATCACGGAGGGCGACCTCGTGCTCATCGTCGGGGCCGGTCCGATTGGCCTGCTGCACCTCCAGATAGCGCGGCTGCGCGCGCCGCGCGCCATCGTGGTCAGCCAGCCGAGCGCCATGCGGCGCGCGCAAGCCCTGAGATGGGGAGCGGACCGCATCGTCGACCCGGACCGCGAAGACCTGGCGGCCGTGGTCGCCGAGCTCTCCGATGGGCAGGGAGCCGACGTGGTTATCGTGGCCGCGCCCGCGCCCCGCGCCCAGGAGCAGGCCATCGAGCTCGCCGCGGTAGGCGGACGCATCAACTTTTTCGGCGGTTTGCCCCGGGATCGCTCGCGGATCACGATCGACGCCAACATCATCCACTATAAGGAGATCGTCGTCACGGGTACCACCGCCAACACAACGGAGGATTGTCGCGAGGCGCTGGCGCTCGTCGCCACGGGGCAGGTCGACACGGCGGGGCTGATTACCGCGCGCTACCCATTGGACGAGGGCGTCGACGCCCTGACCGCCGCCGCGTCGGGCCAGGCGCTCAAGGTGGTGCTGGAGCCAATGCACGGATTGTGGAGGAGGGATTAGGAGGATGGCCATGCCGGATCGCCCGTACGTCTTCACGATAGAACCGTCCCGGGGACAGCTCAGCCGCCCCGGCGCCCACATCAGCCGCCGCCTATCCGCGATGCGAGGGCAGTTCGCGGACCAGGCGGCCTATACCGCTTTGCTCGACCGGGACGATGTGGTGCTGTACGAGGTCCACGAGCTGGCCCGCCCGGCGGTCGCCGGTGAGATCCCGCACGGCGTCTCCATCGTCCATCCCGGCAAGGTCGGCGACGAGTACTACATGACTAAGGGACACTTCCATGCCGTGCTGGAGACCGCCGAGGTGTATCATTGTCTTTCCGGGCAGGGCATGATGGTCATGGAGACGCCAGAGGGCGAGTGGGCGGTCGAGGAGTTGCGGCCCGGCGGCGTGCTCTATGTCCCGCCGCGCTGGGCGCACCGCTCGGTCAACACCGGTCGGGACACGGACCTGGTCACCCTCTTTGCCTACCCCGGCAATGCCGGCCACGACTACGGCACGATCGAGCGGAGGGGCTTCCGCAAGCTTGTCGTCGAGCGCGACGGAGAGCCCACCGTGATTGACAACTGGCGCTGGTCGGCGCCGATAGGACAGGGCTTGTGAACGATTGTTGGCGCGCAAACGGCCCGATCACGCATGGACCGCGGCCGGCGGAAGGGGTCTGACGTGACGCTCCCAACCGACGGGCAGGACGTGGTTGCTCACGCGGGCGGCGAACCTGGAGCCGCGACGTGGATCGAGACGGTCTCCGGTCCGCGGCGCGCCGCGGACATCGGGATTGCCGACGCGCACGCGCACCTCTGGATCGCCCCGCGCGTTCCGGGCGCGCCGGCCCTGACCGATCCCGCGCTGGCGCTGGCCGAACTGGCTGACTTCGCCCTCATGGGCGGGTCCCTAGTGGTGGATTGTCAGCCGGGCGACTGCGGGCGGGATGGGCGCGTGCTGGCGCGCCTGGCCCGCGAGAGCCCCGTCGCCGTGGTCGCCGCGACGGGTTTCCACCTCGCGCGCTATTACCCTGCCGGGGAGGGGCCATGGGCGCTGGGCGCCGACGCGTCCCGCGCCCTGTTCGAGCGCGAACTGCGGGCGGGACTGGACGAGGCGCCGGCCGTGCGCGCGGGCGTGGTCAAGGCCGCCTGGACAGGAGACGGGAGCGGCCTGGAGCAGGACCTGATGCGGGCGGCGCTCGAGGCGGCGCACCGCGCCGACGCCGCCGTCGTGATCCATACCGAGGCCGGGACGGCGGTCGAGGGTCTCGTCCGCCTGGTGGAGGGCAGTGGGCTCTCGCCGGCGCGGGTGCAACTCTCGCACATCGACAAGCGGCCCGACCCGGCGCTGCACCGAGACCTGGCGCGGGCAGGCTACGCGCTGGGCTACGATACCTTCCTGCGCCCTAAATACGATCCAGAACGCCATGTGTGGCCGCTGTTACGCGCCATGATCGCGGACGGTCTCTGGCCGTGGGTCACGCTGGGGCTCGATCTGGTCGACGCCGCGTCATGGCATGTGCGCGGCGGACCCGGCCTGCGCGCGCTGAGCGTCGACGTGCTGGCCCGCCTGCGGCGCGAGGGCGTCGGGGACACGATCGCGCGGGCGCTCACGGGCGGCAACGTGGCGCGCCTCCTCGGCCGGGCCGGGCGCGTCGACGAGGAAAGGGGCAAAGAAAAAGGAGGAGACATGCTATGAGGACGGTCGCGGAGAGTGTCGTGCTCGTCACCGCGCGCTCGTTCGGGCGCGACGACCCGCGCCTGCGCGCGGAGCTGGAGGAGGCAGTCGGGCGGGTGCGCTACAACGCGCGCGGCCGGCCGCTGCGGGCGGAGGAGTTGCGCGCCGAGGTGGCGGACGTCGACGGGCTGCTGGCCGGCCTCGACGAGATCGACGCCGGCGTGTTTGCCGTGGCGCCGCGGCTGCGCGTGGTCGCGCGCTACGGCGTGGGGACCAGCAACGTCGATCTCGCCGCCGCCGCGGCTCATGGCGTCGCCGTGACCAATACGCCGGCCGCGAACACCGAGGCCGTGGCCGAATTGGCTGTCGGCTTTATGTTCGCGCTGGCCCGCGCGCTCCCGCGCGCCGCCCTATCCACACGCCTGGGCGACTGGCCGTCGCTGCATGGGGTCGAGGTCGGGGGCCGGACCGTGGGCCTGCTGGGCTTCGGACGGATCGGGCAGGCCGTGGCGCGGCGCGCCATCGCCCTGGGCTGCGCCGTCGTCGCCCACGACCCGTACGCCGACGCGGCCGTGGCCGGGCGGCTGGGCGTGCGCCTGGCGTCGCTGCACGAGACCGTCGCCGCCGCGGATTTCCTCTCCTTGCACCTGCCGGTCACGCCCGAGACGCTGAACATCGTCGACCGGGACTTACTGGCGCGCCTGCGCGAGGGGGCCTACCTGATCAACACGGCGCGCGGGGAGTTGGTGGTGGAGGAGGACCTGCTGCAGGCGCTCGAGAGCGGGCGCCTGCACGGGGCCGCGCTCGACACCCTGCGCGCCGAACCGCCCCCGGCCTACCATCCCCTCTTGCGGCGCCCCGAGGTGCTGGTGACGCCCCATATCGGGGCGCACACCGCCGAGGCCACGATCGCCATGGGGCGGGCCGCGCTACACGACCTCCTGGCCGTCCTGGCGGGCGAGCCGCCACGGTTTCCCGTGGTCCCGCCGCCCATGACCGCTTTGTCGTAGTATGGTGTCACGCCTGGAAGAGCAGGTACGGGCGGCGCGCGCCAAACTCGCCGCCCATGACCGCTTTGTCGTAGTATGGTGTCACGGTTAGTCCGGCAATGTCATGACGCCGTGTCATGTGCGCGTTCGTCGGTTATCTCTCTTCGGTGGCGCGCCCGACCGTTGCGGGAGCAGGGACGGCGCCGCTCACGGTGAAGAAGAGGAAAGCAAACAGAAACCGCCCCTTATCATGACGCGTCCGCAGGTCGTCGAGCCAACGGTGCGCCGCCGTGGCCTCGATAGCGTCCGCCTCCACCGCCCGCGCCGTCGCCGACGCGATATACTCCCCAACCGTCTCATAACTGGCGAGGACGCCTTGTGGCGTGACGGAGACGGATTCTAATCCCGCCTTACGGAAGAGAGCCGGGAGTTGGCGGCCAATCTGACCGTGCCGAATGACTTGCGTGCTGTTGAAGCCTGTGAACCGGCAACTCGTTTCGAGATCATCGGCGTCGATAACGAGCGACTCCCAGTCCGGTTCCTGGACGACCACGCGCCCCCCCGGCCGCGTGACGCGCGCTAACTCCGCCACCGCGCGGCGTGGATGGGCCACATGCTGCACCACTTGCTCCGCACGTGTGCGGTCGAACATGGCCGTGGGTAGGTCGAGCGCCATGATGTCTCCACGCTGAAAGACAACGGGGAGCGCGCCGTCCGCATTCCGCTGCCGCGCCTGCTGAATCATGGTCACGCTGTTATCCACGCCGACGACGCGACCGGTGGGACCAACGAGCCGCGCGATGACACGGGCCATATCCCCCAGTCCGCAGCCGGCGTCGAGGACTTGGTGCCCCTCCTGGACGTCAAGGTCCGCGAAAAAGCGGGCCGGATCGCGCTCCGCGATCGCGATGGAGCGCGCACGTGTGTCCTCGAGAAAGCGCACGAAGACAGCGGGGTCTTCGGTGCGGTCGACCTCTGCCCAGTCCACGGAACCAACCGGATAACGACTCATCTTGTTCCCTTCCTACTCATGCCTCTTGCTTCTCGTGTCGTCGCGGTAACAACCTTCAGGACGAGCATACACCCTCATGTAAGATGAGAGTCAAGAAGAAATCCGCGTGGTATACCGGAGATGAAGCCAATCCGCTATCCGCCCGACGACACAACATGAAGTGAGGCGTACCATGACCACCAACCGCCTGGCCGGCGAGACCAGCCCCTACCTGCTCCAGCACGCCCATAATCCGGTGGACTGGTACCCCTGGGGCGAGGAGGCGCTGCGGCGCGCACGCGCCGAGGACAGGCCGATCCTGTTGTCCATCGGCTATTCCGCCTGCCATTGGTGCCACGTGATGGAGCGCGAGTCGTTCGAGGACCCCGCCATCGCGCGCCTGATGAACGAGAACTTCGTCAGCATCAAGGTCGACCGCGAGGAGCGCCCCGACCTGGACAGCATCTATATGGAGGCGGTGCAGGCCATGACCGGCCAGGGCGGCTGGCCCATGACCGTCTTCCTTACCCCCGACGGCGCGCCCTTCTACGGCGGCACCTACTTCCCGCCCACGGACCGCATGGGGATGCCCGGCTTCCCGCGCGTGCTGTCCTCGCTGGCTCACGCCTACCAGACGCAGCGTGAGGAGGTGTTGGAGCAGGCCAAAAACCTGCGCGCGCACCTGGGCCGCTCGCTGATGGGCTTCGAGGCCGCCGGCCTGGACGCGGCGGTGGCGGACCAGGCCTACCGTGGTCTGGCCCAGACCTTCGACGCGCGCGACGGCGGGTTCGGCGGCGCGCCCAAGTTCCCGCAGCCCATGAACCTGGAGTTCCTGCTGCGCTACCACTACCGCACCGGCCAGGCCCACGCGCTGGAGATGACGCTGGCCACGCTCGACCACATGCGCCGCGGCGGCATCTACGACCAGCTCGGCGGCGGATTCCACCGCTACGCCACCGACAAGGTCTGGCTGGTGCCGCACTTCGAGAAGATGCTCTACGACAACGCGCTGCTGGCCCGCGTCTACCTGGAGGCCTATCAGGTGACGGGCAACGAGGACTATCGCACCGTGGTCGAGGAGACGCTGGCCTACGTCACGCGCGAGATGACCGGCCCCGGGGGCGGCTTCTACTCCGCACAGGACGCCGACAGCGAGGGCGAGGAAGGCAAGTTCTTCGTCTGGACCGTGTCCGAGATCGAGGCGGTGGTAGGGCCGGACGACGCGCCGCTGGTGCGGTCGTTCTACGGCGTCACGCCCGGCGGCAACTTCGAGGGCGCCAACATCCTCTACATCCCGCGCACCCTGGCCGAGGCGGCGCGCCTGCACGGCGTCTCGCCGGAGCGCGTGCGGGAGGTGGTAGAGCGGGCGCGCCCCCTGCTGCTGACCGCACGGGGACGGCGCGTACCGCCCGGGCGCGACGAAAAGGTGCTGACGGCCTGGAACGGCCTGATGCTGCGCGCCTTTGCCGAGGCCGCGCGCGTGCTGGGCCGCGACGACTACCGCGAGACGGCCCGGCGCAACGCCGATTTCCTGCTGGGCGCGATGTACCGCGACGGGCGGCTGCTGCGCACCTACCGCGACGACCAGGCCAAACTCAACGGCTACCTGGAGGACTACGCCTCGCTGGCCGCCAGCCTCTTGTCGCTCTACGAGACGACCTTCGAGCCGCGCCTGTTCGAAGCAGCGTGCGCGCTGGCCGACGCGATGCTAGAGCACTTTTGGGACGACGCCGAGGGCGGCTTCTTCAACACCAGCGACGACCACGAGGCCCTGATCAACCGGCCCAAGGATCTGTTCGACAACGCCGTACCCTCGGGGAACTCCATGGCCGTGGAAGTGCTGCTGCGCCTGTCCGCGCTCTCCGGCCGCTCCCTATATGCGGAGCGGGCCGAGGCCACGCTGCGCGGGCTCTCCGGCGTGCTGGCGCGCGCGCCGGGCGGCTTCGGACGCCTGCTCTGCGCCCTGGAACTGGTGCTGGCCGGGCAGACCGAGGTGGCCGTTGCCGGCGAGCCCGGCGACGCGGAGACCGAGGCCCTGCTTGCCGCGCTGCGCGGCGCGTACCGGCCCAACGCCGTCACGGCGCTGACGCGGCCAGGCGCAATCGAGGCTGGCGTGGCCTTGCTGGAGGGCCGCGAACGCGTCGATGGCCATGCCGCGGCCTACGTCTGCCGCCACTTCGCCTGCCGCCGTCCCGTCACCTCGCCCGAGGATTTGGCGCGCGAACTCCAGGCGTGAACAGGGTACGGTACACTGCAGGCAAGCCGGGGGGTGTCATGACAACACGGAGAGGAAGGCTATCATGGCGATCGCGGTGTATTCGCGGGTGGGACGCATGCTCGACGAGCGCGCGCTATCACTGACCGGCCTGCGCGAGGAGCTTGCCGCGCGCTACGATCTGCAGTTCCCTCAACGAACTGGTCCGCCGTGATCGTCTCCGCAGGCCGGACATCGCGCTTCTCGAGGCGATCGCGGCCATCTTGCGGATGAGCGTGGATGACCTGCTCGATGTCCGCTATCCGGTGATCGTGCCGGCCGTCGCACAGGCGCGCCAAGAGGCTCCGGCGACTCAGGATACCCCGGAGGAGATGAGAGAGGAGGCGACCGGCGAACTGGATAGGGGCGCCATGTCGGGCGCAGTGCAAGGCATCGTCGACGACGACATCCTCCTGGGTGCGAGCGCGATCAACGGCTGCGGGACCTCATGGAGCGGGACCTCATGGAGCGGCGCGATTGGTCTGAGTTCTGACGCAACCGTTCCAGGCGCTCGAACAGGGCGTTGCGCAGGTCGTAGGCAACACCCTGTGAGGCCCGTTCGGCCAGGTAGCCCTGCAGGAAGGTGGCGAGGCCGCGCACAATGGCGGCGACGACGAGCCCGACGACGGCATACAGGATCACGCGCGCACTGTTGCGCCTGATGCCACCGTCGATGGCGAGTTGCACCAGTTGCGGCGTGGCCAGGTTGGCGGCGGTGACGACCAGCAGGAAGTTACCGCGCAGGTGCAGCAACGATTTGCCCCAGGCGCCGATCGAGAGCACGGGGATGTCGATGTTCGAGAGTTCGTTGGCGCGCAAAAGTCCTGGGAGCGCGGGCGTCTCGCCCGTCCCGGGTCCAACGCGGGGACGCCCGCGCCCCCAGATCACCCCAGACCTTCTGCGCCCCTTGGGGGGGTTCCCCAGACTCTGACGTACGGCTACGCTGTCTCGGGGTCGGCCGCGCGCGCGTCGCCGAGCGGAATGACCAGAGGCGCGGCTGCTTCGAGGCCAAGCGCCACGGCGTCTTGCGGGGACAACGCGCTCCCACCGACCCAGGCCTCGTCGAAGGCGGCCGCATCGAGCGCGGCGCGCACGAGCGCCTCCGTCCGCTCGTAGTCCCGCCGCTCGGCTGGCGGTAGGGGCGTGCCGATGGCCTTGCGCAGCGCCGTCGCCGCGCCCAGCAGCCGGGCGGCGGGAGCATGGCGCCCGACCTCCGCCGCCACGCGGGCCAGGCCCTGCAGCGAGGCGGAGACGCCCTGTTTATCGGCGCCATCGCGCCGTAGCAACAGGCTCTCCTCGTAGAGCGCCGCCGCGCGCGCGTAATCCTGACGCTCGGCGGCGATGGCGCCAAGGTCGTCGAGCGTTAACGCCATGCCCCAGGTGTCGCCCAGTTCGCGGAAGAGAATCAAGCCGTCCTCGTACAGCGCCGCGGCCCGCGTCTTGTCACCCTGTGCGTAGGCCGCATCGCCCAAGCTGTTGAGCGACAGAGCGATGCCGCGCTTGTTGCCCAACGCTCGCGCCAGGGTCACGCTCTCCTGATACAGCGCCTCCGCCCGCCGGTAATCGCCGGCGTCCGCCGCCACACCGCCTAAATTGGACAGCGTCACGGCGATGCCTCGTTTGTCGCCCACCTGCCGACGGAGGGGCAGGCTCTGCTCGAGCAATCGTGTCGCCCGCGCAAGGTCACCCTGTTGCGCCGCCACGACGCCGAGGTCACCCAGCGTCTGCGCGATGCCCCAGATGTCATCCAAACTCCTATAGAGATCGAGGCTCTCCGCCAGCAAAGCCGTGGCGCGCGCAAAGTCGCCCTGATCCACGGCGACGAACCCAAGGTTGTTCAGCGCCAGCGCGACGCCTTCCCTGTCGTCCAGTTCACGGTACAGGGCAAGGCCAGCCTCACACAGCGCGGTCGCCCGCGCAAGGTCGCCCTGATTCCAGGCCAGCGCGCCGGCCGCGTTGAGGGCCCTGGCCCTCACCAAACTGGGCACGGGAGGGACGACCATACCGTCCGTGGAGGCGCGGTCTAGCAATCGCTCCAGCCAGCCGCGCCCCTCGTGCAAGTGGCCGCGCACCGACCAAAAGCGCCCCAGCGCCGCGGCGAGGCGCAATCCCGTTGCCACGTCTCCCCGCCGCCACGTCGACTCGAGCGCCGCGCGGACGTTGTCCTGCTCCATGTCCAGGCGGACCAGCCACTCGACCTGCCCGGCGCCGCGCAACTCCGGCTCGGCCTCCTCGACCAGCGACAGGTAGTAGAGGGCATGCGCCGTGCGAACGGGCTCGTCCCGCCCAGTGACGACCAAGCGCTCCAGTCCGTACTCGCGCACCGTTTCCAGCATATCCACGCGCGCCTCACCGTCCGCGTTGTCCCGCGCGCGCAACAGGCTTTTGCCCAGCAGCGCGATCACGCCCTGCAAGACATCGGCGCCGTCTTCCGCGTTAGCCCCGGCGGAGACCGCCTCGGCCGCTTCAAGGCTACAGCCTCCCTCGAAAACCGATAGCAGGTCGAACAGGGTCTGTTCGGCGACCGACAGCAGCTCGTAGCTCCAGGCGACGGTATCGCGCATGGTCCGCTGGCGCGCCGGCAGGTCGCGCGCCCCACCGACCAACACGCGCAACCGATGCTCCAACCGCGTCAGCAACTGGCGCGGCGGCAACAGCCTGATGAGGGCCGCTGCCAACTCGATGGCCAGCGGCAGACCGTCGAGGCGACGGCAAATCTCGGCGATGAGGGGCGCGTTCTCGACGTTGAGGGCAAAGCGGGAGTTGGCCGCTTGCGCCCGCTGGACGAACAGGTCGACGGCCGCGTAGCGCGCCACCTCGTCGAGCGAGCGGTGGGCATCCGCGGGCAGCGCCAACGGTGGCACCGGCAATTCGCGCTCCCCACGCAGGCGTAGCGCCTCGCGGCTAGTCACCAACACGACGAGGCGCGGGCAAGCCGCCAGGAGCGCGGTGATCGACGGACCGGC
>JAABUX010010988.1_pt1 | contig 10054 bp, 20 predicted proteins | sample 5561851 | NCBI WGS metagenome assembly JAABUX01 (sample SAMN10711883, study PRJNA513361) | rock metagenome | isolation source: Antarctica rocks | place: Antarctica: Victoria Land, Richard Nunatak red sandstone | collected 2016-01-03 | reverse complement strand
ACAAGTCCTGGTGTTCTGCAGCACAATCGAACTTCCCGGTGCAGAGCCCTCAAACAACCTGCACTCTCTATGCTCGTCGCCCTGACGCCTCTATGCTCGTCGCCCTGACGTCAACATGGTGATCCAATGGGATATAGTCGCCGCTCAATCCTCGTACACCCTGCAGCGCAATCAGCCGGCGTGGTGAGCATTTCGCATGACCTGACGCCATAAAGTAGCGAGGCAAGACTGGTGGACATGCAGCCGAATGGAGGCCGTCCTGAAGCACATGGATCCGGGACCCTGGTCGCACCTGCACTCATCTGCGTCCGGGTTGTCCTCGCAGAACGCATCCAGAGGGTCGTCATTGCCAACCTGCATTTTGGCTCATGTAGGTTAGGGTCACGTCATGGGCGCTTGAGGTAAAAAGGCAACCGGAACCTTTATGAGAAGCGCGTTTACATGAGCTCCCGCCTCAAGATTTCGCAGCTACGGTGCTGTCCCCGTCACAAGTATTGATGCGTAAGGTTCGGCGCACGCACCTTGGCCTGCTTCCTGTGCGCGACATCGGCGGACAGCTCCTCGACCTGCGGCCATCGGACGCCGAGGCTGGTCAATACGCATTCTTGCTCAGTTCGAACCATAGGACCAGACAGCACGAGCACAGAGCGAAAGGCGGCATTCGATCACGTGCCATCACATTGAGATGGTCGTGCCGAACTGAATCGTGAACTCTTTGGCATTGACAGGAAGCAGCGCATCGCGACAGACGAGGTAGACAGCAGAGGACGATGTGTTTAGTACAGGCAAGTGTATTAACAAAGGCTGAGATATTACCTCATCCCAGGCCGCGGCGCACTCGCCGGTCGTGCCGGACTCGCACGACTCCTTGGCGTTGTCGATGGCGGTCTCCACTGCGGACTTGTCGGCGGTCTACGGTGGCAGAAGCAACAGTCGGTCGCTGCGGGTTGAAATCAGGTGACAATCCACGGTGCCTGCCTAATCCTGGGCGGGGGGGCTCGAGGCCTAGGTGCGCTACGGAAGCGAAGAAAGCACTCAGAATGAGCTCGACCGCTTGATGGGTTGCTCAGCGGAAGCACCCTCGAACAAGCAATCTTGCGGGGGTGCGGGGCCTCGCATGGCCCATGACCCTCCCAGAGACCAGACCCGCTGCAGCGGTGGCCCGAGCGCAGGATTGGATGAGTCCAGGGTCCGACACAGTTCTGCGGGGAGCGAGCGCACCGTGGGTGGCCCGGCCCTGGCGAAGAGGCTCGGTCGGACCACTGCGCGCGGCGCACGGAACGCCGGTCGGCTGGGGGCTGCTGCAACCACTGGGCGGGCGCTGGCACGGACAGTCATCGTCGAGTGCATGCTGAGCGTGCGAACCGTGGGTCGAGACGCAATCTGTGCCGAAAGCTGTGGAGGAAACGCCCTGGCGTAAGATAGGGTATAGGCTGTCACCCGTTCCTGAGAAATATCTACTCTCGCGCGACCGCGCTGCGCCAGTGCACGATATGCATGTGCGCAGGCTTGTTTCCCTGGAGCACGCATATCGTTCTGCTCAGCCTGCTCTTACATTGTCATCCTGTGCTACCACTGCGCTGATGTTACTCTGTGCGCGCAAGCCAGCCTAGAGAGTTATTGTGGACGCGCGGCAGCGTGCTTCCGTTATCAAGGTCTTATCGAATCCATTGACACTGAATACCGTCAGGACGGAACGCGACGCAGTTCACTGCTGCCTGACTATGGACCAAGTGTGCCAGATGTTGTGCCGCGCTGCACCGGCCGCTTCGCAGAGGAAGCCGCCTGGAGAACACCGTACGGTCGGCGTCGCGCTGTGTCTCGAGACCGCGATGGCTGGATCACACCCGGCCCTCGAGCGCGTCATGTGTCGGGGCATGCGGGTCACGCGCTAGAAGGGACACACAGCGGACGCCAGCCGGATGAGGATCGCCGGGCACATCGCAAATTGTGTGTTGTTCTGTTCCTTGCCGGTAACCTGCGCAGTAGGCGTCGTATCAAACGGTGCAAACGGCCACAAAGTCAACGTACCTGACTACCGGCTGCATGTATATGAGGTGATGTCCCGTATGAGTAGTAAGCGCAGCTATACAACACACGGGTACAGAGATACCACATGGCCAAGGGGTTTGAACGTCATGGCTGAGTGCAGAGAGGCACAGCGCACGGCAATTTCACGTGGCAAAGCAGGGCAGCTCCGTACCACGGACAGGATCTCGTCGGTGAGCACGTCGCGGCCGCCGCTCATGGGGTCCTCGATCAGCGGCTGCGTGTGCGTCTTGCCGACGTACAGCTTGACCTCGCTGTCCACGCCGCCCGCCTGCGCAGGGCATGAGAACTGGGTCCAAATCCTGGACAAATTCTCCAGCACAAGCCATGCTTGCTGCGATCCGGCTGCTGTGCACCCGCCTTGCTTTTTATGCTGGGCAAAATGTGCAGGATTGGACCTGTCTTACATGATAGCTATCATGTGCTGGACTGTTGCTGCTCATGGTGCGGAAACGCATGCAGATCGTGCGCCTCGTTATTCCTCAGGTCGACGACCTTGTGATCACTCTCTCTGGAGATGGGAAGTAGACGGGGAGAGGGGAGGCACAGCCGCGCACCTTGAGGAGCGTGCTGAAGGCGACCGCGTTCTCGCAGGGCACCGAGTTGTCGGCGGTGCCGTGCAGGAGCAGCATGCGCGGGAGCAGCTTCCTGGCCGCAGTACGGGGCAGTGTATCAAGCGATCAACGGGTAACACACGCTGCATGTTTGACAGGTGCTGGCCGATCCCAAGCCAGCGAGGGGCACGCTGAGTTTCCCAATTCCGAAGTATCATGACGGTAGCACTGCCCAAGGAGCACTCTGTGAAGGACGGGGCGTGATGTTATGATGCAACACAGAGAAGACAGTGCTGAACTTCAACATGTCGACAAATTGAGTTGTGCGGAGCTGCTTTATGAGCGCACCAAAGAGCAGCATGGCCATTCTGGAAGGCGTAGAATGGCGACAGCGCCTTGAAGGCCGGCTTCCCGTTGACTGACATGATGCGCCCGAATATGCTCTTGTACAGACCCCTGCGCCGGCATGCTGCCGTAGGTCGGACACTCGTCGCTTCGAATTTGGGGTCGGACATGGTCTGCGCGCCTGTCACTGCGCCCAGAGTGGCCAGCAAACGAGAGTCGTGAGCCTCACGGCAATTTTTGCTGTGTAGTCGCAAGCGACCGGCCGGCGTCTCTGGTGAGACAGGATGCACTGCCGATCGGCCTGCAGGCGATGCAACCGTGCTGCCACGGACACGGCAAATGAGTGTAGTACCCTGCAGTGAAGCCCAAAGCCCTGCGAGTGCACCCAGCCCGTTCGGGTGGGGTGAGCACCCTGACCCCGATCATAAACCCTGACCCTGACCAGCACGCGCCTGCGGTCGAGGTGGTCGGCGAGCGCGAAGACGTCGTACGCGCCGGACACGCCGATGAAGGCCTTGACGGCGGTCGGGTCCCACTCCGGCGTGCTGCCCAGCACGCGGGCGCTGCTGGTCAGCCGCGCCTCCGCCTGCGCGCGGGTCAGGCACCCTCTCATTGCTGCGACGACTTGGATCAGGCGCAGCTTTGCGAGCGATTCACCCCCACCCTGCTTGGACATGAACGACATGTGTTGACATGCAGACCGTGCAGAGCTGTGGCTGACTCACAAGCAGTGCAATCATGCGGCACATAAACAAGCAATTGCTCTCTAGGGCTGACCCACCACTGTGAGCGGGCAGCAAGTCAAGCATGCCGATTGCTCAAAATGTCGCACACAGACATCCTCCATGGGATTCAGGCACGACCAAGACATGAATACCATGTGCAAGAATAGGGCGAGGCGTGCCTGGGCGATGAGCGTGAGCGCGCCCAGCTGGCCCCCGGCGGACTGGCCGACAATGTACAGCCGGTGGGGGTCGCCGCCGCGGCTGCTGATGTGGCGCATCACCCACGAGATGCCCGTGTTGCAGTCCTCCAGCATGTCCTCCAGGTTGCCCTGCGTATGTCGGATAAGGTTGTTGCACAAAATAGTGATGCACAGGGCTCGGGCGATGGGGCAAAGGGTGAGACGAGGCGACGAGTGCATCCAAAGCACCGTCATCCAGTGTTTGACATTAGCATGCTTGTGCAAAGGGTAGCGTCATGGGAATGGTTTCGCAGTTCGAAGTCAATGATGTCGCGATGATCAACATGTAACTTGCAAGTGGCAACAGTCATGCACGCCCGCCTGAGGGAAGTTGCGGTAGTCCAGGCAGCACACGATGACGCCGTAGCGGCTGAGGCGGCGGGCCAGCAGGGAGCCCCAGGCCTTGTAGCCGATGATCCACGCCCCGCCTGCGTCATGGCGGGTAGCACTCATCAACGGGCAGTCATACAAATTGGGGCCGACCAAGTCGATGCGCCACATTTGCCCCAACAGAGGGTGATCAACATAACTTGTGTAGCTGGCTCCGAGCCCGCCGCGCGCACCTGTCAGGTAAATAACCACAGGTACCGGATCCTGCAGGTCCCGCAGGTGGTGCCTCGGCAGGTACAGGTCCAGGGTGTTGCGGGGGCGCGGGCCATACACCACGCTCCGCGTGATCCGCGGGGAGAAGAAGTAAAACACGATCATCTGCGCACAGAAGGGGCGGGTGAAGCGTCGAGCAAACCGGTCAGTCATTTCATGGGCGTGCCCGCACTTTGTAAATTGCCACTCGCACGAGCAAGGGTCGCACACCTGCATGAATCCTGGGAGCAGGAAGGTAGCGAATATGCACAGTCTGATGAAGCGAAAGAACCACTGGATGCCTGCGGGCAGCGCATAAGCTCAATCAGCATGACGAGAATTGATTGGATCAGGATCACAACAGCACAGTCCATAGAGCAAGTGTTGAGTCTGCGCACCGAAGCCGAGGTAGAAGTAAAGGGTCAGGGAGAGTCTGGCCAACAGTACACCCTGCTTCGCCACGTAGCTGATTGTGCTGAGCATCCTGCGTGGAGGCCGGAGAGGATCAGACCCTGCACACAATGGCCGGAGTGGCGACTACTTTTAGGTCAGCTACCAACTGCAAAAGGGGCGGGGGGCCATGCGAGCTCACGTCTGCTGTACGATCTTTGGCACGTCGGCCAGGCTGTCTGTGGAGGTCGTCCGGGCCAGCAGGCGCTGCATGCTGCGGGGAAAGGGACGCTGCCGAGGGGTCTCAGGATCGATCGTTGCCGCCAGGTCGTTCTCCGAGGATATCGAGGGCTCGACTCCATCCTGCTGGCAGTCGACCTGAACCTGCGTATAGCTGTTGTGTCTTGAAAGCGCATTGGTCAGCACGGTCACCGCCCGGCTCATGACATCGAAGTGTGCAGAGTTGAAATTCCGGTCGAGTCAGCAGCACAAGCAGGATTTGAACCCAGAGGGCAATCACACGTGTTGACGACTCTGAAAAGACGTTCTGGAGAAGCGATCTTGTAGCGACGGTGCCGGTGACATTTGCCTTGCAAGCCTTGCCTGTGTCCGGCGCCAGTTTGCACCTTCTCGCAGGGGATGGTGGATGCACGAGATACAGACGGCGCTTGCCCTGATGAAGACGGTGCACTGATGCCAGAGGAGGCCGCGGTGCTGCTGCGCCTCATGCGGGAGATGATGCCGACCGCGACTGGTGAGCTCGGCGGCCACTGAATGCGCTGCGAGCATGATCCACATAGTTGTTGCCTCGCACACCAGCATGTACTGCGCACGCATGCAGAGACCACTGACCGGCTGTGCCGCCGCAGGTACAGACACAGGTACAGATGCCGAGCGCAATGGCAGTGCGGGCTCAGACGATGAGCAGCAGGCCCAGGACACGCCGCAGCAGCGAGCGGCTTCGCGAGTGTGGGACGCGTGCGCCAGTGCCGCGTCGGCGCGCTTGATGGCGCGGCACGGCCTTCTGGACATATGCACAGCGTTGCTGGAGCACAGCCCAACAATTGGTGATGGTGCGTGCTCGCCCGAGCAAGGTGCACTCAAACGCAGCTGGGGCTTTCCGCACATCGATGTGACATTACGCAAGGTGTGTTTCACAGGACAAGTTGCTCGCTATGTGCTGCGCAGCTTCCCGCTGTGAGCCCGACAACCAGACGAGCGCTATGTGGACTGACACGCCTGCGTCGCAGTGCGTTGGTAGTCAAGAACCCCGGACCCGTGATGTATGGTAAATAGAGCTACTGATCTGCCATCAGTATCACAGCCAGCCGGCCCGCGCAGGTCGCATGCTGGAGATCGTCTTTGGCATCCTCCGCAACCTGCTCTGCCACCCGGGCCTCGCCGCCACACTGTCGTCCCACGCTGCGCTGCCCCGGGCCGCCGTACGCGCCCTGTGCGCCTCCGACGACCCGGTGGCGCTCACCGGCGCCTGCAACTTCCTGCAGGACGCCTGCGGGTGTCTGCCACACGGTGCGGAGGTGCGGCGGGCCACACTGCGTGCACGTCTCCAGCAGGGGTGCCATACGGGGCGCCGCGTGCACGTCTCCACCACGGGTGCCATAGTCATAGTCGCTTGATTCATCCGGCGACAGTGCATCATAATGGACAGTCCGTGCAGGAAGCTCACCGGACGGCTTCGACATCCATGCATCGAACCGATGGTGCAACTCTGGTGACTGCTTGCGCTCGATAAGTGTCTGCGATGCAGGATCAGCGGCGGTGGCTCGCCCTGCTCACGGCAGACGATGGCGCCATCGTCTCGCACCTCGTGTTCATCGCGAACAACAGCCTGTCCGACGACCTCATCGCAGCCAGGTGGGCCGAACGCTATGCCGGCGGTCGAGGGCCACTCTTGCTTGGTCTGCAAACAGCGAGCTGACTCGGCTCAGCTGCCTGCTCGACACTGCTGATTGCGGTCATTGCTGCGTGAGTGCACGTTGATGCACAATCGCAGTCTAGAACTGCTGGAAGCGGTGCTGATCAACACCGACGCTGCCGCGGCCCAGCTGTTGGTCCGAGCCGGCGTCATCGGTGAGCGAAGCCAGATGCCTGCGCCGGCATGAGTTGTGCTGGACTTGAGTTTTTCCCCTGCAAACAGCAGACTGTGTATGTGGACCCAGATGGTTTCCTTCACATTCCGTCGCTGGTAATGGGCGCAGCGCCCTCGTTTGATGCCCTGACTCGCGTGCTGGGCCTTATTGTACGCTAGTATGCCGTGCTGGTCAGTGCGCAAATGTCCGTTGTGTGCATCAGCCCAAAAGGTGCCTGACATGCGTCGGCTGTGCTCTTGCGCAGCTGCTGCAAAGGAGGTGGTCGCCGGACACATCCGGACGCTACAGCAGTATCAGCCAAGCACCGGTGGCATTGCTCCTGACGCACCGCTGGGCGAGGACACGGGGGCGCGGCGCGTCAGCATGCATGCGGGATGTACCGCTTTGCGGCTTCTACAGGTGAGGCGTCAACTGCCTGCTTGCCGGCAGCATGTTACCGGACCTGTGAATCGCAATCTGGTCGCAGTGGGTACAGCGCAGGCTTGCACACAGGCTAAGCACATGCGGAAGCTTGCGATGCTGCTACAGGTTCGAAGGGACAATGAACCATGCCACTCGGCGCCATCAGCTTTGTTGGGGTGGCAGTGACCAGCTCTGCGTGCCCGCAGAATGTGGCTGCCACGGTGGACGGCAACCGCCTGATTGACATGGACGGAGGGCTACAGGAGCTGCTTGGCAGGCTCATGATCCTCACCGAAGACGAAGCCGCCATAGGCTCCATCTTCGGCGTCCTCTCTGCTCTCCCTGGCACCGTGGGGACCCTCGTTGAGGTGTGGCTACCCGCGTGCGGGCAGCACACCCCCAACTAGCTAGGCAATGGATCGCCGCAATGTGAGGAGCCGTCCACTTCATGGAGTGGAGCGTGTTCGCAGGCTGCTGGCTTTCACCTCACACCAGGAACCACATACGAGCATTGCAGTGCTGCCCTGACGCAGGATCCGAAGGTCGTGGATGCACTGCTCGGCATGATGGGCAATGCCGCGCTGCTCGATGTCTCTGCACAGCTTGACGCGCTGACGGTAGCACGAACAGCAGTGATGGACCGGCAGCTGGAGGTCATGCAGGGGCCGAGATGCTTTCGGGAGACATACGATGAACTCATGCAGCTCCCAATCGAGGAGGATGTCGAGCTGGACCTGGATCTGAACATGTTCCTGACTGACGTGCAGTCCTTGCTCGAGTTTGCGTATGCACAGACAGAGGATATTGAGGACAGCTGATGGGTCACGTTTGAATGCTCGACTGCTCTATGATGCGGGGGAGACAGTTGCAGAGTGGGCCCTTGCGGAGCACAGGGACACGCTCATAAACGGATCAAGCGAAATCTGCAAGGCATACAAGGAGTTGGTAGGCCTCAGCTTGATCATGCTTGGAGTCGGATATGACTTACAAGTCTTGCTCAGATTTGCGTATCTACAGGAATACGAAACCTCATCAAGTGTCTGAAGAATTTATCTTCTCGGTGATTTGTCCAGACACGAAGTACAGAGCAGGACTCTAGCCTCAAAAATTGTCAGCGCTGCAACTGCATCTCCTCATCATGATATGATCCTCGCACGACATCGACTGCATCTGATGCTGGCACCCGGCCAACCATTTACTTGGCCTTGCCGGTCAGGTTGCCGAAGGCATCCTTGACCTTGTCGAGTGCGTCCTGGCCGTGGTCGGACGCCTGCAGGTCACCGGCACGGCTTTGGTCAGCGCAAATGACGTCGGCAAGTCTCCCATGCATCGACAACTGATTCCAAGGATGAGGACCCTTTGGAGGGGCTGGCACACACGCAGTGCAGGATATGCATGGCTGAACTGCATGAACGGCTTGTTGTCCCTCAACCGCATGCTTAACTCAATCATCATTCACAAACTGAGTTCTCCCAAGGATCGACAAGGCTTGTGTGCCAGACATCAGTGGCAACTTGATGCAGTCAGTTCTTCCTGAACGAATGCTGTTGCCTAACATCTGCATCACAGGGAAAGTCTCGACAACCTTCCGAAAAGCTGGATATGCTGACCGAGTTACCGATAGAGTCTGAATACGAAAACACACCTGGACCTGCTCCTCGCCCTCCTCGCCGCCCTTGGTGGCGGACGAGCCGTACGCGTCTGTGGGGTTCTTCTTGTCGCGGGTGAAGAAGCCGCCGGCGCTGCCGCCCGGGTTCTTCGCCTCATTGGCGTCCTGCTTGGCCACGTACTTGGCCTTGTCCTCCTGCTCGCACTCGAACAGGCGATCCAGTCAGCACATGTGTGGGGCTGGGTGAAGGCGTGGGTGCGGACTAGCCGGTCCGCGGCTGAATCCGAGCGTAAGTCGCTGCGCGGCCTCCTGAAGCGGTTTGGGTCTAACCAGCCTTCGACGACCAGAAGATACGATATCCAAGTCAGCAGCGGCACGCAGGTGAGCGGTCGGACGCCACAGCGGCCATGTTCAGGCGCATGCGACTGCAAACCCGTCGCGGGCACGTTTGGATCATGCCGGCACCGTGCGGAAGCCAAAGCATCGCCCGGTACCGTGCTTGTTTCGCACCTGTCGGCTGCCGCTGGCGCGCACGACGAGCGAAGATCGCTGCGGGCGGGCTGTGACTGGAGCGACGGGCCGGGCGGTCATGGGTGCGGAGATCATGGCGCTCATCATCTTGACTGGGGTTTGCGAAGCCTTGGTCTGTGGTTTTGCGCGAATGAGGAGCGAAAGCTGGCAGATGGGATAAGAGGAAGTCGGCTGGAAGTCGGGTGTCGAGCACTGTAAAGAGTTGTGCCCTCAGGGTCTGCATCCGAGCCTTTTCTCGTGCCAATCAAAAGGTGTCGCGTTTGCACGCCATCAACTAGCTTGGGCAGGCATCGCCTTCGTCCAGCCCCCCCCCCTTGCCCGGCAGAGGGAGAGCATTGGGCATTTGCTGCCCCGCTGAGCGACCTCGCGCGGGCTCATCCAGGCGCCCACGCGCTGCAGTGTCCCTGTCAGCAGCTTCGGGGCCGGCGTACGATGCGCCTCTGAGGGTGGCCACGCGCAGCGCGCAATGCCGCCCTCCCCGGCACCGTCGCTAGGCGGGGGAGGGGGCCATCCCAAT
>JAABUX010010987.1_pt1 | contig 10054 bp, 11 predicted proteins | sample 5561851 | NCBI WGS metagenome assembly JAABUX01 (sample SAMN10711883, study PRJNA513361) | rock metagenome | isolation source: Antarctica rocks | place: Antarctica: Victoria Land, Richard Nunatak red sandstone | collected 2016-01-03 | reverse complement strand
ACGGCAAGAAGTTGCGTTATAAGTGCGATAGTCCAAGGGGCACGCGCAAAACACTTCGTTTGACAACAGTAGCGAATGGATTAGGCAAGTGATCTCTGAGAAATACGAGCGCGAGCAATTAGAGTCTTCCAATGCCCAGCGTTAGCTAGACTAGAGCGCGTTTGTTAGTTACCTGACCCATCAATATCCATAAGCCCCCTAGCATCACTGTTAAGGGGCTTTTAATTTGACAGGACAATCATCCACTAGGTCAAAAATCTTTTTTCCAATACTGCCTAAGCCCTATGCTTGGCTCTCTCACTCCTGTCCATGGCAGTTTTCCGCAACCAAGGCTAATATAAATTTTACCCAGATGGAGGATTGTATATGCTGAGAAATCCTTTGGTTGAACTACCTCGTTCTCAACCAGCGCAAATAATCCCCCGCGTGGGGAGACTAAATTGCTCGACTGGTTAGAAACCAGCGGTCGGATGGTGGCGCGTGCTGGTAGCGAGGAACCTGGATATCTTGTGGATGCGGAAGATCCAGAAATATCCGGGCTGATAGATGGGGATATTGTTGAGGATGATTTCGAGCTTCTAGGTGATGATGACTTGGGTTCAGAGGATTGAACTTCACTCAGTTGCAACAAGCGGGAGGGTTCAAAAGGCAAAAATCTTTTTCCAAGCTGGCAGGTGTTGCCTCTGCAAAAGCGTTATGTTGCCGCCAGAAGTCGGTCATTGTGTGCTCCACTTGACAACCCCAGAGGTTTAGCAGGCGGGCGATTATCGAGGAGCGTGATCGCCCAAGAGTCAGTACTAAAGGCAATTGGGAACAAGGCGACCGAGGATTAGGGGGGTAGTGCGATCACTTGCTCTCATCCCTGATTCACTTAGATTTGACCAATAGACTGGCCTGAATACATCCACCTAACCAGCCCCAATCGGGCGGGGGTGACGGCTCAAAAGGAACGTAGTACGCCCAGTTGTTACCCAACAAATCCTGATAGAGCGTCACGATTTCTGCAATGGCGCTCTCTCCCCAAGGTGCCTTTACCTGAATTCTATCTCCTGGTTTGAAGATCTCATCAGCTGCATTGACGGCAATCTCAAGAGTCTTTAAATCGTTGCTTTGGGAGTGTTCTAATTTCTTGTCTGTCAAACGAAGGATGGTGGAGGTATCCTTTGGGGCAACAGCTTGTTTGATATCTGGAGCTACAGTCTTTGTACTGGCTTGAGCTGGCAACTTCGATCCAAGGGACTCACTCGGTCTAGCCGTAGCGAGATCTCTGAGAGCAAGCTTTTGCCGGGTTGGTTTCCCACTAGGCATAGAGCAGACATGGTCAGATGTACAACAACTATTATTATCTAGGAACCAAAAAGGCATCTGTTTTGATGTATGTTGCTACCAAGCCTCAACAGTTAGGTATGAAAGCGGTTCAGGGCTTATACTTCACGCTTCGCTCGATAAATGCAGTAGATTGAGCATCCAGGCAAGCGTCGAGGAGTGCGATCGCAATTCGGGGCAGTCCCTGCGGCAATCACGCTCATCGAATAACCTCGAAACCAGTCACAATTTTGTCAGAGATTAGAAGCACAACCCCTTGGCATACGACAATATTTGCAAGCGCCTAGCAGCCGAATATCCCGAAGCCTTTGTCCACTGGCTGCTAGCTGTAGATGAGATTGATATCCAAAAGCTACCGACCGAGTTAAGCAAGGAGCCAATCCGCGCTGATGCCCTATACTTTTTGCCTCAGCTGAAACAAATTTTGCACTTGGAGTTTCAAACCGAACCTCAGTCTAGCCCTCCTCTTCCTCTACGGATGCTCGATTATTTCGTCAGGTTGTACCGGCAATACGGTCATGCCGTTGAGCAGGTGGTGATATTCTTAAACCGATAAACTCTGAGGCAGTTTACGTTGAGCAATTTGTTGCGGACAATACCATTCATCGCTACCGGGTTATCCGATTGTGGGAACAATACCCAGCAATCCTTCTGGCTAATCCAGCACTATTACCATTGGCTGTCCTGGCGCGGACTGATTCTCCCGCATCATTGCTGGAGGAAGTTGCTGCCAGGGTAGATATGATTGAAGAAAGACAACAGAAGAGCGACATCTCTGCGTATACTGAAATATTGGCAGGGCTCAAGTTTGACAAAGACTTTATTCGACGGTTTCTGAGGGAGGAACTAATGCGGGAATCAGTCATTTATCAAGAAATTGAGCAAGAAGTCAGGCAAAAAGCGCTGCTGGAGGAAGCTTCATCTCTAGTTCTGCGGCTCTTAGCACGTCAGGTTGGTCAGATTTCCCCAGAAGTGCGATCGCTCATCCAGCAACTTCCCCTAACGCAACTTGAACAATTGGGTGAGGCTTTGCTCAATTTTGGCTCTGTGCAAGATTTGACGGATTGGTTGCAGGCTCGGTAGGTGGAACTGCACTATCAGCAGTGCTGCTAGGGTTTGTCTCGAAGGGCAGTGCGATCACTCGACAATTGCAGCTGATAAACTATCCAAGCGATCACCCATTGACAATCCTAACAAGGGAGTACCCCCCAGTAGTAACGTGTTGCCACTTGAATGGAAGCTTGGTGAGCCCTTACCAAACAATCAGCAAGCGCAGATAGATCCTGCAAAGCTTGAAGAATACTCTATGAATCCTTTCAATCCCAAAAACCAGGGGAAGTGGAAGGCATTCGAGCAGATTGGCTACACTGTACAAAGCGAAGCTGGTCGCCAGAGTGGAGCTGTTGACGTGATTAACCAAATTCGTCAGGGTCTTCCTAGTCACCCGATGACAGGAGGTAGAACAACTCCCTTCGGCACTCGGATTACTGTCAATATAGATATTCAAGGCCCTAACGGAAATACGGGAACGTTATTGACCGTCTGGCAATTCGATCCGGGTAGTAATGCTCCAAGACTTATCACGAACTGGCTCAAAGTCCATTAGTTAGGGGGTAGATGCAGTGAAAGCAACAGTATACGATTCGATCAAGACATTAGTGGATATTCAAAGTGAATTCTTTGACTGGGTAATCCCGTATGGAACTATCGGAACCATTGTGGAATGCTATCAACAACCGAAAGAAGGGTACGCTGTGGATGTTGCAATCCCCGATGAAAGCCATGTCGGGGAGTTTGTGTACGACAATATTATTCTTTTCCCTGACCAATTCGAGGTTGTGAGCGTTGGTCAAGGGGAACAGAAGAAAACAGCGACAACCGTGCCGTGAGCCGTAATCCCAATCTTTGGCAACTTAGAGAAGTATGACTGTACCCTTAGCGGTGCTATAGTCTAGCTCTCGAAGAGGATGGCGCTCGCTTGTGAGCAGGGCAAGTAAGAATGAGTGTGATTTGAATCATAATTTGACCAAACGGACGCAATATACTTCAAAACCATTTAGGACGAGATAGGATACCGTTGGCGAAATATTTTTTAACAAAAGAACCAGCTCCCAGAGGCATCGGTTTGGTCATAAATAAGTTATTTGGTCTATGAACAAGTTCGCGCTATGTTACCTCAATCCACTCCCCTCACTCCAATTCCAGAACTCACCATCCGGGTTGCCCAAGCTGCCTTCCCCAAAGGCAACACATTTATATTTATGCGCGACACCTTGGGCACAATCTTCACAGACCTGGACTTTGCTGAACTATTCTCTGAGCGAGGCCAACCGGCCCTATCTCCTTGGCGACTGGCTCTGGTCACTATCATGCAATTCGTGGCAGGAATGGTCAGGCCGACAAGCCGCCGAGGCTGTGCGGAGTCGCTTCGATGGAAGTACGCACTATCTTTAGAATTAACTGACCCAGGCTTTGACTTTTGGTGTTATGCGAGTAAAGATGGCGAAGCTTTAAGCTCAGATCCAGAACCAGGTCTTAGCAAGTTTTCCTTAACACTTAAATGTTAAGGAATATCTCTCCAAAGGTATCGGATCTCGGCTTAATCCCAGGGATAATTCACTCAATAACTCACTCCTTTTCAACTGGGACCAACATGTAGGTTGTCGGCGTTTCAAGCTGCGTTACTTTCCCGACTGAACCAGCCTTAACCTGCTGCTTGTCTGTATTCATCTGCTCTTCATCTACCCCGTCTACTTTACCTTTTACAGTTTTGGTAACACCCGCAGCTGCGCCTTTAAGTGCGTCTACTGTACCTTCTACAGTGTCGCTAACATCTTCAGCTGTACCGTTAACTGCGTCCACTGTAACTGTTATAGTTTGGGTAACACCCTCAGCTGCACCCTTGACTGCATCCCCTACATCTTTTACAGCTTGGTTAACGCCCTCAGCTACATTCTTGACTGCATCCCCTACATCTTTTACAGTTTGGTTAACACCCTCAGCTACACTCTTTGCTGAGTTTCCTACATTTGTTACAGTGTTGTTAACGTTCTGGACTGTTCTCTTATTAGCCAAAGCGCCAACTACTGCCCCCAATAAAGCACCAACGATTGTTCCAATCGCTACTTTAGCTAACCCATCACGTCTGCCCGTGTCTGCTGACTGATCCTTGGGTTGAGTAGTAATGGAGTTAACTTGCTTGTCATGCTTCTCTAAAAACTGCTGATTTTCACTCATGATCATCGTCTCCTTTGTACCAAAATTAATTAATGCCCATTTGGTTGTATGACAAAAAAGCGAAATTTAGCTCTTGTTTTCCTGCATTATCTAAATCTTGATTTTATCGATGACGTTAGGGTCTCGGGAATCAAGGTACAATTCTTCCCAACGGATTTTATCTTCGACTTCAACAGTATTGTGAGCTACTTCTTTACGAATGCTGACTTCTTCACGCACGAAGGCAAGCTTTTGAACGTCAGGTGTCTCTTCATAAACTTCCACCCGAGCAATTTCCTCTTCATGGAAGTTCGCTTCACCATGGACTACTGGTATTCCAGCGTCTACAGGGGTAATTTGCTCAATCACAAGTCGCTCCTTTTTCAGCGGAACTGAAATGTAGGCGGTCTGCATTTCGATGTGTTTTCTAATGCTGACCTCAGCAGTCTTAACCTGCTTCTTGTCTGCAATCAGCCGCTCTTCATATAGCTTGAAGTTTTGAGGCTCAGATGACTCGACGCCCTGATTACTAGCTGGCTTGGCATCCGTAGCTCCATCCTTTGCTTGATCCATTGCACCTGTAACAGTGTCGCTAACACCCTTAGCTACACCCTCAGATGTACCTTTGACTGCGTCCACTACGCCTTTGACGGTGTGATTAACACTCTGGGCTGCACCCTTAACTGCGTTACCAACACTTTTGACAGTGCGGTTAATGCTATGAGCTGTTCTCTCATTAGCCAAAGCGCCAGCTACTATGCCCACAAAAGCACCAACGACTGCTCCAATCGCTGCTTTAGATAACCCATTACTCATGTCTGTGCCTACTGGCTGAGTATCGGCTTTACCAGTAATCGGTTCAACCTTTTCGTCATGCTTATCCAAAGACTGGGGAGTATCACGCACCATAGTCGTTTCCTTACCGACAATCGCTACTTTAAGCTAACCCATCATCGATGCCTGTGCTTACTGACTGAGCATCGGCTTGAGCGGTAATTGGGTCAATTTTTTTGTCATGCTTATCCAAAAGCTGCAAGGTCTGACTCATAATCATCGTCTCCTTTGTACCAAATGTGCCAAAACTGATTTGTAGTCCTAAAGGTGTAAGGATAGCGTCTAGGTACCTCAAGGAAAGGAACTACGGTTTATCCAAAACTATCCAGGAATACCTTTTCGCATTCATCGCAGGCATAAGACCAATTAAGGTCTTACTGCTTACTGCTCGAGCAACTTACCCTCGAAGAAAGTCCGCTTCACCAGAATTTACTAGCGTTTCAGCGGGTCTACAGGCATAGCTACAACAATAAGTCCCTCTTCCTCTACGAGGACTGGAACGTTGGCTGCTGGGGTTTCAACCTGCGAGCCAGTGCTTACTAAACCAGTCGTGACCTGCTGATTGTCTGCAACCAACCGCTCTTGATCTAGCTTCAAGCTCTGATGATCAAATGGCTTGACATCCGATTCTGCACCATTGACTGCGGCAAATGCACCTGTTACAGATTGCTTAGTATCCTCAACGGCACCCTTGACTGCCTCCACTGCACCGGTTACAGATTGCCTGACACCCTCAGATGTATCCTTGACTGCCTCCACTGCACCTCCGACTACAGCGTGATTAACACCCTCAGCTACACTCTTTACCGCGACTCCTACACCTTTCGTAGCGTGGTTAACACCCTCAGATATACTCTTAACTGCGGCTCCTACACCTTTTACAGCGTGGTTAACACCCTCAGATGTTCTCTTATTAGCCAAAGCGCCAACTAATGTGCCCAATGTAGCGCCAATGAGTCCTCCCATCAATGCTCTACTTAACCCAGTACTCATACCTCTGTCTGTTTGATGAGTAGCGGGTTGAGCGTTAGCACCCTCAGCCGTACCCTTGACTGCGACTCCTGCACTTTTGACAGTGTCGTTAACACTTGACTCTGCGCCCTTGACTGGCATATCGTTAGGACCGTTTTCCTCTCTAGCTAAGCCAGCACCTATACTTGTGCCTGCTGAACGAGTATAGGGTGGAACCGTCGTCATAGGTTCAGTATTTTTGTCTTGCTTATCCAAAGGTTGCTTGTTCTCAGTCATAATAATTGTCTCCTTTGTCCTAAAAAGCCCAGCATGTTTGATCACAATGTAGCAGTTTCTAAACCTATATTGCTGGGGCAATGCTTAGCGTATTTTCACTACTATAGGACATGTAATAATAAGTCACAAGCCTTCGTAGGCAAAGGTTTTACTAAAATAATTTGTTAAGGCATAGCATTTTTGTGACTAGGTTCTAGCATTTTTGTGACCAGGTTCTAGTGTTAATTGAAAACTAGATAAACTACCACTCGACAAGGTTATTAGGCAACTTTGTTTTGTTTTTTAGACCATACATTACTGAAAGAGGGAGTAGTCAGATCTGACTTGTGACGTCAAGTCCTGAAAGGCTTATGAGAGTATGTTTCTCAAAAAACGCGAAGTAAATCAATTAGCATTGTTACAGCGGATTTCAGCTTGATGAAGTACAGTGGCAACCTGTGAACTCCGATACCCTGGCACAACCCGTGTACTCTGCTTACTTGAAATCTGCTGTAGTAGGTTATAGCAACCTTAACTGAGTTTTAAAATCTTGTATGGAGGCGTAGATAAGCGTGAAGGCTACCAACGTAAGTCGGGGCATTATATACTGCAAGGACTTTTAGTTTCTGGTTGATTTTGCTATGTCTGGTCAGCATTTCAGCTCTTTTGCCGGATAATAGTCTGCCCTTATGTCCTGCTTGGCGCTGGTAGCCGTTATTAACACTGCAACGTTGACATGAGTTTCTCGAGGTTGCCCTGAGCTTCTCGGTAGGTATGCAATGCATCTTGCTCACATTACAATTTCGCTAAATCGGGATGGGTATCGGTGCCAAACACGGTGCTGGTTGTCGGAGTACTTAACCAATTACACTCTGGATTCTTGCCGCATTGCTTTTGCCTGTGCAACTTATGGTCGCTGAAGACGGCATGGAAGTTGGATTGCATGAAGCCATACTTAGGGCATTCTCGGAAACCTGAGTCGATTAAGACCGATTGCTCAGCTAAGAAGGCGCTTTGTACCTTAGAAAGCAGGGAAATTTGTTCTTCATGGCGCGGTTGTAAAGTGACAACCGTTGATAGCTTTCTGGCAGATGATAAAGTTATGGATTCATTACCTATAAACGCTGATATTTCTAAGATGTTGGCCTAAAATCCTTGTTTCACGAGCATTTCAACATTTATGTCAGTCCACAAATTTATTGTTGAGTCCGCAGCAATGTTATTGAGTCCACAACTTTATTGTCTTTATACAGCAGTCCCAAATCTAGGATTAATTTTGGCTTCTTGATGTCATATGTTTTGAGCGTGACTCGCTTAACAACTTCTTGCTTTGAGACAAAACCTTCTCAACAACGACCCGAAACTCGTAATCAATAATTGATGTTTCCAACTAGCACCCTACAAAAGAAATGGTAGTACTAAAAACCTGTTTAATAGTAAATATTTGCGCTTCTTTATTAACTGGTTCACCCACTGCTGTTGCTATGTTTCATCTAATTGAGAACCGCTGTAAATGACCTCTTATTAGTTTGGCTGCCGTTTGCTTTACTCTAAAGTTCTCAAGATACAGCAGATTTCAAGTAAGCGGAGTACACCGTGGAGCCAGAGAATCAGAGCTCACAGGTTGCCACTGTACTTTATCAAGCTGAAATCCGCTGTAATAAAGATATTCCAATAGACTAGTAGCCAAGGAGGATTATGAGTTTACAATTATCAAACCGTATTCATTGGATTGATTATGCGAAAGGTATCGGTATTCTATTAGTCGTAGTGGGGCATGTATGCCGGGGTTTGACAGCTAGCTTTATCCTTAACCCAGCGCAAGCTCAGTTTATCGATCAATGGATTTATGCTTTTCATATATCACTCTTCTTCTTCCTTTCAGGATTGCTTACTTGGCGTTTCGCATCAAAATCTCTAAAAGATCTTTTTCTAAATAAGTTACAAACTATTGTCTATCCCTATTTCTTATGGTCAATAGTTCAGGAAGTACTGATTTCAAGTGCATCTCGCTATACCAACAGTTCAGCCGACTTGACTAATCTTTGGCGAATAATTTACGAGCCTGTCTTAATATTTTGGTTTCTTTATACTATTTTTGTTATTACAATGATTTATGAATTTGCCCATAAGCTAAAACTTTCTCCTATTCAATTTTTATGTTTTTCTCTTTTCCTATATTGCTTGCACCTACTAGGAAGTATTTCTCTTCCTTGGACAGTTCCAGACCGCGTTTTTTTCTATACAATTTATTTTGCAATTGGTGTAATTATTGGTAATAGCAATCTATTGTATAAACTGAATCAAGCCAGTACTACTGTTGGGCTTTGCGTAACTACAGCTGGATTTCTGCTAATAACAGTAGCTGTTTGGCTTAAATTGACTGAGAATCAACTGCTTGTTCCGCTGATCGCAATAATTGGTATAAGTGCAGTGATTGCTCTATCAACCTTGCTAGAGCGATTCAAATTCGCTAATTTTGTAATGCTGTGGGGGTCCTTGTCGCTGCAAATCTACGTAGTTCATACAATTGTCACCTCAGGAACGCGAATAACAATTCAAAAAATTTTTGGCATTACAGACCCATTCCCACATATTTTATTAGGTACTATCCTAGGTATTTATGTACCGATAGCAATTTGTAAATTCCAATACTTATTTACCCTTCGTCCTAGGAAGATTTGATTTCTTGGCTTTTCTCGAGCTGTAAAGTTTGCCATGATGCTTACATAGCAGAGGTCTTCATCCCAAAAACAGCTACCAAGGTAAAGCAGGACAGTTACTTGAGATAGGGACAGGCAAAGACTCCTCGTGGAAGTTTAAGGTAAGCTTCTAGAATCCCCAAGAGAGAAATAAGGAATGAACCAACGCCTTCACTATCAGCAGGTTTTTGATGTGATTAGGGAAGAAAGCTAACGCTCCATCAGGCGAATAACGGTAGCCACAGGCATCCCCCAAAAGTAGCATCCATCGTCACAAACATACAAAGTGTTTTAGTTTAAGTTGGTAGCTGAAACCTATAATTTATATACTTACTATAAAAAGGAAAACTAATTGTTAGAGGAGTGTGCCGAACTTAATTAGGGGGCTGAGGGGGAAGGCATCCCCCAACATCCGCTTTATCATTGAGTCATCAGATGAAGGTAGCGCTCGGCAGCAGTCTGCTAGATCACCCCTGGCCCCCGATGACGCCTGTCGTGGTCCATATCAAGCTTGCCGTCTTCGTCTTCTTGCAGCTGTTCTAGTTCGTGGGCACGTTCAGCAGCAAGTTCTGACTCTTGTTGCCTCAAGTCTCCTGGCTCGTTAATGTACATTTCAGGTTCAATTGCATAATTATTTGCCAGCCCCTCTTGGTCTACTGTGGCTCCCCCCGTAATATCAATGCTCTCAGGATCTGCTAGTTCGTCAGCTGTGTGCCTAAACGCATCACCTTCCCTCTCCCTGCGCGCTG
>JAABUX010010986.1_pt1 | contig 10054 bp, 8 predicted proteins | sample 5561851 | NCBI WGS metagenome assembly JAABUX01 (sample SAMN10711883, study PRJNA513361) | rock metagenome | isolation source: Antarctica rocks | place: Antarctica: Victoria Land, Richard Nunatak red sandstone | collected 2016-01-03 | reverse complement strand
CCGGCCTGGGCGGGCGAGCCGTCGGGCTGCGCGTGTGAGCGGGTCAGGTACAGCACCAGCAGCGGCAAGGCCAGCTGCGAGATGCCGCTGCCGAGCTGCGAGACCATCTGGCCGCTCCACAGCAGCATGTAGTCGCGGTTGCGTAACAGAGGTGTCAGCGCCGTCTCGGCCTTTCCAGAAGCAGTATCTTCCGGCATGACGCGCTTATCTCCTCGCTCTACTAGTCCAGCTTAGCGTAGATAAGTTTGCATTCGGCAGCGGCCTGCGACTGAAGTCGCATGGCAAACCACTGACACTGAAGTGTCTTGACAACTCACATGCATCGCTAAGATGTTTCGGCCAACATGTACTAGCCGTTCGGCTATTATACAACTCTCCTAGCTCAAGCCTGGCTTTGGACGTACGTAGCGGCGCGCGCGGTGAGCCAGGCGTCGAGCGCGCCCGGTGTGTCCGCCAAACGACGCTGCTCTTCACTCGGCAAGTTAACGAAATCTTCCATGTCTTCGGGGCCGATGCGGTAGCCGCGCCGTGCAGGCGCAACGGGGATACGCTCATTGCCAGAGTCAGGGTGCGGGATACGCTCGGTGGCCATGTCAGTCATCCTCGCGCGTCGCGGTTCATGGCGCGACGATAGTACGTCGTCCGGGTGCGGATGCGGATCGCAGGTAAACTGTAGCACACCGTGGCGTCATCCACACGGGCGCGTCCCGAGACTATGATGGTGCTGCCGCAGGCCTGCGCCTGACGTCGCATGGTAAACAGACGGCAACCGAAGCTGCTCGGGGCGCAATGCCAAAGACACTTCAGTGTCCGTGGTGTGCCATGCGATTTCAATCGCAGGCCGCGTCTGCCGTGCGGTTTGACTCCTTCGGTCAATATAGTTCCAGTTCGCCCCGTTCACGGGCCAGACGCTCCAGTTGGCTGAAGCTCAGGATACCGACGAGGGGCAGCGCGAGCGCGAAGCCGGCCAGGGGCACGAGGTCGGGAGCGAGGTTTTGGATGCCCGCATGGGAGAGCGCGGCGTTGGCCAGCGCCTGCATGCCGTAGCCGAGCGGTAGCGCCCGCGCCGCCAGCCGCAGCGGCTCGGGCAGCAGCGCGACCGGGTAGTAGACGCCGCCCAGCAGCATGACGAACGGGAAGATCAGGTTGGACAGCTGGTTAGACCGCTTGATCAGCAGCCCGATGGCCGAGAAGACCATGCCCAGACCCCACAGCGCGGCCAGGAACAGCAGCGCGGAGAGGACCAGCGCGGGCCAATCCGGCGCGAAGCTCACCCCCAGGGCCAGATGCCCGAAGAGCAGCGTCACCGCCGCGATCAGCGCCGTCTCGGCCATGCCTGCCAGCATGAAGCCGCTCAGCCAGCTATAGCGCGCGCACGGCGCCAAAAAGAGACCCGGCAGCGTGCCGTTGATGCGCTGGCGGTCCAGGATCTCGCCAGCGTAGAAGACCGTGTTGAAGACGAAGGCGTTGGCGGCCAGCGCCACCACCACGTAACGCAGCAGGGCCGGCCGCGTCCCGCCGTAGATGAGGGCGGCGATGCCCAGCTCGAAGATCGGCCGCAGCAGCCAGATGGTCAGGTAGCCGGTCAGCCCGCTGGCGCGCAGGCGCTCAGCGGACATGGCTCGCCACGACGCGGCCACGGCGCACGCCGCGGACCACAGAGGCGATGAGGATCCGGAGGTTGCGCTAATAGAGATCGAGGGTACCGGCACGTTTGGCTGCATATTCCACTCTCCGTAGACTGATCAGTCCCACGCAGCCGTACAGCGCCGCGAGGCCAAGGGTAGCGCCGAGGTCGCCGATAACGCCGTGCAGCGGCGCCCCGTCCAAGAGGCTTGCGCGCAAGGCGTCGACGGCGTGGCCGGCCGGGATGGTGTCCGAGACGGGCCGCAGCCAGCCGGGCAGCCGGCCGCGCGGGACCAGGAAGCCCGCCAGCAGGTAGATCGGCAACTGCAGGAAGTTGGCAAGCAGGTTGCCGCGCCGTGAGAGCACGAACAGGCCCGCGCAGGCGAAGCCCGTGGCCAGCGAGGCCAGCAGCAGCGCGACGACGGCGGCGGCCGCCGCCAGCGGATCGGCGACCTGCAGCCGCGCTCCCGTGGCCAGGGCCAGCGCGATGACCACGGCGAACGATGGCGCCAGCCACAGGAACGAGCCCAGCCCGTAGCCGGCGATCACGGCCACACGGCTGGCCGGCGACAGGAAGAGGGCGCTGATAGTACCCTCCGCGCGCTCATATTCGATGGCGTAGCCGCTGGACCAGATCGTCGAGGTCCAGGTAATCATGCCCAGCATGCCCACCAGGAGGAAGCCCGAGACCGCCGCCCCGTCGACGTGGCCTCGCCCCGAGACGGCATAGGTGATGCGCCAGGTGGCGAAGGTAAACAAGGGGTAAAGGGGCACGCGCAGGATGTCGATCAGGTAGGCGTGGGATCGCTTGAGATAGGCGCGCATGGTCGCGATCAGGACAGCCCAAAGCCGTCCTGACGGGCCGTAGAACGTCACCTCCGGTAGTGGTGTTGGCGTCAGTACTGACGAGGAGGTCGTCATTCGAATCCCCTCCCCGCGATGGCCAGGAAGGCGTCTTCCAGTGTGGGCTCGAGCACGCGCACGCCGCGCACCGCGATGTTCCGGGCGCGCAACGCGGCCAGCGCGCCGTCAAGCGCGGCGGCCGTCTCGTCGCAGTGCAGCGTCCACTCGATCCCGCCGTCCGGTCCGGCGTCCGCGCCGACCTCGCGCACCCCGGTCACGCCCGCGAGGAGGCGGCGCAGGTCGTCCGCGTCGCGGTCCGTCCCCGCGTGTAGCAGGGTCTGAGCCGTGGCAACCACGACGCGCCGCGTGACCCCGACGCGCTCCTTGAGCTGCGCGGGCGTGCCCTGCGCGACGATGCGTCCATCGTCCACGATGGCGATGTCGTCGCACAGCAGGTCGGCCTCGGCCATGTCGTGCGTGGTCAGCAGGACCGTGTGCGCCGGGACCAGCGCGGCGACGGCACGGCGCAGGTCGACCGCCGCGGCGGGGTCGAGTCCGATGCTGGGCTCGTCGAGCACCAGGATGGGCGGGTCGTGCAGCAGCGCCTTGGCCAGGTGCAGGCGCTGTTTCATGCCGCGCGAGTAGCCTTCCACGCGCTCGGCGCGCCGGTCGTCGAGGCCGACCAACGCGAGCATCTCCGCGGCGCGACGCCGGATCGATGGCGCGGTCATCCCGTACAGGTTGCCGAACAGGACGAGGTTGTCCCACGCGCTGAGCTTGGCGTAGAGGCCGCGATCGCCCCCCAGGACGACGCCCAGCCGGCGGCGCACCTGCCGCTCGTCGCGCACCACGTCGCACCCGTCGACGATGGCCGTGCCACCACTGGGGACGAGCAGGGTGGAGAGCATCTTGATGGTGGTCGTCTTGCCCGCGCCGTTGGGGCCGAGCAGCCCGAAGATCGTGCCGCGCGGGACGGCGAAGCTGACGTCGTCGACGGCGACGGTCTCCGTTGCCGCGCGGTACGGCAGCCGCCGCCGTCCCTTGTGGTAGACGCGGCGCAGGTGGGAGGCGACGATGGCGTGCTCCCGCGCGCGGAGGTCGCGGTCATACGTCGCCGCCGCGCGCGCCGCGGTCTGCGTGGGGAACAACTCGTCCGCCGTTGCGGGCAACGAGTCCCTGATGCTGGTCATGGTTATGATGTGTCCTCGGGCAACCCTCACCTCTGCCCCTCTCCCTGTGCACGGGAGAGGGGGGAGACGGCTGCAACTTTACGTATTGAAAGGTCAATGCGGCTGGGACCGCAGGCACGCGCTACGCTGCCCCGCCTGTTTCGGCCGTCGCACTGGGAGCGCGGGCGGCCCGCCCGCTTCGGTCGCGTCCACGATGTCCCAGACACCAGCGTCTCGGCTGCGGCTCCAGGCGGGCAGGCGGGCGGGCCGTCCGCGCTCCCAGTATTAGTGTCGCAGCTCTTACGATGTAGGTCCGTGTATCTGGATGACCTCGTAGGTCTCGCGGTCGGCGATGACGGCGAGCGAGGCCGCGCCGGTCACGTCCTCGAAGCGGGTGATCAGGACGGGACGGCCGTTGGCCCCGGCCTCGATCTCGCGCTCGGGCAGGGTGCGGATGCGCGGGTGGTCGCGCCAGAATTGTCGCGCTTCAGGCGTGCAGAGGGCCAATCCGCGCAGCAGGCTCCAGCAGAGGATGCCGCAGCCGTGGCAGCGTACATAGGCGCCGCGCGTGCCCTGGACGGACGGCGGGACATCGTCCGACGCGGGCAGGTGTGACAGGAGTGGACTGACGTGGTCGCAGTAGGGACAGGTGATGGCGCCCCTGGCCAATCCGGGCCGGTAGAAGCGGTGCGCCCAGGACTCGATGCGAGAGAGCGCGGGCTTGAATCCCTTGACGGAGCCAAGGATGTCCGCGCCGCGGGCATGTGAGATGTGTAGTCCTGGCTCGACGCAGCAGCCAGGGCAGCGCAGCGTCACCTCGGGCTCCGCGCCCGCGGTGTCGAAGAGGCCGACGAGGCGCTGCACACCGCACCGAGGGCACCAGATGCGCGTCTCCTGCCATCGCGTGGAGCCGGGGATGACAAGGCCGTACGCCTCCGCCTCGTCCCCAAGGTCGCCCAGGTCGCCAGCCAGCACGCGGCGCAGCGTCAGCCGGCCGCGCTGCAGGCGCATTGCCACCGCGCCCTCGCTGACGCCCAGCCGCGCCGCGACCTCGGCTTGCGGAGTCTCCTCGATATAGCTTTCGATCAGCACCTGTCGCGTCAGCGGCGGCAGCAGCGCCAGCGCCCGATCCAGCAGGCGCGCCAACCCCTCGCGGTCCAACTCCAGTTCGATGTCGGCCGTGCTGTCGGCCATGTTCTCCATGCCCGGCACGCTCAATCCGGCGTCATCCTCGCGGTGGGCATCGACATTCTGGAGGTGCGCCAGGTCGCGGCCGTGGCCGCGCAGCCAGCGCAGGCACACGTTGCGGGCGATGGCGGAGAGCCACTTGTCCCGGCCCGCCTCGTCGTAGACCCTGTGCAGGCGCCGCCAGGCCTCGATCAGGGTGTCCTGGGCCAGGTCTTCGGCGGCGTCCGCGCTGCCGGTGATGCGGGCGCAGAGCCGCACCAGGCGTGGCCGCTCGCCGGCCAGCACGGCTTCCCACGCGTGGAGCCGGTCAGCGGCCGGGCCGTTCTCGTGTTGTCGAACCTCGCTCCCGGCCTCCCCGACGCGCGCTTCCTGATACGTCACCGTCGCCTCCTTTGCTCTCGCGCTTCTCACGCTCCGCACCCGTGTCGCTTGCGGCCCTATTGTGTCCCCGACCTACCTACGTATCGCTCGGGATGGGTCAAAACTAACGCGGATTTTCTGCATCCGCGACCGACCGGTACAGGCGGGCAAACCAATAGCGGCCTCACAAGCCGACGATGACACTAGGCCAGAGCGGGCACGGCCACTGCTGCCGCCTCGGCCTCGCCGTGGGACGGCGGGAGCGGCGCGACATCCTTGAGGAAGAAGGCCGAGATGAGCGTGATGACGCAGAAGACGAGCACGGCCAGCAACCCGTTCTGAATGGCCACGTTCAAGGACAAGGTGAGGTCATGGAAGATGACGCCGAGCAGGGTCCGCGTCTGCTGCTCGGCGTGCGCGATGGCTATTGCTTGCCCAGGACCCAGCGGCGTATGGGCCGCCACGGCCTGCCGCGTGAACCGCAGCGCCTGCCGCGTCACCCCATCGCGCGTGCTGCTGCTCACCAACACCTGGGGGTTGGTGACCGCTTTTACCCCCGCCGGTGTCAGCAGCCTGACGGCGTCCGCAGGCAGCCGCCGCGCGCTATCGTCGGCGATGGTGTGGTTGACCACGGTCCCCACGATGGCCACGCCAAGGACCGCGCCGAGCTGGCCGAGATAGCGGATGGCGCTGGTCCCGGCGCCGAGCCGGTTGGGGGGCAGTGAGTTCTGGGCCACCAGCGTGAGCACCGAGAAGAACGGCCCCATGCCAAGACCGGCAATGACCATGGCCACCGACGCAAAGAGCAGGCTCGTGGTGGGCGTCATGCGCGTCAAAAGGAACGTACCGATCGTGAGCAGCACGGCGCCCACGATGATGATGGCGCGATACCCATTAAGCCGATTGATCAACAGGGCGCCGGCCGTCGCCCCCACGACGGAGCTGAGCGTGAGCGGCGTGATCAGCTCCCCCGCGTTGGTGGCCGACTCGCCAAGCACGCCCTGGAGGTAGAGGGGCAAATAGATGACCAGCCCGATCAGGGCCATCAAGGTCACCAGCGAGAGAGCGGCGGCGGGAGCAAAGATGCGATTCTTGAAGAGGTCGAGTGGCAGGATGGGCTCAGCGACGACGCGCTCCGCCAGGACGAACGCCGCCAGCAGCACGACCGCCGCCGCCAGCGCGCCCACGACCTGGACGGAGCCCCAGGCATAGGTCGCATTGCTGCCCCAGGTCAGCCCCAGGACGAGGCAGGTCGTGGCGCCCGCGGCTAGCAAGGCGCCGCCGACGTCGATGTGCCGCACCGCGGCCCAGCCCGTACGCGTCGTGGCGCGCGCGGACAGGTTGCTGGGCAGCCAGAGCAGGAGGCCACCCAGGGCAACGACGCCGATCGGGACGTTGACGTAGAAGACCCAACGCCAGCGCGCGTCGTTCGTGACTAACCCGCCCAGCAGGGGACCGTGGTCGGTCAGCCAGCCGCCAAGCGTGGGGCCGACGAGGTTCGACACGCCGTAGACGGCGCCGAACAAGCCGCCCCACTTGGCGCGCTCGCGCGGGGGAAAGATGTCGGCGACGACGGTGAAGCTCAGCCCGATGCCGATGCCCGCGCCCAGTCCCTGCAGGGCGCGGAAGGCGATCAGTTGATTCATCGTTTGCGCGGCGCCGCAGGCGACCGAGCCGACGAGGAAGAGCAGGACGCCGACCACGACAAACCACTTGCGGCCGAACTGGTCCGAGAGTGAGCCGGCGACGGGGACTACGGTTGTCGAGGCCAGGGTATAGGCGATGACTGCCCAGGTGTAGCGGTCGAACCCATGGAGGCTGGCGATGATGCGCGGCAGGGCGGTGCCGACAACGGTCTGGTCCAGCGCTTCGAGCAGCAGGGTCAAGAGAAGGGCGCCAAGGACGCCGGCCAGGGCGACGCCGTTGAGGCGTCGCTCGGTGAACGCCTGGTTGTGCGCGGCCGTTGCGCCGGTGGTTGCAGTGGCGGCCGTCGCGCCGGCGGTTGCGGTGGCCGTCGTGGCCGTCGTAGCCGTCGTGGCCGTCGTAGCCGTCGTAGCCGTCGTAGCCGTCGTAGCCGTGGAGGTCAAACCTGTTTCTATCATGATGGGACCATTCCTTTCGGGTTCATAGGACTTCCTTGACCACGTCCCTGGTGATGCGAGGGATGCGATTGGCCCGTCAATGCAGCAGAGACTCGGCCTCGTCTACACTGATCTTACCTTGCGCCAGGGCCTCGAGCACGCCCAGATCGGCGGCGGCCGTCGATGTGGCCGCTTGCTGCTCACCGACCGTCGTGCTCTCCGCCTCCTGTCCTGTTGGGTTGACCAAGGAAGCGAAGGAGCGGCGCGTGGTCATGGCGCCGCCGGGACGTATTCGCAGGTCGCCGCCAACGCTGAGCGACAGATACGACGTGCCGTCGCCCCATGTAGCCCTGACCTCGTCGTGCCCATCATGTTCGCTGCCGTGAGCATGAGGCAAGCCCGAAACGTCGCCATGCACGGCGGCTTGCAAGGTCAGGTTGGCCTCGTCGGGGAGCCTGATCGTGGCGTCGCCGTCCACGACGAGACGGTACTCGTGGGCGGGCTGGAAGGCGACGGTGAGGGTGAGGTCGCCCTCCACATGCACCGGCCCGAAGCCGTGCACGGCGCCGTCGAGGATGAGGTCGCCCGTCACGTGCCCCAGGGTGAAACGGCCCGTTACCCCTTCCAGACGGGCGTCTCCATCGACGGCGCCCAGCGATAGGTTGGCCACGGCGCGCGCCCGGACATCGCCGTCCACGTCGCCGACGGCGTAGGGGCCAGGCGCATCCTCCATCGTGAGATCGCCGTCGACGTGTGCGAGCGTGCATCTGGCGATGCCCATGATGCGCAGGTCGCCGTCGACATGGTCGGCGATGATGGTCGCCCCGAACGGTAGGGTGAGCCGCAGGTCGTCATCGCACCCCTCGATGCGCAGCGTCGCGAGGTCCTGGTCTGGCGCCAGGTGGGGCAGTTCGTCGGCGGTCAGGACGACCACCGGGTTGTCGTGCCCCACGATGATGAGGTCGCCGTCGCAGTGGTCCATGGTCACGGTGGGCGCGTGGCCCAGTTGGTAGCGCGCGGTCTTCATAGTAGGAACCCTCCGTTACCTCTCCCTATATGGCGCATGCACGATCAAACATCGCTTGCCGCCCGTCGTTTGCCATGCGACCGCAGCCGCGGGCTCTTCAAACGCTCCTTACCCCGCTCGGCTCAGCAGGGCCTCGGCCTCGTCCACGCTGATCTCGCCGCGCGCCAGCGCCTCCAGGACGGCCAGCCGCGCGGTTGAGTCCGCCTCTCCAGCTGGCGCGGGCGTCGACGTAGGCATGGCGGGTGGCGCGGGGGCCGACATAGGCATGGCGGGGGCCGTGGGGGCCGTGGGGGCCGTGGGGGCCGTGGGGGCCGTGGGGGCCGTGGGGGCCGTGGGGGCCGTGGGGGCCGTGGGAGCCGCGGATGACGTGGACGCCGGTGGCCGTGACGGATGCTCCGGATGTGAAGGCGCGGACCTGGCAAAAGCCGTCTTGACCGCCGATACGGCGGATGTAGCGGCCGAGGCCGCCGAGGCCGCCGAAGCCGCGAGGTCTGCGAGGTCCCTCATGTCCATTGTGGCGGCCGCGGCCCATCCTGCCTCGCCCATCGCTCTCTCCTGCGCGGAGAAGCCCGTCCCTGTGTCCCCCAGGGAGAACGAGGCCGTATCGTCGACCGCGCCGCGCCGGAGGTTGACGCCTCCTTTGTCCGAGCGCAACGTAACCTCCACGTCCGGCGTACCCTCGCCGATGCTGCCGACCATGCGCATGCCGCCGAAGCTCATGGGGCCGGATCGCCCGACCTGCACCAACGGGAAATCGGAGCGCACGCGCCCGAAGCTGGTTTGGGCGTCGATGCGCGCGCGCGCCCCCGCGGGCAGGGTCAGCGCGACCGTACCCATGCCGCTTTCCAACGTATAGGCGCCGGGCAGGAGGGCCGCTCGGCAGTCGATGCTGCCCATCGAGGAGGTGAGGCGCGATGGCCCCAGCGCGCCGCGACTGACGTGGATAGAGCCCATTGCCGTGGTGACGCGCCCGGCGAGGCCGCGCGGCGCGTCGATATAGACGCTGCCGTGTCCGCTATTGGCCTCGGCCACGCCGCCCACCTCGGTCAGCGAGATGTTGCCGTTGCCCGTCGTGGCGCGGATCTGGCCCTCCGCGTCCGCGACATCGACGTTGCCGTTCCCGCTGTGCAGAGTAGCCTCGCCACGCGACCCGCTCAGCCGCACGCGGCCGTTTCCGCTGGACGCGTTGAGCACGCCCTCGAAGCCCTCGATCTCGACCGCGCCGTTCCCGCCGGTGGCCTCGGCATCGCCCGCGCTCTCGCGCAGCGCCAGTGCGCCGTTGCCACATTTGAGCCGCAGACGACCGCGCAGCCCCGCCGCGTCGATGCGGCCCGACCCATTGTGCAGGTTGACCTCCTCGACGCCGGTAGGGATGGTCAGCCGCACGTCCAGTCGTCGGCGGTGCGGGTGGCCGTGCGGCTGGCGCACCCACAGCGTGGCGCCGTCGCGCTCGATGACCGGCGCGTCGCCCATCTCCCCCTTGGAGGACCACTCGATGGTCCAGGCGGCGCCGGGCATGGCCCGCGCCACGAGATCGCCCTTATGTATGTCCACGCGCAGGATGGCCGCGCCGGCCGCCAATTGTGCAAAGTCTTCCATACCTGGGTACCTCCGTCGTGCTTTCCTATTTTCTCTCCGTCGGCCTACGCTCGGTCTACGCTCACGGTTCTCCTCTCCTGCGGCTGGGAGAGCCGGTTGGGCTGTCGGCTCCGCGGAGCCGACAGCCCAATTCGCATGGGGTGAGGGTGAAGGTTGCGCAT
>JAABUX010010985.1_pt1 | contig 10055 bp, 18 predicted proteins | sample 5561851 | NCBI WGS metagenome assembly JAABUX01 (sample SAMN10711883, study PRJNA513361) | rock metagenome | isolation source: Antarctica rocks | place: Antarctica: Victoria Land, Richard Nunatak red sandstone | collected 2016-01-03 | reverse complement strand
CTGTCCGCCCACCAATGCTGCAGTCTCCATCGTGTGGTAGGCCAACACCATGGCCAACAGGCGGCTGACTTGCTTGGTGTTGCGGAACACATAATTTGCCATTGAACGACCCACTTGGCAGGTGTATGCCAGCCTACGTCTCTTGAAGCGTTGAGAACATGATTGTATCTTGACGATGCTCGCACTCCGAGTCAAATCCTGAGGTTCTTATGGTTGTGCATATGGCAAGCTGAGCTATGCAGCGACGCTGTACCACCGCGACTGCGTGCCCCTCACGTGCGGCAGGCAGTGCGGACGGCGCTGGACGAGTCGGCGGGGTCGCGGTTCGACGTGAGAGCCAACGTGTACACGCTCGTCGCGATCACCGGAGTCGTGCTGTACTGGCGCGGCGTCTGGAGCCTCTGGTGCGTCATTGCTGGTGACCTCAAGTCACAATCGCTGTTGCGGGGTGTGCGTGACCCATCCGCATGCTGACAGAACAACTGTCTCACAGCAGCATGGTCGAGGATGGATACGACAAATGCACCTGCACTTCATGAGACTGGTGACCTTTCATGTGCACTGCGGTCAGGTGTCAGCTCGTGTGTAACCACTCCCTGATGCTGGTCCGCAGGGACACAGCCGTCGGCGTCAGCGTCGGCAGCGCAGCTGGCAGCCTCGTGACCGGGCTCACCATCATGCTCGTTTTCCGATATATGCACCTGCCCGTGGTTGAGGGTCTACCAGGAGGCTGAGCAGCTTTGCTGTGCATGTGGTGCTTGGGTAGGGTTTTTGGCTGAACAGTGCTAGCCCCAGCGTTGTGAGGTTGCTGCAAGTGCGCGTGCGCAACTTCGAGGCAAGCCATCCTTTGACGCTGCTGTATAACCATGTATGAGTCCAGCTCCTGAGACGTGCCCGCAGCCCTGCATGACAACAAGCGCGGCACCATGACTAGCTTGTATCTTCTCGGCCAACATCTCCGTATTATCGGCATAAAATCCTGAAACTCCGTAGCAGACACTACTGCGGTTGACCATGACCCAGCAAGGTTGCAGGCCAAGTTTTGAGCATGCTGGAATCTGTGCAGCGGCGAGCCGGTCTTTTCAATACCCTGTGCCGCTGTTGCTGTTGTCTGAGTCGCTGCTTTCATCGTCGCTGGACACAATCCGGAACTGATGTTCCGGGGCGATGTCATACTTGGGCTGCGGCTGCTCCTGCTGCTGTGCAGGCTCTTCTGCGCCCGCTCCGCTTGGTCCTGGAGGCTCATTTGCGGTGCTGCCAACATGCTGCTGGGCATCGTGGGTGGCTGTCCGCGCTGCGGTGTCAGACGGCCCTGTCATCACTGCGACGCCATGCGGCCCCGACCTGGCTTCAAAGCCAGCGGCAGCGCTTTGCTGGGAGCTGCCGACGGCACGAGCCTGCGCGAGCGGCGACTGCTGCATTGCATGTTCCCCTTCACCAGGACCATGCTGCTTTGCTATTGTAGCAGCCAGGTGCGCCGGCGGGGACGGCGACGGCTCATCCAGACCCGACGCCCCTCCTGCGAGAAACTCCGGCGGGAGCTGCTTCTCCGCGAACCGCGGCGGCATCGACGGGCTGGCTGCGGCGGCGGGGAACGCTGCGTGCTGGGGGCCGGTCTGAGACACTGACGCTGCCATGGCAAAGGCCAGGCCATCCGGCGGAGAGACTCCTGGCGAGGGCGCCCCATACGGCGAAGCCTCGCGTGCCGGCGCCTCTGCTGCTGCTGAAGGGGCCGCCAGATGCCTGAGCGCGTCCAGCGCCGACGGTCGGTGGTGGCTCGGCGCGAGGTGCGATGCCGGCGGCGGCGATGGCGAGGGCGTCGGGGACTCCCTGCGTGTCATCCGGTCGACGCTGAGCGGGCGTCGAGCCTACACGCTGATGTCCAGGCAATCCCTCGGAAGAGTGTACATGACACAATCAGGCGAGCCTGTCAAGCTGCACTGACCGCCGACCATCGAGTAGCGAAGACTACGGTCAATGCCCAAATGTGCGCCACGCCCACGTCAAGAGAGGTTGACCGTACAATGAGGGACTTTCGGATCGCACCGCATGCCGCCGCGGAGGCCGTCGCTGAACTCGTCGTCGGACTCCGTCACGCGCCGGCTGGCGGCAACGGAGAGGTACACGCCGTTGCGCGGCTGCGGCGCCACCTTGGGCGGCGGCGCGCCCGTGAAGTCGAGCGCCTCTTTCGCCGGCGGCTTCATGGCGTTTCCTGCACAGCGTCAGGCGGTTTTCATGAGGGCCTGTTGTCTGGACTGTCCAGGTGAGCGGGGTTAGGGTCCCGATCGGGGCCGAGTGGGGGCCAGGTCAGAGGCTACTGTCACTGAGTAGCCTCTGCAGGCTCTTGCGTGAGCACGGGGCCAGTTTCTTCCACAGAGACACACATGCTGTCGAGCACTGCGTCAAATCACGTGATGTGCGAGAAGGACTCTGCGAATGCCTGATCGACGGCAGATAGAGGCTACGTGCCTGTCGCACCACCATGGGCTGTCAGAGCCTCGGCGAGGGATGCGAGGTAGCTGCTATGGCATGGCGAAATGTTGAGTATTATACCAAAACATTCGTAGAAGCAGTTTGTTCGAAGCTCCCTTTTGAGTGGACACACAATCAACTCTAGTTTTATCATCAATTCAAGGTTGCAATGCCATCTTCAACATTGAGCGCACCGTGTTCCGGCTTCACTACAGACCGCGGCTTGGCGGGCACGGCCGCCCGGACGGCGCCGGCGCTGGCCTTGGCGCGGCCCTTGGGCGCGCCGCCCGTCAGCTTCTTCAGCCGGCTGCTGCCGCCGCCCGACTTGGGCTTCGCCGGCCGTACCTGGTGCTGCGCGCTGCCATTGGTGTAACCCCCGTGCGCGGCCTGCGCCGTGACCGGATGGGTGACGACCGGAGACAGAAGGGATTTACGCAGGGGCTGTGTCAGCCACTTGGACGCTTGAGTTGCACAAGCATGTCAAAGGCGCCACGGGACCATGTTCCTGCGTGCATTCTGCACCATCCCCTCCCCAGAGCGGAACCAGCAAACGTGGGTGCCGTTCGAGAATACAGACTGCAGGACACCATCATCAGGACAAGCTCGACTAGACGACGGGCCGGCATGCGGCATGCGTGTTGCGCGCCTGCATGGCCGCAGGCGAAGGGTGGCTGTGCTGCGCGGGCACCGTCGCTGTTGCTGCGCCGCTGCCGCCCTTGCCGCCCCCGCCCAACTTGCCACTGGTGGACTTCGGCCCGCCGCGCCTGCCGCCATGGTTCGGCGCCGGCAGCTTGGTCACGTCCACGCGACCGCTCTCCCACTTGAACTGCGCAATCAATCTCATCGCTCTCCTCTGCGCTGACTGATGAGCGGTGCAAATTACGACAGTTGCCCTGCTGTGACGCATGCGGCAAAGCAAACAAGGCTGGGAGGCATGGCCGTGGTCATCAGCAAGGCCATGGGCGCCGTGCTCCAAAGCGCATTCTGCCCTTCGGCTTTGGTGGGTCTAGACCTGCAGGATATGACACCGGCCCACAGTATACAGCATCGGCGCTGCGAATAGAACTGGGACGGCGGGGGAGGTTGCAACGACGCCGCATGGTGTGGGACGCACCAGCGACGGCGGCGCGCGGTGCACGTTCATCCACTCGAAGCTCTCGTCCTTAGAGCCCACGTCGTAGGTTATGCTGCGGTGAAACACAGCAGCAAATTTGACAAGCGGGTTGACAGTTGTCAGCCAGCACATCAGACCCGTCCGATCGGCCTTGCCACCTCGAAGGCACCGTTCCGCCGTGCAGTGCTGGAGCTCAGAGGGAGACGAGAACAGCGACGGTGCTGGCTAGCCATTGGCTGGACGACACACCTCGGCAGGGCTGAATAACCCCCATCGTGGCGGTGAGGAGTGTTCCTGAGCCCGGAGCGCGAGACAGAGCTCGATTAAAAACATCAGCGGGGGTATGGTTGCCAGTGCGGCTGACAGTGCTCTTGCATTGAAGGTTCCTCCATAAAAATGAGGCATCCCTGAAGAAGTATCTGATCGCTTTTGATAACTAAATTCTGCTGAAATTTAGCCTGTACTAAAGGCTAAGGATCAAAGGGCCTATTGCACAGGACAAAGTTTAGTGATACAGCCGGGCGCGCACCAGTGCTCCTTGGTCAGCCCGTTGTAGTCGGTGATGATGCCGCCGTACCAGCCGCCGTGGCTGGGGTACATGACGGAGACCCTGCGCCCAATGTTGGGGTCCAGCACCAGCGCGCCGTCGCCGCCCGCCCCGCCCGCCCTGCTGCCGCCCATCACCTTGATCTTCGGCGTCGGCGTCGCCTGAGCACCAGATGAGAATCAGGTTGGTTTGTGCCACTCTAGAGCCGGCACACGGTCGAGTGTCATAGTCACAGTCCAGACACATAAACACCGATCAACATCCGTCTGCTCCTATGGCGTATCATTGGTGTAGCCAGCTCGTGGCGGATCACTACAGCTGCTGCTGCTGCTGCTGCTGCAAAACCAGCGCTCTAGGCAAAGTGGTTACGCGGCATCCTAAGCTCGGGCCTGGGAACCGGTCGAGCTTGAGCTAAATGCATGCCAAATCAGGAAGAGACTGCCATTGAATGGCGCTGCAAAGGGATCGAAACGCAGAGCTGCTCTCAAAGCACGGCCACCTTTTTTCGCTTAGATGCCGGCTTTGCGGCATCGTCCGGCGACGAGCGCTTGCTGATCGCTGCGGCCGCGCCGTTGCCGTAGACCGGATCCATGGGCAGCATCCCACCTCCGCTGCAGGCGGAAGGCACGGTTACGGGACATGCCACAAGCATGCATGCACGGGTATGCAGATGCATGACGCGGGCACTCGATGGGGCCGCTGCCAGGCTCGGGAGGTGTGCGCCACACACCTTTGTGCAAGCTGCTGTGCGTACAGCTCCTGTTGCTGCTGATGCTGCTGCTGCTGTTGCTGCTGCTGTGACAGGTACGGAAGCCCCGCATACTGCGGGTACGCCTGCAGATGGGACGGCAGCGCTGTCGACGGCATTGCCAGGCCGCCGGGCGGCGCCCGAGGGTCAAACCCCGCCGCAGCAAAGTGCCCCGAGCCGCCGCTGCCGCTCATCGCGCCCACAAGCGGATGGGGCGAATGCTGCGCGGTGGGTGGCAAGCGTGTCGGTATCAGGCTGCCTTGGTTGCATGAGCGTAAGCAGAGGAAACAGCCTGGCTGCTGCCGCATCAAATGGGTGCTGACGATACTGCAGGCGTGTACGCACTGCACGGTGATGACGGAAAGGACGACCGGAGCTTTGCCCGGGAAAAAGGCAGCCACCCAATAAGAGGTGTGAGGCGCAGCATGCCGCGCTCGCACCGCATGCGTCAGGTACTGTCCCGCAGCCGGCCCGTCCATGCTGTGGGCCCACTGCACGCCGGACCCCAGCGACGTGCTGTGCACCAGCGGCGGCGCGCCGGGAGCCACGGGGGCGCCCAGGGAGGCCAGACCATTCATGTCGCCGTACCGGGCCCCTGGCGCATCGTTCTTTCACGCTGAAAAGTGGCGTTTGCCAGAACAATGGGCCCTGCAATTGAGGCTTCTGCATGAGGACAACAGCCATGTACTGGGACCATACAGATCGCTAGAGTTGGGGGATATCTCACCATGTGACAAGCATGGCAAGGTAGCCGTGATAGAATTTTGCGATACCGCTCAGTGAGACGCGGCGTGCCCCGCGAGCGATGCCCAAAATGAGAGGATAGCACAACAGCCCGGGCAGGCTACAAAGGCTCACCTGCATGGCCAGCGTCATGGCCCCAGCCGCCTGCGGCCAGCTGGGCCGGCGCGAAGTGTCCCGGCATGCCGAACCCGCCATCCACTGCGCCGGGACCGGGCAGGCCGGCTGCGGAAAAATTGCTTCAGTTTGGAGGTTATGAAAGCCTGAAGAATCTGGATGGTTCTTTCTTGTTCGCAGATGTGTTTTGATGTGGAATTTGGTTGACACAATCAAGAAACAGTGTTCAACAAGGCAGGCATGTATTGTCACCTGAGTCGCGCCGCGCCCTCGCGCCGCCGCTGCCGCCGGGCTGAGCCCCATCCGCCGCGGCCGGATGGCCCCCTGCGCCGGCGCCGCCCCCGCTGCTGCGCCTCCGTGACGGTGCAGACATTCCGCTGGCGCTGCGACAGGCAGTCGATCTGTACTTCCACACGAGATCGTAATCGGTGGTGGGCAGGCGACTCCGTAGGATGCGATGCAGTCAGCTCGTGCACACTGATGCGGCTTGCTCTTTGCTCGCTCAAGGGTAAGCGTGTCCCCTGCAGGGAGGGTGCTTGAAACTGCTGCTATAAATCAACATGCTCGACTACGCATGCTCGTGGTATCAGGCGGCGATGCACTCTCACCTGCGCTTCGGTTGACCGCCGGCCGGACCCGAAGCCGCGAACGCCTTGCTGGCATCGGCGTGCACGGCCGACGGAGACAGCTGCGGGCCCTGGTCGTCGCTGGCGTGGTTGGATGACGCCCCGCTGACGGCGTTGGGGACGCCCCTGCGTCAGCGACCCTCCCGTTGCGTTCTCATCAGCCGGATAACTGGAGGCTGCCGGCGGCAAAGCTCCGCCGCAATGGCATAAGCAAGGGCTTCACAATAGACTTAGAGGTTGGAAGATCCTTGGCCTAAATGCAGGCAATGCATGTTGCAAAACCGTCCCGTGTGATAAAACATGCAGCAACCGGGATGAGCTTAGGTAGGGCTAGGGCGAAGGCTAGGCTTGGGGTCAGGACTAGCGTCAACTTGAGGGTGCGAGTTAGGGTTACGGTAGGGTCAGGGTCAGGGTTAGGGTGTCGCGCCTGGCTGCAGCCGCCGCCGCCACGCGCGCCGGCTCCCGCCCGTCGCGCACCGCCTCCATCAGCTCCGCGTGCACGTCGTTGCTGATCGCCAGCGCCCCCCGCAGGTCGCTCATCAGCTTCTCCCGACCCTGCGCACAGTCCAGCATGCCTCGTCAGCTGACGCCGTGCCATTCGTCACGTCAGCGGCACGGTGGCCGCAAGACAAAATTGTCGGCGTGGCTCTCGTCTCTGGTATCGGCTATGGCCGTGTGCCTGCTGTGGCCGGAAGGCTTCGGGACAAATACAGGAACAAACACCACAGTGGGCATCCAAGCAGGGGTGCTGTGTCATTGCGGCGTGACATGCGTGCTTTGAGCAGCGGTCGCGCTGTATCCGTGGCGCGGACGACGGCGCACCATGTCGTAGGCCTGCTTGACGAAGCACTTGAGGACCTTCGTGTACGCGTCCTCGCGGAGCTCGGTGAGGCGCCCCGCCGCTGCGGCCGCCGCCGCCGTCATTGTGGCCGCCGCAGGCTTAGGGTCTTGCCGGCCGCCTCACCGGCCGCCGCGCGGCGTCGTCGTCGTGCGAGACGCGGCCACGGCGCGGGGCCGCGCGGCTGCGCAGCGCTCCCCTCGATGGGCGAAGCGCCTTTGACAGACAGTGAGGGCGTCACGGCGCCAGCGGACGGCAGCGCGCCGCAGAGCAGCCGACGCGCCTGCAGCTGGCGACGCTGTGCTACCGCTCTCGGTCTCTAGATGGACGCAGCCACCCAGTGTATCACCATGCTTGGCTGTGTGGCGGGACGTCCATGCCGACGTGCCGAGAGGGCAGTGCTGCCCTCACATCATGTCTCAGGCGCTGCGAAGCTGCTGACGCTGCAGCGCGCTGCGAAGCTACTGTGCTGTCGGACGCTCGGGCGTGCGCAGTCGCGCGGCGTCCTCGAGACGCCTGCATCGTGCGCACCGAAAGTGATGAGGACCTCGGCCCAGCTGGGGGGAGGGGAAGCAGCCTACTCAGGTCACGACACTAATGACCAAATTCCATTGCAACCGTGGCCGAGAAGGCCTGCGCCGCAAAGCAGCTGCCGATCCGCATTGCAAGAGCAGCAACTGCAAGCAGGGAGCGCGGGGGATGACCTGCTGTGAGTTGTTGTGGCCCGCGCGAAGGCTCCTGTCTGGCAGTATGCAGTCCGGCGCTCCTACGTGTCGGAGGGCCCGCTGACGCGGTCGTCAGGATCCGTTGCCAATACACAGGCAGCACGGTCAATGAACTGTGACCATGACTAGCAGATCGGCGATAATCGCGCAAGGATGGGCACCCCTCGGCTGCTTGCTGGCCCTGCACAGGTCGCCGGACAACTGTGCATCTGCAGCGCCTGCGAGGCCCCTGTCATGCGACTGTCCAGGTGTACCACTGCCAGGGTGCAGCGCAGGTCACTGGCGCATCAGCATGAGCCGATCAGCATGTCGGCATGTCACTGAAAGTGCATGCGGATGCATGTATGCCGAGAACATCTTCACGTCTTGGTGCTGGTCTCGTCCCTGAAGTCGGACCCCTTCGCTACCCTTCGCCTTGACCCCAGTGCTCGGCTCACTGTGACAACCGTCGTAGTAGAAGGCGATGCAGCGATTTCCAGTGCTTCGGGCAGCAACCACAGGATCGAGTAGCCATGAACGGATGCGCCAACCTTGCAGTCAGGCGCATGCTGTTCCCCAGGCCGCTCAGGCTACACGGCGATGGCAGTTCGGCGACCCTGCGTGCGCACCATACATGCGCATTCCAAAGTAGGCAGCACGATCAGAGCGACAGGACCGCAGGTTCCAATCGCACTTCCCGTGACAGCTGGACGCAAGCAGTTCAGCTGGCATACAGGCCTGTTTGAGAACATTGTACGGCAGACGCGGTGCTCTGCACGCGTAGTCCCGCAGTGTGCATTTGCATGATTGGAAGAGCATATGGCGCATTTGCCAAAATGTGTGCATCGCCTACCAATTTGCTCCGCACAACAATCTTCAGACTTAACGCGGAAGCAAGCCGATATCAAATCCGCTATAAGGATGACCTGCAACTTCTGAGCAGTAACCAACACATCACACTGGCCGTCACAATCATACGGGCACCAACTCGCCATGCAGCCAGGCCGTAAGCACATGACAGACTGCCCTGACCGGAAATAAGGACCAACACGGAGGTTCAGCAAACCGTACGAATACCTACTGTCAGCCTCTGCCCACCCGCTCGCGCGGCGCTTCAACGTCGCTGTGGGCCTCGGGCACATCGATGCCGATGTGCACGTGCTCTCCGACTGATACATTCTGTCCTATCATGACGACGCTGTCCGAGCCCGCAGTGCCGGCTTGCAATGTGCCCTGTACCAAGTGCAGCCTTTGCATCTGCCCGTGATGCGACGCCGCAGCTTCGGCATCCACCAAGGCCTCTGCAGTGGTGCCGCCCTCTGCTGCCGTCCGCCACGCCATGAGCTGCACGTTGCCAGCCTCCAGGCCGGCCAGGCTGACACCGGCATCAGCGTCTCCGGCGAAAACACTGTTGCTGGCGCCGTCAGACGGCACGCCGTCCACCAGAGCTGGCACCGCCACGACCGGCGGGCTCTGTCCCGCCGGTGAGACATCGTCGCTGCCCTCCTCTGGGTCCCCCGCGGTCGACTGCTCACCGTCACCCCGCGACGCTCGCTGCCACCCCCGCCACCTGCTCAGGCGGGCCGCCGAGCCCTGAGCCGGTCGCGCGGCCGCGGGCTGCGGGTCGGGGTACGCGTGCCGGCGCCAGCCGTACCGCCGCGGGCCGGAGTAGATGCGGCTGTCGCCGATGACCGAGCCGGAGGGGGGCAGCGGGGCCACCACGGCCTGTCCGCTTATTGCTAGGTCCTGCGACGCGGATGGCAAAACAGACATTCACGACGGTCCATATCATGTCCATCCAGCTGTGAGGGTGGCATGTCCGGCTGATGCCTTGCCGCCATGTCCGGCAGACCAAGCAAACCTCCCTCATCTTGACCGCCATGTGGTGCAGACCACCGTATTGACACGTTCATGGCAAGCGGAGTGCACAAGATAATCTGCACCTGTAATGTCCAGCACAGCGCTCCGCACCTCTGGCTGCAGGGCAGGCGTCGGGGCGGACGCCCAGGGCTTGGGCAGCCAGTAGACCTCGTCCTCGGCCGCGCCCCCGGGGCCCGCCGCCTCGCCGAGCACGATCGGGACGCCGTCCCGCCCGCGCCCGTCGCGGCCGCTCAGCTGCGCCGTGTACAGCTTCGGCGGGCGGCTGGC
>JAABUX010010983.1_pt1 | contig 10055 bp, 13 predicted proteins | sample 5561851 | NCBI WGS metagenome assembly JAABUX01 (sample SAMN10711883, study PRJNA513361) | rock metagenome | isolation source: Antarctica rocks | place: Antarctica: Victoria Land, Richard Nunatak red sandstone | collected 2016-01-03 | reverse complement strand
CAGCAGTGGAAAAGCGACGGGAGAGCAGGAGCGAATTGCCGAGTTAGAACGGATGGTAGGGCGGCTCACGATGGAGTTGGATGCCTCAAAAAAAGCTTCCAAGCTGCTGCCCTTGCGCCGAACGAGCCTTGGTGAAAGGGCATCCTGAGATTCACCATTCGGATCAGGGGGTGCAGTATGCCGCAACGGGCTACACGTCCTTATTGCAGAGTGCCCAAGTACAGATCAGCATGTCGGCGCGTGGGAGGCCAACGGAGAATGCGTTCGTTGAGCGGTTTATGCGAACTCTCAAAGAGGAAGAGGTTTCTCTCAACGAGTATGAAGATATGACAGATGCACGGGCGCATTTGTCACACTTCTTAGATCAGGTGTATCAGCACAAGAGGATTCATTCCTCGTTGGGCTATCTCACTCCTGCGGAGTTTGAAACTCAGTGGAAGGTCGGTTCTCTTGAAACAAGTGGCTCGTAATGTCTACAGTTTTATGGGTCCATTACATCGTTTGAAGGGAGAGGTACGGGTCTGCTCCGGTGCCTCTCCCCTCAGCCATCTCATCAATTGAATGACATTGATAGCGGCAGCAAGAGCTACATGGCCCAGATGGGTTTTGCGCAAACCGATAGAGCGGGAGCGGCGTAAGCCCAGCGCACGCACGGCTTGAGAATGGGTGCCTTCAATGCCTGCTCGATGGCGATAGGCGTCCTTGAACTCATCGGTCTCCTCCCGCTGGCGCGCGGCAAACAGTGCCTGCATCTGCTCCCGTAGGTGCAAGGTGAGCGTGCGGCGAGTGGTTCCCGTACAGGAGTCCCGAGCGGGACAGACTTTACAATCGCTTTGGGAAAATTTCACCTTGATGAGCGATTTGCCTGCATCCTCAACAGGGGTCCAGCTTGAACTGATCCGGCCTTGTGGACACATAACCTTCTCGGCTTCCCAGTCGATGGAGAAATGTGTGAGATCATAGCCAGTCTCTGCCTGATACCAGTGAGTCTTGAGCGTGGGACCGACCAGGTCCACCTCATGGTCAAATCGTGATGGGGGAGAGCTACGTAAGCTGTCACCAGCCGCAAAGTAGCGGGCGTAAGCGTTATCATATGCATATAATCTAATTTGTCTAGCGAGACATGCGTATTATTGGGATTTGTGTAGGATTGGAACAAAAAGTTGGAGTAGAAACGTAGTTGGCCTTTCAGTACAACTTTGACACAATGAGGACAACTTACGATAGAACACAAAAAACTTGTAGCCTAAGTTAATTACAAGATTTTTTCCCTAACTTTTTCTTGGAGTACAACCGCATTAGCAGGAAATATTTTCTTACAAATACCTTGACAATTACACGGTATATTGCATATAATACTTTTGTGTCTGCATTAATACTAGTTATGTCATTTAGATGTCAAAATTAACCTCATCCTGTTAAATGTTCCTCTAGCCAGTGCTACTAGTAGTTGCCTTGTTAGGAAGACCGCTTCCTAAGGGTGTGAAGTACTCATCTCGGATATTCGACCTCTTGAAATTTTAGGAGATGAGCAATGTTAGTGAACAGTGACTCGATGCTTTGCGTTGTCACGTGAATTCAAGTGAAGGATTTCTTCACGTTCCTTCGCCTTATCCTCGCTTTTTTTCGTATTCGGCGAAAAGTACGAACAGTTCCAGGTTTTTTGGAATCAGAAATTCTCATTAAGCCTGGACGCACACTTATTTTCTTCTCTCTCTGGAGCAATTCGAAAGCATTTGGCCACTTCAATACAGCCGTTCCTGAGCATGCAAGATTAATCACTCAGCTCTATATAGCTGGTGTAGAAACTTGGTCCGGTGCTTTTGAATTGCTCACGAAGAGCGCTACTAGCGAGCCATGGAACAAAATACCCCTCACCTCTCAACCTAAGGTAATTTCTCCGCTCGATCTTATGTTGTAAATTCATTCATCACATAGTACATAGGTTTGTTGATTGTCAGATAACTTTTTCGCGTCCGACTCATAAAGTTTTGCTGCACCTCAATACTTGAGAGGCAAAACTGGCACGTTCTGACACATGTCTTTTCGTTGCAGCAAACCACAACGTTTTCGCCAGCGTTTCGGGGAAACGAACCATTACCAACAGTCAACAGGGTTGCTTATGAACTCTCTTTTAAAGGAGGACGTACCACTGATGGAAGATATAGGTTTCATAGCGCGAATGCTCTTTGCATTGATATTTTTGACTGCCGCCTTTGGTAAAGATCCGTAACCTTGCTGCATTCAAAAAAACCATTTATCGTCTTGGTCTTCCAAGCGGCCTTGTTCCTGCAGTCGCGTGGCTCAATATCTTGTATGAGACGATACTAGGGGGATTATTTTTTTGGGGTGTTTTCCCCCTGTTCGCTTCTATTGCAGCCTTGCTCCTCCTACTGGTGTTCATAGGTGTATCCATCATTGTGATGGTCCGGCACCAAAAGATCGCATGCAACTGCTTCGGTCAATCAGAGTCTCCTCTTGGCTATGAGACACTTATACGTGCAATGGTACTCATTGTTCCAGTAATTGTTTATTATTTAAGCTCCCTTACTGCTCGTTCTACCTGGTGGCCGACTACTATTGACCTTGCTCTTTCCCTCTTGAGCCTGGTGATCGGCATCATCTTACTCACTCGATGGCTTCTAGAAGGAAAAAGCATACTCACCTTGGCCCGTAATTCTCGGATAGGCAACAAAGGAGGCATGCTCTCATAGCGTGCAGTCATCCTTTAGTTAAGGAAGGGTATCTTGCCATGAGTGTTCTCTTCTGGCTAGGTTTTGGTTTGCTCTGGATTATTGTAGTAGTGCAAGGTTTTGCTCTTCTTGAAGTCTTACGCCAAATCGGTTTTATACAGAAACGATTGGGGCCTAGACAGGGTGCGCTGATCATGCAAGGAATAGTGAAGGGAGGCGACCCCCTTCCCGAATTGGCTGGCTCTGCAGCAAGTGATTTGCGTCCCGCTCGATGGGAAGATTATTTGAATCCTGTGTTTAGCGTGATCGTCTTGCTTTCGACACATTGTAATGTTTGCCGCACCATCGCGGGAGATTTAACGCGTTTTGCAGCCGAAATCAAAAACGAAGCTGCGATTATTGTCTTGCTCGACGGGAAAAGTGACGAAGTACAGGAATTCATTGACAAGACTCAGTTAGATCGTCGCCTAGTCATTCTCGATGAACAGAAAATTACTGCCGAGCGGCTAGGAGTGATGTGGAATCCTGCTGCTGTCACTATTCGCAATGGTCGACTTGGTGAAGCTGCTATTATTAACGATCTTGATCAACTTGAAGCATTAGTTGAGACAAAGGAGGCTGAATATGCGTATGCTCAATAAGCTTGAGCATAACCTGACAAAGCCGGGGAAGCTCTCAAGAAGATCTGCGCTGGGTAGGATCTCGCGCGGGTGTGCAGTTCTCGTTGCTACGATTGCAGGAATAAGTGTCTCTGACACAGCACATGCAGACAGCGGTAATGGACCTTGCTGCCACCTAGCGTGGCCGAACAACCACTGTCCATGGGAGGGCTTTTTCGGGTGCCCCTGTTCCAATCCCAATCAATGACAATGGCATTGTACCTATGGCCCCTGTACGTATATTTGTGGAGAATGTTATAACTGTCAGTGCTCCTACCTTATTCCCACATGTCATGCTGCCCCCGGAGACGCGTCTTTCAAAGATGTACTCTCAAAGTCCTCGGGCAAAATGGACAAATGATGTAAGGAAGAGAAAGTGGACAGTATCGTTGTTTTCTCTACAGCAGTTATGGCATTTCTCGCCGGCTTCATGCAGATAGGAAGTCTCTGAGGGGCCTCTCTGATCGGTGTGATCAGGCCCCTCGTGAAGGCGGCGAAGACTCCCAGTGAATGGATAGGTCCGTTCAGCATGTATGCCATCGGAGCGATCTTAAGTTCTACTTTACTTGGAGCAGTTCTCGGTTCCCTCGGATCAGTACTCATATCGCCCCAATGGCGATTATTGGCCTTAGTCAGTGTTGCCCTAGTAGGTATTGGCATGGCCGCATGCGATTTCGGCATTGCAGGGATGAGAACTCCTACTTTGTCTCGGCAAACATGTCCGATATGGTGGCGTACGTTTCGTCGTTCTCTTGCTGCGTTTCTATGGGGATTGGATCTTGGGCTAGGCTTTACTACGATTCGAGTTGCCTCCTTATACTGGATTGTTGCTCTCATGGCTGTCGTGCTTGCGTCACCTTTTACAGGAGCACTTATTCTGAGCGGTTACGGCCTGGCTCTGACGCTCAATTTAAGTGTAGGTATCTGGCTCCTTGAACATAAGGACGACCATCTGCATTCCGCAAATATGCATGCTTTACAGTCCTTCTCTTTCTTGAAGAGAAGCCTTGGTGGGCTTCTCTTCTTTTGGAGCAGCATACTCCTTATTATTGTAGCGCTGAGAAAGTAGCTAGAGAGGAGCATTTATGCAGAAGCTTTGTAGCTCATTCATCATCCTCTTAATGGCAGTGTGCCTGCTAATGAGTTGTGCCGGTGCGCCATCTTCACAACAGAAGAGAGAACAAGGGGGAGCTAAAGGGGTGATTCAACTAAAGCCTTCTATATCGGTGCCAGCAACCTGTCCTATCTCTCCTGTCTATTTTGGACAGAGCACAGAGAACTCAGGCGTAAGCGGCGTGCCTTGGATAGAAATGGAGCCTAATACGGCTAAGATCAAGGGCTATCTCTTTTTTGCGGGTTCACACCCTCAGAGATACCAGCTCCTCCATACTGGGGGAGCATATCCTAACGGCGGAAGTACAAAAATCCTCTGGGTTATTGAGGCTCCCCAGCAACCTAACGCTATTGAGGTTACAGGTAAGAAACTCCTTCCAACGAGTGAGACGTTTCAACAGAACTTTCCGTCAGCATCGAGCCCCGCTGGTGTGTATCCCTCTATCGTGAACGTCCCCACAGCAGGGTGTTGGCAACTGCAAGTGAAAAGTGGGACCGTAACAGCCAGTGCAACCTTTTGGGTTGTTGGAGATGAATGAAAGTCCCTCTTGATTTCCTCTAGAAGATCTTAAGGAGAAGAAGGCCCTCGAGGGGGAATGGAACGGTACGCACCATTCCCCCTCGAGGGCCAAGAGGTAATAAAGATGGATCAGCTTGAAAAGTACACTGAGAACCACCAAGAGAAATCTAGAAGAGACACTCCGCACTTCATATCAGCTTTGCACATATTGGGCCTAGAAGAGGTAGAGGCTCTAGTTCCGAGTTAGTGATGAGAAAGCGAACTTGACTTGTGATAGCCATTTTCTCAGCACTGCTTGTGTTCATAGTTCCATTCCGATATACTCCTGCAGAAGCAGCCAGTTCCGACACTCTCCAAAGTCGGAACTCTTTCAGGTCAGCGATATTTTAGGAATTAGAATGATTTGTAAGCCATACTTACTCATAGCTGGGGGTACGTATTTGGGCACTCCCTCGTTGCGGAAAAATAAGCGTTCTTCGTGAGCTAGAGCACTGGACAAAATGGGTATACTTTTCTCGCAGATCACCTACTATCCGTGTAGGTGTGATACTTGTGAGAAAGGATGTGCGTCATGCTCATAGTCAATGATGACCACCGCATACGGGCAGGCGTATGCAGTTTGGACGAATTGTGTCCCTACTGTGGATTAGCTTTTGCTGAGTATCCGCTCATCATGAGCGACGAGGCGAAGCCGATTGTGTATCATGTAGCCTGCGCTCTTCAGCTCGCCACAGATATCCTAGTTGATCTTTTCACCTTCTTCAGTCCGCCAGCACCATACGCCCATCTGTTTACTCTCACAGCCACCGTCCTAAACAAAGAAGGAGGGGACGATGCAATCAACAGATATTGAAGAGATCAAGGCCGCGCTGTGGGAGCAATCGCATCATCCGTGTACACGAGTGAAGTGGGGTGTGGCGCAAGTGATGGCAGTCAGAAAAAGCAAGAAGGGACACCTGCAAGCACTGCTTCGAGGGTGGAGGAACTGGTATCCTGTGGAAGCCGTCACCATTGAAAGACCGAGGCTGTGTCCAACCGGTGCGTGTGATCTCGAAGATGTGACCTGAATGAACAGGACAGCAGCCACATCGTCGATAGCGTAGAGGCAGGCCCAGGATACATGGAAAAATCTATCACTATGAGCGATTTTTCCATGCCCTCTTGACTTTCACCCTACCTGAACGTTGTATGCTTGTGACAAGAGTTGTTGACCTAGCTGCACACGAGTAGGAAGAGATGAGATGTTAAAGATTCGCGATTTTGCCAAGCTCGCCGAGGTGTCGATGACCACCCTGCGCTACTACGACGAGATCGGACTCCTCAAGCCGATCCATGTCGATCCTGAGACCGGCTATCGGTTCTACACGATGGATCAGTTGCCGCACCTGCATCGCATTCTGGCATTCAAAGAGCTCGGACTGGGACTCACACAAATCGTCGAGCTTCTGGACGAAGGCATTTCGCCTTCGGCATTGCAAGGGATGCTGCGGCTCAGACAGGCACAACTCCAGCAGCATCTCGAAACGGAACAGGAGCAACTCGTGCGTATCAACGCACGCCTCCGATCCCTTGAGCAAAGCAGTTCTCTGCCAGTCCATGAAGTCGTGCTCAAAGCGGTCAAGCCGATCACAGGGGTCTCTCTGCACCTGACGACGGCTGATCTGCTGGATCAGCCGCACTGGAGTGACGTACTCGACGCCATGTTGAAGCGCTACAGGGTCAAACCCATTGATCATCTGCTCGTCCTCCATGCTGAGAGTGAGGACGAGCACATCGCGAGTTCAGTGGAGATTGTCGCACCTGTTGAGTGGAGAGACGCCACGACGCTGGCAACACGGAGTGAGGGACGGCTGACACGGTGCGAGTTGCCAACGTTTCCCCACATGGCAAGTATCCTTCATCAGGGACCTCCCTCGCTGGTGCTGCCAACCTATCAAGCACTGGGAACGTGGATGGAAAACAATGCCTACACCATCGTTGGACCACGCCGCAAGATGTGCCTGCGCCGGGGAGAACATCTCGACGACACGCTCATCGAGATCCAGTTTCCGGTCGAGAAAGTGGTCTGAACGAGAGGCAGCCTGATGACATATGAGCAACACGAAGGAGAGGAGAGGAAAGGACCCATTGCGTCAACGGATTCTCTCGCACAAGACGGCTCCCTAGGGTTTACGTCAGCGATTGAACGACCGGAGAGATGAGGAACCTATTTCCTCATACAGAAATAGAGACACTTGGGCGCGATGGTGTAGCAACGACGCTTGAGTGATCGGAGAAGAATATATGACGCCAAGAGCACCATTTTGGACGAAGAGAGTGATACGTAGATCAAAGAGCAACAGGAGGATAGTACGAAATGATAGAGAAAATGCGAATCGTAGGACTTGAGGAACATGTGGCTTTGCCAGTATTGCTCGATGCTTGGGCGCGGGTGGGAGTGCCGCAGATCCCGCAGCTCGGCTACGGTGACGAGCCGTTCGCCCAGCGGCTGCGGGACGTCGGCAATCGACGCCTGGCCGACATGGACGATCAGGGCGTGGACGTCCAAGTGCTGTCCCTGGCCTCACCGGGCGTGCAGAACCTCGCGGCGGCAGACGCCGTGACCGTTGCACGCGAGGCGAACAATGCGCTTGCTGAGGTCGTCGAGGGCAACTCGGAGCGGTTCCAAGCACTCGCGGCCATCCCGACGGCGGCACCCGAAGCCGCCGCAGCGGAATTGGAGCGTGCGGTCACGCAGCTCGGCTTCCGCGGCGCGATGCTCTACGGGCGCACAGGGACGATGCTGGCCGACGCGCCAGAGTTCGACGACCTCTACGGCGTCGCCGAGCGGCTCCGGGTGCCACTGCATTTCCACCCGCAGACCCCCGTGCAGCCGGTCCTGGACGCGTACTACTCAGGGTTGGGCGGCGTCGACATGGGGCTGGCCACCGCGGGGCTGGGCTGGTACTACGACCTGGGCATTCAGTACCTGCGTATGATCTTTTCCGGTGTGTTCGACAGCCATCCCGAGTTGCAGGTGATCGCGGGGCACTGGGGCGAGGTCGTCCTCTTCTACCTCGACCACACCGGGATCATGGCACACAATGCCAAGCTGGAGCGGCCCCTCGCCGACTACTTCCGCCAGAACTTTTGGGTGACGGGCAGCGGCACGGTGAGCGAGCGCTACCTGCGGTGGACGGCGGAGGTCGTCGGGACAGACCGCATGATGTATTCGACCGACTACCCGTACACCTTCGGGACGCGGCCCGGCGGCTACCCCTTCCTCGACACGAGTGCCGGGGTCGGGCGGTCGTTCCTCGAACACGCACCGTTCACCGAGGAGGAGAAGGCCGCTATCGGGTCCGGCAACTGGGAGCGGCTGACCGACCACGTTGCAGCGAGTCGTAGACATCAATAGCGGTTTGATGCGCGTAGAGCTCGCATGATCTCTCCCGAGACAACCGTGATCGAACAGTTGAAGAAGAGGTAGGCCCAGGATACGTGTAAAGTTCTCTCGCTAGGATCTCGCTTCTGAGAGAATTTTACACGTATCCTGGGCCTACCTCTCTTTCATCCATACCCTTAATGACCCAAGGATTGTAAATCCGACGCAGAGTGCCGTTGCGAGGCTCTTATCCTGTTCATACTCGACCCCCTAGAAGACATCAGATGGGGAGCGGTTTCTCCAGGATATGAATGGTCGATCCCTATGATTGACTCCTCAAAATCTGCGCAAATTTGACCTAATTTACTAGAGAACCGGTCGAGAAATCACGCAGCCTCCTGAAGCTCAGGAGAAAGATGCACTCACGTGAGCGGGAAAGCAGGCAGTGCTTGGGCTAAGCCACTCATCAGCACCCGTGTCACCTGGCTCGCCAACTCTTCTGGAGGCGAAACCACCTTCTGCTCGTCCCATTGGTGGAAACATTGGAAGCCGGTCCCAAAAATTGCCCAGCTCGTGACCATGGCAACGGTTTCCAGGTCGATCTGCTGGTCCAATCCAGAATCGGCAACTGATTTGAATCCTTGCCAGAGCAGTTCAAAGAGGGCTTCTTGCAGGGTGGTCACCACCAGGGGGAGAAGCTCCCGCTCATCTGATCTGGTCGACTGGTGTAACTGCGTGAACCATTCAACGACGCGCTGAATGAGCAAGCGGAAGGTGCTTAGGCTCCAGGGACCTGAGCTGAGCACTGGACTCGCGACGCACTGCTGAAATTGCTCACGCAACCAGTCTTCCAGGATCGCATACTTGTCCTCAAAATGAGAGTAAAAGGTGCCTCGATTGACCCTCGCCCGGTCAGTAATATCCTGCACCGTCATCGCGTGAAAGCCCTTTTCTGAGTAGAGGTCAGAAAAGGCTTGCAGCAAAAGCTGCCGGGTACGTAGTACGCGTGGGTCTTCTCTCTCATTGATCTTTCTCTGTTCCATATGCTCCTTAGCCTGTTTTCAACAATCTGCTCCATGTGTGGTCTAACCAACAGAAACCCCTCTTTGTCCAATGTTTGGATGGGATCATCTAGTAGTATTGTATCCAACAGGGAGCTATTCAACAACTATTCTCGGCTCCCTGTGCCAGCAGACCGAAAACGAAGTGCTATTCTTCGTCGGAGAGAGGCGACTGAAAGAAGGGTTTCGAGGCGCGAACTCGACCGACAATGGTGCTTTCGTCTCATTGAGGAGTGTTTTACACCCATAGTTACGATTGGAGAAGATGTGATGTCTCAATATACTAACCGTCCCCCCGTAGTTCAACCAGAATTGGCCCGGGAAATTGCTCCGGGGGTCATTGTGATTCCTGACCAGTACATTAACCTGGTGCCCAATGTTGGGATCGTGATCGGCACAGATGCCGTGCTCGTCGTTGAGAGCGGCATGGGGATAGAAAATGGCCAACGGGTACTCCACAAAGCAATGGAGGTAGCAGGATCGAAGCCACTATTGCTTACCACTACCCACTTTCATCCCGAACATGCCTTTGGCACTCAAGTCTTCAAAGGTCACGCCACCATCCTGACCAATACCACTCAGGCAGACGAACTGCGGGAAAAAGGAGCCACCTACCTGAACATGTTTCGTGGTCTGGGTCCCGAT
>JAABUX010010981.1_pt1 | contig 10057 bp, 8 predicted proteins | sample 5561851 | NCBI WGS metagenome assembly JAABUX01 (sample SAMN10711883, study PRJNA513361) | rock metagenome | isolation source: Antarctica rocks | place: Antarctica: Victoria Land, Richard Nunatak red sandstone | collected 2016-01-03 | reverse complement strand
GCGAGATCGGCATGAACTTGAACCATTACCGCTGCGGCGGGAAATGGCTGGCGATCGACTGCGGCATCGGCTTCGGCGGCTCCGAGAACCCGGAGGTCGAGATCATGATGCCCGACCCGGCGTTCATCGCCGAGCGCCGGGACCGCCTCGTCGGCCTCGTCATCACCCACGCGCACGAGGACCATATCGGCGGCGTCGCCCACCTGTGGCGGCAGTTGCGGTGCCCGGTGTACTGCACGCCGTTCGCCGCTGCCGTGCTCCGCCGCAAGCTCGCCGAGGCGCAGCTCACGGCGGAGGTCAAGATCAACGTGATCCAGCCCGGCGCGCGGTTCAGCCTGCCGCCGTTCGACCTGGAATTCATCCGAGTCGCGCACTCCATCCCCGAGGCGCAGGCGCTGGTCATTCGCACGCCGCAGGGCACCGTGCTGCACACCGGCGATTGGAAGCTCGATCCCGACCCGCTGGTCGGGCCGCCGACCGACGAGGACGCGCTGCGCCGCCTGGGCGACGAGGGCGTGCTAGCGATGGTGTGCGACAGCACGAATGCGATGGTGGAGGGCCACTCCGGCTCGGAAGCGGACGTCCGCACCAGCCTGGCGGCGCTGATCCGGCCGATGCACGGGCGGGTGGCGGTGACGTGCTTCGCCAGCAACGTCGCCCGGGTCGAAAGCGTGGCGCACGCCGCGCGCGCGGCCGGGCGGCACGTGGCGCTGGTCGGCCGTTCGCTCCGCAACCTGGAGGCGGCGGCGCGGGATTGCGGTTATCTCAAGACCACGCCCGAGTTCGTGCCGGAGGACGGCGCCGGGTCGATCCCGGACGATAATCTGCTCATCCTCGTAACCGGCAGCCAGGGCGAGGCGCGCAGCGCGTTGGCCCGGATCGCCAACGACACGCATCCGAACATCGCGCTCGGCGAGGGCGATACGGTGGTGTTCAGCAGCCGGGTCATTCCAGGCAACGAGCGCGCGATCGGTACGGTGCAGGACAACTTGGTGCGCCGCGGCGTGCGGCTGATGACCGACAACGACCACATGACCCACGTCTCCGGCCACCCGGCGCGGGACGAGTTGCGGCGGATGTACGCCCTGGTCCGGCCGCGCTACGCCGTTCCGGTGCACGGCGAGTGGCGGCATCTGTCGGCCCACGCGGCGTTGGCCCAGGAGGCGCAGGCCACGCCGATCCTGATCGAGGACGGCGACATACTGAGCTTGGCGCCGGGCCGGCCGGAGGTGGTCGACAGCGCGCCCGTCGGACGGCTTGTGCTCGACGGCAGCCGACTGGTTCCGATGACCGGCGGCGTGCTGGAAGCAAGGCGGCGGATGCTGTTCAACGGCGTCGTGCTCGCCAGCTTCGCGGTCGACGCCGCGGGCGCGCTGAAAGGCAAGCCGCGGATCAGCGCGCCGGGCTTGTTCGAGGCGGAAGACCCCGAAGCAGAGCGTGTGGCGCGGGAGTTCGCGGCCGGGATCGCGGACCTGCCGCCGTCGCTGCGGCGTGAGGACGGGGCTTTCATCGAAGCGGCAAAGGCAGCCCTTCGGCGGGCGCTCGGCCGTCGGTTGCAGAAGCGCCCGCTGGTGGATGTGCACCTGCTGCGGGTCTGATGAACTGGTCCAATTATAATGAACTGGTTCACCGCCTTCGTCCTGTTCGTGCTGATCTGGTGGACCGTGCTGTTCGCCGTGCTGCCGTTCGGGATGAAGCCGGTGGCGGAGGCCGACGCCCACACCGGCTGGCGAGGCGCGCCGGCCAACCCGCGCATCGGACGCAAGCTCGTCGTCACGACGCTGGTGTCGGCGCTGATGTGGGGCGGCGCTATTACCGTGATTCGAAGCGACTGGTTCAGCTTCCGGCATGGCATTCTGGCGATGCCTGACGAATAGGCATTTTGCCAGTCTTTGATCGAGAGCCATTCAGTTTCGGTTTCAGACTGCAAAATAGCCCAAAAATTTGGCTATTTTTTAATGGACGGTTTACCCGTTTCAGCCAATCATCACGACAGGACGAGCGTGTTGCTCTTCCTGCCGTGTGACTGGCGTTTCCTCCCTAAACTTGGCCCGCTGCGCCTTACCGGCGCGCGGGCCTTTTTCGTGAATACGGCTTTTAATGGTTCGTGTCACGCAATATCCGAGGAATTTGACGCAAAAACACGTAATTTCTTGCGCCTTTATATTGTGCGCCGCAGCAATATTGCGTCGGGACAGCCTTGAACGATAATTCCGACCTCGTCAGGCGCGCCGAAGATTGGTGAAAAGCGGCAAGCCTCTCAGCATGCCCGTCAGGTCAGACCGATAGGCCGTCGGCTGGTAATACAGGCCGAGTGGCAGGAACGGCACGTCGGTCCAGGCTTGCAGTTGAATCCGTCTCGCGATGTCTCGTTGGGCCGCCTCGTCTGCAGCCAGCAGCCAGTCCTGCCGCAATTCTTCCAGCTTCGGGCTCGTCGGCCAGCCGTTCCACGCCGCGGCGCCGTTGCCCCGCAACGGCAGATAACCCGCCGGGGTCAGGAAGTCGTAGCCACCCCAGAAGGAGCCGAACATGCTCCGTCCGCCGTGATCGAGCGGCTCACGGTTGCTCGTGCGCTGGACCACGGTGCCCCAGTCGGTCGCGACGTCGTCGACGTTCAGGCCGATCTGCCGCAGCATGTCGGCGCCGACCTGGCATATGGCGGAGATGCGCGGCACGTCGGTGGCGATCAGGAAGGTAATCTTCTCGCCCTTGTAGCCGGACGCAGCGACCTCCCGCTTCAGCGCCGCGAGGTCGTGCGTGCCGCTCAGCACGTCCATCCCGGCGTCGGTCGCGAGCGGATTGCCCGGCGGGAAGATGCCGACATGGGCGTTCCAGATCGCCGGGTCCTCGCCGGCCACCGCCTCCATGTAGTCGCGCTGGTTGACCGCCTTCAGCACGACCCGGCGCAGCGCCGGGTTGTCGAACGGCGGATACAGGTGATTGAACCGGAGCACGCCGATCAGCCCCGTCGTCTCGATCACCTCCAGCTTCAGGCGGCGGTCCTGGCGCAGGCTCGGCACCAGGTCCATGACCGGCTGCTCCACCCAGTCCACCTCGCCCGCTTGCAGCGCCGCGATTTGGGTGCCGGAATCGGGGGTCGTCAGCCACTCCACACGGTCGAAATGGGCAATTCGAGGCCCGGCGGTGAAGCTGGGCGTGCCGTCCGGACGCGGCACGTAGCCGTCGAAACGCCGGTACACGTTCCTGGCGCCCGGCACGCGCTCGTCCGCTATGAACTGAAACGGTCCGCTGCCCACCATCTCCGTCAGGCGCTTGCTGGTCGGCTGTGACGCCAGCCGCTCCGGCATGATCGCAGCCATGAGGTTGGTCGGCTTGGCCAGGGCATTCGCGAGCAGCGGGAACGGCCGCTTGAGGCGGAACTGCACGACGGTGTCGGACGGCGCGGACAGCTCGTCAGTCGCCTCGAACAACGCCTGCGCGAACGAGTCCGCCACTGCCCAGCGGCGTAGGCTCGCCACCACGTCGCGCGCCAGGACCGGCGTGCCGTCGTGAAAGCGCAAAACCCGGCCGCAACGTCAGCGTCCAACGGCGTCCGTCGTCCTCGACGGTGTAGCCCGCGAGCATCTGCGGTTGCGGGACCCCCTGCTCATCCAGCGAGAACAGGGTGTCGAACACCATCATGACATGGTTGCGGGTGACGAACGCGCTCACGAGCGGGTCGAGCAGGGCAAGATCGGCGTAGGGTACGAATTTCAGCGTCGTCGCCGATTGCGCCCGGGCGATGGCTGGCATGGCAAGGAGGGCGGCGCCACCCTGGAGGACCTGACGACGACGCATGGGACGTTCCTTGCTGGATGAGCGCGACAGGTAGCAAGCGCCATGCCGGCTGGACGAACACGGAGATTGCCATGGCTTTGGAAAACGCGGCCGACCTTGCCGAACGTATCCAAGGACGGCTGGACCGGTTGGGCCTGTCACAGGACGAAGCAGCCCGGGCGGCTGGGCTTCCGGCCGTTTTCATGGAGAGGCTGCTCGATGGCAACCTGCGTCCGCCCCGCGGCAAACGCCTGGTCAAGCTGGCCGAGGTGCTGGCCACGTCGGTGTCCTACCTGATCGGGCTGGACCCAGACTCTCCGGTCCCGGCCGAATACCTCGAGGAAGACCAGGGCAGCCTTGGATTGCTGGCCGGCGACGAGGAGGCGCTGCTGCGGGCGTACCGGCGGCTGGATGTCTCCTGCCGAGGCGCCCTGCTGCAGGTCGTGCAGAAGATGACGCCCGAACCGGATCTGCATGAGAAGAAGCCGCGGAAGCTGAAATGAACCGCTCTAGGCGATTGCGGCCCCCGCTTGTAGGGTCCGCCCCACTCTCGAACTTGAAAGATGCGGATGCGCCTGTCGCACAGCCTGCTGCCCACCCTGAAAGAAACGCCGGCCGAGGCGCAGATCGTCTCGCACCGGCTGATGCTGCGCGCCGGGCTGGTGCGGCAGACCGCGGCCGGCATCTACGCCTGGCTGCCGGCCGGCCTGCGCGTGCTGCGCAACATCGGCCAGATCGTGCGCGAGGAACAGGACGCGGCGGGCGCGCAGGAATTGCTGATGCCGACGGTGCAGCCGGCCGATCTGTGGCGGCAGTCGGGGCGCTACGACGCCTACGGGCCGGAGATGCTGCGCCTGCGCGACCGCCACGACCGCGACCTGCTGTACGGCCCCACCAACGAGGAAATGATCACCGACCTGATGCGGCAATCGGTGAAGTCGTACCGCGAGCTGCCGCAAACCCTGTACCATATCCAGTGGAAGTTCCGCGACGAGGTCCGCCCCCGCTTCGGCGTCATGCGCGGGCGGGAGTTCCTGATGAAGGACGCCTACAGCTTCGACCTCGACTACGCCGGCGCCGTGCTGAGCTACCGCCGCATGATGCTGGCCTACATGCGTACCTTTCAGCGGCTCGGCATGAAGGCCATCCCGATGGTCGCCGACACCGGGCCGATCGGCGGCGACCTCAGCCACGAGTTCATCATCCTGGCGCCCACCGGCGAGAGCGGGGTGTATTTCGACGCCGGGTTCGAGGAGATCGACTGGACCAGCGCCGGCTATCGCCACGACGACCCGGCGAGCCTTGAGGCTTTCTTCACCCGCATGACCACATCATACGCCGCCACCGATGAGAAGCACGACCCTGCGGCCTGGGCGGAGGTTCCGGAGGCGCGCCGTCGCGAGGGGCGTGGGATCGAGGTCGGGCACATCTTCTACTTCGGCCGCAAGTACAGCGAGCCGATGGGCTTGACGGTCGCCGGGCCGGACGGGGCGACGATCGTGCCCGAGATGGGCAGCTACGGCATCGGCGTCTCCCGCCTGGTCGGCGCGGTGATCGAGGCGAGCCACGACGAGGCCGGGATCGTCTGGCCCGACAGCATCGCGCCGTTCCGGGCGGCGGTGCTGAACCTGAAGCAGGGCGACGCGGCGACCGGGGCGATCTGCGAGGACCTGTACGCCCGCCTCGGCGACACGCTGTACGACGACCGGGCCGAGCGGGCAGGGGTGAAGTTCGCCGACGCCGACCTGATGGGCCATCCGTGGCAGCTCGTGGTCGGCCCGCGCGGGGCGGCGAACGGCGTGGTGGAGCTGAAGCGCCGGGCCACCGGGGAACGCGCCGAGCTGTCGGTCGAGGATGCGTTCGCACGCGTGCGCGGCTGATGTTCGGTCCGTTCGAGCGTGCGGTGGCCGGCCGCTACTTGCGGGCGCGGCGGGGGGAGCGGTTCGTTTCCGTCATCGCCGGGTTCTCGCTGGTCGGGATCGCGCTCGGCGTGGCGACGCTGATCATCGTGATGAGCGTCATGGGCGGCTTCAAGGTCGACCTGCTGAGCCGCATCCTGGGCTTCAACGGCCATCTCGGCGTGTACGGCATGTCGGCCCCGCTCACCGACTACGACGCCGCGGCGGCCAAGATACGCGCGGTCCCCGGCGTGCTGTCGGCGACCCCCGTGGTCGACGGCCAGGTGCTGCTGACCGGCGACCGCGGGCAGAACGCGGGCGGGATGGTACGCGGCATCCGGCAGGCCGACTTGCGCGGGCTGCACGCGGTGTCGGACCACATCCGGGCCGGCTCGCTGGACGATTTTGGCGGCGACGACGCGATCGCGGTCGGGGTGTCGTTGGCGCAGCGTTTCGGGTTGGCGATCGGCAGCCGCCTGACGTTGGTGTCGCCGCAGGGCGCCGCGACCGCGTTCGGCACCATCCCGCGGGTGCGCGCCTACAAGGTCGTGGCGGTGTTCCAGGTCGGGATGAACGAGTACGACAGCGGCTACGTGTTCCTGCCGCTGGAGGCCGCCCAGGTGTTCTTCCAGCAGCCGCAATCGGTCACGCAGATCGAGGTGATGGCCGACGACCCCGACCACGTGCGGCGGATCGGGCGCGACATCCTGGCGTCGGTCGGCCCCGGCCAGGTGCGGGTGATCGACTGGCAGCAGAACAACAACAGCTTCTTCGCGGCCGTGCAGGTCGAGCAGAACGTGATGTTCCTGATCCTGACGCTGATCATCGTCGTGGCGGCGTTCAACGTGGTGTCTTCGCTGATCATGATGGTGAAGGACAAGACGCGCGACATCGCGGTGCTGCGGACCATCGGTGCCGGGCGCGGGGCGGTGCTGCGGATTTTCCTGATGGTCGGCGCGTCCGTCGGCGTCACCGGCACGATCGTCGGCACCGTGCTGGGCGTGCTGTTCTGCCTGAACATCGAGACTCTGCAGGGCTGGGTGGAGGCGCTGACCGGCCGGACCGTGTTCGACCCGACGGTGTACTACCTCGCGCACCTGCCGGCCCGGCTCGACTGGCGGGAGGTCGCGCAGATCATCGTCATGGCGCTCGTGCTGTCCTTGCTGGCCACGCTATACCCGAGCTGGCGTGCCGCCCGGACCGACCCGGTGGAGGCGCTGCGGAATGTCTGACCCGCTGGCGCTGCGCGCCGTGTCGCGCACGTATCGCAGCGGCGACGCGTCGCTGGCGGTGCTCGACGGGGCCGACCTGACCCTGCGCGCCGGCGAGATCGTGGCGCTGGTGGCGCCGTCCGGCACGGGTAAATCGACGCTGCTGCACTTGGCCGGCTTGCTGGAGCGGCCCGATGCCGGCGCCGTGCTGGTCGACGGACGCGACGCCGGCGCGCTGCCCGACCCGGCGCGCACCGCCATCCGCCGCGACGCGATCGGGTTTGTGTACCAGTTCCACCATCTACTCGGCGAGTTCAGCGCGCTGGAAAACGTGGTGCTGCCCCAGATGATCGCCGGCAAGCGCCGCCGCGACGCCGAGGCGCGCGGCCGTGATCTGCTGGCCATGCTGGGACTCGGCCCCCGCGCCGGCCACCTGCCCGGCAAGCTGTCCGGCGGCGAGCAGCAGCGGGTCGCGATCGCCCGCGCACTGGCGAACGCGCCGCGCGTGCTGCTGGCCGACGAGCCGACCGGCAACCTGGACGTCGGCACCTCGGGGGTGGTGTTCGACGCGCTGCTGGCCGCGGTCCGCGGTCAGGGCGTGGCGGCGCTGATCGCCACCCACAACCCGGAGCTTGCGGCCCGGATGGATCGAAGGGTGACCTTGCGGGACGGCCGGGTGGTGCCGGCCTGACGCCTACTGCGTGACTGGCACGGCCGGCGGCTCCAGCGTCTTGGCCGCCCCCGCCGGCGCTTGGACCTCGGCGAGGTTCAAGGTCATCGACACCAGGTTGTAGTAGCCGAGCAGCCCCGTGAGATCGACCACGCCCTGCTCGCCGAAGCGCTTCACCGCCGCCGCGTACACCGCGTCGCTGACCTGCTTCTGCCGCTGCAACTGGGTCGAGAAATCATAGACCAGCGTCTCGTCCGCGCTCATGTTGGCCGGACGGCGGCCCTCCTGTAGGTCCTTCGCGACCGATGGCTCCAGCCCCGCCTTGATCGCGAGCGGGTAGTGCGCGTACCACTCGAACCCGGCCTTCCACTCCACCGCCGTGATCAGGATGGCGAACTCGTTCAAGTTGTGCGGCAGGGTCGTGTTGAAGCGCAGGTACTCGCCGACCTTCTGCAGCCGGTCGCCGAGCTGCGGGCTGCGGAGCCAGGCGTTGAACGGCCCCTCGATGGAGTGCCGCGGCCCGGCCATGATCCCGTCGTACATCGCCTTCTGCTCGGCGGTCATCTGGCCGGGTTGCAGTTCCGGAAAACGGCCTTGCGCGGTGGCGGCCGACGCGGATGCGGCGATGACGGTGGCGGCGAGCAGGAAGGCGCGCATGATCGTTCCCCTGGGTGGCCGGCCGATCGCCGGCGTCGCGTTCAGGCTGGCACCAACCGGCGTGTCATGGAAATAGCGAGGCGACGTCCAGCGCCAGGCCCGGCGGGTCCAGCACCAGCGGTCCGGCGCCCAGGATTTGCGTCGAAATGCGGCCCTCGCCGTCGCGGGCGTGGTGGATCACGCGGCGGTTCTCGGTGCGGAGGATGAGATAGTGCATCACCGTCGGGATCGAGAAGTAGTCGTCCAGCTTGGCGCCCCGGTCGCGGCCCGAACTCGACGGCGAGATGACTTCGACGACGATCACCGGGTCGGCGTAGATGAGCGCGTCGTCATCGAGGGGCGCGCCGCACCGCACCGCCGCGTCCGGTTCCAGCACGGTCGTCTCGTTGACCCGGACCGTCATGCCGTCTGGGAATGCCTCGCACGGGCGGCCCGCCGCGACGATCGCGTCTTCCAGCATGCGGAACGTGCGAGCTTTTACCCGCGCATGGGCCGCGCGCTCGGACAGGTTCTCGACGATCAGCCCGTCGACCAGCTCGTAGTGCTTTCCCTCAGGCTGGCGCTCCCTCCAGTCGAGGAACTCTGCCGCGGTCATCCGCTCGCGTGGTAAAGCGTCCATTCCGCCTCCATCTGTCCGAGTCGTAGCATGTCCCACGCCGATTTCATCCACCTTCGAGTCCACTCGTCGTACTCGCTCAGCGAAGGCGCCATCAAGGCGGACAAGATCGCCGTGCTGGCCAAGGACGCCGTCATGCCGGCGGTCGCGATCGCCGACAGCGGCAACCTGTTCGGCGCGCTCGAATTCAGCCAATCCTGCGCCAGCAAAGGCGTGCAGCCGATCATCGGCTGCCAGATTGGGCTGGTCCGGCCGGAGAACGCGCGGCTCCCGCCCGACCCGGTGGTGCTGCTCGCCCAGAACGCCGAGGGGCTGGCGAACCTGCAGCGCCTGTCCTCGCGCGGGTTCATGGAGACCGATCCGGCCGACCCGCAATTGCCGCTCGACACCGTGCTGGCGCATTCGGCCGGGCTGATCCTGCTGACGGGCGGCACTCGCGGGCCGATCGCGCGGATGCTGGCCGAGGGCCGCAAGCCGGACGCCGCGTCGATGCTGGCGCGCATGGCCGAGGCGTTCGGCGACCGCGCGGTGGTGGAGCTGCACCGCCACGGCCTGTCGGTCGAGGGCGCGATCGAGCCCGGCCTGCTGGCGCTGGCCGACGAGATGGGGCTGCCGATTGCGGCCACCAACGAGTGCCTGTTCGCGACCCCGGCCATGCACGCCGCCCACGACGCGCTGCTGTGCATCGCCGAGGGCCGGACGGTCGCCGACCCGAACCGCCGCCGGGTCACGGGGGAGCACTGGTTCAAGCCCGCCAAGGTCATGCGCGCCCTGTTCGCCGATCTGCCGGACGCCTGCGACAACACGCTCGCCATCGCCCGGCGCTGCGCCGTCATGGCCGAGACGCGCAAGCCGCTGCTGCCGGTCTGCCGCAAGGTCCGCTCCGGCAGCAACGAGGACCAGACGGTGCGCGCGATGGCCGGGGAGGGTCTGGCGCGCCGCATGGACGCGGCCGGCTTCGACCCCGCGACCCGGGCGCAATACGCGGCACGGCTGGCGTTCGAGCTGGACGTGATCGCGTCGATGGGTTTCCCCGGGTATTTCCTGATCGTGGCGGATTTCATCCAGTGGGCGAAGGCGCAGGGCATCCCGGTGGGCCCCGGCCGCGGCTCCGGCGCCGGGTCGGTGGCGGCGTGGGCGCTGACCATCACCGACCTCGACCCGCTGCGGTTCGGGCTGCTGTTCGAGCGCTTCCTGAACCCGGAACGCGTGTCGATGCCGGACTTCG
>JAABUX010010980.1_pt1 | contig 10058 bp, 8 predicted proteins | sample 5561851 | NCBI WGS metagenome assembly JAABUX01 (sample SAMN10711883, study PRJNA513361) | rock metagenome | isolation source: Antarctica rocks | place: Antarctica: Victoria Land, Richard Nunatak red sandstone | collected 2016-01-03 | reverse complement strand
CAGCCGCTTGCGCGAAAGCTCCGATTTCACCTCGGCAACCCCCAATCCCGCTATCTCGCGGTCATACGCAGTCAAGGCGAATCGGGCCAAGAGGCGGGTCAGCTCAAATGAGGGGATTCGTGAGCTGTCGGCCAACTTGTTCCCATCAACCTCGACCTCCTGGCGTTCGTGCCATCCGGGCAACTGCTGGCTCTCCTGGCATTCAGCAATGATCCCAGCATCACGACGCAGGCCGCCTTCCAATGCACCCAGACCGGGTATTACATCCTCACCCCGAAGTAACGGGATCGGTCCCTCCGGTCCGATGGCCTACCTGCCTGGCCGCCATCGCCAATCTTGACTGCCGGCCCCGCTTGATGGCGGGTTAACGTCCGACATCGGCAAATCCAGAACAAGGCGACTGTGCGATGCGTGTCCTGCTGGTCGGCTCCGGGGGCCGCGAACATGCGCTGGCGGTGGCACTCGGCCGCTCGCCCCTGCTGGAGGCGCTGTTCATCGCCCCGGGCAATCCAGGCACGGCGGCGTGTGGACGCAACGTCGCGATCGCGGTGGACGACGTGCCGGCGCTGGTCGCCTTCGCCGGCCGCGAACGGATCGACCTTGTGCTGCCCGGACCGGAGGCGCCGTTGGTCGCGGGCCTCGCGGATGCCTGTGCCGCCGCCGGCATCGCCTGCGCCGGTCCGACCGCGGCGGCGGCGCGCCTCGAAGCCAGCAAGAGCTTCACCAAGGAGATCTGCGACGCGGCCACGATCCCGACCGCGCGCTGGGAGCGCTTCACCGACGCCGCGTCGGCGCATGCCTTCGTGCGCCGCCGGGGTGTGCCCATCGTGGTCAAGGCGGATGGGCTGGCGGCGGGCAAGGGTGTCGTCGTGGCGACGACGCTGGCCGAAGCCGAAGCCGCGATCGAGGCGCTGATGCAGGGCGCCAGCGCCGCCCTGGTGATCGAGGAGTGTCTCGAAGGCGACGAGGTCTCGCTGTTCGCCTTCTGCGACGGTCCCGACGCGGTGCTGATCGGCGCCGCGCAGGACCACAAGCGCATCGGCGAGGGCGATACCGGCGCCAATACCGGCGGCATGGGCGCGATAGCGCCGCCACCGGGCTTCGATCGCGCGGCGCAGGAGCGCGCGCTGGACCACCTGATGCGTCCCGCCCTGACCGAGCTGGTTCGGCGCGGCACCCCGTTTCGCGGCGTGCTGTTCGCCGGCCTGATGCTCACCGCGCAGGGACCGAAGCTGATCGAGTACAATGTCCGTTTCGGCGATCCGGAGGCGCAGGCGCTGCTGCCGCGGCTGCAATCCGACCTGCTCGCCGCCCTGGTCGCGATGTGCGAGGGCCGCCTGGCCGATTGCGGGCTTCGCTTCTCGGATGATGCCTCCATCGCCGTCGTGCTGGCCGGGCGCGGCTATCCCGGCACGCCGCGGACTGGCGGCGCGATCGCCGGGGTGGAGCAGGCCGGGCAGATCGCCGGCGTGCGCGTGTTCCAGGCCGCGACCCGCGTCGATGAGGCGGGGACGCTGCGTGCGGCCGGCGGGCGCGTGCTGACCGTCTGCGCCACGGCCCCGAGCCTGCTCGACGCGCGTGACGCCGCCTACGCCGCCATCGCCCGCATCGACTGGTCGGACGCCGTCTGGCGGCGCGACATCGGCGTGCGCGCCCTCAAGGAACAGGCCCGATGAACAAGCTGTCGATCAATCGCGACACCAGACTGTGCATGTCGCTGTCGGCGCGGCCGGGCAATTTCGGCACCCGCTTCCACAACCAGCTGTACGAGGCGCTCGGTCTCGATTTCGTCTACAAGGCATTCAGCGCGCGCGACCTGGCTGGTGCCATCGGCGGCATCCGGGCGCTCGGCATACGCGGCTGCGCGGTCTCGATGCCGTTCAAGGAGGCCTGCATCCCGATGCTGGACCGGCTCGACGCCTCGGCCGAGACGATCGGCTCGGTGAATACGATCGTCAACGATGACGGGGTCCTGCACGCCTACAACACCGACTATATCGCCATCGAGCGTCTGGTCGGACGGGCGGGAATCGATCCCGCCACGCCGTTCATCCTGCGCGGCAGCGGTGGCATGGCCAAGGCGGTCGCCTTCGCGCTGCATGGCTGCGGCTTCACGAACGGGACCATCCTGGCACGCAACGAGCATAGCGGGCGCGCGCTGGCCGCTGGTTGCGGGTATGGCTGGACCGACACGATGGGCGGCCACCCGGCGATGCTGATCAACGTCACCCCGTTCGGCATGCAGGGCGGTCCGGAAGCCGAAGACCTAGCCTTCGACGAGACCGCGATCCAGGCCGCCGAGGTGATCGTCGACGCGGTGGCGCTGCCTTCGGAGACGGATCTGATCCGCGCGGCGCGCGCGCTCGGCAAGCGCGTGGTGACCGGCGCAGAGATCCAGGCCGTGCAGGCGCTGGAGCAGTTCATCCTCTACACCGGCATGACGCCGAGCCCGGAGCAGTTCGCAGCGGCTGCCGCCTTCGCGGGCGGACAGCCGGCTGCGACCTGATGCTCAAACCGGCGGCGGGTTGCGCTCGCTGAAGCCGCTCTGGTGCCAGTACGGGTAAGGCAGGGTGACCGTGCTCGCCGCGTCGAGGGCGGCGACCTGCTCGGTAGTCAGGTTCCAGCCAACGGCGCCGAGATTCTGCCGGAGCTGCTCCTCGTTGCGGGCGCCGACGATCACGTTCGACACCGTCGGCCGCTGCAGCAGCCAGTTCAGCGCGATCTGCGGCACGGTCTTGCCGGTCTCCTCGGCTACCTTGTCCAGCGCCTCGACCACCTTGTAGACGTGCTCGTCGGGCACCGGCGGCCCCGCGTCCGTGACAGCGGCCGTGTGCAGGCGCGAGCCGGCGGGCAGCGGCTGGCCGCGGCGGATCTTGCCGGTCAGCCGGCCCCAGCCGAGCGGGCTCCAGACCACCGCGCCGACGCCCTGCTCGACACCCAGCGGCATCAGCTCCCACTCATAGTCGCGGCCGATCAGCGAGTAGTAGGTCTGGTTGGCGACGTAGCGGGTCAGGTTGTGGCGCTCCGAAACGCTGAGCGCCTTCATCAGGTGCCAGCCGGAGAAGTTCGAGACGCCGAGATAGCGGATCTTGCCCGCGCGCACGAGGTCGTCCAGCGCGGTCAGGGTTTCCTCGACCGGTGTCATGGCGTCGTAGCCATGCAGCTGGAACAGGTCGATATAGTCGGTGCCCAGGCGCTTCAGCGCGCGCTCCGCCGCCTGGATCAGGTGGAAGCGCGAGGAGCCGACATCGTTGGGATCAGCGCCGCTGCGGAACGTCGCCTTGGTCGAGATGATGACCTTCTCGCGCCTGCCCTTTATCGCGCCGCCGAGGATCTCCTCCGCCATTCCCGCCGAGTAGATGTCGGCGCTGTCGAACATGTTGAGGCCAGACTCCAGGCAGATGTCCACCAGCCGGGTCGCGCCGCCGACGTCGGTATCGCCCCACGCCTTGAAGAATTCATTGCCACCGCCGAACGTGCCGGTGCCCAGGCTCAGTGCTGGCACCTTGAAGCCGGACCGGCCGAGATATCTGTATTCCATGATCGTCCTCAAGCTTAGAACCGTCATCACCATGACGCCCCGTGCGCCGCATGGTTCACCCTATGCCGGCAGAGGCAGCGATCATGACCGAGAACGAGAGCCGACGCACCCACCTGGGCGAGCACCGTCTGCACCCCGAGACCCTGATGCTGGGCTACGGCTACGATCCGACGCTGTCCGAGGGGGCGGTCAAGCCGCCGGTTTTCCTGACCTCCACCTTCGTGTTCCGCTCCGCCGAGGAGGGACGCGACTATTTCGACGTGGTCTCCGGCCGCAAGCAGACCCCCGCCGGTGGCGCCGGACTGGTCTATAGCCGCTTCAACCATCCGAACGCCGAGATCGTCGAGGACCGCATGGCGATCCACGAGGGCGCGGAGGCGGCGCTGCTGTTCAGCGCCGGCATGTCGGCGATCGCCACCACCATCCTGGCCTACGCGCGCCCGGGCGACGTGGTGCTGCACAGCCAGCCGCTCTACGGCGGCACCGAGACGCTGCTGGTCCGCACCCTGGCCAACTACGGCATGGCGGCGGAAGGCTTCACCGACGGGCTCAACCCGGCCGCGATCGACGACGCCGCCGACCGGGCGATGGCGCGCGGACGGGTCAGCGTCATCATGGTGGAGACGCCGTCGAACCCGCTGAACACCCTGGTCGACCTCTCGCTGATCGCCACCCTGCGCGAGCGGATCGCGCGTGCGCAAGGCTATGCGCCCCTAGTGATCTGCGACAACACCATGCTGGGACCGATCTTCCAGGCGCCGCTGCGCCATGGCGTCGACATCGTGGTCTACTCGCTGACCAAGTATATCGGTGGCCACAGCGACCTGATCGGCGGCGCGGCGCTGGGCACCGCCGCGGCACTCCGCCCGGTGCGGACGCTGCGCAGCGCGATCGGCACCGGCCTCGACCCGCACTCCTGCTGGATGGTCGGCCGCTCGCTGGAGACCTTGTCCCTGCGCATGCACGCCGCCGCCCGCAACGCCGAGGCGGTGGCGAACTTCCTCGCCCTGCATCCCCGGGTGCAGCGCGTGCATGCCCTCAACCTGCTGCGGGAGGGCGATCCGGCGGCCTCGGTGCAGGCGCGCCAGGCGACCGGCGCCGGCTCGACGTTCAGCATCGTCATCGAGGGCGGCATTACCGAGGCGTTCCGCGTGCTGAACGCGCTGCGCATCTTCAAGCTGGCGGTCAGCCTCGGCGGCACGGAGTCGCTGGTCAGCCATCCGGCCTCGACCACCCACTCCGGCGTGCCGGCCGCGGTGCGCGCGCAGGCTGGGGTGAGCGACGGGCTGATCCGCCTCAGCATCGGCATCGAGAACCCCGCCGACCTGATCGCCGACCTGTCGCAGGCACTTGCGGTCCTGGACTCGTAGCAGGTCAGACATTTCCTGTTCCAACGGGGAAACGCGTCCGGTATCAGACCCGGGCAGGTTCGTTTCGTGGGCGGTTTGCACGGCCGATCGTTAGCCTTCTGGAGTAACACGCATCCCCCACGACTTCCCGGGCCGGCGCGCGATCGTACTCGAGTGCTGCAGCCAATCGATTGCGCTTTGCAGCGAGACGCTGCAGACGCCAGCCATCCCGATAGGCGACGCATCCCGGGTGGCAGCACCGCGGACACGCAGGCTGGCCGGCCTGGTGCCGCAGTCGGCCGTTCACCGGCTGTTCGCGCGCAGCCGCCTGCTGCGCCGGCTGACGGTCGGCACGCTCAGTCGTTTCGAGCTCGTCATCATGGGCGGCCACAAGCAGCGCACGCGCCTCGACATCATCCGGCGGATACGCCGGGAGCGCGAGTCGCTGCTCAGCGGCAACGAGGCCTTCATGATCTCCTCGCTGGCGGCGGCGCAACGCGCGGTCGGCGGGGTGATGGCCGAGGTCGGCGTATTCCAGGGCTGCTCGGCCAAGCTCATCAGCGTGGCCGGCTGCCCCTCCGAGCTGCATCTGTTCGACACCTTCAAAGGGCTTCCGGAACCTGATCGCAGCGAGCGCCGCGCGATGCGCAAGGGGCACTACGCCGCCTCGCTCGACGCCGTGACGGCCTACCTGGCCGACCAGCCGAACCTCCTCTTCCACGAGGGCCTGTTCACCGGACGGGACGTCCCCTGCGCCGACCGCAGCTTCTCGTTCGTGCATCTCGACGTGGACCTCAAGGAGGGCACCCGCGCCTGCCTGGACTTCTTCTACCCGCGCATGCTTCCGGGCGGCGTCATCCTGTCGCACGACTATTCCTATCTCGACGGGGTGCGTGAGGCATTCGCGGAGTTCCTCGCCGACCGCGCCGAACGGGTCATCGAGCTGCCCAGCTCCCAGGTCATGCTGATCAAGGCCTGACGCCCTCCGCGGCAGCGCGGCTCGCAGCATGGTTCGCAGACCGGCCATGGGCTGGTAGAAGCGGCAACCGGTCGCTCCGTTCCCGGGGCGGCGTCGCTTGTCGAGGATCGAGCAGATGGCGCAAGCACCTGTCCAGCGACGAGGCGTCTGCCTGGTGATCTCGGCACCCTCCGGCGCCGGCAAGAGCACCATCGCCAATGCCCTGCGCGCCTCCGAGCCGGAGCTGAGGCACTCGATCAGCGTCACCACACGGGCGCCGCGCACCGGCGAGGTCGACGGCATGCACTATTACTTCCACTCGCGCGAGCGGTTCGACGCGATGGCCGAGGCGGGCGAGCTGCTGGAATGGGCCATCGTGTTCGGGCGTGGCTACGGCACCCCGCGCGCGCCGGTCGAGGCCTGGCTCGCCTCCGGCCGCGACATGGTGTTCGATATCGACTGGCAGGGTCACCGCCAGATCCGCGCCGCCCTGCCCGAGGACGTGGTCAGCCTGTTCGTGCTGCCGCCCTCGCTCGCCGTGCTGGAGCATCGCCTGCGCAGCCGCGCCTCCGACGATCCCGACGAGATCCTGCACCGCATGCGTGCCGCGCGCGACGAGATCGCGCACTGGAACGAGTTCGACTACGTGACCCTCAACGTCGAGCTCGACCGCTCCATCCGCGAGGCGCGTTCGGTGCTGCACGCGGCCCGGCTGGGGACGAGGCGGCAACTCGCGCTACCGGCGATGGTGGCGGGCTTCGAGCCCTCGGACTTGAAGCAATAATGGGGACCTGAAGCGATAATGGATTTCTCCGCCATCTCCGTGCTGTGCGTCGGCGACGTGATGCTCGACCGCTACGTCTACGGCGCGATGGAGCGCATTTCCCCGGAAGCGCCGGTGCCGGTGCTGCGGCTGACGCGAACCCGCGAGATGGCGGGCGGTGTCGGCAACGTGGCGAGCAATATCCTGTCGCTAGGCGGCCGTGCGGTACTGGTCGGGCTGGTCGGAGAGGATGCGGCGGGAACGGCCCTGCGCGCGATCGTGGCCGCGCAGGGCTGCGCGACCGACGGGCTGGTGCCCTCGTCGGCCCGTCCCACCATCTGCAAGACCCGCTTCATCGCCGCCAACCAGCAGGTGGTGCGCACCGACGAGGAGAGCAGGCTGCCGTTGCAGCCGGAGGAACAGGCGGCGCTGATCGCGGCGATCGACCTTCATATCGATGCCGCCCACGTGCTGGTGCTGTCGGACTACAACAAGGGCGTGTGCGCGCCCACGGTGCTGGCGCACGCGATCGATGCCGCGCGCAGGCTCGGCATCGCCGTGTTCGCGGATCCCAAGTCGAACGATTTCTCGCGCTACCGGGGCGCCACCTGCATCACCCCTAACGTGCGCGAACTCGCCGCCGCCGCCGGCATGCCGGCCGATGACGAGGGGCAGGTCGCCCTGGCCGCCCATCACGTGATGCGGCAGGCCGGGACCGCCGCGATCCTGGCGACGCGATCCGAGAAGGGGATGATGCTGGTCGAGCGGGAGGCGGCCGCGCTGTCGGTGCCGGCCCGCGCCCGCGAGGTGTTCGACGTGTCGGGCGCCGGCGACACCGTGATCGCGGCGATGGCCCTGGCGCATGGCGGCGGCCACTCGTTGCCGCAGGCGATGCGCATCGCCAATGCCGCCGCCGGCGTGGTTGTCGGCAAGCTCGGCACCGCCACCGCGGACATCGTCGAGGTGATGCAGGAGCTCGAGCTGCTCGACCGCCAGTTCGGCGAGCATCCGGGCCCCGGCGAGACGGCGGCCGGCGCGCTGGCGACGCTGGCGCACGCGCAGGCGCTGACCCGGCGCTGGAAGGCGCAGGGCCTGCGCGTCGGCTTCACCAACGGCTGCTTCGACATCCTCCATCCCGGTCACGTGGCCCTGCTGGCGGCGGCGCGCGCAGCCTGCGACAGGCTGATCGTGGCGCTGAACACCGACGCGGGCGTGCGCCGGCTGAAGGGGCCGCTGCGCCCGGTCAACCGGCTGTCGGCACGCGCCCAGGTGATCGCGGCGATCCGTCATGTCGATCTCGTGGTCTGCTTCGACGAGGAAACGCCGATCGAGCTGATCCGCGCGCTGCTGCCGGACGTGTTGGTCAAGGGGGCGGACTACGCGCCGGACCAGGTCGTCGGAGCCGATCTGGTGCAGGCGGCGGGCGGCACGCTGGTGCTGGCCGGGCTGGTGCCGGACCAGTCCACCACGACGACGATCGCGCGTATCCGGAGCGCCGAGGATGTCCTCGCGGCAAGCCGGGACGATGCGCTCATCCGCTGAGCCGCAGCGTGCCGTCCCTGCCGCGTGGCCTGGCACGCATCGGCGCCGTCCCCGGGTTCCCCGCATTCCCCGTTATCCACAGGCTAGGAACTGGCTGAATCGCGGCGCGCAACCAGCTACAGTGGTCCGGTGAACCAGATCGAATCCAGTCGGCGGGAAGGCCTCTTCGGCCTGTCCCAGCGTCTTCCGCCCTCGAACACCCAGGCGGAGCAGGCGCTGCTCGGCGCCCTGCTGGCCAACAACAAGGCGTATGACCGGGTAAGCGAGTTCCTCGCTCCCGAGCATTTCGCCGACCCACTGCATGGCCGCATCTTCCAGGCGATCACCCGGCGGGTCGAGGCCGGCCAGCTCGCCGACGCGATCACCCTGCGCGCCGAGTTCGAGCATTCCGGTCTGCTCGACGAGGTGGGGGGTGCCGCCTATCTCGGCCAGCTGCTGACGGCGATGGTCGGCATCATCAACGCCGGCGAATATGGCCGCTCGATCCACGACGCGTGGCTGCGCCGCCAGCTCATCGACATCGGCGAGACGGTGGTCAACAACGCCTTCGGGGCGCAGCCCGAGCTGGACGGCGTCCGCCAGATCGAGGCCAGCGAGGAGATGCTGTTCCGCCTGGCTACCGACAAGGGCCAGGACGGGGGCTTCGTCACCTTCGAGCGCGCGCTGACCGACGCGATCGGCATCGCCGAGAAGGCGTTTCACCGCGCCGGCGCCGTCGCCGGCCTGACCACCGGCCTGCGCGACCTCGACAAGAAGACCGGCGGCATGCATCCGTCGGACCTGCTGATCCTCGCCGGCCGTCCCGGCATGGGCAAGACCGCGCTCGCCACCAAGATCGCCTTCGGGGCCGCGCGCGCGCTGATGCAGGAGGCGCGCGAGCGTCAGGCCGCAGCCGGTCTCGGCCAAGGTGCCGAGATCCAGCCCAAGGGCTCGGTCGCGATCTTCTCGCTGGAGATGAGCGCCGAACAGCTGGCGACGCGGTTGCTGTCCGAAGAGGCGCGCGTGTCAGGTGAGCGCATCCGTCGTGGCGAGATCGGGCAGAAGGAGTTCGACCGCTTCATCCAGGTGTCGCGCGAACTGGCGACGCTGCCGCTGCATATCGACGATACCCCGGCGATCACGCTGTCGGCGCTGCGCACGCGTTGCCGCAGGCTGGCCCGCACCAAGGGCCTGAGCCTGATCGTGATCGACTACCTGCAGCTGATGCGTCCGACGGTCGGCACCAGGCCGGAGAGCCGTGTGCAGGAGGTCAGCCAGATCACCCAGGGGTTGAAGGCGATCGCCAAGGAGCTTGAGGTGCCGGTGCTGGCGCTGAGCCAGCTGTCGCGTTCGGTGGAGAGCCGCGAGGACAAGCGGCCGCAGCTATCGGACCTGCGCGAGTCCGGTTCCATCGAGCAGGACGCGGACGCGGTGATGTTCATCTATCGTGACGAATACTACCTGCAGCAGCGTGCGCCGAAGCAGATGGCCTTCGACAGCGAGGACAAGTACCACACCGCGATGGACAAGTGGCAGCGCGACATGGAGCAGGTGCATAACCGGGCGGAGCTGCTGCTGGAAAAGCAGCGTCACGGACCCACCGGCAAGATCGACCTGTTCTTCGAGGGCGAGTTCACCCGCTTCGCCAACCTCGATCTGGTCCACGACAACCCCAGATCCTGATACTCGGAAGCTCAGGACGACGAGGCGAACGTACCAGGTCGATCGCTCGACCGAGATGTCGAGTGGGTGCAGCAGAAGCAGCGGGAGGGCTTGAGGTCAGCCACCGGAGCTCACGAGCTAGCAGCCTGTCGGACTTAACGCGACGCGGCGGGGTGTTTAGAATCGGGATAGCGATTCGCTTCCCTTCTGGCACGGTCTTCCCTTCGATATGAGCAACTTCCGTCCTGTTGACCGCGACACTGG
>JAABUX010010979.1_pt1 | contig 10058 bp, 10 predicted proteins | sample 5561851 | NCBI WGS metagenome assembly JAABUX01 (sample SAMN10711883, study PRJNA513361) | rock metagenome | isolation source: Antarctica rocks | place: Antarctica: Victoria Land, Richard Nunatak red sandstone | collected 2016-01-03 | reverse complement strand
AGGCCCTGTCGGAGGTTCTCGGCCCAGACCAGGGTGCTTGCGCCGGAGCTCGCGGCCGTGAATGCCTTGCGACGCGCGGCGTCAAGGAGATGCGGGCCGGCACCATCGCCGCGTAAGAGAACCCGGACGTGCCCGCCACGATCGGCCACCACCACGGCGACACGGTAGCCCTTGGCTGTGCAGTCAGCGAGTGCCGCAGTGGCAGCGTCGGATGCCATGACAACGCTGAGCTCGCGCGTGGCGAGCAGTCCCTGAGCCGCCGCGAATGGGGTGCCAAGGGACGCATACATCGAGAGCAGGGCGACCGTGGGGCCGGTGGTAATCCATCTTGTGGACATCCTAGTCGTCCCTTCCTGAACCTGTGCTTGTCGGGTACTTCGCTGGCGATGTGGCTGTGCCGAAGAACGCGAGTAGCCTGCGGGTCAGCTCCTCCGGCTGTTCGGTCGGAATCCAGTGACCACAGTCCTCGATGACGCCGCCCTCTACGTTGCTGGCAGCGAGGCGCATCTGTTGCAGCGGGACCATGCCATTGCCGGACGACCCGCCCAGCGTCAGAACCGGCATCGCCAACCTGTGCTCGGCGTAGCCCGCATTCTGACGGGCGTCTTCGGCAAATGCGCGGAAATAGGCCAGCCCCGCCCGCATTGCCCCGGGCTCCGAGTAGGCGCGCACGACCTCGCCCAAGTCCTCGTCCACCGCTCCCGTGTTGACCGCGATCTGGCGGTAGAACCAGGAAAAGTAGGTGCGTTCCTTTCCGGCAAGCAAAGCCTCGGGCAGGTCGGGGACGTTGTAGAACGTCCAGTGCCACAGGCGCGGATTGCGGGTCAGCTCGTCCCATGGCGGGATGCCCGGCACCGGCGCGTCCAGCAGCACGAGTTTGGAGACGATCTCGGGGTGGTGCGCGGCGAGCGCGTAGGCGACCTGGGTGCCGAGGTCGTGGCCGACGACGAGCGCGCGGGCCTGGCCGAGCGCGAGCAAGAGCTGGCGCACATCCTCGGCGAGCGTGTCATCGTCGTAGCCCGTCAGCGGGCGGGAGCTGTCGCCGAGGCCACGCAGGTCGGGAACGATCACGGTGTAGCGGCGGGCCAGCTCTGGCATGATCCGGTGCCAGGTGAACCAGGTCTCGGCCCAGCCATGCAGCAGCACCACCGGCTCGCCCTGGCCGCCGATGACGTAGTGCAGGCGGACCCCGTTCACGTCCGCCTTATGGTGCGAAAACACCTGATCGAACGCAGGCTCCCCCGGCATGGGCCAGGGCCTCGCCCCGGACTCGGCAGGCTGGCCAGGGGAAGTGGGCGGGGTATCAGCCGCGAACGCGGTGCCAAGACCGAGCGAGGCGGCGAGCAGCATCGCGCCGAGGTGGAAGCGAGCAAGCTTGGGCGCAATCGGGGGGATCAGCATGGCGATGCTCCGGGCGGGACGGAACTGCAATAGAGTAACAAGCTCTATTACACAAGTAGTCCGCCAGGTTTGACGATGGTGGGATCAATCCGCTCGCGCAGCTCGCGCGCCACATCCGCGAGCGTGACCTTGGCGAGTTCCGCTTCCATCGCCTGTTGCGCTTGGTCCGCGACCGGTCGGAGAACGGCTTGGATGTTGCGCCCAACTGGACAGCCAGGGTCGGGCGAGCGGCGGTGCAAAGGGATCAGCACCGGCTCTTCTACAGCGCGATAAACGTCGAGCAGCGTCACGTCCTCGGGCGGGCGCGCTAGGACTGCCCCACCGCCCAGGCCAAGCCGGGCATCGGTGATGCCCGCACCCGCAAGCAGGGAGAACAGCTTGCGGATCACGGCCGGGTTGGTGCTCGCGCTGCGCGCAACATCCTCGGACCTGACGGGACCGCCATGATTGAACGCGAGCGCGGCCGCGGCGTGAACAGCGACGGCGAAACGGGTGCTGGTGGGCATGACGGAACCATTGAGCTGTTGTGATTGTCACATAGTCGCTCACCCGTCCCTGGTCATGAAAGGAGCGCTGGATCACCTCCGAACACGGCTTTGGACCAATCCATGCTCACATGGTTCAGGCGCTGTCGTCAGAGTGCTTGCGGCAGCCCGCCAAGGGCAACTGAAGGCCACCTTGGCAATTCGTTTGACGGACAGCTTCGACTTGTATTCGGCGCTATGTGGGCGACGCTCCGACTTCACCAGTGCCCACCAGCGAATTGCATTGACTTCCTACCGACTGATAGGTAGATGTGGGCCATGCACATGGACACCCGCACCCAACTCTTGACCGAAGCCGAGGCCGTCGTACGTGGCCAAGGATATGCAGGATTCAGCTACGCCGACCTCACGGAGCGGGTCGGCATCCGCAAGGCCAGCATCCACCATCACTTCCCCGCCAAGGAAGACCTGGGCGTCGCGCTGGTCGAGGCCTATACTGAGCGGTTCACCACTGCATTGGCTGACATCATCGCTGCAACGGCCGATGCTCCTGGACGCCTTGAGGCCTATGCCGGGCTGTACCGGTCGGGGCTGCAAGCGGGACAGGGGTGCCTGTGCGGCGTGTTGGCGTCCGAGCTGAAGGGCCTGCCTGACCGCATCCGTGCCGGGGTGCGACGGTTCTTCGGCATGAACGCGGACTGGCTGGAAGGGGTCATCGCGGCCGGACAGGCGGATGGGTGCTTCCGGTCCGACCTGGCCGCACGCGCCCAGGCCATGGCGGTGCTGGCGGCCCTGGAAGGCGCCATGCTGGTTGGCCAGGCGCTTGGCTCCGTAGAGGCGTTCGACGCCGCCGCCGTTGCCAGCCTCAAGGGCTTGCAGAAGCCTCCGCGCTGACAAATGTCTTGGCCGCGATACCTACCGATTAGTCGGCAGTCAACTCGTTACAAAGAGACATCTTCGTTTATGACATGGCGTGCACCTCGACCACGGCTAGGCGCGCAAACCGTAGTCCACCCCCACTCCGTCCTAACCAGCCAAGGAACAGCACCATGAAGGTTTACGACTACAAGGGCTTTCCCAACCCCGCCCGCGTCCGCATCGCCCTGGCCGAGAAGGGCCTGCTCGACCAGGTCGAGTTCGTCCATGTTGACGTGCCCGGTGGCGAGCACAAGCAGCCGGCATTCCTGGCCAAGAACCCGTCCGGCGCCGTGCCGCTGCTGGAACTGGAAGACGGCACGATGATCTCTGAATGCACCGCCATCACCGAGTATTTGGACAACCAGGACGGCAACCCGGTGCTGACCGGCCACACGGCCAAGGAACGCGCCGTGATCCACATGATGCAGCGCCGGATCGAGGCCGGCCTGCTCGATGCTGCCGCCGCCTACTTCCACCACGCCACGGCAGGCCTGGGGCCTGACATCGAGACGTATCAGAACGCGGACTGGGGCCGGAAGCAGGGCGAGCGGGCGGTCGCCACCATGCGCACGCTCGACGGTGAGCTGGCTGGCCGGGCCTACATGGCAGGCGACACATTCACCATGGCTGACATCTCCGCTATGGCCGGCCTGTCCTATGCCGACTTCGCGAAGATCGAGACCCCGCCCGAGTTGACCCACCTGGCGGCCTGGCGCGCACGGGTCAATGCGCGGCCTAGCGTCGCAGCGTCTGCATAACCCTCGGCCCAAAGGAGAGCGACCATGAACCTCAACGCGGACTTTGCTGCCCGTGCCGCGGTCCACGCGGGGCGGGCGGACTGGGTGCCGTCGCCGATCCCCGGGGTGGACCGGCGCATGCTGGACCGCGTCGGCGCGGAGGTGGCACGTGCCACCTCCATCGTCCGCTATGCGCCGGGCAGCCGCTTCTCGCCGCACACCCATGGCGGCGGGGAGGAGTTCCTGGTGCTGGACGGCGTGTTCCAGGACGAGCACGGCGACTTCCCCGCCGGCAGCTACATCCGCAACCCGCCAACCACCAGCCACACGCCGGGCTCGAACCCGGGCTGCACCATCTTTGTCAAGCTGTGGCAATTCGACCCGGCGGATCGCACCCAGGTGCGGCTTGACACCGCCGCGATGGGGTTCACGGCAGTTGCCGACCGCCCCGAGGTGGAGGCGGTGGCGCTGTTTGCCGACGAGCATGAGCAGGTGCGTCTGGAGCGGTGGGCGCCTGGCAGCATCGTTGAGTTGTCCGCACCGGGCGGGATTGAACTGCTGGTGCTGGACGGCTCGTTCTCCGAAGGTGGCGAGGCGTTCACCGGGCAGTCCTGGCTGCGGCTGCCGGCTGGCGCCACTCTCCACGCCGTAGTGGGACCGCGGAGCTGCCGCGTTTGGGTGAAAACTGGTCATCTTGCCGAGGTCCAGGCCGCATCAGTAGCCGCTTAGCCCAGAGCGACTGGGCGGCCACGGTTGCGGGATGGATCGAGCGCACGTTCGCCAGGCAAGGTGTATGAACTCTAAACCACCCGTAGATTTCATACATCCTGTAACACTGCAGAGTGTTCGTTTCGGCCGCGGCATCCAACATAGGCAAGGAGCGGCCCGCTGTCCGCCAGGGTTCGTTTGACGGACACCCCTGGCCCTGGCTGCTGCTCAACGTGCTGCGGCGTCAGATAGCCAATCTGCACAGCTTCGTGGTCACAGGGCCTTACTCTCAGCCTTGGCCTCCTGCCGAGGGCGGCCCAGGAAGGCCTGAATGGCGCGCGGAAGCGTGTAGATTGGTAGCTGCGCCGCGGCGAAGAACAACGCCATGGTGGGGGTCGTGGCTGTACCAAGCGCTGCCCAGACCAGGCCGACGTTGCGGTTTCCAGCGGTTAACCCGATGGCGGCTCTAGCAGAGGTGTCGCCCGGAAACACCGCGGCGGCTAGTAGCTGCAAGCCGATGTTGCAGCCGTAGGCCAGAAGCACGAAGCCGAGCGCGCGAGCCGGCGCGGCCTCGATCATGGTCCGTACGCCGGCCATGGTGGCGAGCGCGAACACCAGCAGCGCCACGACGATTAGACCATCAAGAGCAAGCCCGTGCTCAGCCAGCACCCGTGCCGCGCGCCGGCGCAGGAGAAGGGCCACGCCCTCAGCGCTACCGACAAGCAGGGCGAGGCGCCAGGCGAGGTCAAGCGGGCCGATCGGCACCGGCCCGCCATTGTTGGCGAGGCCGGCCAGGAGCGGCACGGTGAGCGGGGCTGCGGCCATAGACACAAAGGTAGCAACCAGTGGGACGGCGGGGTCGAGGCCGAGCATACGCGCGACCGCGGCGGTGCCGCTGGAGGGCGGCGCGGCCGTGGCGAGCACAAGGGCGAGGCGTAGCGCGGGGCCCACTCCAGCCAGTTGTGCCAAAATGCCGACCACCACCGGGCAGGCTACCATGACGAAGAGCGGCAGCAGCACGGAGACGCGCGGCCGTGCCAAGGCGATGCGCAGCTCGGCGGTGTCCACCCGCAAGAGTGTGCCGAGCACGAACACGAACACCGTCGCTGGCATCAGGGGACGGGCAAGCGTGGCGAGGCCGGGCCAGACGAGGCCGAGCAGCACGCCCCCGGCCAGCACGCTTGGGCCATGCCGCGTGACCAAGAGAAGCACGGCCTTCATCCGCCGTTCTCTGCCTGCGTCGATCCCGCACGATCCGACATGGTTTTCCCCTACGCTCTGTTCGGAATGTGCGTTGACGCGGCGGATGCGATAAGCTCGCTGTCATGCCGAACACTGTCGCCCACGAGGAAACAGCCGCGGGGGTACCACCGACCGAGGAGATCACAGCCTTCGTCGCCGTGGCCGAGTTGGCCAGCTTCACCCGTGCTGCCGCACGGCTCGGCAACAGCAAGTCGAGCGTGGGTAAGGCGGTGCAGCGGTTGGAGGCCCGGCTCGGGGCGCGGCTGCTGCGACGCTCAACCCGGGCGGTGAGTCTCACCGAGGAGGGAGCACTTTACTTGCAGGCGGCGCGGGCCGCGCTTAGCGGTCTAGTCGACGCGGGCCGGGTGCTCGCGACGCATCAAGGCGAGCCAGCAGGGCATCTGCGCCTTGATCTGCCAGCCGGTTTAGGACGGGTAATCTTGCCCATGCTGGCTGGCTTCGCGGCCCGTCATCCCCGTCTCACCCTAGAGGTGGCGCTTGCTGACCGCTTTTCGGACCCCATCGCGGAGGGCTGGGACGTGGTGGTGCGCATCGGCTTCCTGGCCGACAGCGGCCTGGTTGCCCGCAAGCTGTGTGACCTCCGCCTGGGTCTCTACGCCGCCCCCGCCTACCTAGCCCGACGCGGCATCCCTCGTGCGCCCGAAGACCTGCCCGGGCATGAGGCCATTCTCTTCCGTGGACCAGATGGCCGTTTGCGGCCCTGGCTGCTGGACCGAGGCGGCGCACGCGTCGAGATCGCGCCACCGCCGTACCTGATCCTCTCGGACGGTTATGCTGTGGTCGAGGCGGCGTGCGCCGGCTTCGGCATCACTCAGGCTTACGACGCGACCTGTGCTGCGGCCGTCGCGGCCGGAAATCTCGTGCCGGTGCTGCCGGAACTGGCCGCCGCGGGACCTCCGGTACACGCGCTCTTACCCGGCGGGTCTGCCGGCACGTCGGCCAAAATTCGCGTTCTGCTCGAACACCTCGCCGCGGTGCTGCATCGCGGCGAGCTCCCACTTAACTGAGCCTGTCTCACTTCGTCAAAAGTCTAATTGACAGGGTGATACAGCGGCAAGCAGGTGAGCGCGGACATTCGGCCCGTTGTCCGCCAGGGTTCGTTTGACGGACAGCCCGCGTCAGCTTCCTGGCTTCCTGGGCACCTATGAGGTGCGATATAGGCTTCACCCGGCAGCATGGAGCTGCTCGGAGGGAGAATGACTACACCCGTTCTGCTGATACACGGCCTGTTTGGCTCCTTGAGCGACCCGGCCCTCCTGTCCTGTTTTGGCAGCACATCCGTGCTGGCGCCCGACCTACTCGGTTACGGTGCCAAGCGTGACGAAGTCCCTCGACCCTGGACCTTGGAGGATCAAGCGGATCACGTTGCAGCGTTCGTGCGAGAGCGCACACGGGAGCCGGTCCATGTTGTCGGCCACTCCATCGGCGGCGCTGTGGCGGTGCTGCTCGTCCACCGACACCCTGCGCTTGCGCGGTCCCTGACAAGCGTTGAGGGCAACTTTACCCTGGGCGATGCCTTCTGGTCGAAGAAGATCTCGACGCAAGAGCTGCACGAGATAGAAGCCGAGGTTTCAGGCTTCCGCGCCGATGTTGCGGCGTGGGTGGGTCGTTCGGGCGTCGCGCCTACGCCGTTCGCGTTGCGGGTCGCAACTGCTTGGCTTGATAATCAACCTATCACGACCTTGCGGACGCAGGCGCATGCTGTTGTCGCTGCAACCGAGGTTTCTGCTTACTTGGACGCAGTGCGCGCCATCCTGGATGCCGGCGTGCCTCTGCGATTGCTCGCCGGCGCACGCGCACGGCCCGGATGGAACGTGCCAGATTGGGTTACTGCCCGGGCAGCCAGCAACGTAGATATTCCTAATACGGGACATCTCATGATGCTGGAAGCGCCGCAAGCATTTGCGGATGCGGTTCTGGACAACCTACATTCTGTTTCCACTTCGTAGCGGGTGGCCTGGAACTGGCGCTGCCTGCCCGTCTGGCATTCGTTTGGCGGACAAGCATCACCTCGGAGGCTCCGCGCCCTGAGCTACGCCTGCGAACGCCATGGCAACCGGCCCGAGCGCGTCCGGCGGCCTGGTGAGGAGGTGCAAGGTCCGGCGCAGGCCTGGCCGCAGCCGCAGCACTCCCAACCCGTCGTGGTTCTCCGGCAGGGCAAGTTCCGGCATGATCATCAGCCCCAACCCTTCACGCACCATGCTGGCTAGGGTTGCGTTGTCGCGCACGACGCAAATGATCTCCGGGTGGCTTCCCGCTGCGGCCAGCAACTTCTCGATCAGCGTTTCGCACCCGCCGCCGGACAGCAACATGCGCTGGCCATTGAGCTGCTGCAGGCTGATGCTCCCCTGCCTGCCCAATGCGTGCCCGTCTGGCACCACGACCACGTAGTCGTCCTCGAACACGGCCTGGGCCACCAGGTCCGCATGGGTGCGGCTAGTAATGCCGACCTCGACGATGCCGGCAAGCACCCAATCCATGATCTCCGTGTCTCTGCCCTCGTACAGCGCCACCCGTATGCCGGGATGCCCGGCGCGCAGCCGCCGCAGCCACCCAGGCAGAAGCCGCACCGCCGCGCTCTGCACGACGCCAACACGAAGCGACCCGCTCAGCGTCTTGGAGGATGCCATGCAGGCCGCGAGCCGCTCAACCGCGGCCAGCGCCGCCCGTACCTCGGCGAGCGCCGTGGCGCCTGCCGTGGTCAAGGTGGCGCCGTCGCGCCCGCGCAGCAGCAACGGCACGCCCAGTGTCCGCTCCAGCAGCGCGACAGCCTGGCTCACGGCGGACTGCGACATGCAAAGGTGGTCGGCGGCAGCGGTAAAGCTGCCCTGCTCGGCAACTCCACGGAAACACCGTAGCTGCATAACGCTGACATTAGGAAACACGATAGCAGCCTATCACAAGGATTAATTGGACCGATGCTGGTCCATCCCATACTCGCCGGCAAGCCACCTGGGACGAGAGGACAAAGCCATGTCAGCCAGTAACCGAGACAAGCTGACGGTGGGCTTGGCCCAGATCGCCCCGGTGTGGCTTGACCGCGAAGCCACGCTTGCAAAGGTTGAGGACTGGATCGGGCGGGCCGCTGCTGCGGATTGTGGCTTCGTGGCGTTCGGGGAGGCGCTGGTGCCGGGCTACCCGTTCTGGATCGAGCACACGGACGGGGCGCGCTTCGAGTCCGGTTTGCAGAAAGACATGCATGCCCACTACCTGGACCAAGCTGTCCAGGTGGAAGCCGGCCACCTAGATGGCGTCTGCGCCGCCGCCGCCCGGCTCCGCGTTGCGGTCATGCTGGGCACCATCGAGCGCCCGGCCGACCGGGGTGGGCATAGCGTTTATTGTTCCCGCGTCCACGTCGGCACCGATGGCAAGGTCGCGTCGGTCCATCGCAAGCTGCTACCGACCTACGAGGAGCGGCTGAGCTGGGCGCCCGGCGACGGGCATGGGCTACAGGTGCATCCCGTCGGCCCGTTCACCGCAGGCGGCCTGAACTGCTACGAGAACTGGATGCCGCTGTCCCGGGCCGCGCTATACGCGCAGGGCGAGGACCTGCACGTGGCGCTGTGGCCGGGCAGTCTTCGCAACACCGGTAACACAACGCGCTTCCTGGCCAGGGAGGGGCGGAGCTACGTGCTGGCGGTGTCTGGCCTGATGCGCCGCGAGGACGTGCCGGCGGGCAGCCCGGCGGCGGCCATGCTGGACCGGTGCCCGGACGTGCTGGCTGATGGCGGGTCGTGCATCGCAGGGCCGGACGGGGCGTGGGTGGTGCCGCCGGTGACGGGGCGGGAGCACCTGGTCGTGGCGACGCTGGACCACCGCGAGGTGCGGCGTGAGCGGCAGAACTTCGACCCTGCCGGGCACTACGCCCGTCCCGATGTGACCCGCCTGGTTGTGGACCGGCGTCGCCAGAGCCTGGCGTCGTTCCAGGATGAGCCGGTGCAGTGACGGCCACGCGGGCGTGCTACCGGCGGTGGGCTGGAAGCACGGGCACTGGGTGGACTCCGTGCTGATGACGCGCCCGCTCGGCCTCGGTGCGGACGTGCCGCCGCCCGAAGGCCGGTAGCAGCGATGGACGCCCCTGACGCAGACCGGGCGTCGCGGGACGCCTCGCTCGTGCTGGGCCTCGCCCTTCCCGCCGACACGCTGCTCTACCTGCTGCTGCCGCTGCACCATGTCGCCTTCGGCGTGACGCTGGGCGAGGCCGGGCTGCTGCTGGCGGCCAACCGCCTGGTGCGGATCGCGGGCTATGGCTGGGTGGCGCGCTTCTATGACCGGCGCGGCCCTCGCCTGGCCTGCCTGCTCGCGGCCTTCGGGTCGGCGCTGGCGGCATTCGGCTATGCCCTGTTCTCGGGCTTGTGGGCGCTGCTGCTCGCGCGCCTGCTTTGGGGGATGTGCTTTGCGGCGTTGAACATCGCAACGCAGGCCATGACCACGGCCGAACTGGCGGGCGCAGCCCGGCGCAGCGGGCGCTCGCGCGCGGTCATCGCCACGGGACCCATGCTAGGGCTGCTCGGGGGTGCCCTGCTGTCGCAGGTGGCGGGACTGC
>JAABUX010010977.1_pt1 | contig 10059 bp, 8 predicted proteins | sample 5561851 | NCBI WGS metagenome assembly JAABUX01 (sample SAMN10711883, study PRJNA513361) | rock metagenome | isolation source: Antarctica rocks | place: Antarctica: Victoria Land, Richard Nunatak red sandstone | collected 2016-01-03 | reverse complement strand
GCCGATGGACGCTCGGATGGACGCTCAGGATGAAGTCGTCAGGTGGGTACGTGACCGCTTCGACGACCCCTCACATGACCCGGATGCGCGGGTGCTCGCGCGCATCGAGCGCGACCCCGCCATCGCCGTCGCCGTCAAGGAGATGATCACCCGGCCCCTGCAGGGGCTACGGTTCCGGGTCGACGTCGGATCGCCCCGTGAGCCGGAGTTGGCCACGTCGGAGGCGTTGGCGCGGCTGAATGCCCGCCTGGGGCTGGTCGGGGCGCAAGCGACGCCGTTCGACGGGGACCAGATTGCCGGGTTTGAGCGTCTCTGGACGGTGCGCGTCCGACACAGCCACGTGGACTACGTCACCTTTATCCTGACGGGTCCCTACGGAGTATCCAGTTACCCCGACGGGGAGACGATGGTCGAGGAGGTTGTGGGGTTAAGCGCGGGCGAGCTGGAGGCGCTGCGCCGCTGCTTCCAGGACACCCTGGAGCACCTGCGCGCGGGACTGACCCGGTTGCAAGGCGAGACCATCCCGAGGACCGACGAGAGTCCGGCGGAGATGCTGCGCCACGGCGTGGAGCAAACGGTCGGGTACATCCGCTCCACCATGTCGCGGCTCGAGCGCATCGATGCATTCGTCGCGCGCGAACAGCGACGCCGCTAAGTGGTCCATGTCACGATTAATATTAGGGGCCGATGGAGCCGATGGAGGGGCATCTATGACGGACCGGTGCTCTCCCCAGCGTACCGCCCTCGCGTCCACCGCGCCCCGCCCTCGACGCACGATCCGCCGCCCGCAGCTCTCTCCAGTTCGCCGTCATCCTCGCCCTGGAGGCTTACATCGATGTGCATCAGGGTAATCCGGTCATCCGCATGCCTTACCTCTCGTATCCGCCTGGAACATCGAACGCGATCCCTCCGCGTTCTCGAAGGGTTAAGAGTTGGCTCTGTGTTAGCAACGGCTCGCACCGGAAATAGAGGACGAAGCCGGTGGACCGCAGGCGTATCTGCCCATGGGGTCCGTCGATTGTCCAGTCCCAGACCGTGTCATTCCCGTACGGCGTGGGCCTCGGGTTCTCCTTGTCAATACTGAAGATGCTCATCGGGGTCCCGTCAAATAGGGACACCCGGATTTCGGAGGCGTAGGGGAAAACGAGCGTCGCAGGTGCGATGTAGAACGAGAAGACGCTGTGTTTCTCTTCTGGTCCGATCCACTCGCAGATGAAGTCGATATCGAACAGCAACTGCACGCCGTCGTCCCCGAGGAGCAGTGAACGAATAGAGGAGTCATGCCAACTGATGTCCTCTATCTCGATGTCAGACCATATCATGCTAGCCAGCTTGCCGTTCTTCGATACAGTGGACATGCACGACACCCTGCCTTATGGGATTAGCGACTATCCTCTACATCAGCGAAGTCATTATGGGGACCGGACGGCGAATAGCCGATGGGCCGCGAACGATTGCTTCGCTGCGGGTGACGGAAACTGATTGCAACACCGCGCAGTATTACACGAAAAGCCGGCGGAGCGTAGCCACCCATAGGGCCACGGCGGAAGCGCAGCCCCGTACGTGTTACGTGGGGTCCGGCAAGCCGCAACGCTACTCCGGACGCGGCGCGACAGGCACGATGTCGGAGAGATCGTCTCCTGGATGCATACCGTGTTACCGTCACTATCGTTCATTTTGCCATGTCCAACGAGTGCGCTGTGCCACGATGCATGGTTTATGCGACCTTTGGGACCATGGGGGGGTAATCCTTGGACTCGTGTCTACCCTATCGCTGGCAAGGCTAGCTCGGCGGCGAAGCTCGTGCCCGCGGGTAGGGCAGGCAGGCCGAGCAATTCGGCCACGGTGGCGCCCAGGTCGGCGAACGAGGCGCGGGTGCCAAGGTCGACGCCAGGGCGGACGGATGCTCCAGCCACCAGGAGCGGCACGTACTCGCGCGTGTGGTCGGTGCCGGGGCCGGTCGGGTCGACACCGTGGTCTCCCGTGATGAACAGCGCGTCGCCGTCGCGCAGCGCGGCCCGGATCTCGGGCAGGGCGTTGTCGAACCCGCGCAGCGCGCGGGCATAACCGGCCGGGTCCTTGCGGTGCCCGTAGACCATGTCGAACTCGATCAGGTTGGTGAACAGGATGCCGCGCGCGGGCCGGCGCAGCCCGTCGATGGTGGCCCGGATGGCCTCGGCGTTGTTGAGCGCGTGGTTAGAACTGGTCACGGAGCGGCCGGCGAAAATGTCGGCGATCTTGCCCACGCCCTGCACCTCCAGGCCCGCGGCCACGGCGAGGTCGAGCAGGTGCCCCTGTGGGGCGGGCAGCGCCCAGTCGCGCCGCCCTTCATTGTCGCGTGTGTAGGAACCGCTGCTGCCAACAAAGGGACGGGCGATGACCCGCTGCACGGCGTGCGCGCCGTGCAACTGCGCGCGCGCGGTCTCGCAGATGCGGTAGAGTTCGTCCAGCGGGACGACATCCTCGTGCGCGGCGACCTGGAAAACGGAGTCGCCCGAGGTGTAGACGATCAGCCGGCCCGTGCGCGCGTGCTCGTCGCCCAGCTCGGCCACGATCTCCGTGCCGGAGGCGGGCTTGTTGCCCAGCACGCCCCGCCCCACCGCCGTCACGAACGGCTCGATCACCTCGGGCGGGAAGCCGTGGGGATACATCGGCGGTGACTGGCGGGAGACGATGCCGGCCATCTCCCAGTGCCCGGTCACGGTATCCTTGCCGGCCGAGACCTCGGCCATGCGTCCAAAGGCGCCGTCCGCGTCGGCGCGCCGGGGCAAGCCCATAAAGTCGCCGATGTTTCCGAGGCCCAGGCGCGCCAGGTTGGGCAAGTCCAGGCCGCCCACGGCGGACGCGGTGTGGCCGAGCGAGTCAGACAGCACGTCGTCCTCGCCGAAGTCCGCGGCGTCGGCCGCCGCGCCCACGCCCACCCCGTCCAGGACGATGATGATGGCACGGTCGATCATTGCCGCCCCCTCGCGTTGGGACCTGCGACTGCCCGGCTGGACCGGGACCGGCTGCAGCCGGCTGGACCGGGGTCGGCCGCAGCCGACCGGGGGCCAGTCCGTAGAGCGGAGCTGGTCGGGGGCCAGTTCGCATGTGTCGCATGGCAAACCACGCCGACTGCGGTCGGTTGAGGTACGGGCTGGCCGGAAGCTGGCGGTCCCAGGGAGTACGACTTACTCCCCCTCGCCCGTGCGCGGGAGAGGCGCGCTGGACCGGCGATCCCGCGGGTAGGGATCGGGAGGCCAGTCAGCCACGGGTTGGGGGGTGAGGGTTCCCTCGTCATTGTGGTTGCCCCGCGCGGATCACGCCGAGCACCTCGTCACGCTTGCGCTCCATCAGCTCGCGGCTGTCCGCCTCCAGGTTGAGCCGGATCAGCGGCTCGGTGTTGGAGGCGCGCACGTTGAACCACCAGTCGGGATAGGAGACGGTAATGCCGTCCAGGGTGTCCTCCTGGCCGTCCTTGTAGCGCGCGCGGATCTCGGCGATCTTGGCCGGGATGTCGGTCACATGCGAGTTGATCTCGCCGCTGCGCGCGCGCGAGCACAGGCTACTCACGATCTCGGAGACGGGCTTGTTCTCCTCGGAGATCACCTCCAGGGCCACCATCAGCGCGATCAGTCCGGAGTCGGCGAAGTAGTTGTCGCGGAAGTAGAAGTGGCCGGAGTGCTCACCGCCGAAGATGGCGTCGTTGTCGCGCATCTCCTTCTTGATGAAGGAGTGGCCCACGCGCGTGCGGATGGCATGGCCGCCCATGCGCTCGACCAGTTCGGGCACGCACTTGGAGACGATCAGGTTATAGAGGATCGTGGCGCCGGGATTCTTCCAGAGCAGCGAGCGCGCCACCATGGCCGTGACCATGCCGCCGTCAAGCAGGTCGCCGTGCTCGTCGGTGATAAACACGCGGTCGGCGTCGCCGTCGAAGGCCGCGCCGAGATCGGCGCCCGACGAGCGCACCAGCCGCTGCACGTCGACCATGTTCTCGGGCTCGATCGGCGAGGCGGGGTGGTGGGGGAAGTTGCCGTCGGGCTCGAAGTAAAGCGGCTCGACGGTGACGGGCAGGCCCTCGAACACGGCAGGGACGGTGACGCCGGCCATGCCGTTGCCCGCGTCGACGGCGATCTTCAGCGGGCGTAGCTTTGAGGTGTCGGCGAAGGAGCGCACGTGGGCCACGAAATCGTGCAGCACGTCGCGGTGCGAGACGTTGCCGCGCTGCCCCCCGCCAGCGGGAACGCCGGCCATCACGATCCGCTTGATGTCATCCAGACCGGTCTGCGAACTGACGGGGACGGCCCCGGCCAAGCAGAACTTGAGTCCGTTGTACTGCTTGGGGTTGTGCGAAGCGGTGATCATCACGCCCATGGGGTAGTTATACCGGCCGACGGCAAAGTAGAGTTCGTCGGTGCTGGTCATGCCCAGGTCGATCACCTCGGCGCCCTGCGCGGTGACGCCATCCTTGAGCGCGTCGAACAGTGAGGGGGAGGAAATGCGCATATCGCGCCCGATGGCCACCTGATGGACGCCAAAGTGCTGCACGGCCGCGCCCCCGATGGCGGAGGCCGCCTCCTCGTTGAGCTCGTTGGGGTAGGTACCGCGGATGTCGTAGGCCTTGAAGATATCAGGGTTGATCATGCACGTCCCTCCACTACGTCTTTCCAGCAATCGAATGGGTGGTAGCTCTGCTTCATGATAACCGGTTCCGCGTTCTCGCCCGTGCCGCGAGGTGCGCTATATTCTTGTGGAGCGCGATTGACGGCGGGGCGCCCATATGAGAACCTATAGGAGGAAGCTAACGTACACGGACATCGTCCATGTGCACAAGATAGACGTGGGAGAGGCGATGAGTACCATACAGGAACGAACGACTACCATCACAGTGCGCATGCCGGAATCGATGAAGGATCAACTCGAGGAGTTGGCGCGGGTAACGGGCCGCCAGCGCACATACCTGGCCCTCGAGGCGATCCGCAAGTACCTTGAGGTCGAGGCGTGGCAGATTGCCCAGATTCAAGACGCGATCGGGCGCGCCGATGCCGGCGAGTTTGCCACGGATGAACAGGTTGCCGCCGTGCGTGAGAGATTCCGCGACATGGGCCAAACATGAGGGTCCGTTGGGATGTCAAGGCGCTGGAGCAACTGGAGGCTGAAGGCCTCTACATCGCCCAGGACAGTCCCGGCGCGGCGAGTCGCGTGGGCATCCGCATCATGGACGCCGCGGACGGCCTGGCCACGTATCCCCTACAGGGCAGGTCAGGCCGCGTCACGGGGACGCGAGAGCTGGTGATTCCACGCACGTCATATATCCTGGTCTACCGCGTACGCGGACAGGTCCTCGAGATCCTGGCGATCCAGCATGCCGCGCAACAGTGGCCGGAAAGCTTTGATTAGCGTGTGGGCGATGCCGGGAACAATGCTTGCTGCTATTATAGTGGTCGGTGTAGAGGATGAACGCCCGCTTGCCCATGCGCGCCTATCTTCGCCCGATCACGACTGACGCTCTAACTGCCGTGTCATGTGGGCGGCGTTCGAGCGGTCCGACGCACTAGTTCTACAGGCTTTAGAAGGACGGTTCGCAATGCGCTCGACGTGGATGCAGCCCGCACAGTACACTCGCTATGCCCTTGTTCTCCTCCTGGCGACGGTCAGCCTCGGCGCCGCCGCCCGCCCCACGACCCAGGCCTCGGCGCGGGTCGCCTCATACACGCCGCGCTTCGAGGCGGCGCGCTGCCAGTTCAAGCCCGGCGCGGGCATCGTCTCGGGCGTGGACGTGCGCTGCGGCTTCGTGACGGCGCCTGAAGACCGCGCCAGGCCCAGCGGCCGCACCGTGCGCCTGGCCGTAGCTATCTTCAAGAACCCCGCCGCGGCTCACCACACTGATCCCTTTATCTTCCTGCAGGGAGGGCCGGGCGGCGCCCTGATCAGCCAGTTCGGACCCCAGGTGACGAAGAAGAATCTGACGAGCTACGTCAAAGACCGCGACATGGTCATGGTCGACCAGCGCGGTACGGGCTACTCCACGCCCTCGCTGTCCTGCACCGAGGTCGATCGGCTAACGGTCAAAACGCTGGACCAGAACCTGAGCACGCAGCAATCGGCTGACCTGCAGGTCAAGGCGACGCAGCAGTGCTACAACCGCCTGGTGGCCTCCGGCATTGATCTCAGCGCCTACAATACGATCGCCGACGCGGCGGACGTGGCCGACATCGACCGGGCGTTGAGCTACAAGAGCGTCAACATCTACGGCGTCTCCTACGGCACCCGCCTGGCTCTGACCATCATGCGCACGCAGCCCCAGGGCATCCGTAGCGTCATCCTCGACTCGGTCGTCTCGCCCGACGCCAACCAGATCGCCGGGCCGCTCAGCTCGGCCAAGCGCGACTACGACGTGCTCTTCCGCGGCTGCCTGCTGGATGCGGCCTGCAACCGGGCCTTCCCCCACCTGGAGAGCACCTTCTACCGCGTGGTCACGAACCTTAACGCTCACCCCGTGACCATCGGCACGAAAGATCCGGCCGGCAAGCAATACACCGCGCTGCTCAACGGCGACAGCTTCGTGAGCCTCGTCTTCCAGATGCTCTACGTGACCTCGTTCATCCCCTACCTGCCCGCCACGATCGCGCTGGCCGACCGGGGCAACTTCAACATCCCCTCCGCCGTCTACGGGCAATTCGTGCTCGATTTCTCGACCAACCTGGGCCTGTATCTATCGGTCGAGTGCGGCGAGGACGGTCCATCCACCAATGTGGCCCAGATCACGGCGACGGCGCAACCGCTCAACCCGGTGATCCGGTCCGGCTGGCTGATTGGCCAGCTCGCCAACTACCGGGAGTGCCAGCTCTGGCGCGTGCATAACCTCCCCGCGGCCCAAAAGCAGCCGGTTGTCAGCAGCATTCCCACCCTGATCCTCTCGGGCGAGTACGACCCCATCACCCCGTCGGCGCAGAGCCTGCGCGTGGCCCGCACGCTGAGCCGCAGCTACCGCTTCGTCTTCCCCGGCATGGGCCACGGCGAGTACCTCTATCCCCTGACCAACGTTAAGTGCCCCTACACCATCGCCTCCGAGTTCCTCGACGCCCCGACACACGCGCCGAACGCGACCTGTATCGCGTCGATGACCGAGCCGAAGTTTTTCGTTCCGGGGCAGTAGGCAAGAAGAGGAGGAGTCTGCGTTGAACATCGTGGTTTGCGTCAAACAGACGCCGTTGGTGACCGCGGAGAGGACGCTCATGGACGACGGGCGCCTCGACCGCGAGGACACCGAGAACGGCATCAATGGCTACGACGAGCTCGCCGTCGAGGAGGCCCTGCGCGTGCAGGAGCAGCACGGCGGCGAGGTGACCGTGCTGACCATGGGGCCGGAGGACGCTACCGACGCGATCCGCAAAGCTCTGGCCATGGGCGCGGACCGAGCGGTGATGATCACCGACGACGCGCTGGCAGGCAGCGACGCCTGGGCCACCGCGCGCGTCCTGGGCGCCGCCATCAAGCAGTTGCAGCCCGACCTGGTCATCATGGGCATGCAGAGCGACGACGCCGCCACCGGCGTGGTCCACCAGGGCGTGGCCGAGCACGCGGGACTGCCCGCTCTGACCCACACCGCCAAGCTGACGGTCGAGGGCGACACGGTGACCACGCAGCGCCGCCGCGACGACGGCTACGCCGTCTTGCAGGCCAAACTGCCCGCCCTCGTGGGGGTCATCGACGTGATCAACACCCCGCGCTATCCCTCGCTCAAGGGCATCATGGCCGCCAAGCGGAAGCCGGTCGAGACCTTGACCGTGGCCGACCTGGGCCTGGACGAGGACAGCGTGGGCGGGCAGGGCGCCAAGACAAAGGTGGTGCATATGGACCGGCCATCGGAGCGTCAGGCGGGCGAGGTCTTCGAGGATAAGGGCGATGGGGCCAACCGCATCATCGAGTACCTGATCGCGCGGAAGGTGTTGTAGACCATGAGCATGACGAAAGACATCCTGATCTTTGGCGAGCAGTTCGAGGGTAGGCCGCACCGCGTGGCCACGGAGTTGGCCAGCGGCGCGGCCTCGCTGGCCGGCGTGACGGGCGGCAGCGCCCTGGGCGTGACCCTGGGGCGCGGCGCGCGCGAGGCGGCCGAGGAGCTTGGCGCGTACGGTCTCGGGCACGTCTCCTATATCCCGTCCAACGACCTCTCGGACTACGGCGTGCACGCCCAGGCGCACGCGCTGGCCGACATCATCCGCGCCAAGCAACCCCTGGCGGTGCTCTTCCCGGCCACCAACGACGGGCGCGACGTGGCCGCGCGCGTCTCGGCCATCCTCGACTACGGCATCCTATGCAACGCCGCGCGCCTGTACCTGACCGACGATGGCCGCCTGGCCTCCGAGCAGGGGGCGTTCGAGGCATCGTTGCTGGTGGCCTGTGTGACCACCGGCGACGATCCCACGCTGGTGACGGTGCGCGGCAAGGTCTACGCGGCCGAGCACACCGGCAGCGAGGCCACGCTGGAGGAGTTACCCTACACCCCCACGCTCGAGGCACAGGACGTGCGCGTGGTGGAGGTCGTGGTCAAAGAGAGCGACACGGCGGTCCCGCTGGAGGGCGCCAACGTGGTCATCTCCGGCGGGCGCGGTTTGGGCGGTCCCGAGGGCTTCGAGCGGCTGCGCGAGCTGGCCGACGCCATGGGCGCGGCGCTGGGCGCGTCGCGCGCGGCGGTCGACGCTGGCTGGGGCATCCCCTACGCCATGCAGGTGGGCCAGACCGGCAAAACGGTCAAGCCCAAGGCCTACCTCGCGGTCGGCATCTCCGGCGCGATCCAGCACAAGGTGGGCATGCAGGGCGCCGACGCCATCATCGCCATCAACAAGGACCCCGAGGCCCCCATCTTCAGTTTCGCCGACCTCGGCATCGTCGGCGACTGGAACAATATCATCCCCAAGCTGACCGACGAGATGCGCAAGAGACAGGGGTAGCCCTCACCCCCAACCCCCTCTCCCGGCTGCGGGAGAGGGGAGCAGGGCATAAGGCCCAGGGAGTAACACGTATCATGGACTTCTCGCTCAGCGACGAGCAAGAGCTTATCCGCAACACCTGCCGCGACTTCGGCCGGCAGGTCATCGCCCCGCGCGCCGAAGAGATGGACCGCACGGCCTCGTTCCCCTACGACATCGTGGAGCAGATGGCCGGCCTGGGGCTGCTGGGGCTGCCCTTCCCCGAACAGTACGGCGGCGCCGGCGGCGATACGGTGTCGTACGCGCTAGCTGTCGAGGAGATCAGCCGGGCCGACGCTTCGACCGGCATCACCATGGCGGCGCATGTCTCGCTCGGCGCCTCGCCCTTCTATCTGTTCGGCAACCAGCAACAAAAAGAGGAGTATTTGGTCCCGCTGGCCCAGGGCAAGCGGTTGTGGAGCTTCGGGCTGACCGAGCCGGAAGCGGGCTCGGACGCCGGGTCGCCGCGCACGCGCGCCGAGTTGCGCGACAGCTCGTGGGTCGTCAACGGCAGCAAGTGTTTCATCACAAACTCGGGTACCCGCGTCAGCGGCGGCGTCACCGTTACCGCCGTGACCGGCAAGGACGAGCGCGGACGCCCCGAGATCAGTAACATCATCATCCCCACGGGCACGCCGGGCTACGACATCGCGCCCTCGTACCGCAAGATGGGCTGGCGCGCCTCGGACACGCACGAGTTGGCCTTCCGGGACTGCGCCGTGCCCAAGGAGAACCGGCTGGGGCAGCGTGGCAGGGGCTACAAGCAGTTCCTGACCATCCTGGACGGCGGGCGCATCTCCGTTGCCGCGCTCTCGGTGGGCCTGGCGCAGGCCTGCTACGACGCCGCCTTCGCCTATGCCACGCAGCGACGGCAGTTCGGGCAGCCCATCAGTAAGTTCCAGGCCATCAGCTTCAAGCTGGCCGACATGGCCACCGAGATCGAGCTGGCGCGCACCATGACGCTCAAGGCCGCGTGGGAGAAGGACCAGGGCAAGGACTTCCGTCTCTCGGCGGGCATGGCCAAGCTCTTCGCCTCCGAGACCTCCAAGCGCGCGGCGGATCAGGCCGTGCAGATCCACGGCGGCTACGGCTTCATGGACGA
>JAABUX010010976.1_pt1 | contig 10059 bp, 11 predicted proteins | sample 5561851 | NCBI WGS metagenome assembly JAABUX01 (sample SAMN10711883, study PRJNA513361) | rock metagenome | isolation source: Antarctica rocks | place: Antarctica: Victoria Land, Richard Nunatak red sandstone | collected 2016-01-03 | reverse complement strand
TGAACATCGCCCAGTACTACAAAGACATCACTATCTTGGTCAAAATGCAGCTTGGCGATACAGCTGATTATTTTTGGCAAGGAACCCTCGTCAATCCAAAGCAGGCAAGACAGGCACAAACAGTTGTCTATCTTGGCTGCAATGTCCTACGTACCCTGCATCTGGCAGCTCAATTTGTCAGGATCGTCAAACTTATTTGTCAAGATGATGTGGTCGTGCTTGGTGGCCCTGCCCATTGTTGTGGTTTCCCACATTCAGCGCTGCCGAGTCATGGCGAAGTTGGCAAGCAACAGGGTCTACGAGCTGTTGAAACTTTCCGAGTGCTTGGCCCACGGCGAGTTATACTCTGGTGTCCGTCATGCGTGCGTCAGTATAGCGATAAACTGAGCGTCAACTGGAAAGCTGAAGACTACGAGATGATTCATGCTACTGAATTTCTCGCTCAGAATGCGCAGTTAATTCCTCAGGTTTATTCTGGAACGCCTCGTACAGTTGCTGTTCACGAGCATGCAGATGACTCACGTAACAGAGAAAACGTAGCCAGCGTGAAAAGCCTTTTACAACAGCTTAAAGGGATCGAAGTTGTAGAAGTCGGTCAAATGGTGGGTTTTGGCTACCATTGCAGCACAAATGCCGAGCAGCCAAGTCAATCATTTGTAGACTGCCTTAATGCATCTATAACGAGTGATCAAACGCAGGTTGATACAATTGTTAGTGTTTATCACTCTTGTCATCGCGCTCTAATTAGAGCCGCTAAACGACAAGGAATTAGCTGTGTCAATTACGTAGACTTAGTTGCAGAACGCGCAGGGAAGCAGGTTCCAGATCGATTTGGACAGTTTGCCGAACTAGGTGACGAGGAATTGATCTGGGCAGAGGTAGCCGATTACTTTCCACCTAGGGATGAGTCGGACGCCCGACGAGTGATCCGGGACTTTTTCGGGTCACAGAATGTACTGGCAACAACACCTAACCACTAGCATCATGGGAGATTGGCAATGTCGTCAGAGTTCTACACGCTACCCGAAAACTTGCCCGTACCTACTGACGATGGGGCTTGCGCTCATCTTCCTAGCCTCCAAGTCCCTCCTGTTTGCCTACCATCTACATCTGGACGAGATATCTGTTTAGGGGGGTAAATGAGCAACCGTACAGAAATTTACGCGCTTGGCCGAAAGTCTTACTGGGCAAGCATTCTGTAAATCACTCTTTTTACCCCTCAATCATTGTGTCCAGGGCCCTGTTCAAAGTACCAATTAATCTAACTTCAATTGGCACAACTTTTTTGTACGGCATAGCAAGGGTTTGAAGCCCGTAATTTTTAGATGCTTCAATTGATACAGTTTGCGCCCTGGTGATCAGGACATTGAAAGTAGATTATCAAGTCCAAGCGCGTAACTTTTTGTACGGTTGCTCATTTCACCCCGTAAAGTCCCGACTGAACGCATTGTCAAGGATGCAGTCCTCCGCCATAAAGGCGTTGTTGATGGCCCCAATCAGAAGCATCCATCGCCATCAGAGCTAGCCCCAGGTGATGTAGTTGAAATCAAGGCGCTTAAGCGATCGCCCCTACACCCATTCAACGGCATGTGGGCTGTGATTGAGCATGTAGGCACTTTCTCATACACCGTGCGGATTAGCATTGCCAGGGACACGCAACAGTGTAAGCCCGAAGAGTTAACTTTGATTGACGAGGAATATACGGCGGATATCAAGGCGGTGGCCCAGCGCATAGCGGCGTTAGTTCAGTTTGAGCTAGAACCCTTTGATTACGCGATTCTTGAGTTGTTGCAGCGCTCGACATGCTTTACGCCACGGCAGTTGCTCTACTTGGAGAGAATGGAGGCGGATTATGGAAAAAGCGATTGATGACAATTGAGCCACTTGTCTCCTCTGGCCCACTTCGACAACTTTTAGGGAAGTCAACGGATTTCCACGCCCGAAAGGGTATTGTCCAGCGATTGGAGCAGAAGAACCCATCAACCCCCGAGTCAAGCTCGCTTGTGACGTGTGAAAAGCTTAAGACCGCCAAGTGTTCTCACGCAGCGCCCATTTGACGGAATGTGGGGATTGGTTGAAGTATGCTGAGTGTGAAAGCTACACCGTTCTCTTCAGCATTGCCAAGGATTGGGGCGTGGCTGAATAGGGGTTACAAAGACTCTTGACATTACTGGGCAACCCTCAGAAAGGAAATCTGTGTGTCCCGTAGAAAAGCGCGCATGTTTTCGGGGGGAATCTTCCCCCCGAAACACTGCGCATGTTGTTAAGGGTTGCCCAGTAATGTCCAGTATTTCGCTCGGGGTATGATGCGTCACCAGATTGCTAGCTTTCACTTAAGCATTTCAGCTCTTCAATCAGCAACGCCCATTTGTAAAGTGACAATAGTGCTACTCGCCTTAGCAATTTGTCTGCTGTTTTAAGGTCTAGTGTAAGGACCAGACTGAAGGTTTCCGCCCTTCTCACTCGACCGGAACTGCCTCACTTCCTCGGTGTAGTTGATTGGCAGGACATACTCAAGGTTCTCTTGGGGACGGGCAATAATGTGGGTTGAAAGAACCAGTCCCCCACTCACTCGTTTCACATTCTCAACTCCAGCCGCTACTGCGGCTTGCACCTCCGAAACATCTCCTCGTACAATAACGGTCACTCGAGCACTGCCAGTTTTTTCGTAGCCCACAAGCGTGACCTGGGCCGCTTTGACCATCGCATCAGCTGCTTCCACCACGGCGGGAAAGCCTAAGGTCTCTAGCATTCCTACGGCAATTGACATCGGTTCTCCTCCAAAATCAAGTTGATAAATAAATACCAGTGCTTCACTAGAAATCAGAATTGGTTTTACCCGGTTACCTTCGGAACTGTTCCACGGCTTCGGTGTAACGAAGTTGCAAAAACTACTTCAGGTTTTCGTGGGTACGAGCAATGATGTGAGTTGATCAGACTTCACCACCGTTTACCTGTCTAGCCGCGTGTACCCTAATAGAATTATTGCCAAATTCTTTGAGGATAATTTTGGCAGATATATCCATTATAGCGGTTCCTATTCGCGTGAGGTACATCAGAACCCTTAATTGGTACAGCAACCGTTAGAAACTGGTAGACTGGAGAACGGTTTTAAGTTGGAAACAGGCATTGCAGCCATCGGACTTTCCCAGTGGTAGTTGAGGCATTCACTCAGGCAGACATTCCCCGACGAAAAACTCCGACATTATGGGGCACCGGAGCCGATGCCAAAACAATGGTCGAGCCGTCAACTAGGTTATTTGTGATGCGCCACGGATTATTCAACACACGGCTCGACCATTGTTTTAAGGCAACATTCTTTCCCTCATTTAGGGTATCTGTGGGTCATGTAGAAAAGCGCGCATGTTTTCGGGGGGAAGATTCCCCCCGAAACACTGCGCATGTTGTTAAGGGTTGCCCAGTAATGTCTAGTCATTCCTCGGGGGGCGACATCGGGCCCCCAACTGATGTGGCGCTAGAAGCTCTGAACACAGAAACGGGAGTCGCTGACTGGGAACTTTTGAGTGTACGTCAACGCTCCTCGGGATGGGAGTGGGAAGCATTTCATCCTGAGAGAGGATTGCGTGCCAGGGTGAAAATTTCTGCGGATACACAACAACTTCAAAGTGTCTACCAATATCCTCCTACCTCACAATCGGCTCCTGAGAAGACCCCAACCCCGTCAGCCCAGGCAAGAGCGCTAATTCAACCGGGTAGTGAAAGCAAGGCAATTGCTAGTTCTGCCCATGACCGCTTGGTCGTTACTCCCTTGGGCGGGGCGCTGGGGATTGAAGCCAACTGCTTTCGGGTTGAGATTGGACCTTATGAGATAGTGCTCGATTGCGGCACCCGAAAAATAGGGCCCAACCCACTCCCGGCGCTGGAATACATATTGCACCCTGATTTACTACTAATCTCCCATGCCCATCCAGACCACATCGGAGCGGTGCCAGTCTTTCATAGCCGCTGGAGTAGTGCGCGAATGTTCTGCACTCAAGGCACCAGAGAACTTGCCCATGTGATGCTGCTCTCTGGCCTCAACAGAACGCTTTCTAACCAATCCGATTGGGCCCTATTCGATCACACTGACCTAGAGCGAACTCTATTGCGCCTGGAAACCTACCCCTATAGCCAGGATTTTGAACCACTGCCAGGGTTAAAAGTTAGATTCATTGACGCTGGTCATGTGGTTGGAGCTGCTTGCATTTACCTGCGCTATGGCCAGAGATCGCTCCTGTACACAGGTAACTACAACACTACGTCTTCAAGAACAGCTTCGGGACTCAAAGTCAAAGACCTACCCCAGGCGGATATATTGCTCACTGAAGGCACCTGTGGTACCGATACCAATCCAGCCCGTAAACCGCTTGAAACAGAACTGCTCAACGAAATCGCTGCTGTCATCCAAGCAGGTGGCAATGTTCTGCTCCCTTGTTCCCCCCTCGGTCGCGCCCAGGACATCCTGTTGGCTATGCGGACATCGAACTTATTCAAGCAACAAAAAATCCCGATTTATGTAGATGAGATGGTTGGCGCTGTAACCGATGTCCTGGGCTCAAACCTGGACTTGCTGCCAACGAGTGTGCAGAATTTAGCCAAACAGACCGGGATGAAACCGTTCTTTAACCAGAACGCAAATCCACCAATCATGGGGCTCAAAATAGCGCTAGAACACCCGTTAGCGCTGCAACAGCCGAGTGTGATTATTGCGGATTCTGACTTTTTCAGTAACAACACCAGCGCCATTAATGCCAGAACTCTGCTTGAGAGCGACTCTGCCGCTATTTTTATTTCGGGTGATCTTGATGAAGAGTCACTCTTCGGAGCGCTCCATAACCTGAAAACTGGCGACAAAATCCAACTGGATGGGATTGATGTCACCGTCAGAGCCCAAATCAAACGGTTCAATCTCAGTATACATGCTGACAAGATTGGACTGACGCAGGTGATAAACACTGTCAATCCCAAGCACTTAATCCTCATCCACGGTTCTAAACCAACTCTTCAGGCCCTAGCGCGCTCAGGCGACTTGTGCTCTAAACATTACATCCATATCCCTGACTTGGGGCAAGAAATTGCTTTTGGGACGCGACCATTAAGCGCAACTGCTAAGCAGGTGGCAGTAATCGAGGCAGCTCAAGAGTTTGAGGTGGAAGTCTCAGCCGAATATGAAGGGGCCTGGATCAGGATTCCATCGTCAGTAGTAGAGAACGATCCGCGCTGGCAAATGTTAGCCGGTAATGGAGTGATGAAAGCTTATTGGGATGGAATCCATTTAAAGCTGAGTCCCACAGATAATCATAATATGGCGATAGAATCCGCCAGAGCGTCGGGAATTGATTGCTGTGCTAAATGCCAGGAATTTAGCCCGAATACAAGTCAATGCAATAGCCCAGATAGTCCTTTATCAGGACTCAATGTTGACCCAGCTGGCTACTGCCTTGAGTATCATGCTAAATGAACTCAAATAATTTAACTCACTGATTACCGTTTGAATCCTCATAAATTATTGCTCCATGACCGAAGTAACTCTAAAATATCAGCCTAGGGAATATCAGTACGAATGGATGGAGGATATTTGGGATTCTTGGTCAAGTGGGAAGAGAAGAGTACTAGCTCAGTTAGCCACAGGCGGGGGTAAGACTGTTTGTTTTGCTCAAATTAGCAATAGCTTCTTCAAAAAAGAGCAGCAAGTACTAGTAGTAGCTCACCGCATTGAACTAATTACGCAAGCGGCTGAAAAGCTAGAAGAAATAATTGGGGAGCCTGTTGGCATTATCAAAGCCGGAATGACGCCGGTCCCTGAGCGAAAAATCCAAGTCGCTAGTATTCAGACCCTAGCAAGACGAGCGCCACAACAACTCCCCCTAAATATAGGGTTACTGATTTTTGATGAAGCCCATCATGCCAGTGCTTCATCATACAGAAAGCTAATTGAGCATTACAAAAATGCCCCAATCTTGGGAGTAACAGCTACTCCACAGAGAATAGATGGTCAAGGATTCAAAGATTTATTTGATGATTTAGTGGTTGGCGTACCGACAGCGGAATTAATGCGGCAGGGATATTTAAGTAAATTTAGATTGTTTGCTACAGAGCAAACTATTTCAACTAAGGGAGTTAATACATCACGAGGAGATTTTAGAGCTAAGGAATTAGCGCTGGCTGTAACTAGTCAAATTGGGCTGACTAGTGTCCTTCAAAACTACTTAAAATATGCTAGAAACCTCCGCACCATCATTTTTGCTGCTAGTCTAGAACACAGTCGCGTCATCGCACAGGAATTTTGCCGTCAGGGGATAAAAGCCGAACATTTAGATGGAGACACAAAACCTGCAGAAAGAACACAGATTTTAGAGCGCTTCAAAAGCGGAATAACGCAGGTTATTAGTAATTACGAAATCTTAACAGAGGGTTACGACTGTCCAGAGATAGAGTGCGTCTACTGTCTGAGGCCAACAGAAAGTTCAACCCTCTGGCTACAAATGACAGGACGCGCACTCAGAAATAAGTCCAAAAAGTCAACTGCACTCATCATTGATGTAACGGATAACTGGAGAAAGCATGGGGTTACAAAGACTCAAGACAAGATTGGACAACCCTTAACAACATGCTTTTCTATAGGTGCCGACAGATATCCTAGACGAGGGTTGTCCAATAATGTCCAGGTTGCTCTCGGGGCTACCCGACGAGCGCCGTGAATGGAGTCTAGAACCAACTCAAAGCGCAGCTACACAGTCTAGAGGAACAATAAAGTGCGAGGCTTGCACTCATATTTTCAAGCCCCTTACCCAGGAGCTGGTGATTCTCTACGGAGAAATCGGCCCTGATGGTTTAGTGCTCGCTCATCACGAAGCTATCTGTCCTAGTTGCGGCAAGATGGTTGAATTTACTACCAAAGAAAACCAGCACCAACCTAGCCGAATTCAAGTTAGAGATAGCATCAATCTTGAGCTTAAAGAAATTGATCTTTCCGTGTCGGAGCTTCGAATTAGGCAGGTTTACGACTTAATTAGACGTGAGGGGCTAAAAAACTCTCCAGCTTCAAGCATATACAAAGCTGTGTTCATGGGCTTTATCGAACAGATCACAGAATTTACATTGGGAGATTGGAGGGAGATAGTCAAAATAGCATCCCCCTCAGAACCAGTAACGACTTTAAAGGCTTGGGAACTGTATCAAGAATCCCTTGTCAGGCATAAAAACAGAATCGCTGCTCTTGCCTTTGTCGAACAGCGTCAGAGTCAAAAGCAAGTTGGCGACGCTCCGACAAAAGTGTTGACTCAACCACAAGAGGGTCTAAGGCCCACGAGTTCGCTATCACAGGGGCAACAGCAGCAACAATTAGCCCCACGAGCAAAAAAGTTGGGGAATCCCTATTTTCAAGAAAAATATGCTCAACAATGGTCAAAATCAGTGGGATTTTGCTCGGTGACAACGACAAAATTCTTGAGCGAGAATACAGGACTATTCCATGTGGAAGTCACAGCTAAAGTTGTGAGAATATCCTTGGAGGTAGCGAATACTCCTGACCTGAAATCAAAGCTGAAAGAGCTTTATAAGGAAACAGAAATTCAGCGAGCTTTCAGCCAGGGCTTTGGCAAAGAGGCAAAGGTAATGTTGAGGCTAGCTTGACCCTTATGGGGGGGGTAATTGAAGTAAAGCCAGCTTGATTCAATCTAGATTTCTTTGAGTTATAATAATTGAAGTCTGGCCAGAAGTTGTGATGCATTTAACACTAACTAACTGTCCAAACTGCAATGGGGCATTGCGAGAAGTGATTCTACATTCCGGCCTGCATTACAGCCGTGTCGAGTGTGCCGAGTGTAAGCGATTTATTCGCTGGGGTAGAAGTCCGTCGAGTGTAGCCAAGCAACAAATCTTAGAACACAAAATTAACTATTTGGCGGCTAGAACATCTTTGACTGAATGGGAAGCTAGTTTTATTACTTCGGTTACCCAGCAGCTTGATAATAAGAAAAACCTGAGTCCAAAGCAAACAGAATGGTTAGAGAGAATTTACAAAAAATACGCCTGAAGCGCGAAAAACCAAACTAAGTTTCAAGTGCCTGTAATACGAAAGCTTAAACTAAAAATCAACATGTACGCACCGTGGCTCTACCAAGTATTTTCGCTGTGGCACCGCCCTTAAGTTCGACCGCGATGTTCGGCAACTTGCTCATGTAGTACAAGCGAGCACAATGGAAATTCAAGCGACAACTTTCTTCTAGTACCCACCCCTAACTAAGTGGAGAAATATTATGTCCTCCCCAAATCTACTTCGGGAGCATCTCAATGAATGCAAATATATTAAGCAGTAAGCTGACCATTGAGATAAGCACACCGAAGCTGTAGCATCCGAGGCACGTTTGACAAATTCCACTGTGCACCGGATATTTTTAACCGTTTGCCTATTTGTTTTACGGCAGATTCAACAGCACTCTTATCCAATAGAACATAAGCCTTCGCTGGAAAAATACTGATAGTTAACGATTCTTTCTAAATGCTTTTTGAGATACTTGATAAAGTTTTGTGCAGACTTTTTTTTTAAATCCACAAACAGAGCGCTCGCCTCTTCAACCCGACCTTGCCAAAGGTATGTCTCCGCTGTTTTGAGGCGTTTGAGGGAGCCGCCAACCTTGTAAAGGTTTTCTTTAAGGTGATACCAATCTAATATCTCAGCAGCGTTGTTGAGTACTCCCAATCTCTTGAAAAAGATTCCACACCCCATCATGACCATCCCCCAAACAGATCAGTGGATGAAGAAGGCGTTGACTATTCACCCAATCTGTCAAGGAAAGGTTATCTTGGAAGAATGCACCATAATAAATACCTTGCAAGCGAGCAGCTTTATAGTCTCGCCAATAACTTTCCACCCCTTTCTCTTGAGAACGCAAGCGGACTTTACCCCCATCAATGCTGACTTCTGACACTCCTTGCAGGGTCTGTGGCTCTTCGTACTCCTGCCGTTGTACCAGCCGTTGCAGCGTGCTGTGAGACACTTTCATCCCTGTCAAAGCTTCGATATCTTTTGCTCCATCCTGAAACGATTCATTTGCACTCAATAGCAAACAATTTTTCTCAAATAGCGGACTCAGTTGGCTGTTTGGCTTTAATCCTAAGATTTGTGCCTGTTTCTCTGTGACTGTTACCTTTGGGAGAATGCTCTTTACGACTCTTTCTCTACCTTTTGCTGTACCTGTAACTTGTTTGATAAAAAAAAAGCAATTTTTGGACTTACTTGCTCTAGCATCTTCGTCCTTACAGCTTTTTCCAACCTCTCAAAGTTTGTCAGTTCGTCAGCGGGGGTGTTCCGATAGAGAATCTCTGCTGCTTCTTGCAAGCAGATTTCCAGACGCCGTGAGTCTTCAGGGGTCATAGTAGTTGCACTTTCCTGAGTATTGTCCCTGTGTCTATCTTGCTTCAAGTGTGCCTATATTTGCACTCATTGAGATGCTCCCATCTACTTCTGCTACCGGACAGGGTTTTACGTGTTGCTAGCTTGCTTCAAGCTTTAGGATTTTGTTATGATGAAATGTCAGAAGAGGTTTATACAGAAAACTACTTGGCCGACAGAGAAGTTTTCCGAGGCTGGATTATTGAACAATATCCAGGTGTGCTCGTTCAGCAGATTTCGTCAGGCCACTATTGGATTAGTTCGAACGAATTTATACCTATTGAGTACGTGAAAGACATTTTGAATGCAGTAGTTACTTAAGGAGCCAAAACAAAGCGTAAAAATTAAACTATTATCAGGTTATCAGGGTCGGCAATGGATCACTTAGTTCAGGCAGTAGCAAAGGGGCTGAGGCAGAAGAATGATACAACGACGCTTGTTTACAGCGACTCAAAAGTTGGCGGTTCTTCAACGCGCTGGCTTCCAATGTGAAATCTGCGGAGTACAACTCAAAGCGAATAATTTCCACTGTGACCATAAAAAAGCTTGGAGCCTGGGTGGGGTGACAGAAGTTTATAACGGCCAGGCCCTTTGCGCTGGCTGTAATCTGGCAAAAGGCAATACAGGAGGTTAGCATTCGATGACCCTCGATAATCCAAACC
>JAABUX010010972.1_pt1 | contig 10061 bp, 13 predicted proteins | sample 5561851 | NCBI WGS metagenome assembly JAABUX01 (sample SAMN10711883, study PRJNA513361) | rock metagenome | isolation source: Antarctica rocks | place: Antarctica: Victoria Land, Richard Nunatak red sandstone | collected 2016-01-03 | reverse complement strand
CACTACTACGCGTCACGACCCACTCGTCTGCATCCCCCTCGATTTTTGATGCTCTCCGAGGTCCTCATTTCGCGCCAATGCAACCTCGTCATGACATGGCGGGTCGAGACATGAGAGACTTGCGCCCTTGTCTCTCATGGTGTCGCCGCCGTGGTGATGCGTTTGGCGGCCTGCGTGCGCTTCGTGGTGGCGCTGGTGGCGTAGACGGCGATGCCCTCCACGCGCGGGTCGAGGGCGGCGTAGCCCTCGATGATGGCCGCGTCCTCGGGATCGGCACCCAGGGCTTCGGCCACCTTCGCCCAGGGCTTGCGGGCGACGAAGACGGTGTAACGGGTGCCGGCGAGTGGCTCGGGCAGGCCCTTGGGCAGGTCGGGCACTTTCTCGCTCACGAGGGCGACGGCGACGGCCTGGCCCTGCTCGACGGCCGCGCCGGGCCGGCCAATGACGGTGATCTTCACGGTGGTTGCCCTCCCTGTCTCTTGTTGTCGTGCGGCCATGACACGCCGATAGTCGTCGTCTGCCCAGGCCGACGACGGCGTGGCTGTCGGCGCGGGCGCGGTCACTGACGCCGGCGTGGCCTGTGTCAATGCGGCACCCGCTGCCCTTGTGCGCCCGTTGCGCCCGAACGGGGGCGGGAAGATGGAGACGCGCTCCTCACGGCTGAGCGTGTCGTCGGCGCGCACGAGATGGAAGAAGACGCCGCCGGGAGTGCGCCGGCGCGAGCCGTCGGGGAGCAGCAGGCCTCCCGCCGCCTCGATCTCCTGGGTCCGCGCCAGAAACGTGCGGGCGCGGTCGGCGCCGAGCCGGCCAACGACGCGGCCGACCTGCCCGAGCGGGCCGCAGTCAGTTTCGCCGAGCTGGGTGGCGATCTCCTGGGTGGCCCGCCAGTCCTCCGGCCCCAAACGCGGGCGGGGCGGGGTAAGCGGGCGGGGGCTCTGGTCGGCCTCGCCCGGCCGGTCAGGTCCGGCCAGGGTTGTCCCTGGTGGTCTCTCGGGTGTCATACGGTGTCCTCTCGTTAGGGGTCGATGCGCCAGGTACCCTCACTATAGATGAGCCGACGTTCCTCCCGGTGCGTGTCCAGGCGCGCAAGCTGGGCCGGGAGTCCGTCGAGCGCCTGCGTTATGTCGATAAGATCGGGGCTCCTGATGGAAACGAACACGCCGTCGGCCTTGAGTTGGAGCGTGGCCAACACCGGGCGCTCCCCCACCCCAAGGGCGGCGGCGAGGGCCAAGGCGACGCCGGCCGGGGCCGTCGCGGGGACGATGAGCCGGGCCAGGGGCAGGGGCGGGCCGGACGCGGCCAGCAGGAGCACGCCCCAGGGGTGCTGCTCCTCCCCGCGCACAGGGAGGAACGTGTGCCGCTCGACCGTGACGCCGGCGGCGTGCAGCGCCGCGACGAGCGGGCCAGCAGCGGCGGTCGTGACATGATCCGTGGTCAGGATGACGCGCGTAGGTGCGACAACGTGCCCCATCGTGTCGTCTCCGCGCGCGTTGACCATATTTTCCACCCACTCTCCCCAAGGCTTCCGGGTCCGCCCATAACGAGGCCCGCTGCCCGCCCAGACCTCGCTCTCTGGCGTCGGAGCAAGGAACACGCGTGTCGCCTCAACAAAGGGACAACTGACCTCTCGCACTGACCTCCGCTCCGTCTCTCGACACCTGATTCCGCAGGCGTCCACTTTCGTCACGAAAATAGATGCCCGCAACGGATCTCTTTCGTGACGAAACTCCCCCGCCTTACTACAATCCCGTCAGGTCGATCAGATCAGCCTCGATTGCACGTAGGAGATCCCCGCGCAGGTCGTCGGTCAAATGGGGGACAATCGTCCGCAAGATCGCCGATAGGTGCGGGAGTTGGTCGAAGGATAACGAAGGGGCGGGACGCCCCGCCCGAGTTACCTCCCGCCGTGGTGATGCTCCCTCTATACCGACTGCGGGCAAGTTAGGCGGCATGGTCGTCCGGCGCTTGCCCGCCAACCGTGAGCGCGTCTCGTGCAGCGTCTCGCCGTGCGCCTTGATGCGGTCGATTTCCCGGGCTACCTCCGCATCGTCCGTAGCCCGCGAGAGCACTGTGTAGGCCTGCTCGACGCTGACCTCCCGGTCGCGGACAGCCTTCGCTGCCCGCGCTGATTCCAGCAAGCGCACCCTTTTAGAGACCCAGGACGGATGCTTACCCAGATGCCGGGCCACCTCGTCTTGCGACTTCAGCATGTTGAGGAGGACACCGAGCATATCCATCTCCTCCCCTGGCGCCAGGTTGACGCGTTGGATGTTCTCGATCGTCGCGAACAGGTAGGCCCGGTCGTCGTCCAATTCTTGGATCATGACCCGTGCTTCGTGCCAGCCCAGTATATCCCTCGCCGCCGCGATGCGGCGGTTGCCGTACACGACCTCATACCGTTCGCTCCCGTCCCGCTTGAGGCGTACGCCCGGCGCTTCCAGCAACCCGTAGATGCGGATAGTCTCAGCCAGTTCCGCCAATTCGTCGGGGTCCATGCTCTGACGCGGGTTATGCGGGTTGAGGTCGATCTGGTCGAGGGACAACGTCCTCAATTGCCCACCCGTCAGTTCACGCACGGCAGCGTTCTCGCGGGCAACTTTCGGCACGACCATCGACCGCGTGGCGGCCTTCGCGTAGCGGTTGCTCACGCTGGGACCTCCTCCCCCAAGATCGTGCCCACCATATCGCGCCACTCACGCTCACCATCAGCTAGTATGTCGGGGGGTACCTGTAAGCCCAAGCTGCGCCCGATCAAGGCTGCGGCGCGGCGATAGGCTTTCCCGATGGGCGAATTGCGTTGCGCGAGCGCCGTGGGCACACTATCAATAGTTTCCTTCCCGGCGTGCTCGGAGTAGGGGATCGGCGGGTAGCAGGTGTACCCCGCGTCGTGGGCCATGCCGACCAGCGTATTAAGGACAGCGGGTCCCATCCCTGCAGGCTTGAAGGCGATGGGCAGCACCCCTAGCACGGCCACGTCGAAATCGCCGTCCTCCTGGATATCGCTCACTAAGCCGAGTGATCGCACCACCCCTTGGACCGGCTGCGGCTTCGTGATGCACGGCAGCAGGACGTGCGACGAGGCGGCAATCGCACCGGTCACGGAGAGGTCGACATCCGGCTCCGTATCGAGGAGGATGACGTCGAACGACGAGCGCAATGGCGCGACTATCTTCGCTATATATTTCTCGCGCCCAGTGACCCTTTTGGCCATCGCCTCGACGCCGTAGCGCAGTTTCTCGCCTGAGGGCAGCAAGTCACACTCGGGCATGGTCGGGATCGGCCATGGGTCGACCTGGCCGTTGAGCAACCACGATCCGCCCGTCAACAGTCGCTCCTCAGGATAGCCGCACGCCGTCGTCAGGTTGTGGGCGGTATCCAGGTCTACCAGCAACACCCGATTGCCCCATTGGCCCCACACTCCGGCTAAATTGTGGGTCGCCGTCGTTTTGCCGGCCCCACCCTTGCGGTTCGTCGATGCCAGCACAGACGCTTGCCGCTGTGGCTTATTCCCGTTCACATCGGTTGTTAGCGTCATTCACGCTCTCCTCTTCGTCGAGTTGCTACACAATTTGCTACTCTCCATGCTTAGCAGTATAGGTCGAGATGGGTACGTCTGTCCACCGTTTTATTTCGTCAACGAAATAGTGCGCGTAGCTATATGGTAGAGCACGCACCGTTATATCGCTTGCCCAGCAGCCCTACTTTCGTCACGAAAGGGAAGTTGCCCCGCTTCTCTCGCCGTGTGTCGCAGCATGCCACTCCTCCTCGTCCCGCGCCTCTTCGTTCCTATAGGTCGTGTCCGCCGCTGACGGGCAGGTAGGTCCCGCTGACGAAATCGGCCAGGGGCGAAACGTAGAAGAGCACCGCGCCGGCGATGTGCTCGGGCCGCCCCTGATAACCCAGGGGCGTCGTCGCGATCAGTCGCTCCAGGTCCTCGCGTGGCGCGGCGTCAGCACGCGGGGTGGCGATCCAGCCGGGGGCGACGACGTTGACGGTGATGCCGTCCGGTCCCAGTTCTAGGGCCAGGTTGCGCGAGAAGGCGACCATGGCGCCCTTGCTCGCGGCGTAGGCGGCGAAGGTGGGCGCGGGGGTGTCCAGGGCCACGGTGGCGATGTTGACGATGCGACCCCAGTGGTTGGCCCTCATGGCGGGGACGGTGGCGCGGCAGGTGTTGACGACGCCGTGCAGGTTGAGGTCGATCATCCCCTGGTAATCGTCGTGCGTCAGGTCGAAAGGCGGGGCGACGCGCTGCTCGCGGCCGGCGTTGTTGACCACGATGTCCACCGGCCCCAACTCGCGCCTGGCCCGCGCGATCATCGCCTCCACCTCCGTGGCGTCGCGCACGTCGGCTTGGTGGGCAAGCGCCTGCCCCCCGCCCCGCTTGATGGCGGCGACGACGGCCGCAGCTGCCTCCGCGCTCGCGACGTAGTTGACGACGACGGCCGCGCCGGCCGTACCGAGGGTGCGCGCCATCTCCGCCCCGAGCCCCTGCGAAGCGCCAGTCACCAGGGCCACATGACCCGTGAGGTCGATGGTTATCATGTCCTGCTACTCCCTGGCGCCGTATGGTTTGACCATAGCGATCATAGACATTGGTCGTGTCGTCACGCTTTTATGGTAACGGGTCGCGTGCGCGGCGGCGTGGCCCGACGGTCCAGCCGTCGGCCTTGGTCACGAGGCGGCTACTGTCATCGAAGACGGCGACGATCCCCGCATAATCCGGGTCCTCGGCGTCGGTGGCGGCCGCATCGTAGCGGGGGTCACCCTGGATGATGGCCCAGGCCCCGCCGGCGAGCCAGTCGCGCTCGACGCTGGCCTCCCAGGCCCGGATCACCGCCAGCGCGCGTGACGCCGCGCTCTCCGTGCCAGGGCGCGTCGGGGCGCTGGTGGCCTGTCCCTCGGGGGCTGGCGCGCTGGTATCGAAGGGGAGCTGCGTCGCCGCCCCCGCCGTGCTAGTGGTCCGTCGCGCCATGGCGCCCTTCCAGTATCGGTGATCGGCGCGCGCTGAGGCTCATCGGGCCACCGCGCCGTGCGGGACAGGTCCCATGGCCCCGTGGCAGCCGGCCGGCCGGCTGGCCATCTCGTGTACGTCGACGGCGGCCAGGTCAATGATGAGCACCGCGGCGGGCAGCAGCTTGAATGGAGTGGGGCGTCGGGTCATGCGCGCGCCCCTCCGATGATCCCGCACGTCATGCCTCCTTCCCGTCGTCCGCGTTAGGGGCGTCCGTCGCCCCTGTGGACACGTTGGATGGAAGGGTGGTGGTTGTAACGGCTTGCAGGGCCGCCGCCTTCTGCGTCATCCGGCGCTTCTTGCGCGAGGGCTGCCCGACCTGCCCCAGGTGGTGCGCGCGATAGGCGTCGATCGCCGCCTGCGAGATGAGGCGGACGTTCGGGCTGGCCAGTTCGGATTCCAGCGTGCCGCGCCGGATCGCGGCCTGGACGGTGAAACGGCTGAGGCCCAGCATCTCGGCGGCCTGGGCGGTCGTGTAGCGGGCGACGCTGTAGAGGGGATCGGCGTGTTCTTTCGTCATGTCCGTAGCGTACCGCGTGGCGCGGCGTTCCGACAGGAAAAGCATGTCGAAGGATGGTAATGCGGGCGTCCGTGTCGTCATCGTTGGTGGTTCCTCTATCATGTGGTGGCATCCGCGGCGGCGAGTCCCCGATCGTCGCGCTCGTGGAACAGTAGGTCTCGTCGGCGGTGCGCGTGACCCAGGAGAGGCGCGCACGTCGCGTACACCGGGGCATGCTCCGGCGGGGCCGGGAGCCGGGGGCCGCGCCAGGCGCAGCGCACGCGGGCTACACGCTGTCGTGGGGTGGGTGGCGCCGTCCTCGTCCAAGTCGATCAGGATGCCCCAGCCCCGGCGCCAGCCGCACGGCTGCTGGTGCCAGCGGATACTCTCACCCGTCGTCGGCTCATTCATCGGTCGCTCCTCCTACCCGCTACCGGTCGTCGTGGATATACTCGATGAGGACGGCGCGCGTGCCGTCCTGCTGATCGGGTAAGGCGTGACCGTGATACCACGCCTCCGCATCAGCGATGGTTAGGCCTCCCAGGTCGCCGCGGTGCTCCGTGGCGCCGCGCTTCGGGCGCGCTCGGCCTCGACGTACGCCTTGGTGTACGCATGATGCGCGTGCCAGGCGGGCAGCTGGGTATCGGTGGCCATGCGCAGGTCGTGCGGGGCCTACGCGCTGCCGATCAAAGTCGCGCCCTCCTCCGTGAGGTGGATACGATAGACGCCGTCCACGGCGGCGGACGGGGCCAGGGTCTTGCCGTACCACCGCTCCTCCCCGGTGCCGTCCAGCCAGGTGACGCTGACCTTGCCCGTGCGGTCGAAGCGCTGGCCACTGTAGGCTCAGTCATGCGGCGGCGTCTCGGTGATCATAGGCTGTCCTCCATCCATCTATTCAGGGCTGACCGGCATCGGTCAGCCCTCCCAGTTCCTATTTAGACGGCCCGCCGGTCGGCGTGCGCGGGGTCGTGGGCGTTAGGCAGCATCGGCGGAGCCCTCCCCCGTCCCGTCGTCGGCCTCAGCGTAGAGGCCTAATACCTCCAAGCCCTCGTCCATGTGCCGAACGCGCGCTCTCTCGGCGTCGTGCAGCGCCATGAAGGCGGCGACGAGCAGCGTACGGCCCCAGGGGGCCAGGGCATCGTCGTTGAGTGTGTCGAGCATGTCCAGAGCCTGTGCGGCGCGGGCGGCTAGTGCCTGCGCGTCGGCGCGCTGTGCCTGGAAGAGGCGCGCAATCTGGCGGCAGGCCTCGGGCGTCGGAGTTATGTCAATTGCGTCCATGGGTGTCCCTTCTACCAATTCAGTGTGTTGGCGTCGCCGTCGTCGTCCGTGTCGCCCCGGTCGGGCATGCCCAGGACCTCGCCCACCGGGCGCAGGCCAGCGAGGTCCTGTTGCTCCTGGCTGACCTGGCCCGGCGTGAGCGCGCACAGCGCCTCGATCAGCCGGACGAAGGTGGGCTGGTCAATGGCAGCGAGGTCGCGCAGTCCCGCGCCCGTGGGGGCCTGCGGCTCCAGCGTGTCCCCGGCTGTGTTGGCTTGGCGATCCAGGGGCTAGGCGGCGTGCTGATGATCCAGGTCAGGGATTCCTCCCCCCTTGCGCGGCGTGATGTCGTGCGTGTTGCAGGCGTCACAGTGGAACGCGAACGTAGCGGGGTCGATGTCCACGCACTCGTCGCCGGTATAACTCGGCCAGGGCGCGGCGTCGGCAGGATCGCCGGTGTCGTTGAGCGTGGCAACGCGGCAGGCGCGGCGCTCGTCGTAGAGGACGCGCAGATCGTCACTGCCGCAGTAGGGGCAGGTCCAGACGATGCCCACGTCCGCCGGGGCAGCCGCGATGGGGGGCGTGGTGGTATCCGTGGGAGGGGGCGCTGTCTGTGCGGTCGCCGTCCGTGCCATTGGTCCTTACTCCTCTCCTGCGAGGGGGAGGGCTACCCTTCTGGAGTCTAGCCCACCCCCAGTGGTTCTTAGGCGGCTTCGGTGGCGTCGATGAGGGGCGCGATCTCGTCCATGAGGGCGGCGACACCGGCCCTAATGGCGGCGATATTGGCCGCGAACGTGGCGCGTGACACGCGATACAAGGCAAGGTAGGTGGGCGAGTTGGGCGTGGGTATGTTGAGCGCGGCGCACACGCAATAGGCGACGCTTTCGGCTTGACATTCGACCTGCTGCGTGGTGAAGGTGTGGCGCTCCTCGGCGCGGTGCATCCGTTCGTGCGCGATTTCGTGGACCAGCGTTTTGCAGAGGTTGCCGGCGGGGTTGCCCTGCTTCAATGCGATCCGTCCGTCGCCGTAGCTGACGCCGTTGGCGTCCTGCACGAGATGATCCTTGAAGGTGACGGAGAGGCCGCCGCGCGCGGCGACCGCGATAAGCTGCGGGAGGAGCGTGTCGTAGCGGTCGCCTTCGACGGCGTGAACGGTCAGCGTGGGGATGTCCGCGCCGTCGGTATCCGCCGCATCAAAGACGTAGCCGGTGCGGAAACGGAGGGCGATCACGGCGTCGTCGCCGGCGTCGGTCTTGCCCTTAATGGGCGCGGGGCACAAGATGGCGATGCCTTTCGCGCCCTTCTTGACCTGGCGGCCCAGGGCTTGCCAGGCGCGGTAGCCGGCGACGCGGGTGGCGTCGGGGCGCTGCAGGGCGATGAGCAGGCAGTTATGGGCGCTGTAGGTGTAGAAGCGGCTTAGGGTGGTGAGGTAGCGGGTGAGTTCGGCGCTCTGCGCGGCCTGATCGGTTTCATCGGCGAGGCGCTGCATCCAGGCATCAATCTTGGCGAGGGTGTCGGTGGTGGGGGTGGCGCGGGTCTCGGTGGTCATTGGTCTACACTCCATCGACTAGAGGAGGAGGGCTGGCGGGGATGCCAGCCCTCGGGGCGTACTACCAGGCGTACCAGGGGACGGGCAGGGGGAGCGGGGCGCGGAGGGGCGCGGGGTCCGCGTCCTCATCCCTGACCGGCTGATCGTTCGTGGTCATGGCCTGGTGGTAGGCGTCGCGATAGGCGATCAGGCGGGCAATCGTCGCATCGAGGAGGGTGAGGAGGCCGGCATCGTCGGGGAGGGCGAGGGAGGCGACAACCTCGGTGGCGTCGATGGGGTCAAGGGGGCGAAAGGTGGCGGTGACGGACACGTCGCCGTCGTCGAGGGCGAGGGCGGGGCAGGGCGGTATACTGGGAATGCTGGCCGCGATGTGGGTAGCGGGTATGGTCTGGCTGGTCATCTCTGTGTATCCTTTTCCGTTGGTCGGTTGACAGTGGGCGGGGGCCTTCACTCCCCGCCCACTTTTTTATGTAGGGTGTCTAGGCCCCGAAGGCTTCGCGCAAGGCGGCGGCACCGGCAGGGCGGGCGGGTCGGGTGAGCGCCGGGGGCGGCGCAGTCCGCGCCCGTTTAGGGGTGATGGCGCGGTAGCCCTGCTCTATCATGAGGGCGAGGGCGAGCGCCCAGCAGCGCATCCCCTGCTGGCCGGCTTCGCAGCTGCATCGCAGGCGCAGCGCGTCGATCTGGTGGGTATGGCCGGGGCGGGTGCGGCTGCCGATCTCGAAGGTGTACAGGCCGGTCCTGTGGATGGTGGCCGCGCGGGCGGTGGCCTTGCTCTGTTGCCGTGTCATGTCGTGAAGCTCCTTCACTGCTTCGCCGTCCGTGGGAGTCATGCGCCCCACACTCCTATTATAGCACTCGGCAGCGTTCAATATCAAGTGTAAAACAGGGTAAATTTGGTAGATTATTTGGGCCATAGCTGGCCTGCCGCTGCCCCTGCTCACCCGAGACCGTCGCTGGCCCCATGGCCCGGTGTCTCGCTAGTGTGTGCCCCTTTGGCCCTGGGACGCGCCTGCGCTCTAGGGGTGGGGGCCGTGGCTTGGTGGCGAGTTGGCCGGCCACGCCGTGGCGGCACCTGCAGCAGGGTCGAGCGCGGGGACGCCCTGAGCTGGGTGGCTCCACGCAATGTCACACCGGCGCCGGTGGGGGCGGTGGCCCTCGGGACCCTCTCAGCGGCCGTGGGGGCGGCTGTCTGGTGGATGAGGGGACAGCAGATGCCGACGGCGGGCGGTGGTAGAGGGGACGCCTGTTGCCGGTGTGAGGGGACACCCATTGCCGACAATCAAGACGCAGGGTCAAGACTCAGCTCTCGCCATTGGCATGTCTCTGTAAGCAAGCGGGGGAGCTGCGGGCCTCGACGCGGGGACGATGCCAGTGGCGCGGGCGCGAGCGGCCGCGCCGCCACGGGGCCGGCTCCCAACGGGGCTAGGCCGCCGGCGTTATGGTGCATAATCATGCACGCCGGCTGCATAAACGCGGCCGCTTGACAGCCTCGGTGCCGTCGTGCGAGGCTGCTAGCAGGTCGCAACGCGAAGCGTAAGGGGGAGGTACGAGAAAGCGAAGCGTGCGTGTGAGAAGTGGGGCAAAAGGGGCTGGCAGGCGCGAGGATCGCAGGGTGGAGGTGTAAGGCGTCAGATTAGGTGCGCCGGATCGACGCTTGGAGCAGCACGAAACGTCACATTAAGTGCGCCGAAACGTCACACTACCTGCGCCAATCCTGCAAAAACGTCAGATTAGGTGCGCCGATC
>JAABUX010010971.1_pt1 | contig 10061 bp, 10 predicted proteins | sample 5561851 | NCBI WGS metagenome assembly JAABUX01 (sample SAMN10711883, study PRJNA513361) | rock metagenome | isolation source: Antarctica rocks | place: Antarctica: Victoria Land, Richard Nunatak red sandstone | collected 2016-01-03 | reverse complement strand
GGCGAGTGGCCGGGCTTCCAGGGCATGCGGGTGAACCAGTCGCGCAGGTCCTCGGCGGCGAGGGCGGCGTGCAGGACAGGGTCGGCCTGGGCTTCGGGGGAGACCAGAGCGTTGTTGTAGGCCCAGGTGGCCTGTTTCAGCTCGAAGGCGCCGAACTGGCGGATGCCGCCTTCCCAGCCGTTGCAGAAGCCGCCGCTGTCCAGCACCTGTGCAACCAGGCCGGGGGGATCGAGGCATCCGAGGGCGGCCTGGGTATGGGCGGCGTAGCTGAGGCCCATGGTGGCGATGCGGCCGTCGCACCAGGGCTGGGCGACGAGCCAGGCGCAGGTATCGAAGCCGTCTTCGCCGTCCGAGAGGTATTTCACGAAGCGGCCTTCCGAGCCGTAGCGGCCGCGGCAGTCCTGATAGGCGACGGCGTAGCCGTGGGCGGTGAAGTGTGCCGCTACGTCGTCGCGCCGGATCGGGACGGGGTTAGCGGCGCTCAGCTCGCTGCGGCTGGTCTCGCGGCGGCCGTAGGGGGTGCGCTCCATGACGACCGGGAAGGGGCCGGGGCCGTCGGGCAAGTAGATGTCGATGGCGAGATGCACGCCGTCGCGCATCGGCACCATTTCGGTGTGGAGATCCATGGGCGCCTCTCTCAAGCGACGTCGTTCAGGTGGCAGGCACTTAGGTGGCCGGGTGCAACTTCGCGGAGCGTCGGAATTTCGAGTGCGCAACGGGGCATCGCGTGCGGGCAACGCGGGTGGAAATGGCAGCCGGGGGGTGGGGCCATCGGGCTTGGGAGTTCGCCGGCCAGGGCGGAGAAGCGGCGATGGCGGGCCTCGATGCGGGGGATTTCGGCGAGCAGGGCCTGGGTGTAGGGGTGGTTGGGGCGGGCGAACACGGTCTCGGCGCCGGCCTGCTCGACGATGCGGCCGAGATACATGATGGCGACGCGGTCAGAGAGGTGCTCGACGACGCCGAGGTCGTGGCTGATGAACAGGTAGGCGAGGCCGAGCTGCTCGCGCAGGTCCATAAAGAGGTTGAGGATCTGGGCCTGGATGGATACGTCGAGGGCGGCGACGGCCTCGTCGCAGACCAGCACCTCCGGGCGGACCGCGAGGGCGCGGGCGATGCCGACGCGCTGGCGCTGGCCGCCGCTGAACTGGTGCGGAAAGCGGCGCTTGACCGAGGGGTCGAGGCCGGCGCGGCGGAGTTGGGCGTCCACGAAATCGCCGTAGGGACCGTCGATCAGGCCGTGCGCGCGGGGCGCCTCGCCTACGATGTCGGCGATGCGCATGCGCGGGTTGAGGCTGGCGTAAGGGTCCTGGAAGATCATCTGCACGCGAAGGCGGGCGCGCCGGGCGGCGGCGGGGGGTAGGGTGGCGAGGCCTATTCCGTCATGGAGCACCTGCCCGTCCGAAGGTGGCAGCAGCCCGGCGGCGAGGCGGCCCAGGGTGGACTTGCCGCAGCCGGATTCGCCTACCAGGCCGACGACTTCGCCCGGCGCGACCGACAGGTCCACGTCCTGCACCGCATGCACCAGGCTGCCGCGACGCCCGAACCGACGGCTGACGTGGCGCAACTCGATGGCCGGGGTCATGCGACGGGGCCGGATTGCGGATGGAAGCAGCGGAGCGCGTGGCCGGGGCCGTGTGGGGCGAAAGGCGGGTCGGCGAGGCATGCGGCGTCGGCGTGGGCGCAACGCATGCGGAACGGGCAGCCGGCTGGGCGGTCGAGTAGGCCGGGAGTGGCGCCGGGGATTTGGCGGAGGCGCTGGCCGCAGCGGTTGCGGCTGGGGACGCTGCCGATGAGGCCGCGGGTGTAGGGATGGGCGGGCGTGTCGAGCACCTGGTCGATGCTGCCAGTCTCGACGATGCGGCCGGCGTACATCACGGCGAGGTCGTCGGCGAGGCCGGCAACGACGGCGAGGTCGTGGGTGATCCAGATCAGCGCGGTGCCGTCCTGGCGGGCGAGGGTCTGCACCTCGGCCAGGATTTGCGCCTGGATGGTGACATCGAGGGCGGTGGTCGGCTCGTCGGCGATGATGAGGTCGGGATGGTGGAGTAGTGCGATGGCGATGGCGACGCGCTGGCGCATGCCGCCGGAGAACTGGTGCGGGTAGGCGCGCAGCCGTTCGTCGGGGGAGGGGATGCCGACGCGGCCCAGGGCGTCGCGAGCGCGGGCGCGGGCCACCGTCCGGCTGACGGGCTCATGCGCCTGCACGGCCTCGATCATCTGGGTGTCGATGCGCAGGACCGGGTTGAGCGTCATCATCGGGTCCTGGAAGACCATGGCGATGCGGCTGCCGCGGAGACGGCGCATCGCGGGTTCCGGCAGGCCCACGAGGTCTTGGCCGCGGAACAGGATGCGGCCGCCGACGATGCGGCCGGGCGGGTCCACCAACCCTATGAGCGAGTAGCCGGTCACGGACTTGCCCGAGCCGGATTCGCCGACGAGGCCGAGGATGCGGCCCCGATCGACGCTGAACGAGACGCCGTCCACCGCGCGGAGGGGGCCGGCGTGGGTGGCGAAGTGGGTGCGTAGGTCCTGCACCTCGAGGATGAGGGCCACGGCTAGCGTTGCAGGCGGGGGTTCAGCACGTCGCGCACCTGGTCGCCGACCAGGTTGATGCCGAGGATGGCGAGAAGCAGCGCGAGGCCGGGGTAGAGACTAATCCAGTACTGGCCGGAGAGCACGTATTGGTAGCCGTTGGCGATCAGCAGGCCGAGCGAGGGCTCGGTGATGGGGACGCCGATGCCGAGAAAGCTCAACGTCGCTTCCAGGGTGATCGCGCGGGCGATTTGCGTGGTGGCGACGACGATCAGCGGCGGCAGGCAGTTCGGCAGGAGGTGGCGGAACACGATGCGCGTCCTGGACAAGGCCAGGCCCTCGGCGGCCTCGATGTACTCGCGGCGGCGCTCGGCGAGCGCGGCGCCGCGGGCGACCCGGGCGTAGTAGGCCCATTCCACGAGCACGAGCGCCAGCACGACGTTGCCGACGCCGCGGCCGAGCACGGCGAGGATCATCAAGGCGACGAGGATGGAGGGGAAGGAGAGCTGCAGGTCCACTAGGCGCATGACGGCGCCGTCGGTGCGTCCGCCGGCGTAGGCCGCGAGCAGGCCGAGGCTGGTGCCGAGCACGGCGGCGAAGAGGGCGGAGCCGATGCCGACGACGAGGGAGATGCGGAGGCCGTAGAGGATGCCCGAGAGCATGTCCCGCCCCTGGCCGTCGGTGCCGAGCAGGTAGGTGTAGCCGGCGCCCGAAACCGAGCCCGGGGGGAGGCGCGCGTCCGTGATGTCGAGTTGGCTGAGGTCGTAGGGGTTTTGGGGGGCGATCCAAGGCCCGAGGATGGCGGCGACGGCGACGAGGACCACCAAGCCTAGGCCGGCGAGCGCGAATCTGGAGCCCGCGAAGTCGCGGATGAAACGGGCGCGCGGCGATTCCTCCCGCACCGTCCCGCTCATCTCAGTTCCGCCTGCCCAGGCGCACCCGCGGGTCGAGCAGCGTGTACAGCAAATCCACCACGAGGTTTATGGTCACGAACAGGACGACGATGATCATCAGGTAGGCGACGATCACTGGGCGGTCGAGTACGTTGATGCTGTCGATGATGAGCTTGCCCATGCCGGGCCAGGCGAAGACGCTTTCGGTGACGACGGCGAAGGCGACGGTCGAGCCGAACTCGAGGCCGATGACAGTGACGAGGGGGACCGAGATGTTTTTCAGCACGTGGACGCCGACGACACGGGCCGGCGAAAGGCCCTTGGCGCGGGCAAACTTTATGTAGTCGGAGGGAAGGACCTCCTGCGTGCTGGCGCGGGTGAGGCGCAATACGAGCGAGATGTTGAATAAGGCGAGGTTGAAGGCCGGGAGCAGCAGGTGGCGCAGGCCGTCGAGGGTCAGGAACGACCAGGGTACGCCGAAGAGCTCGACCGTCCGGCCGCGGCCGCTGCTCGGGAGCCAGCCGAGTTGCACCGAGAAGACGACGATCATCATCAGCCCGAGCCAGAAGCTGGGCAGGCTGAAGCCGAGGATGCTGCCCGCCATGACCAGGCGCGACAGCCAGGCGTTTGGCCGCAGCCCGGCGTAGAGGCCGAGCGGTATGCCGATCACCACCGACAGCAGCACGGCCGCGACCGCCAGCTCCATCGTCGCCGGCATGTGCTGCAGGATGAGCTGAAGCGCCGGGACGTTGTAGACGAACGAGCGGCCGAGGTCGCCGCGGGCGGCGTCGGCGAGGAAGGCCGCGTATTGCAGCCAGAGGGGCTGGTCGAGGCCGAGGTCGTGGGTGGCGCGGACGCGGTCGGCCTGGGTAGTGTCGGGGGAGATCAGCACGTCCACCGGGTTGCCGATGACGTTGACGGCGACGAACACGATGAGGGTCATCGCCAGGACGACAAGGGCGGCCTGGAGGAGACGGCGGAGGAGCCAAGCGGTCATTGCGGCGGGGAAGCGCCTGTAGTCTCAGCCAGCATGGGCGAACAGCACCGAGCTGTCCTCGCTCTCGTTCGCCTCGAAGCGGACGCCGGGCCGGGCGGCCCAGATGGCCTTTTGCCAGTAGAGCGGCAGCAGGGCGAAGTCGTGCATCGCGACTTCGGTCGCTTGCGCGAGGAGGGCGTTGCGCTTGGCCTCGTCGAACTCGACCATGGCTTCGGCCAGCAGCTTGTCGAAGGCCGGGTTCGAGTAGCGGGTCCGGTTGAGGGCGCCGAGGCCGTTGGCCGGGTCGTAGGTAGCGAGGATGCTACGGAGCCCTTCGGAGGAATCGCCCGTGCTGCTGCTCCAGCCGAACAGGAACAGGCTGTACTTGCGATCGGTGGCGGCGGGAGCGAACACGTTATAGGGCAGGGCTTCGACGCCGTTCACGTGGATGCCGCCGCGGGCGAACATCTGCCCGACCGCCTGGGCGACCTGGGAGTCGCTGGGGTAGCGGTCCGCGGAGGAGTGGATGGTGAGGCCGAAGCCTTGGGGGTAGCCGGCCGCGGCAAGGAGGTCCTTGGCCGCCTTCGGTTCGAACGGGGGCGGCTTGAGGTCGGGCGAGTAGCCGCCCTCGCCTGCGGGGACGATCTGGCCAGCGGGGACGGCGGCGCCGCTCAGCAGGCGGGAGGCGATCGCGTCCCGGTTGATCATCTCCGAGAGGGCCTGGCGGACGCGCAAATCCTGCAGCGGGTTGTGATCCAGCGGCTTGCCGTCGGCGCCGGTGACGAACGGCGAAACGGCGCGCGTCGCGTCGATGGCGAGATAGATGATCCGGTTGGTGGGGCTGCTGTAGAGCGTGACCTGCTTGTCGCGGCCCAGCTCGGTCTGGTCGGTCGGGGCCACGCTGTCGATCAGGTCGACCTGGCCGGACAGCAGGGCGGAGACGCGCGCGGCGCCGTTGGGGATGAAGCGCAAGGTGATGCTCTCGAACTCGGGCTTGCCGCCCCACCAGTCCGGGTTGGCGTCCATGACCATGCGGTCGTTGGGCGTCCAGGAGCGAAAGCGGTACGGTCCGGTGCCGATGGCGGCGCGACCGCTGTTGAAATCCTCGTTGCCGATGTTCGGGCCAAGCTTGGCGGGCAGGATGAAGACCAGCCCGATCTGTTCCATCAGCGTCGGCGTCGGCTGGGGGGTGTGGATATGCAGGGTGAGGGGATCGACCACCTCGATCGAGGCTACGTTGGTGACGGCGTGGGTCCAGGGTGCGGGGCTGCGCAGGATGTGGCGCACGCGGTCGAGCGAATACGCGACGTCGGGTGCGGTGAAGGGCGTGCCGTCATGGAATCGCACGTTCGGGCGCAGCTTGATTTCCCAGGCGAGAGGATCGAGGGGCTGCCATGACACGGCCAGGTTCGGCCGCAGTTGCAGTTGGGCGGTGAAGGTGACGAGGCGCTCGAACATGCCGTCCGAGGTCGCGTTGTTGGGTCCGGTTTGCGAGAAATCGGGGTCGATCGAGGATTGCTCGGTGGCGCGGCCGAATACCAGGTTGGTGACGCGAGGCGTAGCGGGCGAAGGCTGGGCGCGTACCAGGGGCGGAAGCGTGAGCGCCGCGCCGGCTGCGGCTACGAACTGACGTCGCAACATTGGCGGTCTCCAAAGTGTCCGAGCGATTTACACGAATCCATGCGCTCCGACCGGTGCAAACGCAACGTCCCACCACCCTGCCGCGAGCGCGGTGGCTACTTTCAATAGCGCCGCTGACGGGCGCGACCTCCTACAAGAAGATCATCGCCGTCATCGACCTCCTTGGCTGTCAGTACCGCCGCGACGATCTGGCCGTTGTCGGCATCCACGCCGATGTGCAGCTTTCTCCATGCCCGGCGCACCTTGGCGCCGTGCTTCTCAAGCAGCCATTCGCCTGCACTGCACAGGCGCAGTCCCGTGCTGTCCACCAACAAGTGCACGGGCTCGCCACCCGGGCGCGGTTGCGGACGCGGGCAGATCCTAGTGTGCCGGATCAGAAGTTCGTCGGCGCTTGCCGACGCACTGCTGATCGGTCGGCACGCTGCAACAAAGACTCTAGAGGCCCGAAGCGGATGTTCGCGGCTCATGCGAACTTCTGGTTCGGGTCACTAGATACGAGCCTGATCGCGCAAGCCGGGCTGGAGGAACGCGACCGGCACTGTGTGGCCGTCATTCTCGGTTACTTGCGGCCTTGACCTGACAACTGGGTTAGGTAACCATCCGGTTACTTGAGGAGGAAGCCACCATGGCCGAGCGGCGGATTGGCGTGATCATGCACGGCGTGACCGGGCGCATGGGCACCAATCAGCATCTGATCCGCTCCATGGCCGCGATCCGCGCGGACGGGGGCGTGCATCTGTCGGATGGCGACCGCCTGATGCCAGACCCGATCCTGGTCGGCCGGAATCGCGAGCGGCTCGAGGCGCTCGCGCGGTCGCACAACGTCGAGCGCGTGACCACCGACCTGGAGGCCGCGATGGCCGACCCGCACGACGAGATCTTCTTCGACGCGGCGACGACGCAGATGCGGGCGTCCCTCATCCGCGACGCGATCACGCGCGGCAAAAGCGTATTTTGCGAGAAGCCGACCGCTGACAATCTTGCCGACGCGCTCGACCTCGCGCAGCGCGCGAAACAGGCCGGTATCCGCAATGGCGTGGTGCAGGACAAGCTGTTCCTACCGGGGATACGCAAGCTAAAGATGGTGATCGACAGCGGCGCGCTGGGACGGCTGCTCTCGGTGCGCGGCGAGTTCGGCTACTGGGTGTTCGAGGGCGACCTGCAGCCGGCACAGCGGCCGAGCTGGAATTACAAGAAGGCCGAAGGCGGCGGCATCATTCTCGACATGCTGTGCCACTGGCGCTACGTGCTCGACAACCTTTTCGGCAACGTGCAAGCCGTCTCGTGTCTCGGTGCCACGCACATCCCGACCCGCATCGACGAAGTGGGCCAACCCTATACAGCCGACGCGGACGACGCCGCATACGCGACGTTTCAGCTGGAAGGCGGTGTTATCGCCCACATCAACTCGTCCTGGGTCACGCGCGTGCGACGCGACGACCTCGCGGTGTTCCACGTCGACGGGACGCATGGCAGCGCCGTCGCCGGCTTGCAGAAATGCTGGACGCAAAGCCGCGTGAATACGCCCAAGCCGGTGTGGAACCCAGACGTGCCGCAGAGCATCGACTTCTTCGCCGGCTGGCAGGAGGTGCCCGACACCGAGGTCTACGCGAACGGCTTCCGCTTGCAGTGGGAGCTGTTCCTGCGCCATGCCGCAGGCGACCTGCCGGACTTTAAGTGGGACCTGCTGGCCGGCGCCAGGGGCGTGCAACTGGCCGAGGCCGGACTGCGCTCCTGGGTCGAGCGACGCTGGATCGACATCGAGCCGCTGTCCGTCTAGTGCCGACGGTCAACCTGCCCGACGGCGACGGCCTCGCGCCGTATACGACGAGCCCGCCGCGGGCTTTCCCGGCCGGCACGCCGCCCTATCCCCGCGTGGCCTACGCCGCCGCACATATAGTTGCGGACCCGATGGCCGAGCACGATCCGTGGCTGGACGCAGCGATCGACTGGGACCGCACCATCGCGTTCCGCCGCCATCTCTGGTCGCTCGGCCTCGGCGTCGCGGAGGCGATGGACACGGCGCAGCGCGGCATGGGTCTTGGCTGGCCGACCGCACTCGAGCTGATCCGCCGTAGCCTTGATGCGGCGCGGGACATTCCGGGCGCGCTCATCGCCAGCGGCGCCGGCACGGACCATCTAACGCCCGCCCCCGACGTGACCATCGATGCTGTGATCCGCGCCTATGAGGAGCAATGCGGCGCGGTCGAATCGATGGGCGGCCGCATCATCCTCATGGCCTCGCGCGCGCTCGCCCGCGCCGCCCGCTCGCCGGCCGATTACGAGCGCGTCTACGACCGCGTGCTGTCGCAGGTGCGCGAGCCCGTCATCATCCATTGGCTCGGCGAGATGTTCGACCCAGCGCTCGACGGCTATTGGGGTCACGCGGACCACAGTCGCGCCATGGACGTGGCGCTCGAGGTGATCGCCGGGCATGCGGCGAAGGTGGACGGCATCAAGATTTCGCTGCTGGACGACCAGAAGGAGATCGCGATGCGCCGCCGCCTTCCCCACGGCGTGCGGATGTATACGGGCGACGATTACAACTTTCCCGACCTGATCGCCGGCGACGAAGAAGGATATTCGGACGCGCTGCTCGGCATCTTCGATCCGATCTCACCCGCCGTCGGCGGCGCGCTGGCGGCACTCGCGGCGGGAGGCGTTGGCGACTTCCACGCCATCCTCGCGCCGACCGTGCCGCTGTCGCGCCACATTTTTCGGGCGCCCACGCAATTTTACAAGACGGGCGTCGTCTTCATGGCCTGGCTGAACGGCCACCAGGACCACTTCACCATGGTCGGCGGCCAGCAATCGGCCCGCTCGCTGCGGCATTTCGCCGAGCTGTTCCGCTTGGCCGACCGGGCGGGCCTGTTGCGCGACCCGGACCTCGCCGTGAGCCGGATCGCGACGCTGATGGCGCTGCACGGGATCGGCTGATGGGTCCGCTGTCGCTGAACACGGTGACGGTAAGGGAGAGGTGGTCCCTTGCCGAATGCATCGAGGGCTGCGCGCGGCACGAGATCCGGGGGATCGCGCCGTGGCGGGACGTGCTGCACGACATGGGTCTTGCACGGGCCGCGAGCGCCATCCGGGATGCCGGCCTTTCTGTCTCCGGCCTATGCCGCGGCGGCCTATTTCCGGCAGCCGATGTGGCTGGGCGCGCTGCCGCGATCGAAGATAACCGCCGTGCAATCGACGAAGCGCACCAACTCGGGGCCGCTTGTCTCGTCATGGTCTGTGGCGGGCTACCGCCGGGCTCGCGCGACCTGCCGGGTGCCCGCGCGATGGTCCGCGACGGTCTCGCGGCCATCCTGGACGACGCGCGAGCGGCCGGCATCACGCTGGCCCTTGAGCCACTGCATCCGATGACCTGTGCCGACCGCAGCGTGCTCAGCACGCTCGCCCAGGCGCTCGACCTCTGCGAGGCGTTCGGCCCTGGCCTGGGCGTCGCACTTGATGTCTACCACGTCTGGTGGGACCCGATGCTCGCCGCCCAGATCGCCCGCGCGGGTCAGCGCATCGTCGCCTTCCATGTTTGTGACTGGCTCGCGCCCACGACCGACCTTGTGTTCGACCGCGGAATGCCTGGTGACGGCGTGATCGATATTCCCGCGATCCGCGCCATGGTCGAGGCCGCTGGCTATGACGGCGCAGTAGAGTGTGAAATCCTGTCACATCGCTGGTGGAAGCGGGACCCCGACGATGTGCTGGACATCATAACGCAGCGCATGCGACAAGCTGCTGACGGCGAGAAGGTGAGCCGGTGAGGAAGGTTCGGGTCGGGCTGGTCGGCAGCGGCTTCGTCGCCGAACTGCACATGCACTCCTACCGACGCGTATTTGGCGTGGACGTCGAGGTGCGCGTGGTCGTCTCGCGCGGCGATGCGGTCGAGGGGTTCGCGGCGCGGTTCGGCATCCCGGAGGCTCGCCGTAACTGGCGGTCGCTGCTTGACGATCCGCAGATCGACGTGATCGACATCAGCACGCCGCCCGCATTACACGCCGAGATGGTCGTGGCCT
>JAABUX010010970.1_pt1 | contig 10063 bp, 11 predicted proteins | sample 5561851 | NCBI WGS metagenome assembly JAABUX01 (sample SAMN10711883, study PRJNA513361) | rock metagenome | isolation source: Antarctica rocks | place: Antarctica: Victoria Land, Richard Nunatak red sandstone | collected 2016-01-03 | reverse complement strand
TCGGGCTCGGCGAGGGCGACGGGCTGGGGCTGGGCGACGGGCTGGGGCTCGGCGAGGGCGACGGGCTGGGGCTCGGGCTCGGGCTGGGCGACGGGCTCGGGCTGGGCGACGGGCTCGGGCTGGGCGACGGGCTGGGGCTCGGCGACGGGCTCGGGCTGGGCGACGGGCTGGGGCTGGGCGACGGGCTGGGGCTGGGCGACGGGCTGGGGCTCGGCGACGGGCTGGGGCTGGGACTGGGCGACGGGGCGGGACTGGCGGATAGTTGGACGTTCATCAGTGGCCTCGGGTAAAGAACCTTTGCTGGGGAAGGAACGCGCGCACACGGACGGCCGCGGACCAACGCCGCAGGCACTTGGGAGAATTCTCACATTGGGCGAGGGCTTCACGCAGGGCTGAGACGGCCAGCGTGGTCGGGGGACCGGTGCCAGCCGCTTCGCTGAAGCGGGCCGTCAGACGACCGGCGGGCAACGCCGTTTCTGTATCCAAAGATTTTTGGATACAAAAATCAATCCAACTTTATCCCCCGTAGCAGCCTCAGTCAACAATTTGGATCCAATTATCCAGATTTTGCGGAACTCCTCGCGCCGCGGCCATGTCGCCGCCGACCCCGAGCCCCGACTGTTCGTCTCGGGGGCCGGGTCGGCGGCGATTGAGTCGAGCATAGTGCTGCCAGCGACGGGGACGAGAACTAGCAGCTTCAACGGCACTCGGTCGGCCAGGTCGTCAAACGTCGCAGGGACTGCCTCGCTGGTCAGCTTGCGGACCGGGAACGATAGACCTCCCGGCCAATCGGCGATGGTCTCGACGACCCCAAGGCTTCCGCCCCGGACGCGGACCGCGATCTTGTTGGGGCGTTGACCGTCATGGCCGCGACCCGGTCGACCGGTATCGGGTCAAGTCGGTAAGCGCCGCTCGGACGCCGCTCAAACGTAAGTGAGCGCCGCAGCGGGATTGGCAGCGGGATTGGGGGCCAACGCGGTCTCTGCGACGGGCCAGGCGAGGCCGAAGCGGTGGGTGTACCAGTGCTCGTCGTAGGGGCGATGAGAGAGGAGGTAGTCGCGCTCGGCTTCAACGCTGGGGCGGAACTCCTCGAACATGGCCAAGCCGCCAGCCCAGAGGGCCGGCTCGTGGCGGCTTCGGGCGCGGTCGAACCAGTCGGCCCAGGTGGCGTCGCCGAGGTTTTTGCGGGCCATCCGGAGCTGGTTGGCCAGGACGTGCTCGCAGGTGACGGTATAGGTCGTGAACCGGGCCTGGAACCGGTGGCCGATCGTGGCCCGGGGGTCGTGGAGGATCGGCACCCCCATGAGCCAGGCCTTCAGGCCGAAGTCGAGGTCCTCGACCCCCCAGAACCGCATGTCCGGGTCGAAGCCGAGCAGGCGCTCGTAACTCTCGCGTGTCACGGCGAAGGCGCAGCCGGTCATGCACGGCGACTCGTAGAGACCTGGGGACTCGATCGACGGCTGGAGTCGTTCCAAGCCCAGCCAGCCGTAGTTGAGCGTCTCCAGGTCGAGCCAGTAGCCGTTGCCCTTCAGGTGGTGCATGTTCTCCCAGTTCACCACGTCCAGCGCCGGGATCGCCGGCGTGATGACGGCCTGGCCCCCGGTCGCCTCGACGTCGCCGATCAGCCGCTGGATCGACCCCGGCTCCGGCTTGCAGTGGCCGTCCAGGAAGATCAGGATGTCCCCCGTCGAGCACCGGGCCGCGATATCCTTCGTCGGCGACGGCCCCAGCCGCCGAGGCTGGCGGAAGAGCCGGACCTCGGGGAAGTCCGCCAGCGCCGCCAGTGAGTCGTCGGTCGACGCATCGTCGGCGACGACCACCTCATGCTCCAGCCCGGCCAGCACTTCCCGGCACGTCGCCAACGTCCGACCCAGGTTCTGTCCCTCGTTGTGAGACCCAATCACCAGACTAATCCGCATTTTGAACCTCCCGGGCCAACGACGCGACCCACGAAAATTTGCTTCCAAATCAAATAGTATCCAAAGATCCAAAGTAGCGTATTGTCCCGCGTCGCAGCCGTCAATGGCGGTTGGTGTTGAAGTGGACCAGATCGGGGGACCACTCAGTGGTGGCCGAGCGGTGCGGGGGAAGCAGGGGTAGCTCAAACCCGGTCCGACGCAAGGCCGCGCCGGACCAAGGTTGCAGTGGGCTTGCGGGGTGCGGCCGAAGCCGAGTCGAGCGCCCGTACGTCGTGAATTTCCGGTGATCTCATGGAAAACCGTCCCAGGACCTTGACGGGCTGACCTCGTGAGGTAATATGGATACATGGAGTTTTGGATCTTTTTGGTTCCGCTCAGAAAGGGGCCCGTGATGAACGATCTCGCTTTGGAGTCCTTGGTCCAGGCGATCAACCCCCAGTTCCAAGCCGCGATACTCGGGCTGCCGATGAGCGAGGTGGCCTCGCAAGGACCACCGACCGCCGCCGTCGCCAGGCTGGCGGGTTCGGCTCTCGGTGCCGGGCTGATCGAGCAACTCGCCGGGCCGGTCCTCAAGGTGGCCGCCGGCTTGATCCTCCAAGAGGTGCGGCGCGAGGCCCAGATCATCCTCGACGCCGAAAAAGCGGCTCATCCCGGGCTAAACCTGACCCTGATCCAGCAGTTCATCAATTCGTTGGGGACCACGACCGTCAAGGCGGGAGGGTAATCCCCATGCGAATCTGGCAATTGTGGGCGATCACCTTGGTCCTGCTCGCGACCGCCCGGGCCGGCGAGCCCAAGGCGGTCATCGAGGGGCCGGCTGAAGCCGGCCCGGGCGGCGTGACCCTGCTCGACGGCCGCAAGTCGTCGGCCGACCTGGGCCAGCCGCTCCGTTGGAAGTTGATCAACTCCGATGTCCCCTTCCTGACCTTCGACAAGGATGGGCGGAAGGACGTCTTCTGCTTCCTCCCGGCCGCACCGCAGGGGGTCTACCGATTCGCCCTCATCGCCTTGGGCAAACCAGAGGGTGGCGACCTGACGGCGGACGTGGCCGTGCATGAGGTCCAGGTGGGCATTGCCCCGACGCCGGTGCCCCCGACGCCCGCCCCGACACCGACGCCAACCCCGGTCCCGGCTGCGACCCGGCTTCATGCCACCTTGATCTACGACGTCGACCGGGCCGATCCCGCCACCGCCTCGGTGCGGACTTCGCCCGCCCTGGCCGACTCGTTGAAGGCGTTGAACTGCGTCTGGCGGTCCTACGACATCCGGTCGGAAACGGTCCAGCAACGCAATTTCGGGCCGACCGTCGCCCATCTCGGCGGGCCACCGGCGTTGATCCTCCAGGTCGAGGGCGTCGCCCCCCCCCTGGCCGCCGTGAAACTCCCGGCGACCGGTGATGAGGTCTCGGCCCTGGTCAGCAGGTTTCGGGGGAAATAACGATGCAACGATACGGCATGATCGCGGCCGGACTCGGCGAACTACCTTATGTCAACTATGACGATGTCCCGAGGGTTTTGGCCTGCCTGCCCCCTCGGGCCGATTCCGGGCTGCCCCGGTGGTCGGCCTCGCAACCGATCATCCCCCGCTCGGAGTGGCAAGAGGTCAGCTACGCCCGGGCCGACCTCCCCGTCCTCGATCAGGGGCGATACGGGAGTTGCGTCGGCCACGGGGCGTGCTCGGGTTTCACCCTGGCCTGGCTCCTGGGCGGCGGCTCGTTCAATCGGCTCAGCCCTTGTTTCCTGTATGGGTTGATCAACGGCGGTCGCGACTCTGGCGCCGTGGTCTCCGACGCCATGACCGCCCTGGAGGCGACCGGGATCTGCCTGGAAGAGGAGATCCCCGAGGGGATGATCTACCGAAGCCGGTTCCCGTCGTCCGCCTTCGCGACGGCCCGGCGGTTCCGCCTCGATAAGGCCTACCAATGTCATTCGTTCGATGAGATCGGCTCGGCCCTCCTGCTGGGGTTCATCCCGGTCTACGGCATCAACGTCGGCCCCGATTTCGCGCGGCTCGATGATGAGGGGGTGGCCCCGGTCGGCGGGTGGGGTGGCCACTGCATGTTCGGCCGCGGCCTGAAGCGATCGCGTCGGGGCGATTGGCTGGTCGAAAACCAAAATAGTTGGGGCGAGCAATTCGGGATTGGGGGGGCGTGCTACCTCCGCGAGGCCCACTTCGGGGGCCAATGCGACGCATTTGCCATCCAGGCAACGGCCGAAGACCCCCTGGAGCCGGACACTCCGCCATCGATCGCCTAGCCCGAGCAAGCCCGTTCATCGCCGTGCTTGCCCGATGCCAAGCTCATCCCCCGACCGTCGTGGACGACGGGCCCAGCGAGGTGGTGCCGAGACTGCGATGGGGCACCCGATGCGACTGGGGCGGTGAATCAAGGGGGGCTTGCCGTGAATACAGGGTGGTTGACGGAGGCAATGCTGGTTTTCGTCAGTTCGTTCGGGCTGGCGTCGTGCGCGGGGCTGGCCTCGCTCCTGCGCTCGGAACGGTCGCTGAGCGCCTTGAAGGTGGCCAGCGCCATGCTCAACAGCGGCCTGCTCGGGTTGGGCCTCTCGCTCCTCTGGTACGAGCGCTTCCGCGACAACATCTACGCCCTGGTCGGGGCGACGGTCCTGGCGGGGATGGGCGGTGCCCCGTTTGTCGAGTTCGTGCTGGGCCTGCTCCGCAACACGCTGATGAAGTTTCTGGCCGGTGTCGGCGTCCGCGAGGTCCTCGGGTCCGAGGACAAGACGGGTCCTGAGAAAGGAGGCGGGGAAAAATGAGTCCCATCAATGGTCCCGAGGCCGACGCCTTCGATGGTCGGGCCGTGCTGCGACATCGGCTGGCCTGGCTCGCCTGGGAGGTCCCGTGTTATGGGCTGGTCCTGTGGGGCTTGTTGCGTGTCAACACGGCTCGGTTCGGCCTGCCCGATCTCATGACCGTGGTCGGATTCCTCCTCTTCTTCGTCGCGTTCCGGTTGTTGATCCGCCCGATGGATTCGATCCGGAGGGGACCGGGATACGCCCTGGCCGTCTTGTGTGCCCTGGGCTTCGCCGCCTTGCTCCTGCACGAATCGTCCCGGGTGCGCGCCCGGTGGTATCGCTCGACGATCCTCGAAGTCCGCCTCGCCGCGCTCGTCGCCGACTCGCCGGTCCCGGTGGTGATCGCCGACCAGGATGGTCGGATCACGGGGTTCAATCACCAGGCGGAGCGGCTGACCGGCTACGTCGGCGGCGACTTGATTGGACGCAACGTTGAGATCCTGGTGACGCCGGATCTGCTGCCCGCCTTCCGAGCAGCCTACAAATGGTCCATCGAGGGGCTGCGGGCGACGCCGTCGGGCTGGCTCGATGAAACGGGCTTCCTCATCCCGATCCGCCGCAAGGACGGCGGCAGCGTCTTGGTCTCGTTCTTCGGATTCGGATTGCGGTACGGCGAAGAGATGGATCTTTTCGGGGTCTTGGCCCCGGCCGGGGGCCTGTCGCCGCCGAGGATCAAGGCGAAGCTTCACGGCACACCAGGGATGTGGCCCGATCGCGCGACCAGGTAGAGGACAACGAAGGTTTCCGAACCGAAAAACAGATCAATTCTCACAACCGACAGCTGATCAGATTCGATGCGAAAAATCCGGGAATCTATCACCCGATCAAGAACGAGGTTCCGGATGCTCGACCAGACCGAAGTTCCCTTATCCTCAACCTCGACGGGAGTTAGCCCTCGCACAGCCGATGACCCGCGATCGCCGTACCCGTTGCATGCCAAGAACCTGGTCATCGGGGGTGGTCCGGCCGGCCTGAGCGCCGCGCTCCATCTGGACGACCCCGACTTCCTCCTCGTCGAGAGGCAAGCACGGACCGGCGGCCTTTGCCGGTCGATCGTCGACGGCGGGTTCACCTTCGACCACGCCGGGCATATCTTCTTCACCACCGACAAGTATGTTGACGGCCTGTTTCGCTCGGTCCTGGCCGACAACTTCCACGAGCAGCGCCGCGAAAGCTGGGTCTACCTCTACGACGCCTACCGGCGCTACCCGTTCCAGGGAAACCTCTTCGGCCTGCCCCCCGAGGTCGTCAAGGAGTGCCTCCTCGGCGTCGTCGAGGCCGGCCGAGACCACCACGCAAGCCCCCCCGCAAACTTCCTCGAATGGTCTACCGGACCTTCGGCGCCGGGATCACCGACCACTTCATGAAGCCCTACAACCGCAAGGTCTGGGGGATCGACCCCGATCGGATGAGCGCCGACTGGATCGAGGGGCGAGTCCTAACCCCCTCACTCGACGAGGTGATCGCTGGCGCCCTGACCGGCGGTCGCCCCGACATGGGGCCGAACGCCCGGTTCGGGTATCCGCTCCGCGGTGGCTGCGAGGCGTTCGTCGCCGGTCTGGCGGAGCGCGTGCGGGACCGAGGCGGCGCCCTCACCACGAGCCGGACGCTGGTCAAGCTCGACCCGACCCGGCGTCGTGCCACGTTCCGGGTCGAAGAGCCGGGCGAGGCCGGCGGCACGCCCGCCCGGCACGAGACGGTCGGCTACGAGACCCTCTACCCGAGCGTCCCCTTGCCCGACCTGATCAACGCGATTGACTCGGCCCCCGACGCCGTGCGCCGAGCCGCCGCGAGCCTGCCGAGCACCGCCGTCGTCTGCGTCAACCTCGGGATCAACCGCGCGAAGGTCACCGAGAAGCACTGGATCTACTACCCCGAAGATCAGAGCAAATACATCTTCCAGCGAATCTTCGTCCAGTCCAACGCCTCGCCGCACACCGCGCCGCCTGGCCACAGCGCCCTGACGTTTGAAATCAGCCACTCCCCCAGCAAGCCGCTGCCCGTCCGGGGCAAGGAAGCGCTCGTCGACGCTTGCATCGCCGGGCTCCAACGAACCGATTTGTGGCAGGACGGGGACGAGGTCGTCTTCGAGCAAGTGCTGGGGATGCCGCACGCCTACATCCCCTTCACTCCCGAGCGCCCCGGGCAACTGACCGTCATCAACGAGTACCTTCATGGGTTGGACATCTTCCCCGTCGGCCGGTTCGGCGAGTGGAAGTACCTCAATCAGGACGGCGCGATCCTCTCGGCCAAGCGGGTCGTCGAGTCCGTCCAGACCACCGGCCGCGTCGAGCCGATTGAAATTGTTCGTGTTGCATCACAAGCGCTGAAACCGGAAACACCGCATCGATGATCACTGCCCTGGTCGGCTTCTTGCCCCGGGAACGGAACCGGCGATCGGCCTTCGGGCGGTCGACCAATCGACCAAGGGTCACGAACACCTCGAGGATCGAGCGGGCGCTCGGCTCAGATTTATCGGTGAGGTCTTTCATGGGTCTTGTATCGCCCACCAGCACCTCGCGCCTTCAAAACATGTCTTTCAAGATCGAATGCTCCCCGGCTACGGTCGAACACCGACGTTTCGTACTCTAAATTCTTTGGATCTTATGATGCTTTACAGCAAAGAAACTAGGATCTAAAATGAGCGAAGGCGACAATGACACGTTTGGAGGCGGTTCAATGCGGGTTTCGCTAATCATCGCGGCATACAACGAGGGATTCAACGTCCGCCGAACAATCGAGGCGTGCGGCCGAGCGGGGTTCGCCTCGCTGGGGGGCGAAATCCTCGTCATCGACGACGGCTCGACCGACGGGATAACGACAGACCTGGGGGATCTCGGAGACTTGGATAGGTTGGTTCGGGTCGAGCGACTGGAAACGCGCGTCGGCGTGGCGTCGGCCCGCGACCAGGGGGCACGCCGGGCGAGGGGAGAGACATTAATTTTTGTCGATGCGCACTGCCAGCCGGAGCCGCGAGCCCTGGCCCGCCTGGTAGACGGGGTCGAGGCCTGGGAAGGGAAGGCGATCGTCACACCCGCGCTGGCGGTCCTCGAACCGTCGACGTGGCAGACCGACCACCAGGCGCTCACCCACGGGAGTACGGTCGATCTCGACTCCTGGACCCGGCGGTGGGCCGACCTGGGTCAGATGACGCCTCGGCCTCGGCCGCCCCTGGGATGCTACTACGAGTCGCCGGCCCTGGCGGGCTGCGCCTTGGCCGTTGCGCGTGCCACTTACGAGCGGATCGGCGGGTTCGATCGGGCGATGCGAGGGTGGGGTTCTGAGGATCTCGACTTCGCACTCCGGGCCTGGTTGCTCGGGTTCGCGATCTTGCACGACCCCGAGGCTATCGTCGCCCACTGCCCGGGCGCCGGGTATGCGATCGAGGCGACCGCCGCCGAGGTCACCGGCAATACGCTGCGATTGGCCCGCAAGCTGTCCGATGACCCGACTTGGGACGCCTGGCTGGGACGCTATCGCCGCCGCATCCCTGCGGCCGACTTCGAGGTCGGCTGGGAGGCGTTCACCGCGCAGGCCGAGTCCGCCGACCAGGAGCGAGCCTCGCTCGCCAGTCAAGCCCCGCATGACCTCCACTGGTGGATCGACCGATTTCGACCGGATCGGCGGTGTTGAAGCGATTACCGATCGCATATCTGGTCTTTGTTTGCCGGCTATCTGTCCCTCGTCAAGCCGAGGGCCCGATCAGTTTCCTGGGTGGAGATGCGTCCCATGCTCGCCGCCGAATCCGCCACCGTCATCCGATGAGGGGCTGGACGGCCTTTGAGAGGTTTGATCAGAGCTGGCCAGGGATCATCATGGGAGGGTCGCCGCTTCAAACGTCCTTGATCGGGTGGTAGATCCCGGGTCGGTTCGGGTCGAAGTTGATGAGGTCGCGCGAATATTCGTTGGTGGCAAGGAGCGCGGGAGGAAATAAGGTCAACTCGAAGCCGAAAGCTTGCAGGAGCGTACCGAGGCGCATCTCGCAGTGGCAATCGGGGATCCGGTCGTTGGGGATGTTGGCCAGGGTGGACATGGCGCGATGCGACAGGAGGAAGCCGTTGAGGGGCGAGAGGCTCGAGATGTGGGGGCGGAGGTAAGGGGCAATTTGATCAATCCGGTCGAAGAAGATCCAGCCCGGGTTCCGCTCGATGCACTCGGTACGCGACGCGGCCGCGTCGGCATCCCAAACTTCGTCGTAAGCTTCGCGGACCGGCTGGCTGGCGTAGGCGTCATACTCGAAGACGATGTAGCGTTTGGCCCGGATTCCCCCGTGGCGAAACCAGCGAAAGACGGCCAGGTCCGCATTGAACCAGGTCCACCCGGTCGCCCCCCACTCAGGGCGCCCGCTGTCGAACGAACCGGCCAGCCGGTCCTGCGAATCGTCCACCAGCGCGACCACCGGGTACGGGTTCACCTGACGGAGTAAATTCAGGTGAGCCCAGCTCACGGCATCGGCGCGATGGTGGAGGTAGATAATACAGCAGTCGAGCATCAGGCCACCTCGGTCGCGAAGTGTTTGACCGGGTGGTAGATCCCCGGCCGATCGGGATCAAAGTGGATCAGACTGGGATGCCACTCGTTGGTCGCTCGGAACGGGGAGGGCAGGGCCGTCAGTTCGAAGCCGCCGGCGCGGAGGAGAGTCGCGATTCGGAGCTCGCAGTGGCAGTCCGGCAGACGATTGGGAGGGATGGCCGCCAGCATCGCCAGAGCACGGTGCGACAGGAGGATCCCGTTCATCGGCGCCAAGCCGGCGGCGTGGGTACGGAGATGCGGGGGAATAGTGGGAATCGCCTGGAACCAGCACCAATCTGATCCCTCCTCCACGCGTTCGAGGCGCGACGCTGCGGCGTCGGCGTCCCAGACCGAGGCATAAGCCTCGCGGACCGACATGCTGGCGTGGGCGTCGTATTCGAGGAAGACATAGCGCTTGGCCTTGATCCCACCGTGGCGGAACCAGCGGTAGATCGCCGTGTCGACGTGGAACCAGGTCGACCCGGTCGCCCCCCACTCGGGGCGGCCAGCGTCGAACGAACCGGCCAGCCGGTCCTCGGCTCCATCCACGAGCGCGACGACCGGGTCCGGGTTCATGCGGCGGAGCAAGTTGAGGTGCGCCCGGGTCGTGGCGTCGGTGTGGTGGTGCAGGAAAAGAATACAGCACTCAAGCATCACGCCGCCTCCGGCTCGAGGTGTTTAAAGGGCTGGTAGATCTTAGAAACTATCTCGAAACCGCTCTTGATTAGCAGTTGGCGTCGGGCTTTAATGGATGAAACCTCACCCATGAGACTCAAACCATGACGACCCAAGCCAGACCTAAAGCCAAGAAGCCCGCACCCG
>JAABUX010010969.1_pt1 | contig 10063 bp, 7 predicted proteins | sample 5561851 | NCBI WGS metagenome assembly JAABUX01 (sample SAMN10711883, study PRJNA513361) | rock metagenome | isolation source: Antarctica rocks | place: Antarctica: Victoria Land, Richard Nunatak red sandstone | collected 2016-01-03 | reverse complement strand
CGCCCGTCCCCTCGTTGGAACAGGGACAAGCGAGCAGCGCAGCGAGCGCCACGCGCTCCCGAACCAACCTCGGAGTCTCCCATGCTAGCGATAGTCCACGAGGGCTACCTACAGCGGCTTCGGCGCCGCTGGCCAACGGCCAATATATTCTTTGCCGCGCCGAGGCCTATCGGCAGGCGGGTGGGCACGAAGCGGTGCGCGGCTCGGTGATCGAGGATGCCGCGTTGGCCCGCTCGTTGGTGGGAGCGGGCGCCGCGTACCGGCTTTGTCGCGGTGAGAGCATGGTCGGCGTGCGCATGTACGGAGGTCTGGGTGAGGTGTGGGCCGGCTTCCGCAAGAATGCCGCGCGCTACGTGCTGGACGACACCCGGCGCCTACCTGGCACGGCTCTCTACAGCGCCACGCTGGGCTCGACGCTGCCGCTGCTGTGCCGGGCGATCCTGGCGCGCCAGCGTTCAGGGCTGGCCCTGGCGGCGCTGAACTATGGGGTGGCGACGGCGCTGCTGACGCCGTGGTATCGTCGCTTTGGGGTACCCTGGGGCTACGCCGCGCTGCACCCTCTGGGCGTGGCCCTGTTCGGGCTGATCGCGGCCGATTCGACGTGGCGCCTCGTCGCGCGGCGCGGTGCGTCCTGGAAGGGCCGCACCTACCGGTAAACGGTTCGTGGGTGAGACGATGAATATAGGCCGCACGCACTTCTTACCGCTGCCACTATTGGCCGACATCGGCGGCTCGATGCTCCGCTTGCAGCGCCGCTCGCTGGCCGCGGACGCGGCGACGCTGCTGGCCGCGACGGTCCCCACGCCGCGACAGGAAGGCGAAGAGCATATCCCGCTCGCCGGGTCGGGTCCGCTGCTGGTCGTGTCCAACCACTACCAGCGGTCCGGTCTGTGGATCGGTTACGCTGGCGCGCTGATCGCCGACGCGGTGTGGCGGCGCCGGGAGGAAGAAGTGCGCATCATGGTCATCGATCGCGTGCGGGCGCCGATTCCCTGGGACAAGCAGGGGCGTCAGACCGATCTGCCAGGGACGCGCTGGCTCTTCCGGCGCGTGGCCGTGGCCTGGGACATGGTGCCGATGTCGGTGGTCGAGGACGACCGCGGCGGGCGTGGGGCGGCGGTGCGCCGCCTGGCCATGGCCGTACTCCCGCCGCCGCGCGGACAGGGCCGCGTGGGCGTGCTGTTCCCCGAGGGCTACCGCGGCCACCATCGGCATCTCTCGGAGGCGCTGCCGGGCGTGGGCACGCTGGTCACGCTGCTCTGCGGCGCCGGGACGCGCCTCTTGCCGGTCGGAATCTACGAGGACGGCGCGACCCCGGTGGCCCGCTTCGGCCCTCCCTTCATGATCGTCCGCGCGCGCGGCCTCCCCCGCGACGAGGCCGACCGCCAGGCCCGCGCCGAGGTCATGGCGCGCATCGCTGCCCTGCTGCCGGAACGCCTACGAGTGGTTAGTGGCTAGTGATTAGTGACGAGTGAGGTGGGACAGGGTCTGTGAAAAGTCGCCTGTGCAGTGACGGGAGAGGTATCCCTGGGAGCGCGGGCGTCTCGCCCGTCCCCGCGTTGGCCCCGGGACGGGCGAGACGATTCTGTTGAAAAATGCGTCCTGAACACAATATGTAGTGGTGATGGCGACACTCCAAACGCTATATATAGTGGTACAGGCGATTAAACCAACAGAATCGAGACGCCCGCGCTCCCAGCCCGACAATTCACAGACCCTGGCGAACTCCATGCGGGAGTTGACGCCGCCGCGTCGCGGGTGGTAGTAATAGGCTCTACAGATCCGGACGGTATGCGAGGGGAGCAACGCATGAAGCTGGGCATCCACGCCATGGCCTGGACCAATCACTGGAGCAACGCGTCGCTCGATCTGATCGACCGCGCCACGAGCCTGGGCCTGGATTTCATCGAAATCCCCTTGCTCGACCTCGCCGACATCGACCCACCCGCCATCCGGGAGCGCCTGCGGGCGACCGCCTTCGAGGCCGTCACCAGCACCGTGCTCAGCGCGGCGACCGACCTCACCGCCGACGACGAGGCCACGCGCGCCGCGGGCGTCGCCTACCTCTCGCGCTGCGTCGAGGCCACCGCGGCCATGGGCGCGCGCCAGTTCTCTGGCGTGATCTACTCCGAGATCGGCCGCCGCCCGCCCTTCCGCCCCGCCGAGCGGCACTGGCAGTGGGCGGCCGAGGGACTGCGCGCGGTCGCCGATCGGGCCGCCGCCCTGGACGTGACGGTGGCGGTGGAGCCCGTCAACCGCTACGAGACCTTCCTGGTCAACACGGCCGCGCAGGCCGTGCAATTGTGCGACCTGATCGACCGGCCCAACGTGGCGATCCACCTGGACACCTACCACATGAATATCGAGGAAACGCGCTGGGACGAGCCGGTGCGCCAGGCCGGCGCCCGCCTCCGCCACATCCACCTCTGCGAGAACGACCGTGGCATCCCCGGGACAGGCCTGGTCGATTGGGACGGCCTGTTCGGCGCCCTGGGCGCCCTCCACTACGAGGGCTACGCGGCCATGGAAAGCTTCGTCGACGTCTCCGACGACATGCGCCCTGCCACGCCCGTCTGGCGCGACCTTGCCCCGAGCGGCGACGACCTCGTGCTCGAGGGGGCGCGCTTCCTTCGCGCCAAGGCGGAGGCAGCCGGCCTGCGCTCCGTCCGCGCTGAGCCAGCGTGACATCGAGATGATGCGTCATGTCGTGGGCGTCGATCTGGGAACCTCGAGCGTCAAGGTCGTGGTCCTGCGGGAAGACGGCGTGGTCATCGGATCGGCCGCACAGGCCTATCCCTTGAGCACGCCCCATCCGGGCTGGGCCGAACAGGACCCGCACGCCTGGTGGTCGGCCTTCTGTTCCGCCGTCCGCGACCTGCTGGACCGCGTCTCCCTGCCGGCGGACAGCATCCAGGCCATGGCCATGGGCGGCCAGATGCACGGCCTGGCGCTGCTCGACGCGCACGGGGACTCGCTGTGCCCCGCCATCATCTGGCCCGACCAGCGGTCGGCGGCGGAGGCGGAGGACATCGAACGCCGGCTGGCCGGTCACGATCTCTTGCGGACCCTGGGTGGCGGCGTGTCGCCCGGCTTCATGCTGGCGTCACTGGCCTGGCGCCGGGCGCACCAGCCGGAACTCTGGGCGCGGGCGGCCACTGCCCTGCTACCCAAAGACTACCTGCGCTATCGCGTGACCGGCGTCCTGGCCAGCGATCCGAGCGACGGCTGCGGCATCCCCCTGATCGACCTATCCTCCTGGGCCTGGAGCACGGACGCCCTGGAGCAACTCGACCTGCCGGCCCACCTGCTGCCCCCGCTGCTGCCCTCCGACGCCCTGGCCGGGACGGTCATGCCCGCCGCCGCCGAGGCGACCGGCCTGCCTGCCGGGCTGCCCGTCTTCTGCGGGGGCAGCGACCAGGCGATGGGCGCGATCGGCGCGGGACTGCTGGAGCCGGGTCCGCTACTGCTGAGCATCTCCACGGGCGGTCAGATGGTCACGGTGCTGACCGCCCCGCCAGAGGCGCCCGCGCAGGGCCTGCGCACGCTCTGCCACGCGCTGCCCGGCCGCTACCTCGCCCTGGCCGCCACGCTCGGGGCGGGCCTCTCCCTCACCTGGCTGCGCGAACAGGTCTTCGCCGACACCTCGCCCGACGCCAGCGCGGATCTGCTCGCCCTGGCCGCGACGGCGCCGCCGGGCGCGGGAGGGCTGTTGTTTTTCCCCTATCTTGCCGGGGAGCGTATGCCGCTGCTCGATCCCCAGGCCAGCGGGGCCTGGCTGGGCCTGCGCCTCGACCACGGGCGCGCGCACCTGGCGCGCGCCGTCCTGGAGGGCGTGGTCTTCGGCCTGCGCCAGGCCCTCGACCCGCTGCGGGAGACCGCCGCGCGGCCCCGCCACATCCTCCTGGCGGGCGGGATGGCGCGCGCGCCGCTGGCGCCACGGGTCGTGGCCGACGTGCTGGGCCAGCCGGTGCAGGGGCTACGCACGGCGGAGCAGTCGGCCTTGGGGGCGGCGTTACTCGCGGCGGTCGGCGTCGGCTTGTTCCCGAACCTGCCGGCGGCCTGCGCCGCCGCGGTTGGCTACGAGGCGCCCGTGCTCCCCGACCCCGCGCGCACCGACCTCTACGACCGGCTCTACGCGCACTACCGGGGCTTCTACCCCAAGGTGCGCGACGACATGCACGCCCTGCGCCACATCGGCCACGAGGCCGCGACGCTCCCGCCGGACGCGCGCCTGTAAATACGATCGATGTGGCTGGTTAGAGGGGCGTGGTGCGTAGGACGCGGCCAGTGCGCGCGTCGAGCACGCTCAGCAGGGTGTCCAGATGGTGGACGACGAACACGCGGCCGGTGCGCGCGTCGATCGTCGCCGTCAAGGACGACAGCCCTCGTGTGAGCGGCGTGCCCAGAGCCACGCGCGCCACCGTCGCGCCGGTCGTGCTGTCCAGCACCTGCACGGCGCTGTCGTCCTGGCTGAACACAAACACGCGACCGGTCTGGGGGACGACGCTCAGGACGCCGGGCGTGACGGCCAGCGTCTCGATGCGCAGGACGGCGCGGCTTTGAGCGTCCAGGAGGGTGAGATGCCCCGGCCGACCGGCTTCGGCCAAGGTCACCGCGATGACACGTCCGGCCATCGGGTCATTGCTCAATAGCGGCGGCCCGAGGTAGGGCGGGCCGGGGGCAACAGAGGTATGGCCGCGCACGTGTCCGGTCGTGGTGTCCAAAGCGTACACATCGTCCTGGCCAACCGTGGAGGACGAGGCCACAACCCCGATGAATGTATGGCCAGTGCGCTCGTCCGCGAGCGGTGGCCCCGGCCACGCATCGGGGTTGCGCGGCTCGAGCAGGACAGGCCCGCTCACTGTCCCGCGCCGCACATCAAGGGTGTAGATCGTGGCCACGGGCGGCGCCCCCATGCCCGGGTTGACTCCGATGGCGAGCGCCCGGCGCCGCCGCGTATCGACGGCCGCTGGACCCAGGACCTGAGAAACCGTATTGTTCCGCTGGGAGCCGTGCGATGTCACTCGATAGAGCACCTGACCGGTGGCAGCGTCCAACCCACCCAGGCTGCTGCTGGTGCGTCCCGTATTCGGATCGTACGCGCCGCTACTGATCACGACACGGCCGATGGAGCCGTCGATGATGGGCGCATACGCGTACCCCGGCACGGGCGCCGCGGTGGCGACGAACCGTCCCGTCAAGCCGAGGGACACGACGCTGCCGGGGCGCGCGAGGAAGGCGCGGTGTGTGCGCCCGTCCACGGCCATTCTGCCCGACGTGTAGCTCGATGGCGCAGGCGGCGCGGGTGGGCTCACGGCGAGACGATGCAGGACACTGCCCGTGCGGGCGTCGAGCACCGCTAGAGCGGCGGGCTCGGACGCGCAGCCGAAGCCGCCCCCTGCCGGTCCACAGCCTGCGGTCGCCACCACGAGGCGGCCGAGCGCCGCGTCGGCCGCGAGAGCAGTCGGGTAGTGGTCGCGGAGGCGGACGCTGTGCAGGAGCATCCCCGTCCGTCCGTCGAACAGGCGCACGACCCCGCCGCCGACCGTCCGCCCATTCACGAACCGCTGCGTGCCCACGAAGACCGCTCCGCTCCGCTCATCCACCACAGGCGGGGAAGCGGTGACGCCCGTGAAGGGGCGGGAGCTACCGCCAGGCCGCGTCTGTGGCCCTGGCATCAGCGGCGCCAGCAGCGCCAGCCCCAAGGCGATTCCCATTGTCATGGCCGTTACCGTCCGCCTCACTGTGCCATCCCCCTTGCTCCTGGCCTCTCCCCTCATCGCGTGGGGGTCCGCGACCGATCGCCGGTTCCCGACGACCACGCCGGTCGCCCTCGGATCGCCCCTCACATCTGTCGCGCCCAGGTCTGTCCCCCATCGGACGTGGCCACGATGGCGCTGCCCTGGCCGGATTGGCCGACCACCCAGCCGTGCGCGGCATCGACAAAGGTGAGCGCCACCGGCCCCTCGCCCCATAAGCCCGGCGCCGTCTCAGGCCGCCGCAGCGCCTGCCCTCCGTCGTCCGTGCCGGCGACGACGATGAAGCCCGACGGAGATTCGTCGTTGAGGCCCGCGAGGTACGCCGTCGTGGCGTCGACCATGCTCAAGGGACCGATATAGGCGCCTGGTCCCTCGGAGATGCGATAGGCGGGGTAGGCCGCGTCCCCGAAGTAGCCCTCGTCCAGCACAGGCCGCCAGTGCCGGCCGTCATCGCCGGTGCGATAGAGGAGGTACGGCTGCTGATTCGAGGCGCCGACACCAGCCGCCACCAGGACCCAGGCGGCCCGCGATCCGGCGCAGCCCACGCTCGCGAACCAGCCGGCGCCATGGTTGTACAGGGGAAAGCGGACGACCGTGCGCCAACTGCGGCCCCCATCCCGCGTGCGCCACACCCTTGCCTCGCGTACCGCCCATCCCGTGGTGGGGCTGCTGAAGCACAGCCCGTCCACGGCGCCAGCGGCTGGTTGCGGCGTCCAGGTGCGGCCCCCGTCCCGCGTGCGGACCACCGTCCCGCCGCCGAACGGCCAGGCGACCTGGTTCGTCCCGCTATAGGCGCGCGGCGTGCCGCCCGCGATGCCCCAGCCGTCCGCGGGCGTGACGAAATCGACGCTACGCAGGAGCGGCGTGGACTCGCCGACGGGCGCCCAGTGCTGGCCGCCGTCAAGCGTGCGCGGCAGCGTGCGGGCGCCGACGGCCCAGCCCACCCGCGGCGTGAGCAGGTCGAGCCCGACGATCGTGTCCGGGCCGGTGTAGCGTGGCGCCCAGTGCCGTCCCGCGTCGGTCGTGCAGAAGATGCGCCGCGCGCCGCCCACGCAGCCCACCGCGTCGTTGGCGAAGGAGACCGCATCCAGTCCGGGGCGGGTGTCAGGCGGCGAGACGGCCACGGGAGCGATGTGACGTGGTGGTCTGCGCGCGTTGTCTGTCGTGACCGCACGGACACCGCGTGGGGATGGCCCGCACGCGCAAAGTAGCACGGCGGCCAGAACACCGATCATTACGCCTGGCATCAAGACCTCTCTTCTCCCCGCTATCCACGCGCATACGCCTTATCCATAGAACGTTGACCAAGGCCCAACGGATACAGCGATCCTCCGTTCGTTCTCTCCCGTCCTATTCCTAATTGGAGAAAGAAGCGTCCGCAAGGGCTTGAACGGCACGGACCTACAGACGCGCCTCGTCGAGAATAGCCACGCCGGGCGGGACGGTGATGGTACGCGCATGCGAACCGGACGGAGGGAGGAATGGTAGCCACCGCTGCAGGCCGCGTGGCACCCAGCCCGGCACCCACTGCCAGGGATCGGGCTCAACCACTCGCTCCCGTCCTCCTGCGATGGTGACGAACACGCGCCCAGCCGCCGGGTCCACGGCCAGGGTCTGCGGGCCCGGCCCCACCCGCACCACCCGCTGGACGACCCCACTCCGCGCGTCGAGCACGCTCACGGTCTCGCCGTCCCCCCGCGCGACGAAGGCACGCCGCGTGCGGTCGTCCAGGGCGAGGGCCGTGGGCGGCCCGCCGACGGAGACCGTCGCGACCAGCCTCCCGCTCCACCGGTCCAGCACGCTCACCGCCCCGCCGCCGGGGTCGCCATTGAGCACGAAGACGCGACCCGTGGCGGCCTCGACCGCGACGGTCTTGAGCGACGGGAACGCCGTCAGGGGCGCCGTCCGCTCCGCCGCGCCGCTCCGCGCGTCGAGCACCACCACGGCCGGCGCGTTGTCGTCGTGGTTGGCGGCGAAGAGGTGGCCAGCGCCCGCGTCCAGGGCCATGACGGTGAGCCCCTGCGGGACACTGAAGGGGGCGGAGACGGGCGCTCCGCTATGCCCATCGCGCACGGTGAGCGTGCCGTCAGCCACGGCGGTCACGAAGCGGCCCGCGCGCGGATCGACCGCTACCACGGACACATCGGCGATGGAGCGCCGGACGACACCGCTCCATGGATCGAGCAGGGTGGCCGCGCCCCCGGCATCCGCGACGAGGACGGGCAGCGCCGCCCCCGCGAACGCGAATGCCGTCGGGGTGGACAGCGTGCCAGCCGAAAGGACGGTGGTCGTGAGTAGCCGCCCGCTGCCCGAGTCGAGCACGGCGGCGGTCTCATAGCCATAGTCCTCGGTGGTGACGACCACGCGCGCGGCGGGCGCATCGACCGCGATGGAGACGGGCGACGGCGGGACCGGCGTGGTGCGCAGGACCGTGCCGTCGCGCCCGTCGAGCATCGTCACCGTGGTGGCGGCGTGGTCGAGCACGAAGACGTGGCCGCTGCGCGGGTCGACGGCCAGGAGGCTGGGCTGCCCGCGCAGCGCGACCGTGCGCACCAGCGTGCCCGTGTCGCGGCTCACGATGATCCATGCGGCCGCCGCGCTCAACGCCGCAAGCGCCACGGCCGCGCCAAACGTTCTCCTCCGCGTCCTCACCAACCTCTCCCTCCGCTCGACACGACCGGCGGCGGGACGCGGGCATGGTGGACATCACCCATGTGTTACCCCACAAACTGCTGCATCTCGCTATGCCCGCCATCCGCCGTGCGCGGGACAGGGGCTAGCGTCGAGTCGGCCAGGTCTGTCAACGTCCCGACGAGCTACGTCAACTGAACGGTCCAGGTGCGCCCTCCATCGGTCGTGTGGAACACGCGGCCCGACGGATAGCGGAACTCGCCGCCTGTCACGACCCATCCTCGGCGGGCATCGACAAAATCGATAGCGGCAGTCGCGGCGCCAGCGTCAGTCGTGGCGGGGTAGGTAGACGCCCAGGTCCGCCCGTCGTCATGCGTCACGGCCACATCGATGGAGCCCCTTCCCGCCGCCGGGGAATCGGAGACGACCCAGGCCTGCCTGCCTCGCGCGGACAGCCCGTATGGGTAGCCGCCGGTTCCCGCGACTGCTCCCGTGGGGTAGCGCGGACCGTTGCACTCGGCGCCGGTGAGCGGTGCTTGCCAGTGCTGCCCACTATCGTCAGTATGGTAGAGGATGGCCGGCTCTTTCCCCGTGCAGCCCGCACCCAGGGTCAGTAGCAACCAGCCCGTCGTGGCGTTTGTGAACGTGAGCTGCGCCTGGCCGCTGTCCCAAGGGCTTCCGATGGGAGGCGTCCACTCATATCGCCACGAGCGTCCCCCGTCCATCGTGCGCACGATCATGCCGTTGTGGCCGAGCACCCATCCGTTCTGACCATCGACGAAGGACATGGCGCGGGGCGACACGGGAACGGGACCGGGCGCCCAGCGCAGGCCACCAGAGTGCGTGACGAGCAGCCCGTGGGTCGTGATAGCCCACCCGTCACGGGCAGTGATGAAGTCGACGGCTTGCAGCCCCGGCACGATGGCACGCTGCCTCCACGTTCGACCACCGTTTGCCGTGGCGAGCAGCAAGCTGGGCGCGACGGCCCACCCGACCGATGGCGTGACGAACGCGAGTTGCACGACAGTCACATGGCGATAGCGCGTGGACCACGAGTGCCCCCCGTCCATAGTGCAGGTGATGCGGTCTCCTCCCGAGACGCAGCCGGTCGTCGCGGTGGCAAAAGCGATGGCATTGGGTACTGGCATCCCGCCGGCGGGGAGCCTGAATGGCCGTGTAGGAGCGGCTCGGACGGCTGCCGTCGGGCTCGCAGCGCACACAATCGCGCAGACGCCGCACACAAGCCCGACCGTCACAATCGATCCGCGTTGAGGTTCACGCGCGGTTCGCATGCCTGGCGCTTTCAAGCGGTCAACGCCTCCAATGCCTCGCAATCGGTCATCACGGCGCGGCTTAGATGCTCGCCTGCGCGACCCAACTGTGCCCACCATCCATCGTGTACAGGACGCGGCCACCCAAGTGATACCGCACCGCCCCATCCGCCGCAACCACGCGATGCTCGACCTCACCGCCCGTCGCGACCCAGCCCCGCTGCGCATCGGCAAAATCGGCCGCGCCGATGGGCAAAACGGCGCCGGTCGGGATGGAGCGGGCATACGTCCACGTCCGTCCGTCGTCCCGCGTCGCTGCGACCTTCTCGGTGCCGCTTGCAGGCGACGCCGCGACGATCCAGGCCAGCGGCCCGTGCGCGGCCAGCGGGCCTGGGTAGCCGT
>JAABUX010010968.1_pt1 | contig 10064 bp, 17 predicted proteins | sample 5561851 | NCBI WGS metagenome assembly JAABUX01 (sample SAMN10711883, study PRJNA513361) | rock metagenome | isolation source: Antarctica rocks | place: Antarctica: Victoria Land, Richard Nunatak red sandstone | collected 2016-01-03 | reverse complement strand
AACCCATCAATTGGCTGAGAGCGCAACTGGCAACTTATCCAACGGAGATCAACGGAGGCATGACGTCCTGCCAAGCAGGGTTGGGAACTGTGTGTTCTTTCACCTGTGCTGGTCGAGTGCTGAGGGGTCGGCCCCGTGCTCCAGCAGAATAGACACCAGCGCGAAGTGTCCCTTCTCCGCCGCTAGGTGCACGGGCGTCACCTGCAGCGCAGCACACCGAACAGCGGTAAGCTGCGAGCAAAGCTGATCCTCGGCACTTTGCCACACCTGGGTATGTGTGAAACGCATAGCAAAGCCTTCAAAAGCCTCCGCAAATGCATGTGAGTTGACCCATCGGTTTGAGCTGTGTTCTGGGTGTGCGGTTCACCTATGTGCTTTACTCAGCAGCTGTCGTCCACGGCACCAACTGAATTGGGCGGTACCCAGCGGAATGCAGGCTGTGCCATGCCGGCGACCAGGGGCTGAAGTAGGCACGTTCAGCGGCGGAGGCAGGGGAGGTGCGAGGTGGACGCGAAAGGAAGGACGCACCCCGGAGGGCGTCGCCCGCTTCGGGTCGCCGCCGAAAGTGAGCAGCATGTGCAGCACCGCCGCGTGGCCGTAGGCCGCGGCCGCGTGGACCGGCGTGAAGCCGTCCCAGCTCACTGCCTGCAGATGCATCGGGTTCGGCATCAGGGTCAGGGTCGGGTCAGCGTCTTGCGCATCACGGGCAAGAGGGGGGCCGCGGCCGGCGCAGACCTGTCCCCTCTTGGCTGCACGATGGTGAGTGTGAAGCAAAGATGGAATGGCATACCATCGTACTGGGCCAGTCTAAGCCGACATATGGCCGCTTCAGACAAGACGGACCATGAGAGGGACCAGAGCTCACATCCGTTCCACTGGCCAGATACAAGCGCTGAATCTTGCACGGCTCAATGCCATGCGTGCTTGCAGCCGTCGGGAGGGCGCCTGCTTGGAGGCGTGCGCGCCTTCACGTCGGCCCCTTTGTGCAGCAGCAGCCGGACGACCTCCTCGTCGCCGATGGCGGCGGCCCAGTGCAGCGGCGTTGCCCCGTATTCGACATCGCGTGTTGCCACCTGCGTGGCGAGCAATTCTGATGACCAGCACCGCGAAGGTCAGGCACAGAGTCTGGGAGTGCTGCTGATCTCTCTGCCAAGTTGATCTGGTCAAAGGACAGTAATAGCACCTGTGTGGAGCGATGCCTGAAGAGGGCGGACACAGTTCCGCGCTGAGGGCAGCATGACAGCAAGCATCCAGCGTGCTGACGGGTCACCAAGCGCCCTGCTGCTTCTAGCCTGACAATTTCTTGCAATCAGCGCCAGCCCCGTGATCCAGCATCAGCATTCAAGCCCATCACATCCTCCTTCTTCAGCCCATTCCCGAACCGGGCCCTGCGACAGGACCTTCACCCGGAGTGTTCGGCAGCGGGAGGAGACTCGGCGGCACGCACCAGCGCAGCAACCGTCTCCGCCTCATCGGTGCCGATCAGCGGCGCGACGACTTTGCGCTGGCCGCTGAACACGGCCTCAATGATGGGCGGGTTCAGGAACGGCTCCGGCGCTGCGCGTTTGGACACGGGGAGCAGTCAGAGACTCGGTAGGAGCTTGCACGTATTATCAGCGACATCGCTCTTGAGAGTCTGCAGCTGGTAGCCGAACCAACGTGATGCGTCGCTCACAGCAAGCAACATCTTGTATAAGCAGGAGGCTGTCGTGCGCAGAATGAAAACCATGCAGATTAGGCTCAGGGACAGCACTTTACGAGCGCCTCGCCGCCCCGCCTGTTGCGGCAGCTGCACATGCTTCGCACTCGCTCTGCAGTGCATTCCTCCTGGAGAAAATGAGACGTAGACGCTGTGCGGGAAGTCTTTGAAGGCATGCCTGACGTGCCATCCACCGCGCCGACCTTGAGCAGCGCCTCGATGTCGCGAGCACGGCCTGTCCGGATGGCGTTCACGAAGCTCTGCAAAGCGACAGGGCACCAGCTTTGAGGCGCAGCCAGAAGGGCAGGGGGCAGCGTAGACGGGGACACAGCGTCGGAGAGCCGTGCACGCATGGCTCGCTGGGCGCAATGGCGAAAGGCGCACGCTGTAGGGGAGTTGCTCCCACTCATCGGGCTCCACGGCACGGTACACCCCCGTCGCAACCATGAGCAGGCCACCGAGTCAGCTGTCCCGCCCTCACGAAGGTGCGGACCCACGCATTTTGGTTAGTTCACCAGAAGATCAGCAGCACGTCTTAGTTGGTAGGCCCGATGAACGAGCTGACTACTGCTTCATGTCGTTGCTTGATCACGAAGACAGCTCCAGCAAATGCAGTGCGTGGTAGTCGCGGTTTGAAACCACTGCAGCTGTTGGCAAAGGGGCCAGCAGGCATGACTCAGAGAAATTGATGGAAGGTTTTATGTTCATCCCGGCTGCCCCTTCTCTCCCTGGGAGCCGACCTGTCGTGAGCCTGTGCTTTCCTAAAACCTGCCTGACGACAGGAATGATCATCGTCGTGCGCCCAGATCAGTCGCATGTTTACGGCACTCAACCGGCTGGGCAACCTCCTGCACCAGTTCAGCGATTCGGTCGAGATCACAGGGATCAGCGTCGCCATGACTGGCACCTCACTTGTCAAGGGCAAGGCCAAGGAGCACTTCGACTGGCCGGACGTGGTCTTCACCAAAGACAACACCGTAAGTGTTGGATTTGCTCCGTTTGAGGCTTGCAGATCATCCGTTTTCATGCAGTGGATGTGTGAAGGCAACGCTCGACCCACCACTTCCAGGTGTGGCGTCACAGGTGATGGTGCTCATCGATCACCAGGTATGGCGCGCACATGTTGCGCCATGTAAGGGCCGCCTGAATCTCGTATGACTCACGGCCCTCAACCCCGAGCTGCCCTACCATGCAGGAAGGGACGATCACCTGGGCCAAAAGCGCACCCACGGCCACCATCAAGAAGCACATGGCCGCTCTCGCCAAGCTCGCCGTGAAGCTCGGCATCCCTCTGGTGCGTGTTCGGTTGAGATGTGCTGGTACGCTTTGTCGAAGATGACATCGCAGAGGATCCATTGAGTACTCGTGCGCATTGCATTGCATTGGCATTTGCACACTGGGGCAACATCTGCATCGCATGCTTATGCAGACACGCTGATCGACAAAGCAAACAGCGGACACCCGTCGAAGCACCGTTCACCCGCCATGGGGTGGTGAGTTCAGTCGCCAGCAGCTCAGCCTTCAGCAACCACTGCACATGGGTGCATGTTGTGAGCAGGTGCTGACGGCGAGTCACGAGGAGGGCCCGCAGGGGCCGCTGGTCAAAGAGCTGATGGACGTCGCCCCGGAGGCCTACGCTGCCCGCGTGCGCATCCGTCCCGCTCCAGACAGTGTGCCCTGATGCATTTACTTCCCACGAGACGCATGTTGCCATGCCAGCGTGTGCTTAGCGGGTGCGGGCTCATGCATTATCACGCAGCAGCTGTGCGGGCGTCGGCCAAGTATTGAGCGCAACGCGTGCAGATGCGTCGCCACGGCATGGCGAACAGCTGGTCGTCCGAGGAGTTCCGCGCCGCGGTCCACAAGGCCTCGGGCGGCGGCCCCGCCGGATCCCGCCCAAACCTGATCATGGCCGGGTGAGGCAGCTGCACCTGACAGCAAAGCGACACGAAAATCGACGTTTACCACACCTGCGCCCTGTCCCATCAACACGCCGCAGCACACGGCTTGCGTGCTTGCGACCACTGGATGCCCAACAAGACGCGGACGCCAGCCCAGCAAGGACAAGCCTTCATGTGCAGCATGGTACGTGCAGGATGACGACAGACGTCTGCCTCATCTGGCCGGCGATCAACGCCGTGCGCGAAGGCTACAACGTGCAGGTGACAGTCCGCTGCCTCCGTGCACAGACAGCACTGCCGCACCATGAGGAAGTACGCTCCGCCACCGCGCAAGTGCACCGTGAGACATGGCATGCCCAGCACACGGACGCCAGACTTAGTTAGCGGATTTAGTTGCTGTGCTATGCTGCGCTGCGCTTCGCTGAAGACGCTCACCGCATCGCAGGCGATCGTCGACGCGAGCGGCAGCGTGCATCAGCTCGCGGACGAGGCCACCATCGCCCAGATGCGCGCCGCCGGCGTGATTGTCTCCACCACCAACACCCTCTGCTCCGAGCTCGCCTTCGACTGGTCCACGCCGACGGGGCAGAAGGTCATCGGCACGATGTTCGAGGCCAAGCTCCTCGAGTGACCGATATCAGAGTTTTGACGGGGCCGCATCGATGACGCGCTGGCTTTGACAGCAGTGCCTGACCGTGGTATGACTGAGCCTCCGCTTTCGACTGGTGCGCCGAACAAACCTTACGGCAGGAGACTTCAGCGGCAACCATCAGGTAGAGCGTAGCAGCATTGCTGGCTTTGCGCAGAAGTAGCTATGGGGTGATAGACATGGGTGTTGTGATCCTCTGTGGCGACAACGCGGAAGAGGGCAGGCGCACACCGTGCAACGAAACTCTACGTGCCCAATTATGGGGTGCATGCTGCAGCGATGCGGTCACGTGGGCACCGAGCACGCTCGGCAGAAGTACGTGGTGACGCTACAACATCATTGGCACCGTCTTGCGACGATCGTGCAGCGTTGCCCCGCGACAGCATGGACGATCATGAGCTGGTCACGGACGCACAGATGCTCGAGGTACAACCATTCGTCTGATTCTCCTGCTTTGCCTCTGTTGCGACGCCATCGCGATGCGCTCTTTTCTTGAGGCCTTGGTGTGTAAACTGGAGCATGCTGAGCTTCCGACATCTGCTTGGTTCCTGCACAGCGTGCGTGTTGTGATGCGCCACCCCTCCAGCCCCCTGCCCACATCCGGCGCACCCCCTGATCGTTGCGCCAGGAGCCGCTTTTGGCTGCTGCCCTGCGCAATTGCGGTCCTGCATGCACTGCAGAACCACGATGCGGACTACACGCCGGAGGTGGAGCTTCTGATGTCACGGCTGGAGAGCCTAGAGTCGGCAGCGTTCCACTCAGGTAACGCAGGGTTGGCATGTTGTGGGACATATAGACTTGGAAGCGTTCTTGCGCTCGGCCTCCGATACCTGCGCCTCCCGACCGTCACCGCAGCAGTCGGCTGGCTGCTCGCGCTCCTGTCATGCCTGCTGGGCCGTGACGCAGAGTTGCTACCTAGATCCGCAAGCCCCGGCACCAATATCATACACCTGCAGAACTTGCTTCACAGGCATGAGGAGTCTCCGAAGCTTCCATGGCACGTTGGTACAGCGCGGAAATGGTATACATGCTGCGCAATGTGAAGGCGTGCACATGCCTCCGACACGGCATCCGAGCACGGCGGCTGCACTGGTGCAGAAGCAGGCGAAGGCATGATGACCGGCAGCAGTGACGAGGCGATGGACAGGCCGCCAGCCGGCTTGCGAACCAGCGAAAGCGACGAGCGCCGCCGGCAGAAGCAGATACAGAACGAAGCCCAGAAGCGGTACAGGTGTGCTGCTCATGAGATGTCCCGGGGTTATGCTGACCATTGGTCCAGGCTGGTGACAAGAAGTGACAACGGTGGCCTCGCAGCCGCAAAGCAACCACAGATTGTGATGACGACACTGCTGGAACCTCTGCACCGACGTCCATCGCGCACGCCACGCCGTCTGATGCTTCGCAGCAACCGTCGCAGGGAGCGGCAGAAGCTGCAGTTCCAGGTGCTCCAGCAGCAGGTGGCTCAGATGGCGCAGCAGGAGAGGGGCACGCGACTGGAGACCGCCGCCTTGGCGCAGGTCAACAGCGAGCTGCAGGCGAGGATCAAGCGATGCGCAGGCGGATATGACAGCGCAGCTTGATGGCGCTGGGATTTGCACATTATCATGTGCTACCATACTGTGTGTCTTTCATTGTGCGCATCTGAGCCTGAGCTTATGGGCACTACACTCAGTCGCCTGGCCCAGATGTACAACCTATATCGTTATTCCATGTCAGCTTCGCCATCGTGCATAGGGTCACCCTCACCGTTTTGCTTCTCACCAGGAACGGGCGGCGCAGCTCGCCGCGATCCTGGCGGCGAAGGAGGCTGAGGCGGTGAGGATGCGGGAGAGGGTCCTCAGGCGCATGGCGCCGCAGCAGCACGGCGACGGCCTGCAGTTGGACATTGGCACCGCTCTGCCGGATGCCCATGCTCCGGCGGCTGCGCAGCTGATCGTTGGTCCCCAGGCGCGAATGCGGCAGTATACATGCGCTCACGGTTTCTGTTACTGAAGGTGCTCTGTGTCGAAATCCCCAATCATGGTACAGCGCGCGAACCCAGTGCTCGTGCTTGTAGTGCCTCCGCCTTGTCCCAGCTCGTAGTTGGGCAGCAGGGCACGCTCTTGACCTGTGCGTGGCACCCTCCGCAACCGAAACCGGCGCTCCTGCCACCAGGCTAGAAGTCGCGGCAGGACGCAGCAGCTCAGCGATCGTGAGGCGCGCTGTCAGCTCACAAACTTGGTGGGCGCGCTGCGGGCCTTCCTGGCCAGGCACAGTCTTCGGGACACGCTGCCCGAAGGTGCGGTGCTCACTCGATCCAAGTGCTGCTGCTTTGGCAGTGGTCACTGTCTTATAAGGCTGTGACACAAGGCCGTGATGGAGTGCGGTCATAGCACACCAACATGGTCGTGGCTGGACCACAACAAAAGGAGTGAATACACTCCACAGCCATCACAGAGCCGCACGTGGGCCAGCAATCACTTGCCTGGTCAAGGCGGCCTGCCCAGTGGCGCGGCGCGTTACAATGCGGAGGATTGAGCACAGTCCCCGTGTCAGGCCATCGAAGCCTGACGGGTCGTGATAGACCTGCACGCAGGCCGCGGGGTCAGTCCGTCGGTGATCAAGCACCTCAACGGCCTAGCCAGCGGGTGCCAATCGCTCTGGGCCCAAGTGAGCGCACTAGAGGTGCGCTCCGAGCCATGCTCGTGAATCCTGCCGTGCGCGCAAATGCATTGAGGGAGGAAGGTGCCGTGAGCGCCCTCTGCACCTCAGCTGAACACGCCACATGCAGTTGCAGCGTCGTCTTGCAGGTTTAATGCAGCGAGCTGCGTGCAAATGCATCATCGGCGTGATCCTCCCTGCTTGCGTGCAGCACCCTCGGAGTTAGTGTGCTATTGGCACCCTGAGAGCTGAGAAATCCATATCAGCCTGCGTAGGGTACGGAGCAGGCTAAGCCCGGCGTGCTAACAAGTGAGGCAGAGCGAGCGCGGTGGCGCACCATTCCATCGGACCTGCGGCTGTCCGGTGCGCGACATCACTGTCTGCCGTGAACACTTGCCGTGCGCCCGGGAAGAGCAGAGCTCATTGTAAACCGTGCTGATCGTGACTTTCAAACTAGATAAGCCAACCGGGCAGCGTAAGGTTCTGACAGCTGCATGACTGTGCGACAGGGCAGCAGCGGATGCACCTCCTGATCCTGCGCATACGCCAGCTCAAGGTGCTGCGGGAGCTCAGTGAGGAGCGCGAGGAGCTGAGCATGCAGGTGCCAGGTTGCCTCCACACCAGCAGCACCCCGCTCAATCAGCACCATTGTTGCAGTGTTCCGGCAGCTCTCTCTGCATCAGCCCTCTTTGCAGACCCATGTCGTCGCCACTCCAAGGTATGAAGCTCGCGTCCGTATGATTGGCTGAACAGCTTGCACAATTGACATGCGTGGCATTACACAGGCGATGTCCTACATGGTCCGTGAAGCGCAGCCGGAAGCTGAGCTAAGAACCTTGCCGCTCACCCCTGCTGGACACGTGGCTACGCAGCTGGCGGCCATGCTGGATGCCATCAAGGTGCGCGAGGATCTGGTCATCCATGTGCAGAGAGATAGTTATGATGGGTGTGCTGGCTCTGCACTACGGGCCTCACAGTGGGGTGTGCCGAGGGGCGAGAGCTTACTCGAGGTTGGAGGACATTTTGCGCAGCAAGCTGACATCGCGCGCCCAGGCCAGGGACACGCGCACACCCTTGCCCTGCGTGTCGTACCTCTGTGCATCGGAGTGTCGAGCCAACACGTCCCTAAACATCCACGTCACCTCGCGCAGTGTCGGACGCCCACGATGTGTGGCATACATGGCACGAATGCTCAGCCGCCCAATGCAGGACAATCTGAACCGGGAGGCGAGGGCCGTGGAAGACCTGGACTTCCTTGTCAGCCAGCGCGTGCTGTCGCCGGTGCAAGCCGCCGTCTTCGTCGCCGAGGCATATCCGGCGCGGCCGGATGGCCTGGTCCTCGCCAGCACCTGTGCGAGCCTAGGAGGTGTGCCTGCAGCGTCGTGGCCTCGCCTGCGCGACGCAAGTGCAGCAGGCAGCGTGCCGAATGCCCTCACCCAGCGACAGGGCTTGCCGGCCCTGACTGGTGCCTGCATGTGGGTTGACAGCAAATCAATGTATGCAACTGGCGAAGCTGCATGGATGATTCTGCATGCGGCGACCGGGCGGTGCCTGCGAGGATTTGCAGCATGTCCTAGCGTGGCGTGTCTCTCCGAGCGAAGGTGGGCGGCAGTGCAGTCATGCGCCTGTCCGTGCGGGCGTGCGGCTGACTCAGCAGCGTCTGTGTGCGCAGGGAGCACCCGCTTGAGCTGCTTCCTGTCCCGCTCCATCCGGAAGGGGTCCTACTAGCTGGCGGCCTACGACCGCGCTTCTCCTCGGGGAGCGGGGGGACAACAGATGGGCATACCGACCGGGCTCGACGGTGGATCAGACAGCTGTGCCCTCAGCGCTGGCGCTGCTGCTGCTCCCGCTGCCGTCCGGCGCGTAGCGGCTCGCACAGCGCAGCTGGGACAGTGCTTCGGGCAGGCAGAGCCGTTTAAGTGTTCATCACAGCTTAGAACCCGCGCACAAACAGCCAGTTAAGGGAGCTCTGCGCACAGCCCAGTGCAAGGAATGCCTGTGCTCCTTAAGAACAGTCGGTGCGCTGACTTGATGCATTGCGCCGAGTGGCGTGTCTTCGATCGCGCGCAAAGGAGCCGTATGTGCTGGCCCCCGGGGTCATCATGAATCCCGGTATATCATGGTCGCTACCTCAGTGAGCCGTCTTTTGACCACGCTGATCGCTTTTGAACCCTTTTGTCACGCGTTGCGAATTTGTTACAATGCGATTATCCGAGTTGTGACGCCAGCATCCGGTTCAAGTGCCAGGCATGCTGCTCGGCCACTCCACAGTTGTGCGGCGCAACCACTGTGAGATCCAAAGAGGCCGACGCCCTTGATGCCCGTTGTGATCACGGCGCCGGTTTTGTCCGTGCATGACTTCGGTTGCCGCTCGAAAAGCCTTCACAGTAATCCCCTCCCCCCGCAGTGAGAGACACGCCGCACGTTGCCAGGTGCTGTGCGGCAGGCTGCGGAGAGTATTGATCTTCTGCCGCCTGACGATCATGTGCCTGTGTGCAGGATAGGAGATTTGCTGCGGACAGTGTCTGGGTGGTCACTTTAATATATTGCCGACAGGCTGTGCTGAGCGCCGTTCCTTGTGAGCGTGACCCGCTCTATGGACTGTGAAGCAGCGTGTTCAGCGCTGTCAAGTGCGACCATCCCATCCTGCATCAATATTGCCGCTGTTTGCATTTGCATCGTGCCCAGACGCTGGTCTGCTTACCGCTCCAGTTGGAGTTGATCCTGCTCCGCTTAGCTATGTACCATGGGCTGCACATTTTGCTAGCATCGCCTAACTGACGCCCGTGGGTGGTACTGACAGGGGCGAGGTCGGATCGGGATATGCAGCCGGACATGCAGTCGTGGCTGCACACCAGCAGCACGAACACCGGCCCGGCAGGGCACCGCCTGGCAAAGAGCCAGTCCGTGCCCGTGCCCAACGCCGTGCCCATGGACACCGACAGCGAGCAGCGCAAGCAGGCCAAGCAGCGCTACCACCAGAAGGCGCAGAAGCAGTACCGGTGCGACGAGCCCTGCCATGACGCGCCCCTCCTCATCTGGGTCCGGACCTCACGAGGCCCCCGCACGGTCCGGCAAGCAGTGACGCCTTGAGCTTGGGTATGGCCGGTGGCTTTCATGCGAGTTCATATTCCTACTTAAGTGCATGTTCATACAAACACAGAGGCTGCGTCTG
>JAABUX010010967.1_pt1 | contig 10066 bp, 22 predicted proteins | sample 5561851 | NCBI WGS metagenome assembly JAABUX01 (sample SAMN10711883, study PRJNA513361) | rock metagenome | isolation source: Antarctica rocks | place: Antarctica: Victoria Land, Richard Nunatak red sandstone | collected 2016-01-03 | reverse complement strand
TACCACAAGGAAGGCACAGCTGACAGTTGGCCGCTTGTCCTTTTGCTCGATATTAGAACCACCGCACGCATCTCAGAGGCTGCAGCTGCGCAGCTCACGCCTCCAAGTCCGTGCAGCTGCGGTGGTGCAGTGCATGACTTGACTTCCTATGCCCGTGCAGTCACAGCGGCCGCAGTGCACGTGGCGATGGCCTGATGGCAAAGGTTGAAAGTGACGGACTTTCGTTTTGCTTGCGCTCCCCACCACCGCCTTCAGCGGACCCACGTTTCCCACCCATTCCCTACGCAGCTTGTGGACTAGACAGGAATGGTATGCCGCGGAGCTGTGCTCATGGACAACCTGTGCTCGTGTCCGCACACCCGCTCTTCTGCGGCCACCTCTGCGCTTGTCGTGCGACTATGAACTTGCAGGTGCCTGATACGACCATCCGCCCCCGGCATCGCCACTGGGCGTCGTGACGTCTGGATGAATGGTCTGCTTCCGCAGCTGCAACAGCATGTGAGCTTCAGAAGATAGCATGCTGGGGCAGCGTGCAGGCAGGCGTGGGCAGGATGCTTCACGCACCGTGGCACAGACCGATGGTGAGATGATGGCATTGATAAGCAGGTCTGGCAGGTTGATGCCGAGAAGCGGTGATGCAACATGCTGTGCCTGCTGCGTTCGAAGTCTCCCAGCTCAGCTCCTGCTTACGACCACAGGTCCACAGCAGTAAGGCTGGCAGTCTTGTCTCCGGCAGCGTGACCGTCAGTGCTTCCCAGCCACCGCAGCCCATGGGGTCGACCCGGTCGAGCGCGAAACGCAAGCACTCGGGTGAGACTCCCGCATAAGGCCTGATGGTCGGTGTATGCACTGCCAGCTAATGCGGCAGCAGCTGAAGCAATGGTCCCGAGAATGCGGCATATGTAGGTGTGGTGTGCCTACCTGAGCACTCTGTCATCCCCTTCCCCCTATCAGCCCCCTCCGCGCTCGAGAAGTCTCGCCCCACTCACCCTTGCTTGCTGATGCCTCACCCACCCTGCCTTCGCAGGAGACATGATCGTTCTGGACCACACCGCGGAGCTTGCCCGCGACATGGTCCGCACGGCTATGCGGCACCTCGTGAAAGAGGTGCTTCAGGAGGTACGTCACACAGATGTCAGGTTGTCGACACTGAAGTTGCTCATCGCTGCGGTGACGCTCGAGTGCCTCCACGCAACGCGTGGTCGCTGCAAGTTGTCGTGCAGCATGTGTCAAACGCCCCGCCATTGCAGTTGTATGCCCTGCGCGACAGAATTGAATTCCACGTTGCTTGCAGCAATGGCTTGTTTGATGCGCAGGAGCTGGAGCCGGTGGTCCAAGAGCTCCGGCAGCTCCGGGAGGCGGAGGCACCGGCCAAGCGTGCGCACCATTCGAGTATGATTCAGCAGCATGCCAAGTGCACGGGACACACGCTGTGACGGGGCCTCAAGTGATGGACGGCTGTGGCAACCTATCTGAGCGTGTGTTGCCTGCCGCAGCGATGAGTCCGTCGATCGAGGAGCTGTACAAGGATGTGGGCGTGGTTCTCCGAGACGGCAGGGAGGGCGCCTCCGCAGCGTCATCTCCAACGTATACTACATCATCCAGATCGGTGCGGTTGCCGTGCTCTTCCCATGCCAGCAGCATGATAACTGCACGTCACCGTAGTGCCCTAAGTCTCTGCTGTTGTGTTGCTTGCAAGCGCCTGCAAGGCAGCCCTTATAGGTATGTTCAGTGCCTGCCGAGCATGGCGCAGAAGGCTTGCGACGCTATCCCCGCGCCAACCTCATACAGGCATCAACCTTACGCACGGACTGTGTCAATCCCCAGCGGCGCTGTCAGACGACAAGTAGAAACTGCGCTTCCGCCATGGCGGGGAGCAGGTGCAGCTGCGCCGCGGTGATTTCGACCTCGGAAAGATGAGTCGAGGAGACATCGTCAGGGTGCGGCCGCCATCCAGGCCCATCATCTTACTTGGGGCACATGTTGATGGTCAGGTTCCCGTTGCTTGGCAGCAATGGCACAGTTGCGTGAAATGGCCGCAGCTGCTTCGTTGGGAGGAGCAGAATGCATCACGGCAACTGTAGACGTGGCTGTCCCCCTTGCAATGCTCAGCTCTTGAGCTCAGGTGCTGCACGGCAAATGGGCGGGCCAGAAGGGCATTGTTCAGGCCGCGGAGCAGGAAGGCACGGTTGTCGTCAAATTGTGCGACGCTGCACAAGCACCGCTGCTAACCGTGGAGCACGCGGACCTTGGCTACATCATGCCGCAGTCGGCCTGACAACAGCCGGCTGAAATAACTGAGGAGCTAGTCACAATGAAGTGACAGGCTTTGTGTGGCGCAGCCTTATTGTATGTTCTGTACTCCATCTGATGATGGGCGATGCAGACAACTTGGACCTCTCGCGGGCTCCTGCAGCTCCTGATACTCTCTGCTCGTTGCAGAGATCTGCTTGCGATTCATGCTTTCCTCTCCAGCTTGCCAAGCCAGTGGGTGACCATAGACGGCATCTGACGGGTCAGACACACGGTGTGTCTGCTTGGAGGACGCAGCAGGGCTCAGCTGCCGGTGTTGCCGTGCCGTATGGGCAGACCTTTATGCCGCGAGTGCAACAATTGCTGCAAGGCTCATCATCCGAACATAGACTGCGTTGCAGGCATACGTGCACTCAGGCACGAAGAAGCACACGCAGCCCATGCAGAAGGCACAGCCGCCCATTGGCCTCTTGCACTCCTGTTTGGTATTGCTGCACAGCACACAACTGCACAGAGTGCGCCTTCATGAAGTCGCAGTGGTGCTGTGCAGAAGGTATCAGCGCCTAAGCCAGTGCTGTCACAGCGGATCGCAGTGCGTGTGTGGCAAGGGCCTCGCTGCAACCGGCTGACAGTCGCGGTACGCTAGATTAATCTGCTCGTGCTCCCCGCCACCACCTGCAGCGGACCCTCGTGCATCATGGCATCCAACACCTCTCCGCGCAGCTTTTCGGCCAGACACACATGGCGTGCCGCGGAGCAGTGCTCATAATCGACCGATGCTCATGTTCACAAACCCGCTCCGCTGCACGCACCTCTGCTTGGTGTCATTAACCTTGCGACTGTAGCAGCCTCCAAAGTGCCGGGGGGTGAGCCCCCCCGGCATCGCCACTGGGCGCCATGACGTCTCGCTGACGGTCTGCTTCCACAGCTGGAACAGCATACTGCCGAGCTTCAGAAGATAGCATGCCGGGACAGCTTGCAGGCAGGCGTGGGCAGGATGCTCTTCGGAGATCAAATGGCGTGACATGGCATCCAGGACGCACGTCAGGCAGGTTGATGCCGAGAGGGGTGATGTGCCATGCTGTGCCGTGCTGCGCTCAAAGTTTCCGAGCTCAGCTCCTGCTTACGGCCACATGCCCACACAGCAGTAAGGCTGGCAACCTGGTCTCCAGCAGCGTGACTGGCAGTGTCTGCCAGCATCCGCACCCCAATGGGATCGGCCAGGCAGACCTCCGTGAAGCGCAGGCAGTCAGGTGAGACTGCCGCACTTTAAGGCCTGACGGTCGGTGAATGCATTGCTAGCCATTGCGTCTGGGACAGCCGCAGACAGAAAGTCTCATATCATGCCGCATGCAGATTTGGCGCATGCCTGGGCAGTTTGTCCCCTCCCCCTGTGAGCCAAGCAGTCTCCCCCGCTCTTGCCTTGCTTGTGATGCCCCACCATGTTGCCTCCGCAGATGCAGACGATGTGATCGTGCTGGACGACGCAGCGGAATCTTACCGCATCCTCGCGCACAAGGCAGTGCGCAAAATTGTCAAGGAGGTGGTCCAGGAGGTGCATCGCACAATGTCAGGTGGCCAGCACCACAGTGGGTTTCCTTCGCTGTGATGCTCAGGTGGCTCAGGTGGCTCGATGCTGCGCGTGGTTGCTGCAACATGTCGTCAGCTCTCAGCATGTCTGAAAGGCCCGCGATTGCAATCTTCGCCCTGCGCAATACTGTTGACTTCTGCGTGGCTTGCATGAAAGGCTCGCTTGATGCACAGGAGCTGGCGCCGGTGGTCGAGGAGTTGCGGCATCTGCGCGAGGCAGAGGCGCCGCTGAAACGTGCGCCTCCTTTGCAAGCTTTTTCGGCAGCAAGCCAAGTGCAAGGAACACACGCTGCGTGGGGGCCTGCAGCACCGAGTGGCTGTGCCAACCTGTTCTGAGCGCTTGCTGCCGACCGCAGCGGTGACGAAAATCGCGGACCTGTATAAGGACCTGCACGTGCATCTACAGGACGGGACTGGCCGGCAAGGCGCCATCCGCAGCACCGTCATCGAGAAGTACTTCATCGTCCAGATTGGTGCGGTGGTCGTACTTTTCTCACGCCAACAGCCCAGGGTCAAAAGTTTGTAGCGAGACTGTGCTGCTGTCATCGGCTGCGAGTGCCAGCAGCTGCGTATCTATGCCAGTGCCTGCAGAGCAGAATGTGTGTGGCGCGCAGAACGCCTGCGATGCTGTGTCTTGCCATCATCTACTGGCAGTATCCTAGAGCCTGACCAATGGGCTGTCTTAGCCCAGCCCGGATCGACAATGGGATGATGTACTACGAGCGTGGCGCGGAGGAGGTGCAGCTGCGCCGCTCGGAGTTCATCCTTGGCGTGCCGATGCGCAAGAACAAGATCAGGGTGCGGTTGCCAGTCAGGGTCATTTGACATACAGCACATGTTTCATTCGGTGCGGTTTCAGTTGCCTGACAGCATGGCACAGCCCCGCAAATTGGCCGTAGCTGCTATGAGATCATTCTCGTACTGCTGACAATTGTGGACATCGCTGTCCCCCCTCATGATTAGCTGTTCAGCTCAGGTGGTGAGCGGACAGTGGGCAGGCTACCTGGGCATTGTGGAAGCAGTCGGGGAGAACGGCACGCTGGTCGTTAAGCTACTCGACGCCGGGACTCTGCCGTCACAAATCCTCGATTCCGAGGGATGTGGCCGCATAACGTGGCAGTCCGACTGAGTTTGCAGGGTAGCGCAGCTGAGGTTCTCACAAAGATGTGTATCGCAACGCGATGACAGGCTCTGTCGTGCACGTGTACTGTGTGTACTGTACTCCGCTTGATTACTGGCAACGCACACGACTCGCCAATTGGCCCTGTCGGACGGCTTTGCAGCTGCTGGTACCCCTCTGCTCGCTGCTGAGATCTGCTACAGGTTCGTGCTTTTAGGTTGGGTGTCCATGGACGGCAATCAAGCGCGTGTCTGCTAGAAGGACACAGCAAGTCAGCTGCCGGTGTAGCTTTCACATGTAAGCAGACGCTGATGCTATGACTGCAACAATGGATGCAAGGTCGATCACACGCCGCCGCCGACGCCGGCGGACTGTGGACCGCATTGCAAGCAGACGTGCACTCAGGCGACGCATGCACAAGCATCTGCATACCATGCGGAAGCCACAGCTACCATATGCTCTCTCGCACTACTGCTCGGTGCTAGATCCATAGCACACAGCTGCGCCTCCATCTCATCCATATTACGCCTCCATGCAGCCAATGGTGCTGTACAAAAGCTATCAGCATGAGACCCTATGCCTCGCCGTCACAGCGGGCCGTGGTGAGCGCGTTGCAACAGCGCGTGGCAATAGCGCAATGTCTCGCTTGACCATGGCGGTCTTGGAGCTGGCTGAGTGGCTTGCGCTCCCTGTCGCCAGCTTAGTGGACCGTTGTACCCTGCCCTCTGCCCGCGCAGCCTTCGGGCTAGACAGTGGCGTTGTCACTTTCACTTTCGCAGTCACGCTGTGCCACTGAGCTGCGCTGATGGTCGACCTGTGCTCATGTGCACCGACCAGCAATACTTCAGCCACGTCTGCTTGGTAGCACTTGTCATGCGGCCATGCGCAGCCTGCAGAGTGCCGGTGAGACGGTCCTTCCCAGGCATCGCGGCTAAGCGTGGTGACGTCTAGCTATATGAGACTGCTTCGTCGAGCTGCAAGAGCATGCGGCCGAGCTCCAGAGACCCACGTTGCGGGGGCAGCTTGAGTCACGGCCGCTCTACTGGACAACTCATGGGTCGTATGTCAGATCATGCAGTTGCAGGTCTCGGAAACACGGCACACTTGCAAGCCGGATTGACGTGCTGTAACCTGCGACCTGTTTCTTTCAAATTCCGGTTGAATCAGTTTTGGAGCAAGGCCCATAACGAGATAGCCACGCTCGGCAAGCGAGTCTCCAGCGTGCCCAGGCACCCAATCAGCCAACGCACCCCCATGGGCTCGTCGAGGCGGGCCGCGGTCAAGCGCAAGCAATTAGCGGGTGCGAGTGCGACTCCGACCAGCGTGGTTGTGTGGGTAGTTCCCGCCGTGCTTGCCCTTGTGTGCTCCATTGTCGACTAGGTTGTCATGGCCCGCCATGCCACTGCAGATGAGAATGCATCCGACGGGACCCGCACAGCAGAGGCTGCTCGCGTGCTGACGCCGAGCAACGGCAAAGCCGCAGCGGGCGGCCGCGTCCAGGTTGCGGCGCTGATGCAACACCTACGGGGCACACCGCCGCGCTAGCCACACAGCAGGCTTGGGATCCAGCCATCATGCGCACCGCGATGCAGCAGATCGTCCAAGAAGTGCTTAAAAAGGCACGTCCTGCAATGCTGAGCGGTCAGCACGGGGTGAAACATTGTAGTGAAGCGCGAACTGCAAGCACTGCCTCGCGTTAGCAAATGATCGTGCTGCAGATGACAAAAGCCCCGCCGTAGCACACCAATGTACGCTTTGCCCAAAATGACGATGACTCTCTCCTTCGCCTGGATGTACAGGAGCTGACGCCGGTGGTACAGGAGCTGCGGCTGCTGCGGGAGGCGGAGGCGGCGGCAGGCACCAAGGCGCAGCCCAGCAATGATGCAGCGCGCGGCAGCCATATGGTGTCTGGCGGTCCCGCAAACGGCGGCAACGATGGGGAGGCCCGGACTGCTGCGACCGCCGGCGGGGCCGGCGCAGGCGTACCTGCGATGCCAGGCTCGGACGTCCCGGCTGTCGCCAAGCGGAAACGTGCGCGCATTGTGCATGGTCGAGCTGCAAACCGCAAGTGCACTGTGCACACGATACACAAAGGGCTTGATGTAGGGTGGAAGGGCATTTGATGAACTGCCTCCTTGCCGGCCGCAGCAAAGACGACAACTGAGGCATTGTACAAGGATTTGTTCGTGCGTCTTGAGGACGGCAGCGACAGGCTCGGCGCCATCCGCAGCGTCGTGCGTGACAAATACTTCATCGTTCACATCGTTGCGTTGTTGTGTTATCAGCTTGAGATCCAAGCGTATGAATCAGCTGTTGCACTGAGAGACTGTACCGTTGCCACTAATTGCTGCTGGTAGCTGGCACCAGCAATATTGTGATACACCACCATGCTGACATGCCCGTTGGCGGGGTTTCTGGTGCTATTTACCTGTGGTGCGACATGCGGCCTGCCATCGTCACACTGATGGACAACTTTCTGACCAGTAAGCTCCTTTTCCCCAGGCCGGCCGTCGAGCGACGACAAGCGGGTGTACTGGGACCGCGACGCGGAGCAAGTGCAGCTGCACTTTGAGGAGTTCACCCTGGTGCAGCCCATGCGGCAGAACACCATCAGGGTGCGGCTGCACATTCGAGTCATCTGGCCTGCAGCAACTGCTGTCCGAGTCCAGTTGCTGGCGGCAGGGCGCATGCCGGCTGCGGCTGGTGCAGCGGGATGATCCTCGTGCTATGTCGACAATGGCCTTGCGATCCTGCCGACAGCGCTCCACTCCTGACCTCAGGTAATTGCCGGCGAATGGACGGGGCACAGGGGCACGGTCCTGGCCGTCGAGGACGAGGGCACACTGGTCGTCAAGCTGTGCGGCTCTTTTGCGGCCGCAATGCCACTGCAGATCCTGGATCCTGCGGACTGTGGCCACATCACATGGCGGCCCAAATGATTGAGGGGAACATAGGATTCCACCGAGCACAAGCGCGTCGCAGTGCAATGACCGACTTGCAGCGCAACTGAAAGTTTATACAGTGCACGACCTCAACACGGCGATTGAGGCGACTCGGCCTTGTAGGATGGCCCCGCAGCCGCTTGCACTTCTCGGATTGCTGCACAATCTGCTTGCCAGTCGTGCTGTGGCTACCGCGGCCGGTACAGTTTTACACAGACGGCACTTGGATGATAGGCTCGCTCGTCTGATCGTTCCCTACCCTTCCTCCCAGCCCACCCACCTGCCGCACAGCTGTTGTGCAGACGAGCAGACCATTTGCCGCGGCTCTGCATGCTCAGGATCGACCTGTGCTCATGTCCATAGACCATACCCGCTCCGCTGCAACCAACTCTGCTCATTGTATCTGGCCTGCGACCATGAGCAGCCTGCAGGGTGCCTGTGAGCCGTTTCATCCCCGGCATATAGACCTTGCGATGTCTTGTTGCATGGCCTGTGTTCAGTGCTGCACGCAGCATGCGGCCGAGCTTTTGTTGCGGGGGCAGCTTCCAGACATGGCCGATATCGGATAACTCATCACTCGTTGATCACTTTACACGGACGCAGCATCGACAACACGGCACAGGCTGATCTGACGTGGCTTTGGTCTGCTGCTTTCAAGGTTGTTCGAACCAGTTCCTGATCGGGGGCGCATAACGCAACGGTACAGCACGCGCTCGGCAAGCGAGTCCCCAGCGTGCCCTGGCACCGAACCAGCCCACGCACCCCCATGTGTGGACGCATACGCTATGAGCGGGAGTCTGCATGCACGCCATGCAACCCACCGTATGCTTCACTCTCGTCCTAATGCTCATGCCAAGCCTCGGCACCGCAGACGAGAATACAGCAGCCGGGGGCTAGCCAAGCGGAGGCTGCTCGCGTCTTGACGCCGAACGACGGCAACGCTACGGCGGCCTGGGAGAACCCTTGGTCAAAGCGCGGCAACGAAGCTACACCTGCGGGGTGCACTGCCGCGCCGGCAACACAGCAGATGTGGGATCCAGCCTTCATGTGCACCCCATGTGCACCCCAGTGGAGCAGATCGTCCAAGATGTGCTCGAAGAGGTACGCCGCGCGCTGCCATGCCATCAGCATCACCGTGTCCAATTCAAACAGCGCAGGTCGAGCCGCATTCGGCACCACGCCCTGGTGAGCGGTGATAGGGATGCCGCGGATGACACAGCCCCGCGCTGGCACTCTTGCCTATGCCTTGGCCGACCTCACTGACTTCTCCTTCGTGTTTGGTGCGCAGAAGCTGGCGCCGGTGGTACAGGAGCTGCGGCTGCTGCGGGAAGCAGTGGCAGCGGCAAGCACCAGAGCAGTGCCGGGCGACAGTGCGGCCCCCGGAAGCAACACGGTGTCCGGCCTTCCCGGAGTCGGCGGCATCCATGGTATGGCCGGCGCTACTGCTGCCGGCGATGGCGGTGTAGTCGTGCCTGCGATGCCCGCTTCGGGCAGCTGCGGCCCGGCCAAGCCCGAATATGCGCTGGTGGTTGCAGAGTGCTGATGTAACCCGCCCATTCGGCTCGCCCCGCATGCTTGCACGCATGCGCTGCATTGAGCTTGAGCAGCATTCTGAAGTGACCCATGTATTTTCTGTCCTGCCTGCCGCAGCAAACCTTACAGTCGACGAGCTCCACAAAGATTTGTACGTCATCGCGCGGCACGGCAGCGATCGACACGGCGCCATCCGCAGTGTAGTGCGGGACAAGTACTTCATCGTCGAGTGGGGTGCGTTGGCCGTGGTCTTCAGCTCGACTTCCGTGCGTTCGAGTGGCCTTCTCACTCCGACTTCTATGCCAATGTCGTGAGTAGCGCCTGCAGCCGTCGCACCTATGCTCCAGGCACATCGAGCAGCAGTTTGCGGCACTGATAGGAAGTGTAGCATGCCCTGCCACCCCGTACTGAGGAGGATGGTCTGACCAGGGCGCTGCCGACTCCAGCCCGGGTGTCGAGCGATAAGAAGCTGCTCTTCAGCGAGGGCGCGGCACGCGTCCAGATGCCTGTTGCGGAGTTGGGCCTCGCGCAGGCATCATTGCATGACAACATCAGGGTGCGGCTGCACATCAGGGTCGTTGCGATGTGCAGCACAGGTTGCTCGACAGACCAATGGCCCAACAGACGA
>JAABUX010010966.1_pt1 | contig 10066 bp, 22 predicted proteins | sample 5561851 | NCBI WGS metagenome assembly JAABUX01 (sample SAMN10711883, study PRJNA513361) | rock metagenome | isolation source: Antarctica rocks | place: Antarctica: Victoria Land, Richard Nunatak red sandstone | collected 2016-01-03 | reverse complement strand
TCAAGACACCTGGTGTGAGGCAACAACCCCACCTGCAGCGCGCCCTGGCGACTGCCCAGCGCTTTGAGCACGGGCATCAGCTGCAGCAGCACGTCGAAGGCCGGCGCCAGCGCCCACTGCCGGCGGCTCGCTGTCAGGCCGTCCGCGTCACGCGGCAGCGCTGCCAGCATGTCGGCCTGGAGCTGCAGGCCCTCCGCCACCGTCTGCTCGAGCGCTGTCAGCGGGTCCGGCGTGCGTACCGCCGCCCTGCGCACGTCACGATGCATCAATCCAGGAGTAGGGTTAATGTTTAGGGTTCACTTAGGGTTAGGGGTAATGTGAAAGGGTCTGACTGCTATGGGGCCGGCATTATATCTAATGGTGTGCTCTCAGGTGTACTAGAGGTTTCGCACGAGGGCATTGGTAACCTTAGGGCGGTCCCTTCCTTGCTCACAGTCTGGGTTACTGCCACGAGGGTCCACTCACATGAATACCGACAGAACCCCTATTGACGGCACTCAGTCAGTGACGAGCGCCTGCCCAGCATTTCCCCATGCCACTTACGATCAGGAGGCTCACAGGATGGACTCTATGAGCGGCCCTGGAGGGTCCGGCTGCGCGGCTGCGGCTGCGGCCTCCGCTGCCTCGTGGAATGGCGCCGGAAGGGCCTCCTCTGAACGACACCGCGGGCAAGTGCACCGGAAGCCGCGCTCCCGCTCTAGCCATTTGCGACGCAGCCGCAGCGGCTGATGGGCCAGGTCCGGAAGGTATGCCGCTGTCACCTCCTCGCCTGATGTTCAGCAATGCATAGTGTGGCTCAGATCTGAAAGCAGCAATAGCACAATGCTACGTGTGTGGCAGGGCTTGATATGCACCCGGTGGTTCTCAGCTACATTGTCAGCGGTGGTGACTGCATTTGGTCTGTCCCAAGCAGGTGGTTTGTTTGGGTTCGGGATGGACCGACCTGCGTCAAGGCCGTGTGCCGCACGGACAAAGGCCGCATCGTCGACCCACATGATGTCGGCAGTCGGCGCGCAGGAATGGTTCAGCAGGCTTGGCATCACCCAGATGCCCCGCCTCCTGAGTCGCACACAGCGCTACTGCGTTACCCACTTGCCGGACCCAAGCAAATATTGTCAACGACCGTTTGTCCGCAAGACTAGGATCAGCAGCAGACATGCTGGCATACAGCAGCGCAACGACACCCCTCGATGGCTGTGCCAGAACAGCTATGCTGCTCGACACAGCCATTGCGGGCAGCCGTTGCATTTGCAAGACGGCTGACACACCTGACCTCCTGGATTTGCGGAGAGTGCCCGCCATCGCTTGGTCGAGCCACTGCGACAGATCATATGCACTGTCGCTCCTGTTGTCGACACTAGCCGGCCTTCAGTGCGTGATGGCAGCAGGTCTCGATTTCGGGGGCCTGCACATCGGCAATAAGGCCCCACTGGAAGCGATTGCGCAGGCGCTCCTCATTCTCGGGGATCTCGTGAGGCAGCTTGTCGCTGGTGACGACAATTTGTCGCTGGGAGTCGTAAAGGGTATTTGGGGTTAGGGTTAGGTTCTGTGCCAGCCAAGAGGCCAGCTTTGCTGTTGCCAAGTGCGCAAGCAATTGAGCGACCGGAATGCAGCGCATTGATGTGTGAGGCATGCAGTGACCACCTTGTTGCTGGATGCCGTAGCCATTGAGGGCGTCGACCCGCCGCAGTCGCGCAAGGTCTGGCGGTGCTGCAGCTTCGAGCTGCTGTGCCATGTCCTCGATGACACGCTCTGCATTGAGCATGGACCACAGCTTGCGATTCACAGCGGTCACTGCAGACCACGAATGTCGCCGGACATAAGATGGCACTCGTCACCCCTTGCTCACATTTGCTGCTAATTATGATGCCCTGTGCAATCCACCGAATGTTCATCATGCAATCTGCACAGCGAGTCAGTGGAGCAGTGGAATGCCATATGCACGTGCATCGCGGATCTGGCCGTGTGCACCTGAGGCTGGGCTGAAAACCTGGTGAACGTCCGCCATTTGATCCAGGGACGCAGCGCTCCCGTCGAATGCGAGCGCCAGCCGCGCGGCGGCCAGCGGGCAGCCGGCGCTCCGCCGCGCCGCCGTCTCCAGCATGCGCTCCGTGACCTCGTGCATCTGGTAAGCAGCACAGCAAAGCTGCTCAACATCATGACATGAACACGTTATGGCTGCCGACCGGTGATTTTCTTGATCTTCTGAAGCAACCGCTATGACAGTATCCTGCTCGGATCAAGCACATTGTGTCGCTTTGAACTGCTTCGCCGCGAGGCAGGCATAGAGTGCTGGCGGGTATGGCCATGCATGCGTGCTTGGGGGTGGGGCCGTTCCAACGCAAGCGACGCACCAACAGAGTACCCCCACACGAGGTGTCCTACGATGTATGCTGCTAAGGCGCACCGAATGCGTGCTTGACTCATGCATTGCGTCAGCATTTGCTGTGAAGAGCAGCTCCCCTCGCGCGACGCTACGCGTCACACGTAGTCCGCGCCCCTGGGCTGCACACCATTAAGCGCTCATGAGTCCCTGCCACAAGCATTGCGCTTGGCGCTTTATCCGTCGACGCTTGTTCCGTTCACCAGGGTACAGGTCCATCTATAAGCGCCCCAGCGTCTGTGCACACCTGTTGCTTCGCCTACAAGCAGTTTGTCTGATGACTGATTGCTTGCGCATTAGGGGTTGCTAGGAAGAATTCCAAGCCTTTGCATGCAGCTGAGCAACACAGGTATCTGCGCACTCACCCGCCGTGCGGAACAGCTCCACCGGCCCGGTGTAGTCCGCGAAAGGCCGGCGCAGGGGGTCGAAGTACAGTTTGTGCACCGACAGCTGACCCGCCGCTTCCTCACGTAGCTCCGGCAGCCACTGCAGCGCCGCGTCGGCTTCGGCATGGCCCGTCTCCTGCACTGGGCTGTATCCTATCTAGCCGCTGCGCTCGCGGTAACAGTCACCACCGTGCGTGCGTAAAGTCAAGCTCAACATCTTGCCGGCAGAGTTGTGTCCCCCGAAGCATTTACGTCATATCATAGACGGTCGTCCATGACAGCATGCCCACGTAGCACGTCGGAGTGGCCGGCAGGCCCACTGACAGCACGAACACGCTGGGATACCCAGCACGTCAGCAGCACGCCTGCACGAGCGCATCACGCAGGCAGGCCTCCGCATCATCGAGGCAGCCGAGCCGCGCCAGCGCAACGCCGCGCACGGCCAGAATGTCCGGCGAGGCGGCGCAGCCGGCTGCGGCGGTGCGCGCGTGCCGCCACGCTGTGCCCCAATCGCCGCGCTGCAGAGCCTCTGCGGCGGCAATGGCGTCCGCCGCAGCACCTTCAGGGATGCACAGTCGGAGCCTCAGGATTGACGAGGGTGATGTACATGCAACACAACGCTGCGCTGAGTGGCCCATAACAAAACTTGCTTGGGGTCAGGAGGTGATGTAGATTACATAGGTTGCCGTGCACACCGGTTGCGGCGAGTGTGCTGAGGGCGACGGCAGCAGTTCTGCTTCGGCCTTGGCTGGACTGTGCTGCGGACCGGCTGTAAGCGAAGCCGCGTCTGTCTGGCTGCAGAGTGCTGTCCTCCCACCTGCAGACACACAGTCGCTTGCGGTTTGGCAAAGGGTTGCACAAACTCATTGCCCGGACAAGGTTCCGGCCTGCGACCCTCCCGGATGAATAACATCTAGCGAAGCCTCACCGGCTCGCTGGGAGCTGAAAGGCGCATGCATATACCGGCCGAAGGCTGTCTCCATGATCCGCGACCCCAGGCAGCCCCACCGGGCTGCAACGCGTGAGCAATCGCATCACCGCGCGAAATGACATCGGGGTTACAATGCGTGAAGCCATCTGTTCGATGTGATGGAGCCACGTGCCCAGCTTGAAGAGCAAGCTCAAACATCTGCTCTGGCCATCTGTTCAAATCAATTCATGTCGGATTGGGTGTCATGGAACTGACGACTCGCAGCCTCCCGATCAGACGCGCATGTCCATCAGCAGCAGATCATGGCATCTCCAGGCGGGGGGTGTGTGCCGCGATCTCCGAGCTGTGCGTCGGAGCCCACGCCGGCTGAAGCCCCGCCGCCCGCTCGTGCGGGCAGACGCTGCGATTGCTTCCTCCCAGCAGGTGCCTGACTTCCGCTCATTGATCGCCGGTGCCAGCGGCCGGTCCTCTTCAGTACGGCCGAATGTTACGCTTCTGCATTGCACCGATGTCAGCTTGAGCCGTGTGATCATCGGTCCACAGAGGCTGCCATGCGCAAAGTGCACCGGTGCGTCAACAACGGTGCCTGCGGGTGTAGAAAGCATGGATCGTCCCGGCGGTCGCAACAGGCGGCGCCATGGCGCTCAACTCCCTGCACCGGGTCATGCTGGCCGTGCTCGCAGCGCCCATCCTGGTGAGCGCTCTGCGATAGCAAGCCCCTGCGCAGTTGCTGACGGGCTTTGCTTGGGCAAGTGGCCACGCCGCAGTGTCGTGCGTAAGCTCCGGCCAGAGCCTGCCAGAGCTTCGCCAGCTACTCTGTCCGCCTGTATGAGTGCTCAACCTTGGACCCGTGCAGACTGCGTTGCCGGTATGCAGCCCACACTTGCGAGGCTGCGCTGGCGCTTACGCCAAAGAGATGTACCATGAGTCGGCCTTGGAACGCGCACAGGGGGACATGGGGCTCGACATCCAGCAGCTCGGGCTGCTGCAGTCCGCCATGCTCCTCGGCTATCTCGTCGCCCAGGCACGGCTTCCGCCGCCGGAACATCGCCTGCACGGGGCCGTCACAGGGATATGCTGCGGCAACAGACACAGCGGTCAGCGTGCTCTGCATTGCATCGTTGTAAGTGATGGACTGTGTGCCGCATGCACTGGAACGTGATAATGATGAAGGCGCCGACAAGATGATAATGTCACTTGGCTGACAGACCGGACCCTGTTTGCAGATACCCGCCGGTTTCCTGGCGGACGCCCTGGGCGGCGAGCGCGTCATCCTGCTGGGCCTCGTGGCGTGGTCGCTCACGAACGCGGCGACCCCGCTGGCGGCGGCGCTCCCCGGCGGGTCCGCGTTCGTCACGCTGCTGGTTGTCAGGGCGGTGTTCGGCGTGTGTCAGGCCGCCGGCCAGCCGTCCGTGTCAGCAGTCTGCGCAAGGTAATGATCAGCCACCAATAAAAGCGGACATGTTGGTTAACGGCGATGCATCGATAGCGCGAGCCCAACGTTTCGTACAACCCACTGTGATGCTGTTGCACAGCATCTGGCTGGTGAGCATACTCCATCATGACAATGTCTTGCGCATCTGCTGCAAGCGCTCGTGCTGACTAAACGCGATACCTTGGGTGTGTCGTCTCACGACTGTGTGCTGCAGGGTACCGAGTGACAAGCGCGCACGTGTGACTTCGCTCATATATGCTGCTTCATCGCTCGGCACCGTGCTCAGCATGGCCATCACGCCGGCCCTGGCCTCGATCCTGAGCTGGCAGGTGAGTGCACGGCAGGGTGGAGGCAACAATGCACTACTTAAAATCGGCTCGCATTATAGCAGAGACACATTGGACCTGAGATCTGCCAGTCCTGCCAAAGACTCCCCATTGTCGCCCAGTCGGCCCCGTGCGGAAAGTATTTCATGATGGCGTGATGTGCTGCAGCGGCTTCCGAGGCCCGTGTTTAGCCCTGTTCATGCAATGATTTGTCGAAATATTAAGCTGTTCGGCTGCACGCAGCAGCTTTCCTCCTGCGACACGGCATATGCTGCCACAGATCGATCAGTGCAAAGGTTGTGGCCACCGCAGGCCACCTTTAGCTTCTCCGCAGCCGCCGGCATCCTCTGGGTCGCCGCGTTCTCGGGGCTCCTCAGCCCGCAGCGGGCCCGACGCGCCAGCCTGGACCACCTCAAGGGGTCGGCTGATACTGGGCCGCCAGCAGGCGACGAGCAGTATGACATGGCAGCGGAGACGCTGGCGGGGTCCAACGGCGGGCCGCCCGGGGCAGACCCAGCCTCTGTCCGGAGGAAGCAGCAGCAGGTGTGCGCCATGTGACCATACCTCAGCATGCACGGAATTGGACATCTTGCGACGCCTGCGGAGCTGTTCCGCTACGCCACCCACGCACCCACGTTCCAGGAGCCAGCTGCCAAATCCCCGGAATGCAACAACTTGTGCAGCAACGCATCTAGCATTGTACGGCGCAGCATAGCGTGGGGCTGCGCTCATTGATGCATCATACGTGCTATGCCTGCAGGCAGAAGCCTTCTCCGGCGACACGGCTCTCCGCATCCGGCCCGGCGTTGCCGCACGGAGCAGCAAGCTCACGGTGTCGCCGCATCCGGCCGACGACATCGAGAGCAGCACGCCACCCGGCGCCAGCTCAGGAGGCGTGGCGGCCGCCTTTGCGGAGGGCGCGGGGTCGGGGGACGGGAAGAAGAGCGTCCTGGCGTGGAAGCCGCTGCAGGGGCGGGCTCAGCAGGTCGTGCTGCTGTGCTGGATGCACGGCGCGATCGGCTACGGCTACTTCGTGATGCAGGTCCGTACCCGTGCAAGGCTGCGTCGCCCCTGCTAGGTGCTTGCTTGACTGCAGGCTGTACTTGACAGCGTATGATGATACTGCAAGTCACCCACACAAGCAGATTGTACCAGTACACTTGTCCTGCCACACGAGCTCATGCTTTGCTCCAGGCCTGGATCCCAGCATACCTCGGCACCCTGGGTGTTGGCGACCTCAGCTCCGTGGGCCTGCTCAGCGCCCTGCCTTGGCTGGTGCGCTCGAAAGATGATGATGGCTGCACTCCCGAGCATGGCTTACATTTCAGGCGGTGCGAACAGTGGCCAGACATGCACTAAGAGTCCAGTCAGCACAGCTCGAGCCGGTTTTGGCGTCGTGTGAACATAAGGTTGCGTATATCTGCACAGGCGACTGCAGCCGCGTCGGCTGGGTCGGGCGCCCTGGCTGACTGGCTCCAGGTGTCCCAGCGCTGGCCGCGGCTGCGCGCGCGGCGGTTGCTGCACCTGGTGAGCCCATGTTAAACCGTCGGTTGCTTCTTGAGCTTGTGAGCAACAGTGCGCACGCGAGTCGAAGGAAAGGGTACATGTTGGCACCGAGACCCTGCCTCGAACTGTTGAGTCAGTCCCGCAATGAGTCGTTTAGCCAGGCACACTGGTTGCATGACCGTACTCGAACACGCATGCACATAGACTAATAGGACCATCCATATCATCGTGGGTGGCTCCCGTGTTGTGCAGGTGTCGACCCTGGGCCCCGCGGCCGCGCTGGCGGTGCTGGCCCTGGCGCCGGCGCCCAGCCTGCCGCTGGCCATGGGCTGCCTGACCGCCGCCCTGGCGCTGCAAGCCTTCTGCTCCGCCGGCTTCCACCCCTACATCCAGGCATGACCCTCACTCAACATATTTGACAACCGTTTGCTGGGCAACATCTGACAGTGCTGAATGACAGCTCCTCTACCTTTTTCCGAAGAGTCTGTGAGGCGCTCGCTTGCCGATGGTCCGGCCTTGATGAGCCGGAAGTGGAGACTCTCATTGGTAGCCGTTCGTCGAGCGAGCGGCGACACATGATTCCAGCTGGCGATGTGTTGTTGAGCTCCTCGATACAAGACGATCTCCATACTGCAGCGCTATTGCCTCAATGTGACGCCTCACTTGTGACATCTCTGGCCGCTCTCACAGGAGGTAGCCACTGTGGACGCCGGGAAGCTGCTGGGCCTCACCAACTGCTGCGGCATCGCCGTCGGCATTGCTGGGAACCTGATCACAGGTGCGTCCGCTCTTCCTTGCGCAAACACTTGTGTCCGGGGTCACCATGTTCAGCCCCTAATATGTCTCAGCTGGAAATTCGTCGACAATCTCATTCAGTGACTCCGGCGCACGATCTGACTAAGTGCCGTGTGTTTGCTGCGGCTGCAGGGGTGCTGGCCGGAGGCGGCGCCGGCGGCTTCCGCTGGGTGTGGGGCTTCGCGACGCTGATCTACCTCTCGTCGGCCTTCGTCTGGTCATCGTTCATCGCTGGCCGGGAGCTCAACCTCCACGGAAAGTGAAGCGCGCTCTGACGACGCGGAAGCTGGAATCAAAGCCGTGGCAGCAGCGCAGGTCTGAAGATGACACTCGTCGTCCTCTGCTGAGGCAACAGACTCAGGCCGACCGTGCGCGGGATGCTGGTGGCTGGACCGGCGGCGATCGTTTCTGCTAGCTAGCTGGTAGCTCTGTCGTCGCCCGGTTGAAGGCGTCTGACTGGCAGTCCCTGAGCCCTACCTGTCACGAAAAACTTTGTCTCGTTCAGGCATGTAGAGTGGCAGGGCTGCACTATCAGGCAAACCTGCTGGTCATGCATTGGCTGCGACTGATAACCGCCTTTCAGCATGGACAACACCTGGCGGCGAGGCCCCTCAGCTTGAACGCACGCAAGGGGTCATGACCGTCGACATCGGAGCACGGCTTGCTGTAGAGGTTGACGGGCAGGTGAGCCCCGTTTTACGTCCCGGTCCTTCATGCATGCATGGTCTGGTGCACGATCCACCTCCGACCGTGCTTCGAGATGCAATCGAATCAACACAAGTCTTTGCAGGAGAAAATTGGTACGGTGACAGCCGTCAATAGGCGAGGTGTCGTTGCTGAAGTGGACTTCGACGACGGAGTGCGCCCTGCGCCCCCTCCCCCTCCCCTTCCCACGACGTCCCCGCCCACCAAAGCACCACAACCTGCGACGCAGGCCCTCACCCTGTAAGATGTTCTGGATGCGCAGTCGAGCGGACGCCTCAACGTCGACGAGACGCCGCACAGAGTGCTCGAAGACAGCGACAGCCCGCGGCAGCAGCGTGCAGGCCCAAGCGGGCAGCTCAGCAATGGCAAGCAAAAGCCAGACGGGCAGCCAGCAAAACCAAGCACTACTGGTCGCGACGCAGCGCAGGCGGGTGCAGTGCGTACACGTGAGCGACGTTCCGCATTCAAGTTCCCAGGCAGCGCAACCGCGCCCGCTGTGGCGGACCCTGGCACTGCTGCAGAGCATGCAGGGGACGATGAAGATGAGACAGACAGCGACGGTGACGAAGGGGTCGCCGCTGACGGCAGCGACGGCAGCGAGGATACGAGCGAGGCTGCCGGAGCCCTCACTGCAGGTTGGCATCGACACATCTGGGCCCTTGCCGTGCATCCCACTCATCAGGGCTCATCAATAAAGTGCATTCCTGTGCGCGGCCCTCTGCTGACAGGGCGAGGTGTGACCCATCGCCAAAATGTTCCGCACTCAATCTGCACGGTCTGCATCGCATGTTGCACGTCAGCGGTAGCGCACAGCCATCATCAGAGGTAATCATGCCACGTAGTGGACCACAGGACGAGCCACTGTGTCGTAGGTGACGGCTCTGACGGCGGAGAAGCGGCAGATGCATTCCAGGGCGACCTGGGCGCGGCCGTCCGGTCCCTCGAGGCTGCGGTCGCCGACGAGCGCGTGTTCCTGCGGGCCTCGGCGGGCGTGTCCGCGGCGGCCAGGGCCGCGGCCAAGGCCCTGTTCGACCACACCGGGTCGCTCTCCGCGCCGGCGGCCGGTGCCGGGGAGCTGTACGTCGAGGGCTTCGACGCCGAGCAGATCTGGGGACAGCTCGAGCTGCAGGTGCGCTAATTTGCCGTTTATCAGCATGCAGATGAAGACCGCTTCGCAAGACATGCTGAGATCGGCACAGGCGCCTATAGATGCAGAATGAGGTCATGTGTTGGAAGCGTCTGTGCAATCAGACAGCGTCACGCACAAGCGGCGCTGCTGTGCATGGCCGCTGCACGTTGGTTGTTGAAGATTCTCGCCAAGAGCTTTACACAACACTGTTCCTTGCCGCAGGCAGGACCGCTGCTGCGGCGCGCGGCGAGGCTGATCCGGCGCATTGGCCCGGACCCGCTGATGATGCCGCCGGACCTCGAGGAGGCGCTCGACGCGCAGCTGGCCGGCAGCGACGGGGCAGCCGACAGCGACGACGATGACGCTGCCGGCGACGACGAGGACGGCGATGAGCTGGAAGGCGCTTATGACGACCGTGACGAGGAGCTGTCTGGCGAGGATGATATCGAGGAGGACGAGCTCGGAGACGG
>JAABUX010010964.1_pt1 | contig 10066 bp, 6 predicted proteins | sample 5561851 | NCBI WGS metagenome assembly JAABUX01 (sample SAMN10711883, study PRJNA513361) | rock metagenome | isolation source: Antarctica rocks | place: Antarctica: Victoria Land, Richard Nunatak red sandstone | collected 2016-01-03 | reverse complement strand
CTGCACGGCCGCCGCCATGAACGTGTCTCGCATCGTGAATTGGCTGGATCAAAAGCCGCGCGCCAAAACGCGCGTGACCCGCTTTACAGCACTGGCGCAAGCCGCCTGAATTCGCCGACAGTATCTAGTAAGCGTCCCCAATGGCAAAGCTTTGCCGGTCGTCGCGGTCGGGCACGTTGGTGTCGAACACCAGCTCCCATGCCTTGCCGTTGGCGCAGTCCGGCAGCGTGAAGGTCACGAGGTCATGGTGGGCGTTCAGCACGATCAGCATGGTTGTGTCGCTGCCTGGCTTGCGTATGCCCGTGGCCTGCGCCCGGCCGTCGATCAGCATGCCGAAGCACTTCATGCCGGGGTCGCCCCAGTCCCCGTCCTCCATCTCCGCGCCCGAGGCGTTGATCCAGGTGACGTCCTTCACGTCGAGCGCGTCGATCGTCGTGCCGGTGAAGAAGCGGCCACGGCGCAGGATGGGGTAGTCGTGCCGCAGCTTGGTCAGCCGCCGCACGAACGCCACTTGGGTCCTGGACCAATCCGGCAGGGTCCAGTCGAACCAGCTTGTCTCGTTGTCCTGGCAGTAAGGATTGTTGTTGCCGCCCTGGGTGCGGCCGAACTCGTCGCCGGCCAGGATCATCGGCGTGCCCTGCGACAGCAGCAGCGTGGCCAGCAAGTTGCGCATCTGGCGCCGCCGGGTTTCGTTCACCTCGACGTCGCCGGTCTCGCCCTCGACGCCGTGGTTCCAGCTATTGTTGTTGTCGCTGCCGTCGCGGCCGTCCTCGCCGTTGGCGTCGTTGTGCTTATCGTTGTAGCTGACCACGTCGCGCAGGGTGAAGCCGTCATGGGCGGTGATGAAGTTCACCGTCGCCCACGGCTTGCGCCCGCGCTTGTTGAACATGTCCGCCGATGCCGACAAGCGCGCCGCCATGGCGGAGGCCATGCCCGCGTCGCCCCTCCAGAACCGCCGCACGTCGTCGCGGAACTTGTCGTTCCACTCCGCCCAGCCCGGCGGGAAGCCGCCAACCTGGTAGCCGCCGGGTCCGCAGTCCCAGGGTTCGGCGATCAACTTCACGCTGTTCAGCACCGGGTCCTGCCGGCAGGCGTGCAGGAAGCCGCTGCTCTCGTCGAAGCCATGCGGCTCCCGCGCGAGGATGGTGCAGAGGTCGAAGCGGAAGCCGTCGACGTGCATCTCCTGCACCCAATAGCGCAGGCTGTCCGTCACCATTTGCAGCACGCGGCTGTGCGACAGGTTCAGCGTGTTCCCGGTGCCGGTGTCGTTGATGTAGAACCGCTTCTGGTCCGGCAGCAGCCGGTAGTACGAGGCGTTGTCGATGCCCTTGAACGACAGGCTCGGGCCGCGCTCGTTGCCCTCGGCGGTGTGGTTGTAGACGACGTCCAGGATCGCCTCCAGCCCGGCGTCGTGCAGGTGGGCGACCATCTCCTTGAACTCGGCGTGGGCGAAGGCGGGCTTGCTGGAGTAGCGCGGGTCCGGCGCGAAGAAGCCGATGGTGTTGTAGCCCCAGTAGTTGGTCAGGCCCAGCTTCATCAACTGGCTATCGTTGATGAAGGTGTGGATGGGCAGCAGTTCGACGCTGGTGATGCCCAGGCCGCGCATCCAGTCCACGGCCTCCTTGCTCGCCAGGCCGGAAAACGTGCCGCGCAGCTCCTTGGGCACGGCGGGATGGTTCTTGGTAAAGCCGCGGACGTGGGTTTCGTAGAGGATCATCCGCTCCCATGGCACCTCGGGGCGGCGGTCGCGCAGCCAGGTGAAGGCCGGGTCGATGACGACGCATTTCGGCATGTTGGCCGCGCTGTCCCGCTCGTCGAACGTCAGGTCGTCGCCGGTCTCCAACTGGTAGCCGAACACCTCGGGGCCCCAGACCAGCTCGCCGACATGGCCTTTGGCATAAGGGTCGAGCGACAGCTTATGCGGGTTGAAACGGTGCCCGGCGTCGGGCGCCCAGGGGCCATGGACGCGGTAGCCGTATACGGTGCCGGGCCGGGCGTCGGGCAGGTAGCCGTGCCAGACCTCGTCGGTGTACTCCGGCAGCTCGACCCGTTCGAGCTCGGTGCGGCCCTCCTGGTCGAACAGGCACAGCTCGACCTTGGTGGCGTTGGCGGAGAACAGGGCGAAGTTGACGCCGACGCCGTCCCATGTCGCGCCGAGCGGATGCGGCAGGCCCTCGGTGATCCTGGACGCCTTGGCCATCTCAAACAACTGTGGACCTCATCTTTGCGCCTGCCAAAAACAGCGCGACGGGATGGCATAGGTTCCAGCCCGGGCGCTATTGCTCCGGGGTATGTAGCGCAGCCACCACTCCCTGCAACGCCGATTGCAGCCGGGCCGCGGGCCCGGCGCCAAAGCGCGCCTCGAACCCCGCCTGTGCCGCGGCCCAGGCCGGCCACGCTGCAGCGACGAGTTCGGCGCCCCGCGGCGTGATCGACAGCACATGGGTGCGGCGGTCGGCCGGGTCGGCGACGGCGCAGAGCAGGCCGTCCCGCTCCAGCGGGCGGATGTTGCGGCCAAGCGTCGTGCGGTCCATCACCAGTTCGGCCGCCAGCGCCTGGATGCCGCGCGGGCCATCCCGGTCCAAGCGGGCCAGGATGCTGAACTGCGACACCCGGAGGCCGAGGTGCGCCAACGCTGCATCATAGAACGCCGTGACCCGGCGTGCCGCCTGTCGCAGCGATTGACAGTGGCAGGCGCGCAAAGAGCTTGAATCAATGCTCAATATTCATGGTCCGGCGGCATGGCAACACATGCACATGGACCATAGTTAAGTGTATATGCGCGCTCTGTCCATGGCTTTCCCGGCTTCACGCGCTGCGCCTGCCTCGAAGGGGGATGCATACGGGCTCAGGTTTCGGGGCTGCTCCGGTTTAATCACCCCTAACCGAACCTGCCACGCCGCCCATGCAGCAAAGGCGAGCAGGATGGGCAGGCTCATCGGCAACCCCGCCCCCAGCAGATCCGTCCACACCATTGCTGCCGGCAGGCAAAGCGTCAGCGCCATCAACAAGGTCTCCCACCACCGCAACGGCTGCCCGGCCCGCAGCCGCGCCGTGCCGAGGAACAGCACCGCTGCTGTGAGCGGTGGCAAGTCGTACCAGAAGGCGTGCGGATTTGCCAAGACGGTCGCGGCAGCCAGGACTCCGATGGCGGGCGACGACATGCCGCGCCGGAAGGCGAACCAAACCAGCGCCGCCATGGCGCCGCCGACCAGCAGTTGCAGCGTTTCCGCCACTGCCCCTGGCACGCCAAGCAGAGCGAGGTTGGCCAGAATCGTGGGCTTCAGCGGCAGCAACTCGGTTTTCGCCGCGAACCAGGCCGAATAGCCTGACAGCGATGCGAACCAGTCCAGCCAGATCGATCCGCCGAACATCGCCATCGTCAACGACACGAGCAGGAGCGTGACGCACGCCGTGGCGCCAATGCCCCGCCAGGCGTCAGCCGCCAACAGCGCGACGGGCACCAGCAACCCAAACTGCGGCTTGTAGGTCAGCAATCCCAGCAACAGGCCGCCCAGCCAGGGCCGCGTCCCGATAAGCCGAAGTCCGCCGATCAGCAGCGCTCCGGACAGGAAGCCGCTCTGGCCGGTGATCACGCTCATCGTGGAGGCCGGGGCTGCGAGGATGGCAAGCACAACCAACGCTTTGGGGCGTGGCCCAGCGACGGCCCAGATGAATGCGGCAAAGGTCAGCGCGGTCCAAATGTAAAAAGCCTGGTTCAGCGGCAGCAGGCCGAGCGGCCAAACCAGCAACAGGAAGGTCGGCGGGTAGGGAAATGGAGCAAACCGGGACGGGTCCATGCCCAACCCGACCTGGAAGTCGTGCAGCCGCTCGATGTGATACAGCACGTCAGCCGGTTGAACCAACATCAGGCGGCCATAGGGCCAGAGGGCGTGAAATCTCCAGCCTTGACTGTGTTGATGTAGTGTTCGGCCGCAAAAGCCATGAACAGCGCCAGCATCGGAAGGATCACGAACCTTCCCTGCCGGCTCTCCATGAGCCAACCACCCAGCGCCACCCCGGATGGCGTTGCACCAGGCACTGCCGGGCCGAGGTTCTTTTCACTCATGCCGCAACTTTACTCGCGGTACAGGTCCGGAGGGACGCCTTTTATGTCAATAAATGTAGCAGTGTCTCGACAGCTAGGCCCCCTTGCCCCGCCCGCCCAGGCCGGCCTCCGCCAGGGTCGGCAACAGCGGCAGCAGCAATGAAAGGTCGCGCTCCGCCCGGCAGCACAAATACTGCGCGACCAGCGGCGCGTCGCCCGTGCGTTCCGGCAGCGGCAAGCCGTCCGGACCCAGCGGCAGAGCGGTGAGTCCCAGGTCGGCGTAAACCTTCAGCAGCCCAGGGCCGGCGAGCCACACCGCGGTGTCCAGGCCCTCCTGCTGCGCCAGGTCCCGCAGGTTCCAAATGGCCGACACCCGGTCCTGCACCGATCCCGCGGGGTCGCCGAGGCCGAGCAGCACGCGGCCGATTCGGCGGAACGGGATGCCGGCGCGCCCCAACTCGCCCATGACGATGCCGTCCGCCTGCACCGGCGGCACCGCGCCGAGTTCCGCATAGCGCTGGCGCCCCTCCCCGGCCCAGGGCATCCAGCCGACACGGCCGGGCCGGATCAACCGCCAGATCGCCACCAGCGCCAAGATCACGGCCAACGCCACCGACAAGCGCAGGCTGTTCGGGACGTCCGGGGACAGCACGACCTCGATCCAGTTGTTCTCGGCCAGGGTCCGCATCGTCGGCTCGAACGCAGACAGCGCCAGCACGCACACCACAAGCGCCAGCAGCGGCACGGCGGTGCTGGCCTGCAACGGACCCGACAGCAGCCGCGCATGGCGGTAGTAGGCGTCGCGGAACGGCGCCACCAGCAGCGTCACCAGAACCAACACGCCCGGAATCCAAAGGTTGGTCCCCTGCGCCGCGGTGAACCCGGCCGCTGCCAGCAGCAGGACGATCGTGGCGCCCCAGGCCAGCGTCACCCGCTGCGACAAGCCGATCGACAGCACCATCAGCGCGGCGCCGATCAGCGACGGCACGAACTGCCCGGCATTCGCCGCGATGTCGGCGTAGTCGGGGTCGATCCAGGAAAAGTCCGGGCGGTCGTCCAGCACGCCCAGCGCCAGCAACAGCGCGCCGCACAGCGCCACGGCGCCAGAGGCCGCGCCGGCGGCGAAATCCGGCTCGCTCCAGCGCGCCAGGGCCTGGGTGCTGCGGCTGAGGGGGCTTATCTTGAACAACGCGCCGCCGCGCAGCAGGATCTCATTGCCGGCGAACAGCGTGCCGGCCAGGAACAGCGGGATGATGTAGTAGTACAGTCGGAACACCACGATGGCGCCCAGGATTTGCGGCGGCTGCAAATAGGATTCGAGACCCTTCAGCATGGCGGCGTCGAACACCCCGAGTCCGCCGGGCACGTTCGCGGCGAGGCCGGCGGTGTAGGACGCGACGTAGACGCCGAGGAAGCGTATGTAGGTCAGCCCAGGCACTTTGGGCAGCAACTGGTAGAAGATCGCCGCCGTGACCGCCACGTCGATCGTCGCCAGCGCCACCTGCACGATGGCCATGCGCCAGTCCGGCAGCGTGACCTCCGCGCCGAACAGCCGAATGGTGCCGACGAAGCGGGACAGGCCGACATAGGCTGCGACGACGAGCCAGAGCGCGCCGCCGATCGCGTACATGCCCCAGCTCGGCACGATCGTGCCGAAGAAGGGGATGGCGTCGGGTTCGAGGAACAGGATGATGCCGCCCAGCACCAGCCCGCCGAGCGCAAAGGTCAGGCTGCAGAACGCCACCACCTTGGCGATCTGGAACGGCGTCAGCCCCCAATGCGCATAAAGCCGGTAGCGCACCGCCGCCCCGGACACCGCGGCGAATCCCAGGTTGTGCGACAACGCATAGGCGCAGAACGACGCGAACGAGACGCGGGCATAGCTGACCTTGTGCCCGGCGTAGATGGTGCCGAGCCGGTCGTAGAACGTCAGCACGCTGTATGACAGCACCGTCCAGACAAACGAAAGCAGCAACGCGCGTTGCGGGATCGCCGAGAGCGCGGCCTTGATGTCCGCGACCTTGAGGTGGCGGAACTCCTTCCAAACCACCCAGATCGCGCCGACCAGCAGCGCCACGCCCAGCAGCGCCGGCAGTTGTCGGACGGCTTTCTTCAGCAACTCCATCGTCAGGCTGCGTCTGGAGCGGGAGCGGCGTCTGAGCCAGGGGCCGCGCCAGGGAACGCGCTGGGGAGTGCACTGGCGGCGTCAAGGCGGCTGCGGATGAGCGCGATGGTCTCGGGCACGCCGTAGAGCGCCACGAAGCCGCCGAAGCGCGGCCCCTCGGCTTGGCCGAGCAGCACTTGGTACAGGCAGCCGAACCAGGCCTTCAGCTCCGGGAACGGGTGCCGCTTGCCGACCTCGTAGACCACGTCCTGGATCGCCTCCGCCGCGGCGCCGGGGTCGAGCGCTGCGAGCATGGCGGCGAGGTCCTCAAGTGCGGCGCGCTCGACCGGGGCCGGGTCGCGGTACTGCTTCGACGGCCGGACGAAGTCGCGGTAGTAGGCGATGGCGTAGCCGACCAGGCCGTCGAAGAACGGGCTGGCGCCGGGCGCGGCGGTGGGGCTGTAGCGTTGCAGGAAGCCCCAGAGCATGTCCGGCGTGTCGGCGTTCACGACGCTCGCGAGGTTCAGCAGCATGCCGAACGGCACCGGGCTCGTGCGAAGGCTTACGAGCGGGCTAGCAGCGCCAGTATTGCTGCCGCCCTGGATGTGCCAGGCCGGGTTCACGTGCCGGGCGGCGTCGTCCTGCTCCGGCAGCTTGGCGGCGTTGGCCAGGTACTCGTCCACGGCGCGCGGGATCACGTCGAAAAACAGCCGCTTGGCGCGGTGCGGCGAATTGTACATGAACTGCGCCAGGCTCTCGGGCGGAGCATAGCGCAGCCAATCGTCGACCGACAGGCCGTTGCCCTTGCTCTTGCTGATCTTCTGCGCGTGCTCGTCCAGGAACAGCTCGTAGGTGAAGCCAACCGGCGGCGCGCTGCCCAGCAACGCACACACCCGGCCGGACAGCCTCACGCTGTCGATCAGGTCCTTGCCCGACATCTCGTAGTCGACGCCCAGCGCGAACCAGCGCATCGCCCAGTCGGCCTTCCATTGCAGCTTGCATGCGCCGCCGGTCACGGCCGTCCGGAACCGCTCGCCGGTGTCGGGGTCCTGCCAGGAGACCGTGCCGGCGCCTGCGTCCACTTCGTCGATCCGCACCTGCATCACCCGGCCGGTGCGGGGATGGATCGGCAGGAACGGCGAGTAGGTCGCGCGGCGGTCCGGCCCGAGCGTCGGCAGGATGGTCGCCACGATCTGCTCGTGCCGCTCGGCGGTGCGCAGCAGGGCGGCGTCGAAGCGGCCAGCGGCGTAGTAGTCGGTGCTGGAGGCGAACTCGTACTCGAAGCCGAAGCCGTCGAGGAAGGCGCGCAGCCGGGCGTTGTTGTGGGCGCCGAAGCTCTCATGCGTGCCGAACGGGTCGGGCACGCGGGTCAAGGGCTGGCCCAGGAAGCCCTCCAGCATCGCCCGGTTCGGCACGTTGTCCGGCACCTTGCGCAGCCCGTCCATGTCGTCGCTGAACGCCAGCAGCCGGGCGGGCCGGTCGGTCAGCGCCGTGTAGGCCTGGCGCACCCAGGTCGTGCGCGCGACCTCGCCGAAGGTGCCGATGTGCGGCAGGCCCGACGGCCCGTAGCCCGTCTCGAACAGGGCGACGTCCTTGCCGCTGGCCTCCAGGCGCTCGGCAACCTTCGCCGCCTCCTCGAACGGCCATGCTTTCGGGATCGGCCCAGGGATGTGATGTGGATGTGCTGGCATGGCTGCAAGCTAGAAATGGGGGGGGGCCGGGTCAATCGCAGTGGACGGGTTCCTGAGGAAAATCCACCGATTTGAGGCGATTGCCACCCTTGGCATTGCCCGCACCCCAAGCTAGGCCGTACACAAGCCCTCGATGCCGCCGCCCGCTCCCCTGCTGATCCCGAACGCGCCGGCCGTCGTGGCGGGGCATGGCCGCGCCGCCGTGCTCAGCACGGATGGGGAGCTGCTGACTTTTGCCGCCGCCGAGGCTGCCAACGCATTGCGCGGCAGCGTGCCGCTCCTGGTCCATGCCCCGGCGACGCTCCGGCGGCTGGGGCTGGGCGGCCGTGACGGGGTCCCGTGCCTCGACCTGCTGGAGCTGTTCGCCTTCGCCATGCCCGCGCGCCCGGTGCCGCCGACGCCGCGCGGGCTGGCCTTCGCGCTCGACCTCGACCTGCCCGATAGCATGGAGGCGGCGGCGGCCCTGCTGCCGGACATCGCGGCCACCCTGTTGCGGCACCTCGCCGCCGGCCGCGACCTGCCGCGGAACAAGGACGCGGCGGGGCTTGCGGCCCGCATGGGGCAGGCTGGCTGGCCCTGGGCCGGGCTGGTGGCGGCGGCCATCGGCAAACCCGGCGCCAAGCCGTCCGCCGACGCCTTGAAGGTGTGGCGCCGCCTGCCGGAGTGGGAGGAGCAGGCGCCGCCGCCGCCGCCGGGTTCGTTGCCGGTGGGCGCAGGCGAGGCGCGGTCCCGCCTGGCATACATGCTGGGTCCCTATTCCGAGCAGCGGCCGGGCCAGGCCGACTACGCCAGCGCCGCCGCCCAGGCGTTCGCCCCTCGGGAGGTGAAGGGCGACCCGCATGTCGTGCTGGCCGAGGCCGGCACCGGCACCGGCAAGACGCTCGGCTACATCGCCCCTGCCAGCCTGTGGGCCGAGCGCAACGGCGGCGCCGTCTGGATCAGCACCTACACCCGCCACCTGCAACGCCAGATCGACGCAGAGTCGGCGCGGCTGTTCCCCGACCCGGCGGAGCGCCGCCGCCGGGTCGTGATCCGCAAAGGGCGCGAGAACTACCTGTGCCTGTTGAACATGGAGGACCAGGTCAACGCCCCGCTCAGCGGCCACGGCGCGGTCGCCCTCGGCCTGGTGGCGCGGTGGGCGCTGGCCACCTCGGACGGCGACATCGCGGGCGGCGACCTGCCGGGCTGGTTCCCCGAGCTGTTCGGCCCGGCGCTGCTCCCCGCCATCGCCGACCGCCGCGGCGAGTGCATCCACGGCGCCTGCCCGCACTACCGGACGTGCTTCGTCGAGCACACCATACGCCGTGCCCGCGGCGCCGAGCTGGTGGTGGCGAACCACGCGCTGGTGATGTCGCAGGCGGCCTGGGGCGGCCTCGACGACGACGCCGTGCCCGGCCGTTACGTGTTCGACGAGGGCCACCACCTGTTCGACGCCGCGGACAGCGCATTTTCCGCGGAGCTGTCGGGCATCGAGGGCGCGGAGCTGCGCCGCTGGCTGCTGGGCGCAGAGGGCGGCCGGTCCCGTGCGCGCGGCCTGCGCCGCCGGCTGGACGACCTGGTGGCCGGGCGCCCGGAGCTGGAAGCGCCGCTCGATGCCGCGCTCCAGGCTGCACGGGCCTTGCCGGCGCTGGGCTGGTCGGGCGGCCTGGCCGGGGGCGAGGAGCCGGCCAACCCATCGGAGGCGTTCCTGCGCCTGGCGCGCGTCCAGGTCCTCGCCCGGCTGACCAGCGACGTCGAGGCGGGCGGCCGTGGCAACCTTGAGTGCGGGCTGTATCCGGTGGCGCCTGGGCTGTCCGACGCGGCGGCGCTGCTGGGCCGCGCGCTGGGCCGGATCGCCGAGCCGCTCAAGACGCTGCTGCAACGCCTGGGCGAGCGGCTGGAGGACGAGGCGGAGGAGCTTGAGACCGCGCAGCGCAACCGGATCGAGGCGGCGCAGCGCTCGGTGACGCGGCGGGCGGTCGACCGGCTTTCGGCGTGGCAGTCCATGCTGCACGCCGTCGCCGCGCCGGTGCCTGAGCCCGGCGCCCGGCCGGAGCACGTCTACACCCTGCACCTGGACCGCCGCGAGGGCGTGGACCGCGACGTTGGGCTGCACCGGCATTGGCTCGACCCCACCGTGCCGTTCGCCCAAGTTTTGGCGGCGCCGGCGCATGGCCTGCTGATCACCTCCGCGACGCTGCGGGACGGCAATGACGGGGGCAGCGACGGCCCAGAGGCCGGTTG